>Ga0268264_10002521_pt1 | contig 16095 bp, 11 predicted proteins | sample KBSSwiS32_FD_190357 | JGI IMG/M metagenome (GOLD analysis project Ga0268264, IMG submission 190357) | Switchgrass rhizosphere microbial communities from Kellogg Biological Station, Michigan, USA - KBS Switchgrass S3-2 (SPAdes) (version 2) | ecosystem: Host-associated > Plants > Roots >...
CCGGCTCGAACCGCTGGTCCCGCTCGTCGTTGTAGACCGTCGGGCCGCAGGTGTAGATGCGGACGTGCGGCGGATCGAGCGGGACCAGCGGTTCGAGCCGGCGGCCGAGGGTGTTCCAAAAGACCGGTTGCGGCGCCTGGGATGGTGAGGACGGCATGTCGGGTGACATCGGCGGTTCCGTAGGAGATCGAGTCGAAAAAGGGAAAAGAATGGCAAGCGCGGCGGCGCGGCGGCGCGGCGGAACCCTAGCGGATGACCTGGACGCTCCCGGCGACGAACGAGGTGGCGAGCCTCTGACCGGCCCGGTCGAACGCGCCGCCGTTCATGATCTCGAACGCGCCGGTGCCGGCGGTGCTGGCGCTGAACTGGAGCGTCATCAGCAATCCCGAGCCGTCGACGCCCGGGGTGTCGCCGAGCCGGGTCAGGCCGATCACCAGGTTGCCGGTCGGGTTCTCGGTGACTTGAAACGCGGTCTGCACGCCGCCCGCGGAGAGGAACGTCCCTTGGGTGCGCCCGGTGAATCGAAGCAGGGCCGGCACGCGGAGATCGAACGAAACGCCAAAGAGATCCTGCACGGTCGTCGCGCGGACGTCGAGGAACAGGTTGTTCGCGTCGGTCCCGGCGCCGGTCGACAGCGCGACCGCGTTGGTCGGGCTCGCGCTGGCCGGCGTGAAGATGATCTGCGGCGTCGGCGGCGGCGGATTGGTCGGGCCGCCGCCTCCTCCTCCGCCGCCGCAGGCGGTGAGCAGGACGGTGAGCAGGACAATTAGGCCGAACCCGCAGATGCTGAATTGAACCGCGGCGCGCGCGGAGTGTTTCGGACGTTTCATACCAGCACCCCTTGCTGCTCTTCGACCAGGCGGCGCAGCGCTCGTTTCGCTTTGTCTTTCTTCAAACCGCTCAAGCGGTCGGTGAACAGCACGCCGTCCAGATGGTCGAGCTCGTGACAGATCGCGCGCGCCATCCAGTCTTCCGCTTCGACCGAAAACGGCTCGCCGTCGGCGTGCGCCGCCTCGACCACGATACGGGTCGGCCGCTCGATCTTCTCCGTGATGCCGGGGAGCGAAAGGCACCCTTCGACGTCGACCGCCGAGCCTTCCTGCTCGACGATTCGCGGATTGATCAGGACCAGGAGCGCGTCGGCCGCTTCGCCGACCGACAGGTCGACCACCGCGACGCGCCGATCGACTCCGACCTGCGGCGCGGCGAGGCCGATGCCCGGTGCCGCGTGCATGGTCTCGACCATGTCGGCGACCAGTCCGGCCAGGGTGGAATCGAACTCTTCGACCTCGCGGCAGCGCGCGCGCAGAACGGGATCGGGATAGAGGCGGATCGGCAGGATCGACATCTTGCCTTACACCCCCAAGCGCAGCCGGCGCACCGAGGCGAGCACCGCGCGGTCGGTGCGCTGCTCGCGCAACGCGTCGAGCAGGCCGCGCGGATCGGGGTTGCCGACCAGCGCCTGCTCGAGCCCCTCGCGATCGAGGCGCAACAGGGTGACCGCTTCGATCACCACGTAGGTCGCCGGCCATTCTCCATGCTCCAAGAGCACCGATTCGCCGAGGATGTCGCCGGAGGTGAAGCTCCGTACGACCTGGTCTTGACCGCCGCCTTTGATCCGCGCTTCGACCAGGCCGCGTACCAGGATGTAGAGCACCGCGTCTTTGTTTCGCTCCTGCGCCAAGATCTCCTTCTCGGCGTGGTGGCGCAGGTCGACGTTGGAAAACAGTCGCTCCAGCTGATCCCCTGCCAGATGCTGCACCAGGGTGGAGCTCGCCAGGTGGTGCCAGAGGCGCTGCAGCTCGAGCGCGGAGGTGGCCGAGCCCCCTTGGGCCTTCTTCAAGCCGGCGAGAGCCAGGACGCGCACGCTCTCCAGGCTCTTTTCGCGTTGGATCTTCTCGATCAGCTGGCGCACGGACGAGTTGTTCGGCGCGAGCTTCGCCGCGCGCGAGAGCAGCGCGATCCCCTTGTCGTAGAAGCCGTCCTCGGCATACTCCTCGGCGACGTAGCCATACTCGCCCACCGCGCGGTCGAACTCTTTGAGCTCGGTGTAGACCTCGGCCAGCTTGAGGTGGGAATGGAGGTCCTCCGGGTTCGTCTTGAGCCGGGCGCGAAGCCGCTCTGCGGCCTCTTCGTACCGCTCGACGACGATCAGGTCGTCGATCGTCAGTTCGCGTTCGGCTTTTTTCGCCGCCCCGCCTCCGAACCAGCCTTTGAGCGCCACTGAATGCTCCTTCTTCGGATGGACTGCAACAACTCGCGCGGCCCCTATCTTCCTGTACGGTTGGCCGAGCGAAACGAGCCTGAGACAGGCCCGACCCTTCCAAGGGACGGCGAGCGGCGCTGATTATAGACATAGGTCGCGCCAAAGGGATTCCCGCTCTGGGCGTTTCACCCCGGATGGACCGCCTAACGCCCCGCGATCGGCGGATTTCGTCCCTTGGCACAGAAGCTGCTCTTCCCCTCGGACGGTGGAGATCGGCATTCCACCCCTTGCGGCCGCTTGGCGCGGTCCCCGATCAGGAGAATGACATGACCCTTCGAACCCGTTTCCGCCTTTCCGCCGCGCTCGCCCTCGGAATCGCCGGCCTCGCGCTCGCGACCACGCCGGCCGGCGCCCAGGACGACGGCGGTAGCTATTCCTACATTCGCACCCTCGACGGCCAGGCGACCGTCATCCTCGCCGGGTCGCAGACGCGCGAATCCGCCGAGCTCAATCAGCCGATTCTGCCGGGCGACCGGCTCCTGGTGAGCAACGGCTCGCGGGTCGAGCTGGTCCTTGCCGACCGCAGCCTGGTCCACGTGGCCGGCTCGACCGAGATCGCGTTCGACGCGCTCGCGCTTTCGCCCGACGACTCGGCGGACCTCTCCAATGGCGATCGCGACGACCGCTACGACGGCGACGACCGCTACGGGAGTCCCGGCTACGACCGCGACTCGGATCGTACTTCGGACCGCGGTCCGCTGCGCGTGAACCGCAACGTCCGGGCTTCGGTCCTTCGCCTGCTCGACGGCGAGGTGCGGATCGAGACCGACAACTTCCCCCGCGGGTTCGAGCCGCCGCAGGTCGAAACCGGCAACGCCACCGTCTACCTGGGAGAGCACGGCTCGTTCCGCCTGATCTCCGAGCAGGACGATTGGAGCGAGGTGACGGTGCGCGAAGGGTCGGCCGAGATCGCCACCGAGCGCGGCTCGCAGATCGTCCGCGAAGGCCAGACAGCCACGATCGACGGCGCAACCCGCGCCCGAATCTCCCTTCGCCCCGCCACCGGCCGCGACGCGCTCGAGCGTTGGGCGGCGGTCCTGCTCGACCAGGGCGACGCGTATCGCGACCGCTATGTCGATGACGACCTGCGCTATTCCTCCGTGCCGCTGGCAAATTACGGCTCTTGGATCACCGTGGACCACCGTCAGATCTGGCGTCCGCGCGTCTCCGCCGGGTGGCGGCCCTATTCGCAGGGCCGCTGGCGCAACGGACCGGGCGGCGCGATCTGGATCTCGTCCGAGCCGTGGGGCTGGGTGCCCTATCACTACGGCACCTGGGACTACTTCCCCGGCTACGGCTGGGGCTGGGTGCCGGGCCGGGTGTTCTCGCCCGCGTGGGTCTATTGGTATTGGGGTCCGAGCTACGTCGGCTGGTGCCCCGTCGGCTACTACACCCGTTACTACGGCGGCTCCGGCTTCCGCGACGGGCTCTACGGCTGGGCGCACGGCAGCGGCAGCTTCTTTGCCGAATGGAACTTCGTGCCGTTCGCGAGCTTCGGCGACCGCAATCTCGGCCGCCATGTCCGGCGCGGCCGCGACTTGGGGCGCGCGCTCGAGCGCGGCATCGTGACCACCGACACCCGGCCGCTCGGCCGCGAGCGGTGGAGCGACCCGACCCGGGCGATCGAGATCCTCCGCCGGGGCCGGCCCAACCTGCCCGACGTGAGCGATTTCGTCGCACGGAAGCGCGATCTGCCTCCCGCCGTCCGGCGCGAGATCGCGATCGATCGGGAGAGGCCGGGCGACCGTCTGAACGGCACCCCGCTTCGTCCCGAGACTCTCGGCCGCGGAGCGGACGGCGCGGCGCCCGGCGCGCGGACGGCCGACACCCCGAGGGGTAGGACCCGCTGGAACACCGACGGCGGCGCGGTCGAAGGGCAGCCTGCCGTAGATACCCGCCGCGCGCCCGGTCAGAATTCCGGCCGCTCCGGTCTGGATACCCGGGAAACGGGACGGGAGACGACGGGGCGCGACTCCGGACGATCCGGTCTCGATACCCCGGTATCGGGCCGAGAGCCGGTCCGAGAGACGCCCCGCGAGCGCACGAACCCAGGCGAACGGACCGGCGGCGATACCCCCGTCAACGCCGAGCCGGGCGTCGAGCGGCGCCGGCCGGTTGACCCCGAAAGCCGTCCGTCGACCCGACCCGTGACCCCCGATCCGGGCCCGTACTCCGGCCAACCGGCACAAGACGAGCGCCCGCACCCGACCTACCGGCGCCCGGCTCCTGACGATTCGGGCGATTCGGGATCGAACGGGCGCGAGGCGGAGCCGGTGCGCGAACGCCCTGTCGAGCGCGAGCGGCCGGTGGTCCGCGAGCGCCCGGACGAGTCCCCGCCGTCCGAGCCGCCTCCTTCGGCCTCGCGCCGCGACGAGCCGGCGGCTTCCCGCCGCGACGAACCCTCGGCCTCCCGGCGCGACGAGCCGTCGGCCTCGAGCCAAGACGAGCCGGCGCCGCCGCCGCGGGAGGCGCGGCCCCGGGAACGTCAGGACCCCGATTCCGGATCCGAGAGCCCGCCCCCAGCGCGGCGCGGGGGTCGGGACCGGACGCAGCAGTCGAACGACGAAGGGGAGGCGGGGAGCCCGCCGCCGGGGTTCTAGAAGTCAGATCGAACGATGACGCCGCTACCGGCGGGTGCCGGTGGCGGCGATCGCGAGCGCCAGCGCACGCACCAGCGCTTCGCCCGAGAGATGGGGCAGGTCCAGCACGAGCTTGCGACGGAAGTGCTGGCCCGCCTGCTCGAACAGGTCGTAACGGGCGCGCGGATCGAGCTTGTCGGCGCGGCGCACCAGGGCGACCACCAGCTCGCGTTCATCGAGGCTCAAGCGATGGCGCGCGAGCCGGGCGAGCTCCGGATCGACCGGCGCCTGGCCCTGGCGCCGGAGGGTCTCGGGTAGGTTCGCCGCGGCCATCCGGCGCCGCGAGTTTCCCTCGTCGCGCACCACCAGCGTGTCGGCCAGGAGATCGCCCAGGCGCCGGCCGTCGCGATCGAGCAGCGCCACCAGGCCCCCCAGCCCATACAGCACCGGGGCGAAATCGAGCACCCTCCCGACGTTTCTGACGAACGACTGCTCCAAAGACAACGGCAGGCCGCGCGCATCGACCACGCGCAGGCCGAGCATCGCCTTGCCCGGCGTCCGCCCCTCGCGGCGCACCTCGAAACCGACGTGATAGACCCAGGTGAGGACGAACGAGAGGGTCGCGATCGCGAGCGTCCCGAGGCTCTTCGGCAACAGTTTGGACAGCGCCGACGAGGCCAGGGCGGTGAGCGCAAGGATCAATGCGAAGTCGACCAACAGGCCGAGAAATCGGCTTCCCGGCCCGGCCGGGTCCAGACGTACCCGCACGTGCTCCGGCGTCCTGATCTGGCGCTTGGCCCGCCAAGTGCCCGCGACGCCGATCGCCCGGTTCATGCCGCCTCGCCCTCCCGGCCGGCGCCCTCGGCCGCCGCGCGGCGGCCGAACAGAAACAGCGAGAGCGCCACGAACAGCACGATCGCGACCCCGATCTTCAACGGATAAGGGACCGTTTTCGCCGACAGCTGGGAGAACGAACCCTCGATCAACCCGGCGAGGACCAGCGCCGCCGAGGTGCCGATCAGCATCCGCCAGACGGTGGGAAACGCCGCGCGCAACGCCGCGCCGCGCGTCACCTCTCCCGGAAACCAGAACGCCCGCCCGAGCACCAGCCCGGCCGCGCCGGCAAAGACGATCGACGGCAGCTCCAGCGCGCCATGCGGCCCCACCCAGGCGACGAAGAAGACGCCGACGCCGTCGAGCACGTAGGACGCCGCGACCGCGCCCAGGATTACGCCGTTCCAGAACAGCAGCCAGATTCCGCCGACGACCGTGGCGGCGGCCAGGCAGAACGCCAGAAACGAGACCCGGATGTTGTGGGTATAGAGCTGCGAGCCAAAATCCGCGGCCTGCTCGACGGTCGCGATCCGCTCTTCTTTCTTTTCGATCTCGGCCACCCGCTCGCGCGGACTCGAGGTGAAGAACTCTCCCGGCACGAGATCCTCGGCAAACGAGGGGCGCACGGCGACCGCGCCGAAACCGAGCAGAGCGCCGGCACCGAACGCGAGCGAGGCGACCACCACCGCCCGCCTTCCGCTACGGAACCCGGCGGGAATCTCCCGGGTAAAGAATCGGACCAGGCGCCGCACGCCCCAGAACGACTCGACCCGCCGCGCGCCGTAGACGAAGCGATAGCCGCGCCCGACCAGCGCGTTCAGCGGATCGATCAGCTCCGGATCGGCGGTCGCGGCGACCAGCCGGTTCAGATCCGCAGCGGCGAGCCGGTAGAGCCGGACGATCTCGCGCATCCGCTCCGGCCCCAGCTCCCAGGCGGGCGCTTTGGCCGCCACATCGAGCAGCTCGTCGAGCCGCCGCCAGCGATCGCGCCCTTCGGCGAGGAGGCGTTCAAGGGGAAGGGCCATTGGCTCAGAGTCTATCCGTCGAACGCGGTTCCGCGTCGGGCGAAAACAACGACAGCAACGGCAACCCGGCCCGGCGGCGGACCGCCTGGCGGCGCAGGCGCTCGCGCGCGTTTTCGATCTCGGCGGCCGGCAAGCGACCGGCGAGCTTGCGCAGGCTTTTTTCGACCTCGGCGGCGACCGCGGCGAGATCCTCGGCACCGAAAGCGCGGTCGGTCCGTTCCAACATTTCGGCGTCGAGCGCGGCGAGCTGCCGTTCCACCGTCTCGGCGTAGGCCGCCGTAGACGACAGCTCGCGCACCCGCGGCGCGATCTCTCCGGCGGCCGCTGCACCCGCCCGGTCGAGCGCGGCCCCGAGCGCCGCGAGGCGGGCCGGGACGTCGAGCGCGGGAGCGGGCATCGTCTCGCCGATCGCCGCGAGATCGCGGATCTCCTGCCACGCGGCCTCGACCGCGGGCGCGAAGTAGCGGAGCGAGGAGACCCTGCCTTTGGCTCCCCTCTCCTGCCGCCGCCCCAACACCTCCGCGAACACCCGGTCGATCAGGTCGAACGGCACCTCCGCCTCGAACCATCCCTGCGCCACCTTCCAATCGACGGGCGACAAGAGCAACGGCACCGCCCGATGGCGGGCGAAGATCTCCTCGATCGTACGGAAGTACGTCTGATCGGGAGATTCGGGAAACGGTTCATCGGCCAAGGGAACGCCATGTTACGGCACCAGTTCGATCTTCGCCTCCCGTACCTTCTCCCGATACTTCGCGACCGCATCGGCAAAGAAGGCGTCAAGCTCGCTTGAGAACCTGCCGTACGTCGCCTCGGCCGCATCCAGGTACGAAAGATGGCTGGGGCTCGGCGGAGCCCACGACGAGGTGATGTACGCCTGGACGAAATTCAGGTCGGTGAACACGTCGCCGAAGCGGACGATGCCCACGGTCTCCGGGCTCTGCCAAGCTTTCTTCTCCAGCTTGGCGAGCCCCTCCTTCACCTCTTCGCCCTGCTTGATCAGCGGCAGCTCCCCGGCCACGACATCGTGCTTGCGGATCGCCTCGGCGTTGGCCGCCTTGACCCGGTCCGCCACCGCGTCGATGTCCTTCCGGGTGTCGCGGATCCTCTCGATCGCCGCCACCACCTGGTCCTGGAGCTTGCCCGTGCGCTCGATCGCGGCCTCGCGCGCGGTCCAATCGGCGGCGGTGTTTTGTGTGCGCGGATCGGGCAGCACTTTGACGCTACCTTCCGCCTTCTCGCCGCGGAACTCGACGGTCACGGCGTAAGTGCCCGGCGGCAGCTCCGGCCCGGTCGCGTCGTCGGACGGGTCCTCCCCCTCCGCCGGAGGCGGCTGGCGGAACGCGTCGCGATCGAGGTCCCAGACGATCCGATTCAACCCGCGAACCGCCTTCTCGCGGATCGTCCGCACGACCTTGCCGCCGGCATCCCGGATCGAGACCTTGATCTTGCCCGCTTCGTCCTCTTTCGCCTTGTCCCTGTCCTTTTCCTTCTCGTCTTTGGTGACCTCGGTGGCAGGGACCTCTTTGCCTTCCTTGAGTTCCTTGGGCTCCTCGAGATCCTCTTTACCTTTGGCGGGGGCCTTGGCCGTAGCCGTCTTCGTCGCCTTGGCTTCCGCCTTCCGCGCCCGCTCCAGTTTCTCGTCCTTCCAGGGCAGGTCGTCCCCCGCCACCGATACCGCGATCATCGCGCCGTACGGCCGGTTGTCCCCTTCGTACTCGCCTTTCCCCAAGCCGTTGCCGCCGCCGGAGCTGTAGTTCCGCCAGTGCTGGCGGACGTCGCCGATCTCGAACAGGTGAAGCTTCTGCGTCAGCGTCGCCGCCGTCAGGTGGCGCAGCGGCCGGATGTCGTCGATCACGTAGAGCGCCCGGCCGTGGGTCGCGACCACCAGGTCGCCGTCGCGCGGCTGGACCACGAGATCGTAGACGCCGACGGTGGGCACCCCCGGGCGCCAGGGGCTCCAGGACTTGCCCGCATCGAGCGAGACCCAGAGGCCGAACTCGGTGCCGAGGAAGAGGAGGTTCGGATCGACCGGATCCTGCTCGATCGCCTGGGCGTAGCCGCGCAGCTCCGGGGTGCTAAGGCTCTTCCAGGTCTTGCCGTAGTCGTCGGTGCGGACGACGTAGGTCGCGAGATTCGAGCGGCGATGGTCGTCGAACACGACGAACGCCGTGCCCGCCGCCTGCCGCGACGCCTTGATGTGCGGAATCCAGGTATAAGCCGGTACGCCCGGGACGTTCTTTTCCACGCTCGTCCAACTCTTGCCGCCATCGCGCGTCACGTGCAACCGGCCGTCGTCGGTGCCGACCCAGATCGTCCCCTGTTCGACCGGCGAAGGCGCGATCGCGAGGATGGTCGTGTAGTTCTCGGCGCCGGTGACGTCGGGGGTCAGACCGCCGCTGTCTTCCTGCTTTTGCCATTCCGGCTTGTTGGAGGTGAGGTCGGGGCTGATGATCTCCCAGGTCTCCCCGCGGTCTTTCGAACGGTGGACGAACTGGCTGCCGAGGTAGATGGTCGCCGGGTCGAACGGATCGATCGCGAACCCGGCGTTCCAGTTGAAGCGCAGCTCGGTTCGCTCGGTTTTATCCGGCGCCACGAGCGGCGCGGGCGGCTTGACGTCGCGCGCCTCCCCCGTCCGCAAGTTCCACCGCGACAGGTTGCCCCCCTGCCACATCGCGTACCCCTGCATCGAGTCGGTCGGATCGGGCACGGTCTCGAACCCGTCGCCCCCTCCGACCGCATCCCACTGGTAACTGCGCAATCCGCCGCGCTGCCATGCGGACGAGGGGCCGCGCCACGAGCCGTTGTCTTGCAGGCCGCCGTAGACGTGGTACGGCATGTCGTTGTCGACCGCGACATGGTAGTACTGGGCGAGCGGCAGGGTGGTGATGAAGCCCGCGGTCTTGCCGCCGTCGCGGGAGACCGCCACGCCGCCGTCGTCGCCGATGTACATCCGCCGCGGATCGGCGGGATCGATCCACATCGCATGGTAGTCGCCGTGGATCTCGCTTCCGAACGGCGAACCTTCCAGGGTGGCGCCGCTGTCTTCGGACATCCTGACGTCGAAGTCGAGGCTGAACACCCGGTTCGGCGCCTGCGGATCGACGCGGATCTCGCCGAAGTAGAACGGCCGCGGATTCACGTTCGGCTTGCTGTTCACGCTCTTCCAGGTCTTGCCGCCGTCCGCGGAGCGAAGCAGCGCGCTTTTGCCCGCCTCGACCATCGCGTAGACGATCTCCGGGTTGGAGCGAGAGAAGGCGAGACCGATCCGCCCCAGCTCTCCCTCCGGCAGGCCGTCCTCTTCGGTCGCCCGCTCCCACGTTTCGCCGCCGTCGAACGAGCTCCAAAGGCCCGAGCCCGGGCCGCCCGATTTGAACGAGTAGGGCCAGCGCCGGTACTGCCAGGTGGTCGCGAGCAGATGATTCGGATGGGCCGGATCGATCGCCACGTCGGCCGCGCCGGTCTTCTCGTCGACGTAGAGCACCTTCCGCCAGCTCTTGCCCCCGTCGGTGGTCTTGAACACGCCGCGCTCCGGATTTTCGCCCCAAGCCCGACCGAGCGCCGCGGCATAGGCGACGTTCGAATTTGTCGGATCGAGAGCGATCCGGTGGATCCGCTCAGTGCCTTCGAGGCCGATATGGCTCCAGGTCGTCCCGCCATCGAGCGAACGGTACATCCCGTTGCCGACCGACGCCGAGTTGCGCACGTTCCCCTCGCCGGTGCCGACCCAGACGATCGAAGGATTCGCCTGGAAGATCGCGATCGACCCGATCGCCGCCACCGGCTGATCGTCGAAGATTGGATCGAACGTAAGCCCGCCGTTGATCGATTTCCACACGCCACCAGTAGCCGCCCCGACATAGACGACGTCCGGATTCGACTCCACCGCATCGATCGCCGCCACCCGGCCGCTCATCCCCGCCGGCCCGATCGACCGGGCCTTGAGCCCCGAAAGCAGGTTCGTATCGATCCCCGCGGCCCCAACCGGCTCCACGAAGAGCATCAGCGCAAGCAACGACAGTCCCAGAACGATCCGCTTCATCTGGCCACCCCCAAAAGTCTTCGTCGCCCCCGCGGGCAAGGCACACCCCTCCCCCGCGACGGCGTGACGGTCTCGGGAGGTTCTTACGGGTGAAGGGGGGGAAAGTTTGGGGAAGGGCAGCCGCCCGGCCTATGTTAGATTTGCCGCATGAGCCAAGCACTCCAGGTTCCTCCGCCGGGATTCGATGAGCTCTCCATCGAAGAGAAAATCGACTACGTGCAAGCCCTCTGGGGCAGCATCGCGGCCGACGAAGCGCACGTACCAGTGCCCGCCTGGCACCGAGAGATCCTCGCCGAAAGGATCGCCGACTTCGAGGCCGATCCCGAGGGCGGCCAGCCTTGGGAGGAGTTCGAGGCGGAGCTGATGGCTCGGAACACCTGAGCGTAGATGGCCCGCCTGATCATCCGGCCTGCTGCCGGTTCTGACCTGCGAGACGCGATTCGCTGGTACGACGAGGAAAGTCCCGGCCTCGGCGACCGGTTTCTCGATGACCTACGTGGAACCCAGGCGCGCATCCGCGAAATGCCACTGCAGTTCCCCGATGTCGGAGGAGCTCGGAGAGCGCTTCTTCATACCTTTCCCTTCGCTATCTACTTCGTCTTACCCGCTCCCGATCGGGCTGTCGTTCTCGCGGTCATCCACCAGCAGCGAAATCCCTCAGTTTGGCGCCGACGGATTCGTTCGAGCGGGATGCCCTAGAGCCCTCAAGAGCAGAAACTCGGCCCGTACCTATCCTCGTGGTTCTCATCGGGGAAGATGACGATGCGGCTGGGGAAGCCCTTGGCGGCGAGGATCCGGTGGCTCACGGGCGCCAGCCCGCAGCGCCAGTGGTTTCGAGTGCCGAGCCGGGGCTCGGCGGTCCCGTGAAATCCTTCCGCAGTCAGGGCGTGGACGGCGGTTGTCCTAAAGCGTCGGACGGATTACGATCGCCCCCCCGGAGACCTACCTGGAGGCGAAGGCATGCTCGAAGTTGGACAAAAGATCCCGGATGTGAAGCTGTTGACGATGGAGCGCGGCGAGGTGCGGCAGATCTCGACCGAGGAGCTCTGCCGCGGACGTAAGGTCGTGCTGTTCGCGGTTCCGGGAGCGTTTACCCCCACCTGTTCCGACTACCACCTGCCGAGCTTCATCGATCACGCCGACGAGCTGCTCGCCAAAGGGGTCGAGGTGATCGCCTGCGTGTCGACGAACGACCACTACGTGATGGATGCCTGGGGTGCCAGCCGTGGCGTCGGCAACAAGATCGTCATGCTGGCCGACGGCAACGGCGAATTCACCCGGGCCATGGGTCTCGAAAACGACAGCACTCGGTTTGGCATGGGCCGCCGCTCCCGCCGCTACGCCGCGATCTTCACCGACGGCGTGCTCGAAGCTCTCTTTCTCGACGAGCCGGGCAAGTTCGAGAAGAGTAGTGCGGAGCAGGTGCTGGCGGCCCTGTGAAGTAAGTCGACAGCGCCTGCGTTTTCAGAAGTGCCCTACCGCAGGCCTCGCCGGGAGATCGGCTTATCGTTCGGTCCGCCGTCGGCGGCCAGCTCATTCTTCAAGCTCGCCGAGAACCAAGTCCAGCTCCCAGGGCCGCACAAATCGAACCGTGACACCGTCCTCTACAGTATCGAGCCGCAGCGAGGCATTGACCACGCCCAGACAAGCGGGGCGGTACGCTTCGAGGAAGCTGTGGGTTCCTCGCGAGACCGTTGGACGGTCGAGCTCGGCGGCCTTGACCTCGATCGCGACCATCCGCTCCCCTCGCCGCACCACGAAGTCGACCTCGGCGCCGTTTTTCGACCGCCAGAATCGGATCTTGTCGAGAAGGTTCAGGCGCTTGGCCAGCTCGTTGAAGACCGCGTTCTCCCAGAGGGCGCCGCGATCGGCCCTCTCTTGGCTCGGCTTGAACCCGCCGAAGACCGCGTTACGCAGGCCGTTGTCGAGAAAGAAGATCTTGGAGGTCCCCGTAACTTCCAAACGCTTGCCCCCCGCAAACGGGGGTACCAGGCGGAGGATGTGCGCCTCTTCAGCGATTTCCAGGTAGCGACCCACCGTGTTCCTGGAAGTCTGGGCGAGGCTCGCCCATTCGGTGAGGTTCACCAGATTGCCGACATCCGCCGCCGCCAGCTCCAAGAGCTTGCGAAACACCGACGGCCGCTCGATTTGGTGAAGGTCGGAAGTGTCTTTGAGGACGAAAGATTCCACCAGATAATGCAACGCCTCCGCCGGCTCAGGGTCGAACCAGGGTTCCGGATAGCCGCCCGTAACGACGAGCTTTTCCCAAAGGGTTGTGAGCTGCAGGTCCCGGATCGCAGGCGCAAGCTTCTCGGGTACGAGCGCTGCAACCTCTTCCAGAGAAAGAGGCAGGAGACGGGTTCGCCGCGCCCTGCCGGCCAGAGACTCCCGCGTCCGCGCACCGAGCTCGAACGACGAACTGCCGGTGGCAACGATACGGCGCGTCCTGTCGAGATCGACGAGCCCTTTGATGAAGAGCGGTGCTTCGCGGAGATGCTGGACCTCCTCAAGCAGGAGGAGCGTCTCCGGAGTGAGCGCATCGGCCAACCCGGCCAGAGCAAGAGCCGGCGAGTCGGCAAGCTCGCGAATTCGGGGCTCTTCGGCGTGCAAGACGAGGACCGGAAGGTCGAGATGCGCCAGAGTCTCCCGAATCCAGGTCGACTTTCCCGCCTGCCGCGGTCCCACGACAAGCTCGGCTCGCCCGGGGCGTAACTCCAGATGGCGGCGGCGGGCGATGAACTGATGCGGTAGGGAGGCGGCGAGAAGCGCTTGCTGATCCCCCGGCCGATCCAGCCAGGGGTTATGTGCTCGGAGGGTTGCCAAGAGTGCCGAATCCATGTCGGCCCCCAGGTTAGCCTGAGCGATGAGCCAGGTCAACGGTCAGGGTGCTTGACGATTATCCTGGTTTATCGGCAGGGTGCCTGACGTTCAGCCTGGTTGTGCGAAAAGCATCCCTTAGAGACTCGCGGCATCTACTTCTTCGCCGCCCGCTTCTTCCGCGGCGGAGCCACCGGCGGCGTTCGGGCGAGCAGCGGGCGGAGATACCTGCCCGTGAAGCTCTCTTCGACCGCGGCGACCTCTTCCGGGGTGCCCGCGGCGAGGATGCGGCCGCCTTTTTCTCCCCCTTCGGGACCGAGGTCGATCACCCAGTCGGCGACTTTGATCACGTCGAGGTTGTGCTCGATCACGATCACCGTGTTGCCGAGGTCGACCAGGCGCTGGAGCAGGGCGACCAGCTTGCCGACGTCGTCGAAGTGGAGGCCGGTGGTCGGCTCGTCAAGGAGGTAGAGCGTCTTGCCCGTCGAGCGCTTGCACAGCTCGCGGGCGAGCTTGACGCGCTGCGCCTCACCGCCCGAGAGCGTGGTCGCCGGCTGGCCGAGGCGAATGTAGCCGAGACCCACTTCGCACAGCGTGTCGAGGATGCGATCGACGCCCGGGATGTTGCGGAAGAACTCCCGCGCTTGCTCGACGGGCAGGTCGAGCAGCTCGGCAATGTTCAGACCCTTGTAGCGCACCGACAGCGTTTCGCGGTCGTAGCGCTTGCCGCCGCAGACCTCGCAGGTGACGTAGATGTCGGGCAGGAAGTGCATCTCGATCTTGTTCTGCCCGTCCCCTTTGCACGCTTCGCAGCGCCCGCCCGGCACGTTGAAACTGAACCGTCCGGGCTTGAAGCCGCGCACTTTCGCCTCGGGCATCATCGCCATCAGGTTGCGGATCGGATTGAACACGTTCGTGTAGGTCGCGGGGTTCGAACGCGGCGTGCGGCCGATCGGGCTCTGGTCGATCGCGATCACCTTGTCGAGCTGCGAGAGCCCCAATATCCGCGCATGCTCCCCCGGCTTGTCGGTCGCCTTGTAGAAGTGGCGGGCGAGCGCCTTGTAGAGGATGTCGTTGACCAGCGTGCTCTTGCCCGACCCGGAGACGCCCGTTACCACCGTGAGCTTGGCCAACGGAAATTCGACCGACAGGTCTTTCAAGTTGTTCTGGCTCGCCCCCTCGATCACCAGCGGCTGCCCTTTGCCCGGCCGTCGCTCCAGGGGGATCGGCACCGTCACCTCGCCCGAGAGGTAGCGACCGGTGAGCGACTTCGGGTTCGCCGCGATCTCCTCCGCGGTCCCTTCGGCCACCACCTCGCCGCCGTGGATGCCGGCGCCGGGCCCCAGGTCGATCACCCAATCGGCCGCGCGGATCGTGTCCTCGTCGTGCTCGACCACCAGCACCGAGTTGCCCAGGTCGCGCATCCCCTGGAGCGTCGCGAGCAACCGCGCGTTGTCGCGCTGGTGGAGGCCGATCGACGGTTCGTCGAGGACGTAGAGCACCCCCATCAGTTTGCTGCCGATCTGGGTCGCGAGGCGGATACGCTGGCTCTCGCCGCCGGAGAGAGTGGCCGACGAGCGGTCGAGCGTCAGGTACCCGACGCCGACGTCGTCCAGGAACGCGAGGCGGTCGGAGATCTCCTGGAGCACCTTGCCGACGATCGTCCGCTCCCGCTCCGAGAGCGCGAGCGCCCAGAGGAAGCGGCGCAAGTCGGCGACCGAGCGGGAGGAGAGCGTGTCGATCGCCTGGCCCGCGACCGTGACCGCGAGCGCCTCCGGCCGCAGGCGCCGGCCCTTGCAATCCGGACAGGGATTGACCGACATGAAGCGCTCGATCTCCGCGCGCACCCCTGCCGATTCGGTCTCCTTGTAGCGTCGGGCCAGCAGCGGCACGACACCCTCCCACGAGCCCTTCCACTTGTAGCTCGACTTGCTGCTCTCCAGCTTGAAGGTCAGCTCTTCGCTGTTGCCGTAGAGGATGGCGTCCTGGGCGATCTTCGGCAGCCGGCTCCAGGGCGTCGACATCGAAAAGTCGAGCGCCTTGGCGAGCGTTTGGATCATCCGCATGCGCCACGACTTCGAACCTTCCGGCCAGGGGGCGACCGCGCCGGCGTCGATCGAGCGCTCCGGATCGGGGATCACCTTGTAAGGATCGACACCCATCAGCGTACCGAGCCCAGAGCAGGTGGGGCAGGCGCCGTACGGGCTGTTGAACGAGAACAGCCGCGGCGTGATCTCCGAGAGGCCCGTGCCGCACTCCGAGCAGGAGTAGTTCTGCGACAGCGTCTCTTCCGGCTGCCCCTCGGGCGCCAGCACGATCAGGCCGCCCGAGACCTTGAGCGCCGTCTCGATCGAGTCCGCCAGGCGCTTCTCGATGCCGGGCTTGATCACGATTCGGTCGACCACGACGTCGATCGAGTGCTTCTTCTGCTTGTCGAGCGTCGGCGGCTCCCCCGCCAGCTCGACCATCTCGCCGTCGATCCGCACCCGGTGGAAGCCTTCGCGTGCCATCTGGGCGAGCTGCTTCTTGTAC
>Ga0268264_10002522_pt1 | contig 16094 bp, 10 predicted proteins | sample KBSSwiS32_FD_190357 | JGI IMG/M metagenome (GOLD analysis project Ga0268264, IMG submission 190357) | Switchgrass rhizosphere microbial communities from Kellogg Biological Station, Michigan, USA - KBS Switchgrass S3-2 (SPAdes) (version 2) | ecosystem: Host-associated > Plants > Roots >...
GGAACAACCGGTTTGTCATCCCGACGAAGGAGGGAACTATCAGCGACAAACGGGATACGTTAAAATAACATAGATGAAGGTGGCCGGTGAGACACCGTCCACGTGTGCGGAACGGAACAACCGGTTTGTCATCCCGACGAAGGAGGGAACTGTCAGCGACAAACGGGATACGTTAAAATAACATAGGTGAAGGTGGCCGGTGTCTCACAGACCATTATAACGATACTTTAAACACATGCCTAATTTTTTAAAGAATACTATCATGAAGAATAATTTTATACAATACCTGTTGCCGGTAGTAGTTGTTTTGCTGTTAAGGCCAGACAGGGTAAGTGCCCAATCAAAAGGGAAATCATATTTTAAAAACTGGCCCGCAGGTTCTTCCCCGGCAGAAGTGGGCAACAGGATTGCGGATCATTTCATAGCCACCCCGCATACCAATTTTGGGCGGCCGGAACCTCCAAAGGTGATCACCTATCCTGAAACCTGCACCTGGTATGGTGCATTGACTTTTGCCAAAGAAACAGGCAATAAGAAATTAACCATGCAACTCACTGATCGGTTCGAACCCTTATTTGGCAGCCGGGATACATTGATACCCATTCCTGATCATGTTGACTATACCGTCTTCGGAGCCGTTCCACTTGAATTATACATGCAGGCAAAAAAACAGAAATACCTTGATTTGGGAAAGCGGTTTGCAGACAAGCAATGGGGGCTACCCGAAGGGAAAAGAGTAACCGCTGATTCACGCAGGTTCTACGATAAAGGGTTTACCTGGCAAACGCGTTTATGGATAGACGATATGTTTATGATCACCGCCGTACAGGCCCAGGCATATCGGGCAACCGGTGATCACTCGTACATAGACAATGCCGCAAAAGAAATGGTATTCTATCTTGATTCGCTGCAAATGCCCAACGGGCTTTTTTACCACGCGCCGGATGTACCTTATTTCTGGGGCAGGGGCGATGGTTGGATGGCCGTAGGCATGAGTGAATTGCTACGCTCTCTTCCAAAAAACAACCCAAACCGGGCGCGCATACTGGAGGGCTATAAAAAAATGATGGCAACTTTGCTACAATACCAGGCAGAGGACGGTATGTGGCGGCAATTGATTGACGATCCTGCCTCCTGGAAGGAAACATCCTGCACCGGTATGTTTTGTTTTGCTTTTATTACAGGCGTTAAAGAAGGATGGCTGGATAATGCTGTATATGGGCCCGCTGCCCGCAAGGCCTGGCTTTCACTTATTAAATACATCAACAGCAACAATGATATCACGGATGTGTGCGAGGGGACAAATAAAAAAAATGACAGACAGTACTATCTTGATCGCAAGCGTAACACCGGCGATTTGCATGGCCAGGCTCCCTTGTTATGGTGCGCAACAGCCTTACTGAGAAAATAACCGATAACCACCCATTGCCATGAAAAATATTACAGCTTATATCATTACCGGGTTACTTGCGTTTTTCTTTTTCGCTGATTCGGTTGCGCAGGGTTTTACACCATTGTTCAATGGAAAGGATCTCAACGGCTGGTACTCCTTTTTAAAAAACAAAGGGAAGAATAATGATTCAAACCAGGTGTTCTCGGTAAGTAACGGGCTACTGCATATCACCGGGCAGGAATTTGGATATATTGTTACCGGCAAATCGTTCACTGATTTTCATTTGGTGGTTGAATTCAAATGGGGCGAAAAAAAATATCCGCCGAGGGAAAATGTTGTAAGGGATAACGGCATTTGTTATTATGTTGTACCGGAAGACAGGGTATGGCCGCGATCCGTTGAATGCCAGATACAGGAAGGTGATTGCGGAGATTTCTGGCTGATTGATAGTGTAACAGCGATAGTAGATGGCGTTCAGGCAGGGCCTACAAAGAACACCAGGGTGATTAAGAAAAAAGACAACGAGAAGCCAACAGGCGAATGGAACCGCATAGAAATAATTGCCCAAAAAGGAAAGTGCACGCATATTGTAAATGGGGTAGTTGTAAATGAAGGAGAAAATATCAGTCTTCGTTCGGGCAGGATACTCATTCAATCTGAAGGCGCTGAAATTTATTACCGGAAAATAGAAATAAAAGAGCTGTAGGCTGCACCAGCTTTGTTTGGTTTATTGCTGCAGCAATCATGGCTGATTTTTTAAATCTTCTGGAAGGGTTTAAAATCCTTCTGTTCATTCCTTACAAAGATCCCGCTGCTAAAATTGCTGAATTCTTTGCTAATCAGTTAATGTTTTTCCCCTTCAAATAATATTTACTTGTGGTACAATATTATTTTGGGTGTTTCATTCATTAACGTTTGCCAAATGATCTATTCGGACTACATGGATGCCACCGGGTGCATTTATTATGCGCCTGGTAATTTGTCTTCTGTTATACAAGAAAATAAGATATTGTTTACAACGCCAAAAATGTTGTTGTTCCGCGAAGACCGCTTTTGTTTTTCTCTGCTTCAATTCCTGATTCATTTTCACCAAATAAAACTGTTAGTATGAGATTGCCTTTTTTTTCTCAGGCGCTGATGATAGCGCATTGTAAAATCCCGGGTAAAAAAAGCCGCCTTGGGTGCTGGCTATTTTGCCTGGTGCTGGCCTCCGGCATCGCGCATGCACAATCCCTGATTGCCGTGAAGGGAACTGTTACACGTCAGAATGGCGAACCCCTTTCCGGGGTATCGGTCATGGATAAAGCAGGTGGCAAAGGAACTACTACCCAGTCAGATGGTTCGTTTCGCCTGGATGTACCTGCGGGGAGCGTTGTTGCAATATCATATGTTGGATTCATTGGTAAAGAAATAAAGATTGGAACCTCAGCCAGCTCAAACCTCACGATACCACTGGTAGAGAATAAAAATGAATTGGACCAGGTAATAGTGGTGGGATATGGAACCCGGAAGAAAAGTGATGTAACGGGAGCCATTACTTCCATCAGCGCACAATCTATACAAGATGTGCCGGTGGCTAATTTAAGCCAGGCCCTGCAGGGGCAGGGTGCAGGTATTGATGTGCAGAAAAGCGGCGGCAACAGCAAGCCGGGCCAGGCGCCTAACATTTTAATCAGAGGAACCCGCTCGGTACGGGCAGGCAATGCCCCGCTATTTATTATAGATGGAATTCCGTACGATGGCAATATTAACGATATTAACCAGGATGATGTGGCGTCTGTGGAAGTATTAAAGGATGCATCGTCTACTGCTATTTACGGATCAAGGGGGGCCAATGGAGTTATACTGGTTTCCACCAAACGCGGAAGAGCAGGAGGGAAACCTGTTATTAGCTACAGCGGCTACGCGGGGTTCGTTAAAAATTTTGGTGAATATCCTATGATGAACGGACCACAATATCTTGAACTAAAAAAATGGGCGAACTATATTGGCAAACCCGGCACTTATACCAGCATTGATGATCCTAAAATACTGACGGATGCTTTTTCACCCGAAGAAAGACAGGGTATTGCCATTGGGCGCAGTACCGATTGGCAAAAACTGGTGTACAAAACCGGCATTACAACCAGTCACCAGCTGGGTATTAGCGGTGGAAATGAAAACACACAATATGCTTTGTCGGGCGGATATTATAATGAAACCGGTGTTTATTTTGGCCAGGGCTTTGAGCGGTATTCTTTAAAGCTCAGCCTGGATCAGAAATTGGGTAAGTTTATTAAGGTAGGCGTTAGCTCATTGAATAGTTTTACGAATACGAAAGGGGAAAATCAAAACCCGATGGGCCAGGCTTTGAGAGCCAGCCCGCTTGCCTCGCCCTACGATTCCACCGGGGCATTGATCAATTATTTTGTTCCCGGCAGCGCCAACCAGGTATGGAATCCATTAGCCAACTTTTTGCCGGGTGCAGTTGTAGAAAACCGGAAAAGGCTGGGCACTTTTACTACTTTATACCTGGAAGCAAGTTTGCCGGCGGGTTTTAAATATAAATTTAATGCCGGCACAGAATTAAGATCGGATGTATATGGTAATTTTTATGCCAGTAAAACCACCAACAACCTGGGTGGTCCCTCCAGCGCCAATAATCAAACAACCTTCCGGACAAGTTATACGCTTGAAAACCTGCTAACCTACGATCGGGTATTTGCGACGAAGCACAAAGTGAGCTTTACCGGCTTATTCAGTTACCAATCGCTCGGGCAACAAACGAATTCTTTTTCGTACACCGGTATTTTGTCTGATAATGCACAGTATTATAATCCTGCGCTGGGTTTTAACCTGCAGGGAACCGGTTCTTCTTCGCCCTGGTCGTTGCTTTCTTATATGGGCAGGCTGAATTATGGATTTAATGATAAATACCTGCTGACGCTCACCATGCGTTCAGATGGTTCTTCAAGACTGGCAGATGGAAATAAGTTCCATAGTTTTCCGTCTGTAGCCATTGCGTGGAATATGATGAAAGAAGGCTTTTTAGCACGAACAAGTATGCTGTCCAACCTGAAATTACGGGCCAGTTATGGTTCTGTAGGCAATACTTCTATCGATCCTTTTGCAACACAGGGATCTTTAACAACGCAGGTGTACAATTATGGAACGGCCACCACTACCGGCGTTTATCCCAACAGTGTGCCCAATCCTACATTGGGATGGGAATATACTTCAACGGTGAACCTGGGGCTAGATTTTGGGTTTTTGCAAAACAGGATATCAGGTTCGCTGGAATTATATCATTCCTATACAAAAGATATGATATTGCCACAAAGCCTCCCCGCTACCTCAGGCATACCCAATGCTATTGTAACCAATATCGGCAAATCGGAAAATAAAGGAATTGAATTGCATATCAGCACCGTCAATGTTCAGGCAAGAAGCAAGGGCGGTTTTACTTGGACATCGGATATCAACGTATTTATCAACCGCGGACAAATAACGGCACTAAACCCAACACTTAATACAACCGTAGATGGTAAGCGCGCAGATATCGGCAATAAATGGTTTGTTGGCCAGCCCATTGGCGCCTATTACGATTACCAGAAAAATGGTATCTGGCAGGCCAGTGCCAAAGACACAGCAGCAGCCCTGGCGCTTGGTCAAACGGTTACGGGTACCGGCTCTGTAATAGGACAGATAAGGGTGGTAGACAGAAATGGCAACAAAACAATCGATGCAGGAGATATGTATGTGTTGGGCTCGCCTCAACCCAAATGGGAGGGAGGTATGACCAACCGGTTTTCATTCAAAGGATTTGATCTTACCATTGTGGCTTTTGCAAGAGTGGGCGGCATGATCTCTTCTACCCTGTATGGCGGTGGTTTTGCCAATACATTGCAGGCAAATTATAATAACGTAAACATTCCGTACTGGACACCCAATAACCCCAGCAACGAATGGCCCAAACCAAATTCCGCTCAAACCAACCCGCAAAAAAATTCTTTACTGGGCTATTACGATGCAACCTTCCTTAAAATCAGGAGTTTGAGTCTTGGATACAATTTATCGCCTTCGGTTATACGGAAATTAGGGGCAAAGTCGATTCGGGTATATGCCACTGCACAGGATCCTTTCATTCTTTTTTCACCTTACCGTAATAAATACCATGGACTGGATCCTGAAGCTGCCGGTACATCTACCAACCCCACCGCTACCATTAATGTAGATACACCTGCTACCTGGTCTATGATATTTGGTGTTAATGTAACCTTGTAAATGCAAAAATGTCAATCATGAAAAAAATATATAGAATTATATTCATTTGCTTAGCCGGCCTAATTGCATCGGAAAGCTGTAACAAAAAACTGGAAGAGAACCCACAGTCAACGCTCACGCCGGCTTTTTTTGCAACGCTGCAGGGTTTTCAGTCGGGCCTCGATGCTGCTTATGGCGGTATGCGTAATCTTTGGGGCACGGAAAATTTATTTACGATGACCTGCATCGGCACGGATGAATTTATTACCGGCAATGATGGCAACAACGATATCAATAAGTACAACAGCAACTACAACCCCAGCAATGGAAAGTTGTCGGGTATATGGAACCCCTGCTATACTTTTATCAATACCTGCAATGGTTTGATTGATAATGCGGGCACCATAACCGGCATAGATGATGCTACCAAAAACAGGATGGTTGCCGAAGCAAAATTTTTGCGTGCGAATTATTATTTTACGCTGGTACAGTTTTGGGGAAATGTTACCCTGAACAAACATTTTCAAAGCACACCTACTACTGCTGCACAACGTGATCCCAAAGCCGATGTATATAATTTTATCATACAGGATTTAAAAGACGCCATTGCAGGTCTTTCCCCCAGCCCCGTACAAAACAGCCTGCTGCCCGGCAAAGCCAATGCAGCCGCTGCCCGCCATATACTGGCAAAAGTATATTTAACAAGAGCAAGCTCGTCTGCGGCCCAGCCAACAGATTACAAAAGCGCGTACGATACGGCAATGGCATTGATTAATGCCAGGAGTTCGTTGGGCCTGGGATTGCTGCCCGATTTTGGCAATGTTTTTAAAGAAGGCAATGAATCGAATATTGAAGTATTATGGACCGTTCAGCATACGTCTAATATTCCTTTCAATGGCCCTAATAACAGCAGCGGAACAGACAATGTGTTAAACCATATGTGGGTACCCAAATATGAAACCTTTGTACCTGGTATGCAGCGCGATGTTATTAATGGCCGCCCCTATATAAGAGCGGTAACTACCCGTTGGTTAACCGACACCGTATTTGCAGATAAAGTAAATGATACGCGGTACAGTAAAACATTCCAGACAGTTTGGTATTGTAATTATGCAGCCGGTATTCCAAAATGGCCCAATCCTGTGCCTGCGGGTGTGGATCCGGCATTGGCGGGCAAACTGAAATTCAGCCTGGGTGATACGGCCTGTTACATGCCGGGTGTGGATGTTAGCGATGCAAAGATCGCCTCCACCCGTTATTTGTTGATGCCGCCGCGTAAATACAATATCCAGATGGGGCCGGCCATGAATAAATATTATGATACAAAACGGGCCGATCAAAACGCACCTTCTATCAGGCCGGTGATTGTATGGACTTTATCAGAGACTTATTTGATTGCTGCTGAAGCGGCGTATATGATGGGTCAGCCTGCACTTGCTGTTCCGCTGGTTAACACCATTCGTGAAAGGGCTGCTTATCCAACCGGTAACGCAGCGGCCATGGATATTACTGCTGCCGATCTTAGCCTTGATTTTATCCTGGATGAACGCTCAAGAGAACTCTGCGGACAAATGGTGAGATGGTATGATTTGGTAAGAACGCATAATTTGCTTACCCGTGTTATTAAGCACAACACCGAAGCAGCGCCGAATATTGTACCAAAAGACACCTTGAGACCTATTCCACAGGGCCAGATGAACGCGGTAACCACGGGCCCTGCCTATGGCCCCATGGGCGATCCGCTTTGGAATTAATGCGTTAAATTACAAAAGGAAGGAGGGCAATCCGCCGGCCAAAAGCGTTTGCTCTTCTTTGTTATATCTAAATTTTACGCTGGTGAAGTATATCGCTTTCATGGTTGCATTGGTTTCGTTGATGGCTGCGGAATATTCATCCGTTGCACAGGCAAAGCCTGATAGTACGGCCAGGCCGGCAAACCAACGGCCTGCAGCGCGTGCTCCTGCGCCGGATAAACTTCCTGGTAAGGGGTTGCTGCAACACGATTTTTTATACGCGGGTGGATGGGATACACGAAAAGACACCCAGACCGTATTCCGTGTTGTGGCGGGAAAAGTAGTATGGACCTGGTCAATTCCTATCAAGGATCATAACGGGCAGTTAAGCGAATTCAGTGATATACACCAGTTGTCTAACGGCAACGTACTATATGCCTGTAAAACGGGTGCCGCGGAAGTAACAAAAGACAGGAAGATGATATGGAGCTATGAATGCCCGCCAGGATCTGAATGTCATTCTGCACAACCCATTGGCCTGGATAAAGTGTTCCTGTGTCAGAACGGAACACCTGCAAAAGTGATGCTTGTCAATAAAAGGACTGGTAAAATAGAGATGGAACATGAAGTACAGACAGCAAAACCCGGAGATCCTGGATCTGTGCATGGACAGTTTCGCAATGTGCGCATGACCAATACCGGTACTTACCTGCTCGCTCATCTGAATATGGGTAAAGTAATAGAATATGATAAGAACTGGAACATCATTTGGTCGGTAGACGCTCCTTCTGCATGGTTGGCGGTGAGGCTTAGAAATGGCAACACACTTATAAGTGGCAACCAGCATGGATACGTGCGCGAAGTAAATCCCAGGGGGGAAACTGTTTGGGAAATAAATAAGGATGATTTCCCCGGATTTCCCCTCTATACCGTCCAGGGCCTTAATCGGCTTGCAAATGGTAATACAGTGATCAGCAACTGGGGCGGATTTATCCGCAAGGAAGATTGGGATAAAGTAGTGCAGGTGCTGGAAGTAACACCCGATAAGAAATTAGTATGGGCCTTGTGTCAATGGAAGGATCCCGATCTTGGTCCTTCCTCCAATATACAATTGCTGGATGAAAAGGGTAAAGAAGAAAAAGGCGAACTGCAACGATAGATTGGCCAGTTTTGCGATATAAAAATAGTTACGTTTAAACTTTTCCAAAGCTTGAAAAATTATTGGTAAATAGGCGAATCCTGCCTGCGCTTTGGAAAAGCTCAAACCTTAGTTTTTTCGTTTAGCATGGGGTTGGATAGGGGACTCTATTAGAATGGTCATGAAGATGCTCAGTCAATCAAGCATATCTCATAAAATCATACTCGTAGCTTCACGGATTTTTTGTCTGCTCCATTTTCAACCAAGATGATTTGCGCTGCCCTGGAGAGATCGCCGCCATCAACAGTAATGTTTTCGCTGCCGGCACCTTCCACACGAAGAAAGGCTGCTGAGGGTGATAATATTCTTGCAGCAGTCAGCAATACATCTTTTGTGTTGATACATCTTATCAGCTCCGATGCCGCATTTCCCATTGCGCTCAATCCATTCATGGAAGCATCTTCTACATTGTCAAAAATAACGGCAGGCCGGGCATCCGGTTGATCATATTCAAACCGCACATTGTGTAAATGAAGACCTTTTACATTGCGTGCATACATGCCATAGGCGGGCGGGCCCCCGGGTGCCGGATCCCATACGCCAAAGTATTCGGCGGCAATTTTAGGAACATCGCGCTTGGCCGCCTGTGCCGCTGTGCCCCCACCAGCATACCTGATATGCACATCCGTAAAGCTGATGTTTTCAAGGAAGCATTCATTCATGGCATTCAATGTAATGCAGGAATTCTTTTCACCTTCGCGTATGGTTACGCCAAAACGAATATCCGGGTGATCGGCAGGCTGCGCAACCACCGTAGCGCGAATACCATTAAATACAATATTGCGGATAAAAGGTTTTTTTGCCGGCTCCGTGTTTTCACTATTAGTGGCAGCTTTATCGGAAGGCCCGCTAAACCCAATCCCAATAGGTCCTGTTACATTTTGCATCACAATATTGGAAAAAACAAAATTTTCAATATTGGCCCTTCCAGCACTTATCTTAATGGGGCAACCGTACGTATCGTAAATAAGGCAATTACTGATAGTAATGTTCTGTGATTCACCTCCGCCAAAACGAAAGACCGACCATCTTGTGCTGAAACTGCAATTGGTGACGGTTACAAATTTATTGCTGCCAAACAGCGCACAGGCATCATCCTGGCATTGTACGTCACAATTATCCAGGTGCACATGCTCACTATCGTTAAAGTGAAACCCATCATTGTTTCTATTTACACGGTTATATATTCGTATACTGTTTGCATACACCTGTTTGCAATAAAGAATGCGAATGCAATGGTAGGCGCTGGCAGTTAAGAAAACATCGTTCAACCTGAGATTGGTACACTGGTAAAAGACAGCCAAATGCGGGCGATCAAAATTGCCGCCAACACCATGCTGGCCCGGGCCGGTATTATCGCCTTTGCCATTGTAAAAAGCAAGGCCGTTCCCATCGATGGTTCCTTTTCCTTCAATGAAAATATTTTCTGCTTTTACGGCGTACAAAAAAACAATATTGCCATTGCTCTCGGGTACGCCCCTGCCTGCTGAGTAATCTTCGCGTGCAGGACTGCCCAGCAATTTCCCCGAGGCGACAATATGCAGCGTGGTATTTGATTTTAATTCAAGGGTGCCCGACAGGTAATCACCAGCCGGAATTAATACCGTTCCGCCCTTATCGTTGTGGCAGGCATCGATGGCTTTCTGGATGGCAGCGGTATTCAGCGTTTTGCCATCACCGATAGCGCCATAGTCGCGTATATTATAGATACCCGCACCGGACAATTTATCGTTCTGCGGGCCTGGCGCGGCAACTGCTTTGGTTCCAATCATACCTGCCCCGGCTGCAGCCAATACCGGAACAGCCACACGGCCCAGCCATTGACGGCGGGAAAGAGGATCTTTTTCGTCCATAAATAAGTATGTTTATTTTAAATGATTGGCCAGATGGCCAGCAATTTTTTGTGCAGCAACTAACGACTAATAGCTATTTTCACCTCCTCTTATCCATATCAACCAGCTTGTCCTTTGCTTTGATGATTTCTGCGCCCGCCATTAAGAAAACGCCGAGCCCATGTGTATCATTTGTTTCCTTCGGGCGGTTATAATAATACCGTATATCTTCTTCAATGGAAGTGCCGATGCAGATATCGGTCAACTGTCCGTCGGCAGTTACTTTTTGTGCCAGCGCCTCCCATCCGTTTTGGGCGATGCTGAAAAAACGGGCAGGTATCCAGCCTTCATTTACTGATTTGGCCACCGCATATACAAACATAGCGGTTACGGAAGATTCTAAGTATGAATCAGGTTTGTCTAATATTTGGTGCCACATGCCGCTGGGATCCTGGTAACGGGAATACCCAACAATCTGGCGCAACAGCAATTTGATAAGGGCATTCCTTTTAGGGTGATTGGCCGGCAGGTTATTCAGTAATTCAACCTGGGCCAGCGCCACCCAGCCATTGCATCTTCCCCAATGGGCTACGCCATTCATGTTTTCATCATTGTAGAAAGCGTGATAATACAAACCTGCGGCTGTATCATATATGTAATGGTTGAAATTTTCTACCTGCTGAATAGCGAAATCAAAATATTTATTGTCACCGGTTAGTTTACCCATTCTTGCCAGGTAAGGCACGCTCATATAAAGATCATCGGCCCAGAGCGTCATTTTCCGGGGACCATTCCTTGCCAGTGTGCCGTCTGTAAACCGCACCTGTTTGTTAAGAATATAATCGCTTACCCGGTTCAGGTAGTCAAGGTAATCGGCCCTTTTATCAAACGCATATACATCCAGTAATCCGGCCGACATAGAACCGCAGTCATCTAAAGAACCGATCCGAAACACCGGGCGGTATTCAATATTCTGCCTTCCTGCATCAAACTGGCGTTTGAAATAGTCAAGGTTATCGAAAATAAAACTGAAATTTTTCCTGGAATAATCAGCATACCTGGGATCATGGAGTATATTGCTTAGCCGCAGCATACCAACCGTAAGCACGCCGTTCACATACATCCACTTATTGAATTTGCTTTCTGCTTTTACATTTACCGAAGTATCCTTTCCTTTGGTATTGGCAAACTTTTCATTTGTCTTATTATTCACGAATTGGAAGCCGGTAGTCTGAATAATATTATCTGCCACCCGGCGCACGATCTCTTCCGGAGATGGTTTGGATTGAGCAAATACAGCTGCGGGAACCAGTAATAATGATAAAAGAAAACGTTTCATAAATATATGTTTTAAAGACTGGTGTAAAACGCCATTTCCACATTTTCATATTTCCACATTATCCGTCAGTGTAATATTCCGATTTTTTTAATTTACCCCGGTGCCTATGCCAGAATAGCTGAATGGTTTGCCAATGCGGTTTCCGGCGACGCTGACGGGGAAACTTAGCATTGTACTTTTATTTTACCGGGCTAAATTTATGCGAAGAAACATTCAAATGAACCCAATGATGAATAGTAAACCGGCCGTATATGCACCCAACACCGCATCGTGTGCAGCGCTGGCTGCCATCAAAACTGGCAGGAGCACCAAAGCCCAAACAATAAAAAAGCTGAACAGCAGATGCTTATTTATTTCCATTTTATTGGTCATTTACTCGGGTATAGTTGCTCAATCTTATGATCTTCCCAGGCAAAATGATCGTTGGGCCATTCAGCCGGATGGGAGCATAGAATGGAAGATTGACAATCGCCTGCCGCATTATGATCATATTGAAATGAGCGGAGAAAAGGTTTCCATGTGGGTACAGTATGGCGTGGATACTTCCGGCAAAGCCGTGTTGAACCGCACCATGGTGTTTCCAACTTTCCGGCTATTGCCGCAAAGAACCATTGCAAGCATGATGTATAATGTTACCGATGAAGAATTGCCGAGGATACTGATCAACGACCACCTGCTAAAGGCCGGTACTTATAATGCAGCCGTGGCAACGGATCAACCGGAAGAGGTGAGTAGTATCCGTCTTAAAGGAATCATGCAGATTAGTAGCAAGTTGGGTAAAGAGAAGACAATTACGCTTGTCCGAACACTTTTCCCTTCTGTTAACAAGCCAATGGCGCTCGAAAAATGGGTCTTTCTCAATACAGGAAAACAGGCGGTAAAGATTGAAATGGAATACCTGCACAGGGAAACACGCCCGGCTGCGGAACGAACTACACCAATACAGCACAGTTTTTTTGTTTCAACAATCAATGAAGGGATAAAAAATGTATCGCCGGGCGATTCTGTCGTATTTGCTTTCGTGTACCAGGCCGTAAATGCCAATAGCATATTTACAAAACCAGTGGTGGAGGCGGAATTGTCAGCAAGAGAAAACAGGATACAGCAGTTTATTTCCCTGCTGCATCTGGAAACGCCGGATACTATTCTGAATACGGCATTTGCATTTGCTAAAATAAGAGCTGCCGAAAGTATTTATAAAACAAAAGGCGGTTACCTGCATAGTCCCGGGGGATTGCGCTATTATGCGGCCATCTGGGCAAACGACCAGGCGGAATATGTAAATCCTTTTTTTGCCTTCCTGGGAGATGAAATAGCCAATAAATCTGCGATGAATGCCTATCGCTGGTTTGCAAAATATATGAACGCAGATTACATACCGATACCCAGTTCCATCATTGCCGAAGGAGATGCTGTATGGCAGGGCGCCAAAGACAGGGGAGATATGGCCATGATTGCGTACGGAGCTGGGCGTTATGCATTGGCGAACGGGAATATTGATTCTGCAAAAGTATTGTGGCCGTTGATTGAATGGTGTCTTGAGTACTTAAAAAGAAAACTGACAACCGATGGCATAGTATATTCCGAGAGCGATGAACTGGAAGGGCGTTTCCCCTCAGGCAAAGCCAATCTTAATACCAGTTCTTTGTATTACGATGCTTTGCGTTCGGCCGCTTATCTTGGTAAATTATTGGGTAAGCCCGACACACAAACGAAAGGTTATGAAGAACAGGCGGCATTACTGCGATTGAATATCGAAAAATATTTTGGATCAACCATAGAAGGATTTAATACTTACCGTTATTATAAAGGAAATGATACATTGCGGGCATGGATCGCCACGCCATTAACAGTTGATATATTTGACAGGAAAGAAGGAACCATTGCAGCATTATTTTCTCCGCGCCTGTGGACGGAAGATGGATTGGCTTCGCTGGCGGGTAATAAAACTTTCTGGGACCGTTCAACTTTATATGGCTTACGGGGTGCATTTGCTGCCGGTGAAACAGAAAAAGCGTTGAGGTTCCTGCAATATTTTTCCCAAAGAAGATTATTGGGAGAACACGTGCCCTATGCAGTAGAAGCATATCCCGAAGGCAATCAGCGTCATTTAGCAGCAGAAAGCGGCTTGTACTGCCGCATTTATACAGAAGGTATGTTTGGCATGCGACCAACCGGCTTTAACAGCTTTGATTGCACACCCCGCCTGCCTGCGGCATGGAACCAGATGGCATTGCGCAATATTCATTCATTTGGAAATGTATTTGACCTGGAAGTAGCCAGGGCCGGGGCCGATAAACTTATCATCACTGTAAAAAAGGCCGGACAGGAAAAAAAATATACGATTAAGAAAGGCGTCACGCAGAAAATTCAATTATAACCCGGATACAAAATTCATGAGCCCCATTTTTATTCTTATTGCAGGAATGGCTACGGTACTGATAGGCATTCTGCTGCTTCGCCTTCATCCTGTACTTGCTTTGCTGGGGGGTGCTGTATTGGTGGGCTTTCTTACTTCGCCCTACCTGCTGCAACAATATGCAGCAGGTAAGTTATTTTCTGCGCAACAGATGAAAGCCTTATTGGATCAATCAACCGGAGAGCGGGTAGCCAGGGGCTTTGGCAACACCTGCGAAAGGGTGGGCTTGTTAATCCTGCTGGCATCATTTACAGGTAAATGCCTGTTGGAAAGTGGCGCAGCCGAGCGTATAGTACGTTCTTTGATAAAAGTATCCGGTAAAAAGAAAGCGCCTTTATCTTTTACTATCGGCAGTTTTATATTAGCGGTACCCACGTTTTTTGAAGCGGTCTTCTACCTCATGATACCATTGGCGCGTATCATGGGCATCCGTAATCCGAAATCATTCCCTCTTTTTATTATGGCCATTGTTGCAGGTGCTTCCATGGCCGGTGCATTGGTACCGCCTACCCCAGGGCCCTTGTTTGCAGCAGGCGCACTGGGTGTCAATATAGGATTGATGATCGTAATGGGCTCTATTATTGGACTGGTATGTGCGGGTGCCGGATTGTTTTACGCTTACCGGATAAACAGTGGCCAGAACATACCCATGCGGGCAACACCCGATACAGATGCAGCAGCGATGAAAGAATGGCTGAATAAAAACACTTCCGAGCTGCCCTCTTTTTTTCTTTCCATACTTCCAATAGCCGTACCGGTTATATTGCTTACAGGTCGTACCGTACTGAACAACACTAAAATATCTTTACCAGCAGACCTGCGCACTTTTTTTAACGGCGCCGGCGATCCAACCATCGCACTTTTTATTGCAACAGGTATTGCATTATTTATTTTAGTAAAAAAATTAGGCTATCGCCTGAAAGAATTAAAGCAATCAATGGAAGAAGCGGTTTATAGTGCTGGTTCTATTGTGCTCATTGTTGCTGCAGGCGGCGCATTCGGGGCCATGATACAGCAAACAGCGATTGGCAATACGCTGGTTGCACTTACGCCCGGCATACAACTCGCCATTTTACCACTGGCATTTTTAATAACAGCGATCATCCGCACATCACAGGGATCGGCTACCGTGGCCATGATCACGGCCGCAGGTATTATTGCCGCCTTCAATACGCCCGGCGCACTTAGCTTTCACCCGGTTTACCTGGCTGCTGTTATTGGCTGCGGAGCTAAAATATTTCCCTGGATGAATGATGCAGGTTTCTGGATTGTTTGCAAAATGAGCGGATTTACAGAACGGGAGACCTTTCGCAATTATTCAATGGTGCTGATAGTAATGGGTATTACCGGGCTCTTATTTACCATCTTACTGGCTAAACTATTTCCATTGATATGAATACGCGAAAGACCGCCACTAAAAACAATAAATTTTACTTATGAAAATTAAAGATCTCCGTGTGCATTCCATCGCTATTGCTGATCCGCCTCTTAGAAGTTCCTACGGGCTGCACGCGCCGTATGCGCTGCGCACTATTATTGAATTGGAAAGTGAAGATGGCATCATCGGTATTAATGAAACCTATGGCGGAGACCTGCCTGCCGCAGCATTACTGGCCATGAAAGAGCGGCTGATTGGCGCAAACCCGTTTCGTATAACAGGCATGCTTAGCCCGGAAATGATGTACAGGCATGGCAATCATGATCGCTCGCAAACTTATATGGTGCCCGGAGAAAACCCGCTGGACGAAACCACGCGAAGTTTTGCTGCTATTGAAGTTGCCTGTCTTGACCTGATTGGTAAAAGCATAGGAGTGCCCGTCTGCGATCTGATTGGTGGCCGGGTGCGTGACAAAGTGCCGTTTTCTGCTTATCCTTTTTACAAACATGCAGGCGGTGGCGGAGAAGGAAAAGACATACGTGAAGACGAATACGGGGAAG
>Ga0268264_10002524_pt1 | contig 16083 bp, 11 predicted proteins | sample KBSSwiS32_FD_190357 | JGI IMG/M metagenome (GOLD analysis project Ga0268264, IMG submission 190357) | Switchgrass rhizosphere microbial communities from Kellogg Biological Station, Michigan, USA - KBS Switchgrass S3-2 (SPAdes) (version 2) | ecosystem: Host-associated > Plants > Roots >...
AAGCCCCTCGCAGCGTGAAGGATTCGGGGCCAATCGAGCGCTCATCTATCAGGGGAAGCTCTGTAATCCTTGAGGATATCTCGTCAGAAGAATACCTCGACCGGAAATCCCAGCGGCTTACTTACCCTTCGGCGGTCCTCTCCGCGACAAGCTCTGCAACGGCATCGCGATCGGGCGAATACTTGCGGCTGGCGCCCAAGAGCCGAAGCGCGAGCTCCCCGCGGCTGGGAATCACCCGAACGAGAATTTCCTCCCGGCCCTCGACCGGCTGCCAGTCGAGCTTCCAGCCGGGCTTGATTCCCAGCTTCCGTCCGACTTCGGCGGGGATTGTGACCGTGTTCTTCTGGGTGACCGTGGTGACCATGGGACGGATCATCCTCCATGGAGGCGCGCGATTCAAGCGAGCCGGCAACAGGCGAAGCTTTGAGTCATCCTCAGCTCTCCCCCAAAAACCTCACCGCCCGTTCAATCGTCGCCCCATCCCTCAGCGGTCGATGGTGCCCCAAACCCTCGGTCGCCGTGAGCCGCGCCCCCGGCCAGACCCGGACAAGCTCCTCCCCATCCTCGAACGGGACCTCGTCGTCCGCACGGTCGTGAATCACGAGGAGCGGCAGGTCGATCGCGGGCGCGAGACGGCGCGGCTCGGCTTCGTCGAAACCGATTCTCAGCCAGGTTTCGGACATGCGTCGGAAGCGGCGTTCGACTTCGTCGTTCCAGCCGAGGCCGCGGCGCATGCGGCCGAGGAAATTCTCCCAGCCTGCTGGCGGGGCAAGGTAGACCGCTTTCTTGATATTCAGGCCGCGGGAGATCGCGTAGGTCGCCCCGGCGCAGCCGAAGCTGTGGGCGATCATCCCGGCGAACGGCGAGAACAGCTCGCCCGCCTTTTCGATCGCGGTCGCGAAGTGGCGCAGCGAAGAGAGAGATCCCCCCGAGCTGCCGTGGCCGGGTACGTCGAGCGCCACCGCCCTGTGCCCTTGAGCGACCAGCGGCTCGACGAAATGCGCGAATTGCCCCGCGTGCCCGCCCCAGCCGTGGATCAGGAGGACCGGATCGCCCTGGCCCCAGGACCAACCGACCACCGGGCCGTCGGGCGTTCGCAGCTCGAACCGCTGCGCCCGCGCCAGGAGATCCCGCTGCTCCGGCCGCATCCGGCTCGGCGGCGGAGTGAAAAAGAGGCGCCGGGCCACGCGCGCTGTGGCGCTCGGCGCGAACCCTCCGGCGAGGCTGAATCCTGCGCGCAGCCAGCCGGGGAAGGGGATCGGGCGTAAACGATCGATCGTGCTTTTTTCTGACGGAGAAGGCTGGCTCATGGGGTGGCTCATTTCGCGCTCCTCAGATGACGGGTTCTTTATTGAAGCGGCGCGGTCGCGTCGGCGAACAGACGGGCGAAAGCCGCCCGTGCCCGACGTTCGGCGGCCGGATCGGCCACCAGTTTCGCGGCGTGCTGGAGAGCCATGCCGATGCCCTTGAACTCGAAGGCGAACTGCTCCGGGTCGAGGTCGGCGCGGAAATGTCCTTCACGGACGGCCAGGATCGCCGACTTCGCGACCGTGGCAATCCAATCCTTCTGGCAGCGGACGAGGGCGTCGCGCACCGCGCCGGGCCGATCGTCGTACTCGGAGGAGAGCGACAGGAACGGACAGCCCAAGATTTCTTCCTCGGGTTGATCGCTCTCGCCTTGGAACCAGGCGATCCAACGCTCGAACAGCTCGCGCACCCGCGGCGCGCCGCGCGGTTTGATCAACATCGGCCGGACGACCCGCTCCGTGAACCGCTCGATCGCCTCTTCGAGCACGGCGATCTGAAGCGCCTCTTTCGACTTGAAGTGCGCGAATAGGCCGCTCTTCGAAATCTGCAGCTCCTCGGCCAACCGCCCGAGAGTCACACCCTCCAACCCCAGCTCCGAAGCCCGCTGGAGCGCGGTGTCCACGATCTGCTGCCGAGTGGCCTCGCCTTTTCGCACCGGCGGAGAATAGCACGACCGGTCGGTTTTGCAAGACCGCTCGCCGGTCAGTGCTTGGGCGGATGATGATCCTTCAAATTCTCGGATCTATGATGTATCCGTCGGTTGTCACAAGGAGAACGACCGACCGGTCCGAGAACCATGTCGATCGTCTCCCCAATTCCTCGCGCAAACCCTGGCGCCGCCGTCACTTTTTCCGGTCACGGGCGCCGGCGAAGCCAAAATCCAGATTCAGGACGTTGCCCGTGATCGGCATTTTCGAAGAGAGGTTGCTCGTGGTCAATCTCCTTCCCGCCAGCGGTTCGCCCTTCTCGAAGTTGCTCGCCGCAACCCGCACCTCGTACCTGCCCGGAGCGTTCCTGCCGAAGCAGTACAGTCCCTTGGCGTCGGTCGCGGTAAGGTTCATCTCGCACGCCCCCCAATTCGGGTCGGTCGTGTCGCCGGTACGAAGGGTGTCGACGACCACGCCATCGCTCAAGCGAACCAATTCCATCAACACTCCCGGGATGCCGGCTTCCCCGGGATCCAGCACGCCCAGGTTCTTCTCGTCCGCCCAGACGAAGTTACCTAAGAGGTCGACCGTCTCGTCCGGACAGGCGGCGACTCGGGGCACGTCGTCCGGATCTTCTCCCGGCTCCGGATCGCGCTCCGGACGGGTCGCGCACGTATCGGCGAACCAGAAGTTCTGGTTGGACAGGTCCAGACCGATGATCTTGACCTTCCAGACGCCTCCGGGAAGCGTGGTGCCCCCAACCACATAGTCCGCATCCTTGGCGAAAGGCGAGGCCGCCGTCGCGATCACGAACTGCTCCCACTCGAGGCTGCCCGAGGGGTTGTTGTTGAAGTAGACGGCGCCGTCCGGGTCCGTCACTTGGTAGTGAACGCAACCGAGCTGGTTCGGGTCGCCCGGATCCCCGCGACGGAACGCGTCGAGGTCGTTGTCGTCCGCGGGAATGCCCGGGCCTTGGACTCCTTCCGGGCTGGCACCCGTGGTCGAAAACGGGAAGCCGCTGTAGTCCGCGGGGGTATCGAGATCGTCCTCGTCGACACAGGAGACGAGCGGAGCGCCGGAGGGATACCCCTCCGGATACGATGGATCGGTGCCGAAATCGAAGTCGCCGTCGAACAAGCGTAGCTCGGTCTCGCCGCCAGGAAAGGTAAAGAAGAATTCAAACGTCCCATCGTAGGTCGTTGGCGCAGAGAGGAACCCACCCGGGGGCGGGAAAGTGCCGGGGTAGATGATCGGGCCGTCATTCCAGATGTCGAGGAGCGCTCCTTCCAGGCCAAAATACGGCATCCGAAAACTCACCGGAGAGGACGTCGCTATCTTCAAGCTGCTTTCCAGCTGCTCACCCGTGGCGCAGGCGCCATCGGTATCGATCATCAAGACATACAGATAGTTGCCGCTCGGCGCCTGGGCGCTCGCCGACGTGGTGACGTGGAGATTCCACCAGTCATTGTCCGGCATCGCCGCCGTCGAAGAGGTCCAGAGCGTACCGCTGGTCGCGTTGGCCGAATTGCCGTACCACTCGCCGATCAAGTCGGCAGGCGCGAGGGCGCCGGTCCGCAGCGGGTCAGCGTAGAGCGAGAACTTCAGCTGGCGGGTTCCAAGATCCCAGTGATTTTTTCCCAAGCCGTCGAGGCTGCCTGTATCTCCGTCGAAGACGTCAAGGTCAAAGCTCGTCGTCGACGGCGGCGCGGCCAACATAATCTGAACGTTCTCTTCCATGGTCGAGAGACCTTCGCAGGCGATGCCGAGGAAACGGCCGTCCTTGACGCTCTGGGTCGGAAAGGCGGCGAAGGGTCCGGTGCCCGGCTGAGCGTTGAGAGCTCCGGCGCCCCACCCGGCCGCGAGAACCGACAGGAGAGCGTAGCGAGCGACGGCAAGCAGGGGCGACGAAGTGGAGATCGGTGACAGCTTCAAATTTTTCATGTCTTCCTCCTGGATGAACGAGATCGCCTCGTTCTTGGAGGAAGATTAGTTTCGTGATCGTTGAATCAAAACCTCATTCAAGGTGGGAACGCGCCACCGCCGGGCGGGCCGCTTCGGGTGGGAACAAAATGGTGTGGCACGCCCAAAAATCCACGGCTGGTTGAGAGGTAGTGGCCTGGGTCGGCCGCGAGATGCGGGACCGTACGAACCTGCTATCATCGTTGGGTGTTGCACAGCAAATGACGACTCGCGAAGAGGTAGAAAGAATGAGTGCACTGGGGCTCTTGGTGGCTCGCCGGGGAGCGGATCTCGATCCCGCAATCCTCGATCGGCTGCTCGGCCGCATGGCTCATCGAGGCAAGGATGGGCGAGACGCGGTTTGTCAGAGTGGCGGCGCGCTCGGCCATCTTCATTTCTGGACCACGCCGGAGGAGTCGGCCGAGCGCCAGCCGGTGGCGCTTGCCGGGCGCCGCGCCTGGTTGGCGTTCGACGGCCGGATCGACGACCGTGAAGCGCTCTGGCGCGCGCTGCCTTCCGCGCCGGAGCCGCTGGCCGGCACGAGCGACGCAGTGCTCGTGGCCGCCACTTATTCCGCCTGGGGCATCGCCGGTTTCGAGCGCCTCCTGGGGCCGTTCGCGATCGCGATCTGGGATGCCGATCGACGCGAGGCGATTCTCGCTCGCGACGTCCTCGGCGGCCGCGGCCTCGCCGTGGCGCTCGACGATCGCCAACTGCTCGCAGCTTCTGAAGAAGGAGCGTTGGAGGCGATGCTCGGACGCGAGTCGGAGCTCGACCGGGCGAGGCTCGCGGCTTATTTTTCGCTCGAAGAGCCGTCGCCGGGGCGCACTTTTTGTCCACGGGTGCGCCAATTGTTGCCCGGAGAAGTCCTGATCGTCGGAGTCGACCGTGCGCGCAGCGAACAGCTTCCTCGCCCGCGCCCTTGCCGCGAGCTCGCGGCGGCGCGGCCGGAAGAGCGCGCCGAAGAGCTTCGTCGGCGTCTGGATCTGGCCGTCCGCTGCCGTCTCCGGGCGATCGGGCGCCCGGCCGTACTGCTGTCCGGCGGGCTCGATTCGTCGCCGATCGCCGCGTTGGCCCAAAGAGCGCTGCCCGCGGGGGAACGCCTGCGGGCGCTCTGCTGGGTCTTTCCTCGCCATGCGCGCGCCGACGAAAGCGGCCACCTCGCCGTCTTGGAACGCGAGCTGGGGCTCGAAATGCACCGCCTGCCGTGCGACGACGAGCTGCCGCTCAAAGACCTCCCGTCGTGGCCGACCCACCCGGCGACGCCGGAGCAGAACGCCTACCGCCGGTTTCACACTCGCGCCTACGAAACCGCGAGTCGGCTCGGCAGCACGGTCCTGCTGTCCGGGATGTGCGGCGACCAGCTTTACGGCGGAGCGGAGTACCGGTTGAGAGAAACGCTCCGGGCCGGGCATTTCGCCGCCGCCGCGGGCGAGGTGTGGAATCGAATCGGGGAAGGGGACGGCGCGCTGCGCGCGGCTCTCGGCGCCCTCCTACCCGATCGGCTGCGCCAAAAGCGGGCCGGCCGGCGCAAGGCGAAGCGCTTTCCCTGGCTCAGCGACAGCGCGCTCGCCCTGCTGCCCGATCCGGTCGAGCGCGACGACTGGGCGGCCGACTACCCTCGTCCGGCGCAGGCAAAGAGTTTGCTTGGCGCTCACAACGGACATGGCCTGTCGGTCGAACGCTATTATTGCGACCGCTGGGGAGTGGAAGTGAGACACCCGATGCGCGACCGGCGGGTGGTCGAGCTTTTCTTGAGCGTCCCGGCCGAGGACCTCGGCGGCGTCGGGATCTCGCGCCCCATCTTGCGGCGCGCGATGTCGGGCCTGCTGCCGCCGTCGATTCTTGGGCGGCGAGACAAAGCGACCTTCGAAGACCTCTTCCTCACAGGGGTCTACGCGAGCCCCGACGCCGAGGTGGCCGAGATATTGCTATCACCCCAAGCCATCTGGCGTGAGTATTTGGCGTCCGGCTGGATCGAAACCGCTTGGCGGGAGCGGCAGGCGGGTCTCTGCGGCCTGTTGGTCTGGATGGCGCTTTCGCTCGAAATCTGGCAGCGTCGCCGTACATTTGATGGGTTCTTGCAGGCGGCTTCGACCTGCGGTGGAGTGAGACAGCGATGACTTTTCCGGAAAATCCGATCCTTGTGCCTCTCTCACAGAGTTCCGTAGCGGGTCCGAAGCGCCTCTACGAGCGGCCCCAATTGGTCGTGTTCGGCGATCTGCGAACCTTCACCCTCGGACCTACGCCCGGAGTCGGCGAAAGTGGCAATCCCGCTGTGTTCAGGTCTCGGTGAGTGATTTTTGAAGAGGTGATGACATGTCGATTCAGTTCTGTTCCCCCAGATTCTCCCTTCGTCACACTTTTGCAAACGCCCTTCTGGCATGCGCTGTCGGTCTCGCCTTCGGCGGCGGACCGGCCACGGCGCTGACCTATACGTATGAGAACACCACCAGCGGCGCCGTGAACTTTTCCGCCGCGGCGGGGGGGGCTGCGGGGTGCGCCACGCCGCTCGTGAAGACGTTCACGGTCGCCGATTCGTTCACCGTCTCGCGGGTGGCCCTGGGCTTGAACATCGACCACGCCAACCGGGGCGACCTCCGGATCACCCTGGTCCGTCCGGGCGGTACATCGTTGCAGCTGATCGCGGGCAACGCGGGCGGCGGCGGCGATACCCAGGACAACTACGACATCCTGCTTTCGGTCAATACCGAGGGGACGCTCGCCGACGGCGACACCGATCCGACGGCGGCACCTTTTTACAATCGGATCGTTCCCGTCGCCACGATCGACACGACTTTGGCGGGGGCGAACAGCGCCGGCACCTGGACGCTGAACATTTGCGACATCAACAACAACGGGACCAACGGCACGTTCAACCGCGCCTATCTGAACCTCTCGAGCACGGTGGCCGCGGTCTCCACCTGCACCGGCACCTTGACGTTCGATTGGGGCGCGAACGGCAACGCCGTCGTGTTCACCAACACGACCGTCGGCGACCTCACGGTCACCCAAGGGACGATCAGCGACCTCGGGGGGACCGGCTCTCCGGCGGGCACTCCGGTCGTCACCCGGACCACGACCAACGGCAACCACACCGGCTATTACTCGATGTCGATGGATGCGTCGGCGGTCGGTGGAACCCAGGACAACGAGTCGGTCGGACTGGTGTCGACGCTGAGTTTTTCGCGCCCGGTCCGCGACCTGCGGTTCACCTTCTTGGACGTCGACATCACGGGGGGATCCTGGGAGGACCAGATCGAGCTGGTGGGGACTGGGCCGTCCGGCAATCGGGTTCCGTACACGATCGCGGCGGTCGCCGGGGGCAACGCTCAGCTCGCGGGCGATCTCGCCGAGGGGGACGTCGCGGCGGCCACGAATTCCACGACGGGCAACCTGGCGGTCGCGTTCTCGGGCGCGGTCTCTTCGATCACCATGAACTACACCCAAGGCGACGATCCGGCGAACGAAAACAATTTCATGGTCGTCGGCATCAGCGATTTTTCGTTCTGCGGCTACGACTACGGCGATGCACCCAACACCTATGGCACGCTGCTCGCGGGCGGCGCGCGCCACGCGATAGGAGACGGGACGCTCTATCTCGGGACCAATCCGCCCGACGGCGAAGCGGACGGACAAGCGGCCGCCGCGGCGACCACCGACGACACGACTCAGGTGGGCGGTGTCGACGACGAGGACGGCGTATCAACGTTCCCGAACTACGCTTCTCCGGCGACGACCTACACGGTGAGCGTTTCGGCGGTGAATCTTTCGACCACGACGGCGGGATCGCTGGTCGGCTACATCGACTGGAACCGCGACGGCGATTTCGCCGATGCGAACGAGCGCTCCGCCACCACGACCGTGCCGGCCAGTACCTTGACGGCCACCGCGTTCAACGTCACCTGGAGCTCCGTTCCAACGAACGCCGGGGGGACGACCTCGACCTATGCCCGGTTCCGCATCTCGTACACCGCGGCCGAGGTGACCACGCCCACGGGCGTCGCGACCAGCGGCGAGGTCGAGGACTATCAAATTCCGGTCAGCACTCTGCCCGTCACCTTGGCGTCGTTCTCCGCCGCTCGATCGACCCGCGGGCTCGAAGTCGAATGGACGACCGAAACCGAGACCTCCACGGTGGGTTACGCGCTGCTCGGCCGCAAGGGCGCCAAGGGCTCGTGGCAACCGCTGACGCCGAAGCTGGTGCCGGCTCGCTCGCTCGACCGGCTCGCGCCGCAGAGCTATCGCATCGTGCTTCCCGATGCGGGCGAGTCCGAGCTGGCGCTCGAAGACGCGGGGGTCGATGGCAAGCGGACCCGCCACGGCCCGTTCGCGCTCGATCGGCGTTACGGCCGGGCGTCGACCGCCGAACCGATCGACTGGACGACCGTGCGCGCCGAGATCGCCGCGTCCGAGCAAGAGGAGCGCCGGGCGAGAATTCGCTCCGCGAGCGCCGCGGCCGCGGAGCTGCGCGTCGACGCCGACGGCCTCTATCGGGTCACCTATGAAGATCTTCTCGCCGCGGGGATCGATTTTGCCGGCACCAGCCTTTCGCGACTTTCGCTCAAGGTCGCGCGAACCGGCAAGGAGGTGCCGATCTACGTCCAAGGGGGCGAGAAGGACGAGGAGACCTTCGGTCCCGGCGCGTTCCTCGAATTCCGCGGCGAAGCGGTCGCGGGCAGCCTCTACACCCGGTCCCGGGTCTATCGTCTGGCGGCCGGCCCCGGTCGCCGACCGATGCGCGTGCTGGTCGAGGACGGCACGCCGCAGGGAGCGACGGTCGCCTCCTACCCGGAGACGCTCGCGATCGATCGCGACCAGGTCTATAGCTTCGCTTCGCCGAACGGCGATCCCTGGTACGAAGCGCCGGTGCTCTCTCAAGGGAGCCCGGCCGCGAAGAGCTTCCCGCTGGAAGTGGACGCCCTAGCCGGCACCGAGGCGCGCCTCCACGTGGATCTATGGGGCGTCACGAATTGGCCCTCGACGCCGGACCATCACCTGCAGATTTCGCTCGACGGCACGCAGCTCGTCGACGAGCGATTCGACGGGCTGACACCCAAGAGCTACGACCTCACCCTGCCCCCCGGCCTGCTGTTTTCGGGCACCAACACCTTGGAGGTCCGGCTGCCCGGCGATACCGGCAACGCCTTCGACCTGGTCCATGTCGATCGCTACTCCGTGAGCTACCCCCGGCTGTTCGTCGCGCGCGGCGACCGGCTGAGCTTCCCCGCCGTTCCGGGAAGGATCGAGGTTGGCGGGATCGGCGCCAGCGACGTCGCGGTCTACGCCAAGGGCGGGGCGACGCGGTTGGCGAACGTCGCGGTGGACAACGTCGGCGGCCTGTTCCGGGCCGCGTTCTCGATCCCCGGCGCGGGTTTCGAGCGGAACGTCGGGCCGGTCGACCTTGCGACCTCCTCGGCGATGCTGCGCCCCGCGATCCAGCCGGCGCGCGAGGTGGCGGCCGAGATCGGCAACCACAGGGCCGACTATCTGATCATCACCCACCCCAGCCTGGCGGGGGAGCTCGCGCCGTTGATCGCGGCGCGCGAGAGCGAGGGGCACAAGGTCAAGGTGGTCGACGTGTTCGACCTCTACGCCCTCTACTCCGGCGGCGAGATCGACCCGCAGGCGATTCGCGGCTACGTCAAGTACGCCGTCGAACGGCTCGGCGCGCGTTATCTGCTGCTGGTCGGAGCGGACACCTATGACTATCTCGACCACTTGGGAATCGGCTCGGTGAGCCTGATTCCGACGCCCTACGTGCAGTCCGACGACCTGATCCACTTCACCCCCTCCGATTCGGTCTACGGCGACCTGAACGGCGACGGCGTGCAGGATCTGGCGCTCGGTCGCTTCCCCGCGCGCACCGCGGCGGCGCTGCGGCAGTTGATCGCGAAGACCCTCGCTTTCGACGGCGGGCGGGCCGGCGCGCTGTTCGCGGCGGACGCGACCGAAGCCGAGGGCGAACGAACCTTCAGCTCGATCAGCGATCAGCTGATCGGCCGGGTGCCCGCCGGATGGCCGCTGGGTCGCGCCTATGTCGACGATCTCGGGGCCGCCGCCGCTCGCTCCCAGCTGATCGCGGCGTTCAACCAGGGTCCCGCGCTGGTCCATTTCGTCGGCCATTCCGGCCCCACGCTCTGGAGCTTCCAGGGTCTTTTCTCGGCCGCCGACAGCGACGCGCTCACCAACGTCGGCCACCCTTCGCTGGTCGTCCAGTGGGGTTGCTGGAACACCTACCACGTGGCGCCCGAGGTCGACACCTTGGCGCACCGGCTGTTGCTCGCCGGACCGCAGGGAGCCGCCGCGGTGATCGGCTCGGCGACGCTCTCGCGGACCGAATCGGACCAACTGCTGGGGCCCGCCCTGCTCGGTCGGTTGATGGTGCCCGGAGCGACGATCGGCGATGCGTTGGTCCAGGCCAAGCGGGCGATCGCAACAGGTCCAGGGGACCTGCGCGACGCCCTGCTCGGCTGGACGCTGCTCGGCGATCCGGCCATGAAACTCAGGCCGTGAAGCTGCGGCCGTGAGCGCTCTGGTTCGACCGCGCAAAGGGGAGGCGATCCTGCGGCTCGGCCAGAGCGACGAAGCATTCGGCTATACCCTCGCCGGGCGACGATTCTGGACCGACCGGCCGCTCCTGTGCCTCGGCCCGCCCGAGGCGCGGGGGCGTTTGCCGCAGAGCGTGGCCTCCTCGGTTCCGACACCGCTCGAAGGCGCGGAGGCGGACCTCGACCGTTTCGAGGAGATGGCGCTCGGTCCGCCGATTCTCCTGCTGCTCGCGGCCCGCGCGATCTGGACGCTCCATGCGAGCGCGGTCTTCGTGCGGGGACGTCTCTTCGTCTTCCTCGGCGAATCGGGCCGGGGCAAGTCGACGCTCGCCGCTCTTCCGTGCCCCGACTGGGAGCGGGCGGCGGACGACCTTCTGCCGTTCGAGCTGGTGGGTGGACGTCTCGTGGCGCATCTCGATTACCCGCAGCTCAAGCTCGATCCGCCGCGTCGACTTCGAGCGCCCGCGCCGGTCGCCGCGTTGATCGCGCTCGGTGGGCCGGGGTCGGCCTCGGAACCGCAACTCTCTCCGCTCGGCCCGGCCGAGACGGCTCGCCTGCTGCTCGGCCAGACGGTTCCCGCGCGGCGCTACGGCCCGGACCTCCTGGCCGCCCACCTCGAAGCCTGCGTTACGGCGGCGAACGCCGTCCCCGCCTATCGCCTCGACCTGCCGTGCGATCTCGCGCGGCTGCATGAGGCGGCGCAACGCATTTCGGATCTGGCGCCCGCAGAAGCGTAGTCGTCATCTTCCGCCGCCGAATCCGCTTCTCTTCCTGAGGGGGTGCCTCGAAGGTCCGAGGCTCGAATCTCCCGATCGGAGAGAACCATGACGAAATCACGTTCCGTCCGCCGGGCCGCCCTTGGGGTGGCCCTCCTCGTGTCCTTCCTCTCTTTGCCGGCGGGAGCTCAGGTGCTGGTCGGTCCCGCGATCTGTCTCGATCCGGTGCCGATCAACCCGCCGCCGCCGACTCTCACGCCCTGGAACTACGAGCGCGACTCGGGCGAGTACGTCTGGGGCGAGCACCAGTTCTACGAAGATCCGGGCGATACGGTGTTCAGCCTGGCGCGCGACCTGATCAGCCTGGGGACCCAGCAGCCGGCCGCCTACACCGACGTGCTGCTGTTCAACGTCGCCCAGTTCGATCCGCCGGAGGGGATCGCGACGACCGGCGCCGGCACCCGTAAGCTGATGGAGGCGTCGCTCGAAAACAAGGGTCTCCAGCTCCACGTCAACTACAGCGACGCGCTGATCGATCCGGCGCAGCCGGTCCGCTACGGCAAGCCGACTTTCTTCCAGTCGATCGACGGCCATCATCAGAACGTCCAGACGAACCCGACGGTGCCCTGGAGCGGCTTCTCTCAGCCGTTCGTCTCGGCCACCCGCGGGGCATGGGGCTGTGCGTTCCAGAAGGTGCCGGCGGTCGTGCAGGTCGAGCCGTTTCCCGTCGCGACCCCGGTCGCCAACGTCGTAGGCGCGTTCGACGTCCAGCCTCTCACCCCCGTGTGCGACGACCTGTACGTCACCGCCGGCATCGGCTACGGGCTCGCCGACCTCGATCCCGATCCTGCCGAGCAGGTGATGGCGGCCCAGGCCCAGACCGATCTGCTGATGCGCCGCGATCCGACCTCCGGCCGCTGGTTCGACGTGGCGCAGGACCCCTGCCCGACCGGACCGCGCATTCCGGTCTCGGCTTCCGCCGGCAACAGCTCCGGCGTGGTGTTTCAAGATCTGACCGGCGACGGCTGGGCCGATCTCTACGTCGGCCGGCAGGGCGACAACTACGGCGGAGCGAAGAACGTCCTGCTGGTCAACGACGGCACCGGCTGTTTCCGCGACGAAACGGCCACTCGGATTCCGGGCGAGCTCTCCCGCGCGACGAACGAGGTCGCGGCGATCGACCTCGACCAGGACGGCGACCTCGACCTCGCGGTCGCCAACCGCTGCGCCCGCGCGGGATGCGGTGTCGAGAGCGAGGACTACGTCTTGCTCAACAACGGCACCGGCCAGTTCGCGGTTTCCCCGATCGCGCCCGGTGTGCGCACCGACAGCATGAGCGTGGCGCTCGGCGATCTCAACAAAGACGGTTGGCCCGAGATCGTTCTCGGCAACGCCGGATCGGACGGCTTCAGCCAGAACCTTACGCTCTCCTCGGCCGAAGATCACCGGATGGAAATCTACGTCAACAACGCGGCGACCGGCGGGACGCTCAACGCGTTCACCGATTTCATGAACCCGATCCTCGATCCGTTCTCGCCCACCTTCCCCATCGAGCACGAGGTGACGGCGCCGCTCACCCAGCAGGTACTGCTGGTCGATCTGTTCGGTCCGCCGACGAATCCGGCGACTCTCGCCGGCAACGCTCCCGACGGTTGGCTCGACCTGGTGGTCGTCTCGCAGCGAGATCTGCTCAAGCATGACAGCCCCTTCGGCGCTTCGAGTCGGGTCTACGTGCTGTCGAACAAAGCGAACTGGACGTCGGGGTTCCCGACCCTTCAGGCCTACACCGCGTTCGGTTCGGACTGGGTGAAGACGGTCGCGGTCGCCGATTTCGACAACAACGGGTTCAAGGATCTGTTCGAGGGGCGCGGCAATCGCTGGAGCGGCGTGCTCCCCGACCTCCACGCCAACCTGGGCAGCGGCTCCGGCGCCACGGCCGGCCAGCCCTGGAACTACGGCGGCGGTTTCATCGGCTTCAAGAGCTATCAAACGATGCCGGCGACCGAGCACGGTTACGGCTTCGATTTCGCCGACGTCGATGGCGACGGGGCGCTCGACGCGCTCCAAACCTCGCGCGGCTACGACTATCTCGTCACCGGCATCCTCGGCCCGAACGAGGCCGAGCACGAGGACTACGCCTCGCCGACGGCGGGCACCGGCAAGACCAGCAACAAACGCGGCCGGCAGATCCCGCAAGGGATGGAAGACGGCGTCTTCGCCGACTTCGACAAGGACGGCGACCGCGACGCGCTGCTCGCCTCGCAACGCACGCCGGGCTGGCCGATCTGCGCCGACACCACCCCCGACGCGATCGTTCTGGTCAACGCCGGAGGCGGAACGTTCGGCTACGACTCTCTGTTCACCTCGTCGACCTGTTCGACGGAAGACGCCCGGGTCGACATGAACGGCCGGACGTCGCAGCCCCAACCGGGCATCGCGGACCGCGCGGTCGCGGGCGATCTCGATAACGACGGCGACATCGACGCGATCGTCCATCTGTTCGAGATCCTGCCGGCCGGCTATTCCGGCCCGACCCCGCTGGTCGCCCCGCCGCTGTTTAACAACCTGATCAGCACGTACAACTTCGGCTGGGGTTATTTCCAGAACGTCATCGGCCAGATCGGCGCCGGAGCTCACTGGTTCAAGGACGTGGCCCCGACCCAGATGCGCACCACGGCGGGAACCTTCGACCCGGCGTGGAACCGCGGCCTGGGCATGGACGTGCTCGCCGACTTCGACAACAACGGCGCGCTCGACCTCTACACCACGGTCGGCTTCGCGAAGACCGCGGCGGAGGTCACAAGCGTCGCGCAGACCAAGGATCTGCTGTTCCTGAACGGCGCCGGCACCGCCAAAGGCATCCTCACCGAATCGTCGGCGACCGTACTGCCAAGCGCCTGCACCGACCAGGTTCTGGGCGACACGTCCTACATCTCCTGCGGCTCGTTCGGCATCGCCCAAGGCGACGTGGACAACGATGGCGACGCCGACGTCGCGATCGCCCACTTCGCGCAGGGAGCCCGAACCAACTACCCCTGGCTGCTGATCAACAAGATCGCCACGACCGGCACGATGGTCGACGAGTTCATCGCCAAGGCCGCTCCCGCCACGTTCTCCCCGGTGATCCACACGGCGTCCACCGACCCGGCGGGCAATCCCACGCCGGGCATGGACCAGGCGATGTTCCCCGCGTTCGCCGATCTCGACGCCGACGGCGACCTCGACCTGATCTACCAGGTAGTCAACGATCTGCCCCGCGTGCTGTTCAACAAGGGCACCGATTCGAACAACGACGGCCTGATCACCTCCGCGGACACCCCGCCGCCGGGAACCTTCACCGACGTCACCCCGACTATCCTCACCCAGTACCGGAGGTCGACCGACTCGCAGGATCTGGTCGCGGTCGACATCGATCAGGACGGCGACCTCGATCTCGGCAACGACCCCTTCTCCGATCGAGTCACCTTCTGGCGCAACGACCTGCCCACCGACTCCGGCCGGCCGGTGGTCACCGAGATCTGGCCCCGGGTCGGCTCCGTCCGGCGCGCGAAGATCCGCCTCGAAGGGATCGAGCTGACCGGAGTGGTCAAAGTCCAATTCCGTTTCGCCGGCGGCGCGATCTGCGAACAGGCCGCGACGACCGCCATCGGCACCGACGGCAAGCACCTCGACGTGGTCATTCCGCAAACCTGCCCGATCGGCCTCGCCCAGGTCCGCGTCCTGCGGGCCAAACCCGCCTGCGGCAACCCCACGGTCACCGTGCAGCGGTGGAGCCGGCAGTACTTCGGGTACTTCGTGCAGGGGTAGGGAGGTATCTCCGGACCGTTTGGATCGGCGGCGCGGGAAACCGCGCCGTAACCATTTCTTTTCGGGTGGCACAGTAGGGATCGCAACCTACTTCCCGAAAGGAACGAACGACCATGAAACTCCATACGAACGCCCGCCGCGCCGCTTTGTCTTTCGCCGTTCTCGCCCTCTCGACCGGCATCGCCCACGCCGATTCGCGCTGCCACCAGGTCCACTACCGCGTCACGCTCGCCGCTTCCGCCGATCCCGGCTGCACCTCGCCGATCGGACTTTGCGCCACGGGCGAGCTGCGAGGCTCGGTCTCCGGAACCTCGGAGTTCATCGGCACGAGCTTCGTGCCGACCGTCGACACCGCCGCGACGAGCACCGTCCTGCTCACCGGCGACAACACGATCCATCTGCGCGGCGGCGACCTCTACACCAAGGATGCGATCGTCCTCGAGCTCGTGGGCGACGGCAACTTCGGCGAGGTCGACACGGTCGTCGGCGGCACCGGGGACTACGCGGGGGCGACCGGCACGATCACCGCGACGGGAGTCTTCGCCAACGGGCTCGGCGAGGGGACGGCGGAAGGCATCGTCTGCCGGCAGTAACTCCGCCAGCGGTACCAAAAGGATGTCCGATAACATCGCCGTCCTCGAACGAACCTCAACCCCAGGAGACAGCCAACATGTGGATCGGAGAAGGCCCGTTCAGCAGCTATGGATATCAGAGCAACGCCTACCTTAGAGGGGTCTACCAAAACCTGGATCCGGCGCACTGCTACAAGATTGAGGACGTGGATTCCCCCGGCTCATCCACCCAGTACCACGTCGTCCCGGTAGACTCGAACGGCAACCCCCTGGGACCGCCCGCCTTCGAAACCGCAGGGCAGGTGATGTATAGCATCTGGGAGGGTGGGCGAGAGGGAACCGCCTACAACATCAGCAACGCCTACATCCCCTGACCGTCCAATTCCCGCGAGCGGTGCCGGTCACCGCTCGCGGAACCCGCCCTTTGCGTCCGGCCCCGGCAGCGGTTCCCCCTCTCCGCCCAACCGGCGGCGGAGAGGAGGGGTTGGGCTCTTACGGCTCGGGGAAGCGGCTTCACACGGTT
>Ga0268264_10002528_pt1 | contig 16073 bp, 19 predicted proteins | sample KBSSwiS32_FD_190357 | JGI IMG/M metagenome (GOLD analysis project Ga0268264, IMG submission 190357) | Switchgrass rhizosphere microbial communities from Kellogg Biological Station, Michigan, USA - KBS Switchgrass S3-2 (SPAdes) (version 2) | ecosystem: Host-associated > Plants > Roots >...
GGGCTGAACCGCACGGTCGGCTGGGCGTTCGACATCACGAATTTCGTCTTCTGGGTCGGGATCGGCCACGCGGGGACGCTGATCTCCGCGATCCTCCTCCTGTTCCGCCAGAAATGGCGCGCCTCGATCAACCGCTCGGCCGAGGCGATGACGATCTTCGCCGTCATGTGCGCCGGGCTGTTCCCGCTGATCCACATGGGGCGCCCCTGGTACGCGTTCTGGATCTTGCCCTACCCGAATTCGCGCGGCCCGCTGTGGGTGAATTTCCGCTCGCCGTTGCTCTGGGACGTCTTCGCGATCAACACCTACATCACGATCTCCGCGGTGTTCTGGTACCTCGGAATGATTCCCGATTTCGCGACGCTGCGCGATCGCCAGAAAGGCAAGATCCGCCGCTTTCTCTACGGCCTCCTTAGCCTCGGCTGGAACGGCTCGCACCGCACCTGGGCGCGCTACGAGGTGCTGTCGCTGATCCTCGCCGGGATCGCGACGCCGCTCGTCCTGTCGGTCCACACGGTGGTCAGCATGGATTTCGCGACCTCGGTGATTCCGGGCTGGCACACGACGATCTTTCCTCCCTATTTCGTCGCCGGCGCGATCTTTTCGGGCTTCGCCATGGTGATGACGCTGCTGGTCATCACGCGGAAAACCCTGGCCCTGGAGCGCTACATCACGATCCGCCATCTCGATGCGATGGCGAAGGTGATCCTGCTCACCGGCTCGATGGTCGGTTTCGCCTATCTCACCGAGTTCTTCGTCGCCTGGTACAGCGGCAACGTGTTCGAGCGCTTCGCGTTCGTCAACCGCGCGACCGGCCCGTACGCCTGGGCCTACTGGACGATGATGAGCTGCAACCTGATCGTGCCGCAGATCCTCTGGTGGAAACGCGCGCGCACGAACGTGCCGACCCTGTTCGTCCTGTCGCTTCTGGTCAACGTGGGCATGTGGTTCGAGCGCTTCGTGATCATCGTCAGCTCGCTCCATCGCGACTACCTGCCGTCGAGCTGGTCGATGTACCGGCCGACGGTGATCGAGGTCGCGACCCTGATCGGCAGCTTTGGCCTGTTCTTCTCCCTGTTCCTTCTGTTCGTACGCTTCCTTCCGGTGGTCGCCATGTGGGAGGTGAAAGCGTTGCGCGCGGAGGAGGCGGCGCACGGCAGAGAGATCGCCGCGCTCGCTCCGGCGAGCGAACCCGAACGCGTTATTCACGACCTGCCGGAGGGCCTGCGCCATGCCGTCTAGCGAGCGCGTCGTCGCCCGGTTCGCCGAGCCCGAGAGGCTGGTGGACGCGGTGCGCAAAGTACGCGCGCGCGGCTTTGCCGTGCGCGACGTCTACGCGCCGTTTCCCCTTCACGGGCTCGACGAGGCGATGGGGCTCCGCCGCTCGCGCCTCGGGATCGTGGCTTTCCTGGGCGGCCTCGCCGGAGCGCTTTCGGCGATCGCGCTGCAAGTGGGAACGGCCGTGATCGATTGGCCGATCGACGTCGGCGGCAAACCCGAGAATTCGGCGCTCGCGTTTCTACCGATCACGTTCGAGTTGACCATCCTGTTCTCCGGCCTAGCGACCGCCGCGGCGTTCCTGTTCACCAACCGTCTCCTGCCCGGCGCTTCGGCGCGGATGCCGCTCGCCGGCGTGACCGACGACTCGTTCGCGCTGATCGCGGAAGGGGGCTACGCCGAGGTGCTGCGCGATCTGCTGTTCGACTGCGGCGCCCGCGAGGTTCGCGATCTCACGCCGCCGGGGAAGGGCTCGCGATGAGCGTGATGAGAACGATGAAAGCGTCCGCGTTCCTCGCCCTCGCTGTTCTGAGCGTTCTATCCACCGGGTGCCGTCGCGATCCGGCGAGCCCCGGCTATACCTACATGCCGGACATGGCGATTCCGGTTTCCTACGACGCCTACGCCCCGAATCCGAACACCCGCGACGGCCAGACGCTGCAGCGGCCGGTGCCCGGCACGGTCCCCCGCGGCATGCACCCCCTTCATTACGAGGTGACAGCGACGGATGCCGAGCGGGCGGGTCGCGAGCTCGCCAATCCGATCGCCGCGACTCCTGCGGCGCTCGCGCGAGGGGAGAAGGTGTTTCAAACTTTCTGCCGCGTCTGCCACGGCGACCTCGGATTGGGGAATGGACCGATCGTGCCGAAGTTTCCCGCGCCCCCTTCGTACCGCACCGAGCGGCTGCTCCGCATGGCGGACGGCCAAATCTTCCACACCATCACCTACGGCACCGCGCTGATGCCTTCGTACGCCTCGCAGATCACGGCGGACGATCGTTGGCGCGCGATCCTCTTCGTCCGGCGTTTGCAGGGCGCTTCGGGAGCTCCATCCGAAACGCAGACGGCGGCCGCGGAACGTCCGGAGGGGCGGCGATGATTCCGGGCAAAGCGTCGAGCCCGAGCGTGTTCTCTTCCGGCGCCGCAGCCGAGCCGAAAAAGTCCTTCGCTGCGATCGCCGCGCTCCCTGCGATCACCAAGAGGCTTCTCGTTCCCGCCGTCGTGCTGGTGCTCGTGGCGCTCGGCGTTTTCGGCCGGCAGGCGGGTGCCGCGCGGATCTGGAGCGCTTTGCTGCTGAATGACGTCTATCTCGTTTCGCTGGCGCTCGCGGCGATGGTTTTCGTCGCGATCCAGGTGCTCACGCAGGCGGAGTGGTGGCTTCCCCTGCGGCGCGTACCGGAGGCGATGGTGTCCGTTCTACCGGTAGCGGCCGCGCTGCTGCTGCCGCTCTTTTTCGGGCGCACGACGCTCTATCCCTGGAGCCGCCCCGGGGCGGTGGCGCACGATGCGCTGATCGCCGCCAAGAGCGCCTATCTCAATACGCCGTTCTTCTTCCTCCGGCTCGCGGTGGTCCTCGCGATCTGGACCGTCATGGCGCTCCGCCTGCGCCGGATCGTCCGACTGCAAGAGAGCGGTGGAGAGGCCGCGGAATCCCGGCGCCGCGCAAAGAACCTCGCGGCCCTATTCGTGCCGGTCTTCGCGGTCACCTGGAGCGTCGCGAGTTTCGATTGGCTGATGTCGCTCGATCCGCACTGGTACAGCACGATCTTCGCGGTCTACTGCTTCGCCGGCCTCTTCCTCGGCGGAATCGCCGCGATCGCCCTGGTCGTCGTGCTGCTCCGAGGCGCGGGCCTCCTCGGAGCGCGAGTCGACGAACGGCACCTCCACGATCTGGGCACGCTGCTGTTCGGCTTCAGCACCTTCTGGGCCTACATCTGGGTCAGCCAATACCTGTTGATCTGGTACGGCGACATCCCGGAAGAAGTCACCTTTTACGTCGCGCGCACCACCGGACCCTGGAGTCCTTGGTTCTTCGCCGCCTTCGCGCTCGAATGGCTGATCCCGTTCCTCGTCCTCCTCCCGCGCGCGGCGAAGCGCAATCCCAAGATCCTCGCCACGGTGGCCGCCCTCGTCCTCCTCGGCCGCTGGATCGACCTCTACGTCCAGATCGGCCCACCGGTCCTCGGCACTCCGCAGGTGGGGGTGTTCGAGGTGCTGCTGGCGGTCGCTTACGGCGGGTTGTTTTTGGGGTTGTGTTGGCGGGGGTTTGGGCGGCGGGCGGTATAGAGCCAGAGAGTCCCGTTCGACGCAGATCGCCGGTAGAAGACGGCCGGGGACTCCCAGCCCTCGCTTTCGCCTGCTGGTGCCGCAGGCTCAACCCCTTTTTCCTTCGCTACGCGCCTAAGGAATGATATATAGGCAGAAACTAGAGCCTATATAGGCGTAGCCTATGAAGAGGCCCCTGTTGCGCTTCATGGATGAGGGAATGAGCAATTCCGCGTGAGGCGTCGGGCCGGAGTTGGACTCCGACCCTGCGGTGGTGGCGATGAAGTCCTGCTCCTGTCGTTGGCGCTCGCGGCGAGATGTCTTCGTCGCGATCCGGGGGCTCGCACAGGCGGAGTGGTGGCTCCTCTTGCGGCGGGTCCCGGAGACGATGGTGGTCGTCTTGTCGGCAGCGGCCGCGTCGCTGCTGCCGCCGTTTTCGGTCGCGAGAGGTCTACCCGCCCGGCGCCCCCCGGCAGCGCCGAGCATACTCCGCGGGTGATCGCCCGACCACCCGGCGAAAATCCCTGATGAAGTGCGCCTGATCGGCGTAGCCGAGGTCCAGGGCGAAATCCGGCCAGTCGATCGGGGCGCCGGTGGCGATCCGTTCGGCCGCTTCGTGGAGGCGGTAGCGCTGGATGATCCATTTCGGGCTGACGCCGACATATTCGGCGAACAGGCGCTGGAGAGTCCGGGTGCCGAGGCCGAAAGCGGTCGTCAGGTGCTCGACCCGCGTGATCTCGCGGTCGGTGGCGGCCCGTTCGGCGATGCGAGCGGCGAGGTCGACCTGCGGGTCCGGCTTCGGGCCAAGTCGCTCCAGGAAGCTCTGCACCACCTCGAACCCTCGGACCGGATCAGCGAACGCGAGCGCCTGTTTTTCCAACTTTTCGGCGGCCGGGCCGAAGATCTCAGCGAGCAAGACCGTGCGGCCGGTGAGAGAAGAGACCGGCGCCGCGAGGAACGGCCGGAAGCCGCCGGGGCGAAATTTGGTGCCCAACACCCGCCCCTTCCCTTCGAGCCGGCGGGTGAATCGTCCTTTCGGCACGCCGGCGACACGGGAGTTGCCCGCTTCGAGCACCAGGTGGACCGAAGGGTGGGGGAGCACCTCCGCGATCTCCGGCTCCGCGACGTCCCAGGCGACGGTCCAGAAATGCTCGACGAACGGGGCTAGGGCCTTTCCCGGCCAGTAGCGGCCATAGCCGGGACCGGCCGGTTCGACCGGTGTGTGCAGAATTCCGCGAGGGGGGACGAGCTTCGGTTGGATCATGTCGCGTTTGTTCAATCGTCTGATCGGGCGGAACGCTAGCATCCCCTCGATCCGGAAAGGGAAGGCACGCCGCAAACGAGCCCGAACGCCAAAGAGGAGAGGAAGATGGAACACGCCAAAGGCGACTTCGACGTCAAGATCAACCCGCTGGCGCTGGACGGTCCCGCGGAGGACGCAACGCTCGGCCGCATGTCGATCGAGAAGGAATTTCACGGTGACCTGGTCGGGACCGGCAAAGGGCAGATGCTGACCGCGGGCGCCGCGGAAGGCTCGGGCGTCTACGTCGCGATCGAAAAGGTAAGCGCCACGCTCGCCGGGAGGAAAGGTACGTTTTCGCTCTACCACAAGGGAATCATGACCCGCGGCACTCCCGACCTGGCGGTGATCGTGGTTCCCGATTCCGGCACGGAGGGGCTGGCGGGCATCTCCGGCACCCTCAACATCATCATCGAAGGGGGAAAGCACGGGTACGACTTCGAGTACTCCCTGCCGGTGCTGCCGTAAGCTTTGCGAGGTCCCCACCTTTTGGTGCAGGTGGGTCCTACCCCAAAGGCCCTACCCCGAGACGTGAGAGGGGGCCACCCTATGTAAGGACGCAATCAATTAGCGAGGCGGACTACGCTCGCGAGCGTGAAATTATTCGTCAGGTCCGACCCGACATCACATCCGCAAGAGAACCGAGGAAGCCCTCGGCACCTGGTGGCAAGGACAGTCCTAGGTGCCGCTTGCTTGATGCTGTCGATTTCCTTTCTGCTGCCGTACTGGGAGGTGAACCTGGCGACCGCCGCTCCGCGGAAGGAGCTGCGCCTGGTCGCGTATCTCCACCATCTGTACGATCTCAACGGTCCGGGCCATTCGATTCTGGCGGCCGGCGGGCCGAAAACCGAAGTCCTGTTGCAAACGACCGGCAAGCTGGAGCGATCGCTGACCGCGGCAGCCGTGACGGTGGTCTCGCTCCTGCTGGTTTCGGTTCTGTTCGCCCGCAATCGGTGGGCGACTTTGCTCTCGTTGCCCGCGGTTTTCTTCCCGCTGATCGTCATCGCCGATACCTCCGGATGGGTGCGTTCTACGGTAGCCGGGATCTCCGAATCGCTCGGCTGGAAACACGATCCCTCGACGCTTCCCCTGTTTGGACGATTGGCGTTTGACGGAGGCTTGCTCGACATTCGTCCGGGAGCCGGACTGATCTTGGCCGCGGCGGGGTCGATAGCCGTGATCGCCGGGCTCTGGTTCCGCAGCGAAGTTTGGAAGCGGGAACCCGCAAAAGTGGAAACGGAATCGCCACCCATCTCCGGATCGCCAAGGGAGTTTTAGATCCGCCTCACGTTGATCTCAGCGCGACCGGGGGCGCCACGCGGCGCCGCCGGCGGTCGCCCCCGTCGATCCCCCTTCGAGCAGCCCTTCGTCGGGGCCGAAACAACAGGGCATCGAGTTCGCGAAACCGCCGCCGCCAACTGCGCTCTCTCAACGCCAATCCAAACCTCGTGTCTTTGCGCAGGTACGGTCTGTTGCGCTCCGGCATTCCGCCGGGTCGGGGCGGATCGATCCCACACGAGGTATTGACGCATGAAGAAACACTGGGTTCGTCTCGTAGTCTGTCTCGCCGTTGCCGCCGTGCCTGCCACCCAAGCGTTCGCCCTCGATTGGCACAAGCTGCTCGCGAGCGAGGAAACGTTCCTGGCCGAAATGGGCGATCGGGCGGTGTTCGTCGCGCCGGGCGTCTACGAGGTCCGAGAGAGGGGTGGGATCAAGGTGCGGGTGGCGTTTGGCGCCGACGGACGGGAGTTCGATCGCGCGTGGGTTGAAGCGGATCTGCTCGCCGGCCGCGCGCTGCGGGATCGGTCGGCTCAGCCTTCCATGCAGCTGGAGGCTCACGTTCGCCGCCTCGAGAGGCTGCTCGAAAACCTCCAACAGGCCCCCGAGAGCCGTGCCGCGGTGACCGGTACGGTTTGCGGCTTGAGCTCGTTCACCTACTCGCTCGATGGCGGTCTTTCATCCGGTCAGGTGTTCGGCAAGGCGAAGATCGGTATTTGGATCGACTTCTATCCTCCCCTTCCCTACTACTCAGACCGCTACGCCGACAACTTCCTGGTCGCCAACCGTTCCGGGATGTGCTGGGAAGCCAACGGCAGCGACTCGTTTACCGGCGGAGGGTTTGGTGAAGCCAATTCCGAGGCGTACCTGTCTTGTTCAGGTACGTCGTGCCTGGGATGGCGCTCCTTCAACGAGGTGAACGCCGCGAATTGCAGCGGCGGCTACCGTTCTCTGCTCCGGACCGGTGGCAACACGGCCTGCACGTGGCCCTAAGGCGTTGAAGTCGCACCGGCGGGGCGAAGCGACGTCTCGCCCCGCCGGTTACGACTTCTTCGGGCGGCCCGCGCCCGGGTTGGGCTTGGCGCGCGGCGCCTTCTTCGCTTTGGGGGCGGCGGTCTTCGCCTCCGACTTCGCTCCGGGCCCGCCCCGCGGCTCCGGCTTCGGCGCGCGGTCGAGCGCCGCGAGCGCTTCGGTCATCGCCGCGCGGACGTGGCGTTCGAGGTCGGCGGGGTCGATCAGCAGCGGCGCGGGTTGAGGGGCCACCGGCGGCACCGGGACGCCGGCCTCGTCGAGCGCGTCGATGTAACGCGCGAGCACCGGGCCTTCCTCGAGGCCGCGGTCGCCGGGCTTGGGGAACAGGGTGCGGAAGAAGTCGCCGGGCGGAATGTTGATCGCGTCGAGCACGCGCAGGATGTGCTCATAACGCATCGCCACCCGGCCGGTGAGCAGCTGGCTGGTCTGGCCGCGGCAGTTGTCGAGCAGCTCGTCGATCTCCTGCCGCGACTTGTTGGACAGATGGATCAGCGCGCCGAGCAGCTTTCGGGCGCGGTGGATTTCTCCTTCGCTCATGGTGTGGCAAGCATACTCCATCGATCGAATCCTGGTTTCAGATCACGGATGGCGAATCGGCTGGACGGATTCACGTTCGCAGGAGAAAGGGCGGCCCCGAGGGCCGCCCTGTGGTTTAGGCTTCGGGTGCGGCCCCGCCCTCCTTTCCGGCCGCCTTGGTGACCGCCGCCTTCGCGCCGTCGCGAACGCGGGAGGCTGCCTTTCTCCTGGTGCGTGCCTGGGGACGAATACCGAACTGGATCAGCCGCTCGTTGTCAAAGCCGTAATGCGATTGGAGGGTCGCTCCCAGCTCGCGCCGGATTCGGGAGCCTTCGGCGGTGAGCTCCCGGCGTTGCGCCGTCGTCTCCCGCAGTCGGCCGAGCAGCTGCTCCTCTTCATCGTCCAACTGCTTGGCGCGCACGAGGAGCCCGTTGAGCGCCGTGTGTTTGTCTCTGCTCTGGGGAATTTCATCAAGCACAGCGGTGAGGTTCGCGACCAGAAGCTCCATGCGGCGGATGTTCTCGGCGAACGTGACAGTCGTCATCTTCTTGAGGCCTCCAGGGGGAAAGCCGACCGGATCGTTCCGGTCAGGCGGGTGAGTGGATTGAACGGGGAACCCGGACCGCCGGGCCCGGGCCCGCAGCGAGCAGAGGGCGTCCCCGACGCCTCGGATAGGAGCCCGAACGCTTGGGGAGGCCGCCCGAACGCTTGGGGAGGCCGCCCGAAAGCTTGGGGAGCGTGCCCGCGGACTTGGGGAGGCCTCCCGAGGCGTTGGGGAGGCTGCCCGAGGCGCTGGGGACGCTGCCCGAAGCGTTGGGGAAGCTGCCCGAGGCGTTGGGGAAGCTGCCCGAGGAGTTGGGGAGGCTGCCCGAGGCCTTGGGGAAGCCTCCCGAGGAGCTGGGGAGGCCTCCCGAGGCGATGGGGAAGCCTCCCCAACCGCTCGGGCAGCCTCCCCAAGCGCTCGGGCGTGCCTTTGATGGGCCAGCCGCACGAAATTTCACTCTGGGGAGCCCTCCCCACGGTCTTCTTCGGGGGGTGACTCGATCGCGGGTGTCTTGGCGGCCGGCAGCTGCGGAATCGGCCTCTCGGGTCGGTCGAAGCGGGTGGCGACGGTCGTGCCGGTTCGAATCATGTGGGCGTACTCGGCGAGCGCGGCCGTAAGGTCGGGCGTCGCGTAGTCCGTTTCGATCGCGCGGATCAGCATTTGGAGCGCTGCGCGCAGGCCGACGGGCAGATCGCTGAGCATCCGGAACGCGGCGCGCCGGGAGATCTCGGCAAGCTCCGCGGTGTTCCGGTTGAGCGCCGCCAGAGCCGCGCGTTCGAGACCGACCGCCGCGGCGTCGATCGGCGACCCCGCCCGCACGAACGACCGCTCGGCCCGTTCAAGCCGCTCGCCGGCCGCCGCGAGGTCCCCCGCGGCATAGGCGGCTCGCGCCGCGGCGAGCGTTTGCTCTCCCGCCGTCCAGTCGGAAAACCCCACCGCTCCCGGCGCCGGCCGCCGGATCCGGTCGAGCCGGGCGCCAAGCTCGAGGTCGAGCGACCGATCGAGAAGGGAAGCTTCCTCGGCGGTGGAGAGGGTGGTCTCCGATCGTTTCAGACTCGTCGAGGAGTCCGGCGCGGGTGAATGATCGACGACGCGATCATCATCATGGTCACCTTGGTCAACGTATCGTTGATTCATGTGACAGAGGCTAGAGGCCTCGACCTGGTCCTGTCAAGTCTTTTCTCTACGAATCGTTGATCTGGGGGATGAGGCGTAGAAGGGCGGGGCGAACCGGAGACAACAGATGGGGGAGCGGAAGTGGTCGCGGCTTTCGACTGACCAATCGATCCCGCATAGGCATTGTGAGAGGATGTTGTATTGCCGATTCTCATTCCGAGGTGTTGTATGAACGAGAAGCGTCTGCCAACTACTGAAGAGGGAAGCCCTGGCTGGAGAGCGTTCCCTGGAGGGAAGCGAAGGGCCGCTGCATTGCGTTCGGACGAATTGCTACGCGCCGCCCAATCCGTCGCGGAGGCAGAGGTCAGGTCTTTTGCGACGCATGGGGATGCGCCCTTGACCAGTGAGCAGGAGTTCGACGGTCCGGGCCTGTCGTGGGAGCGCGCCTTCGCTTGGTTGACCTTTGCTCGCGAACAGCGACACGAGGACCCGGAAAAGGTTCTCCTGGCCGCAGTGCTCGCCGAAGGGTGTGCGAAGAGGATTCCCTCAGGCGATTACCCGCAAGGTTCGCTCGGTGACCTCAGAGCAGAGATTTGGAGCGAGATCGGCAACGCGCGTCGTTTGCTCGGCCAGTTTGCCGAAGCGGAAAGTGCCTTTGGATTTGTTCTCGATCAGCTTCGTGCGGGCAGCGGCTCGGCAGAGCTCCTCATCCGCAGTACCGATATGCTCGCCCTTACCCTTCTTGACAGCCGTAGATTCGACGAAGCAGTCCAACTTTACTCGGCGATCGAGCTGTTCTATTTGGAACAGGGTCGGTTTGCCGAAGCAGGCCTTATAAAGCTGGAGTTAGCGAGCATTTCCGGTTACCGCGGCGACAACACCCGAGCCGTGTTTCTCCTTCTTGAAGCCTTGCCGCTCCTCTCGAGGGAAGATGGACCGGAGGCTTCGCTATTCGCCCTGCACAACATGATGGGTCGCATGGTGGACTTGGGCCGGTTTGAATTCGCCGAAGAAATGATGCAAACGCTTCGACCCCACTTGGAAGCTCACTTTGGGGAGACCGGTCGCCTGAAGTTGGCTTGGATCGAAGCCAAAATCGCCGCAGGCCTGGAGCGCTGGTCCATTGCGGAACACAACTTTCTTTCGGTACGGCAGTCCTTCGCTGCGATCGGGATGCACTACCACATGGCTCTGGTCACTCTCGACTATAGCGCGCTGCTCTTGCGCTTAGGCCGCATCCAGGAGCTACGGCCGCTAGTTGACGAGCTGATTGCCGGCTTCCTCGGTCTCGGCATCAAACGCGAAGCGCTCGCCTCAATCATTCTGCTCCAGAATGCTCTCGCAGCCGAGCGTGTGGCGCTGACATTGCTATAGCGGCGTCAACTACGAGGCAGACTGGGTCGCAAACAGCGCATGAAGCACGGAGCGACTGAACTCCATGAAGACCGCCAACGCCACTCTGGCCTTGCTCGAAGCGGCGGTTCGGGAGGTCCAAGCGCTGGAAGGAAAGGGATAAAGGAGAAGATCCCGGAGTGAGCCGTCGAGGGGATGCTGCACTTCCTCTACGGAACGGGCAAGCGCTAGGTGCAGCCATCAACGGGGGCCGCCCGTGTTTCAGAGTCTTGCGCCCCGTCCCACCGGGTTGGCGTCCACCCTTTCGCGGCCGGCTTCGCCTCCTCGGCGCCTGGTCTCGGAGGAGCCACCGGATGTCCGCCCGGCGGGGCTTTCCCTGGCGGCGGCCGAGCGCTTCGGCCATCAGTTCGGGCGCTATCCCTTGGTCGCGCCCGAGCGCGCGCCGATCCAGCGAGGCCGCCATAAGCGGAAGTCCGACCGTAAGGACGACGAACCGACCAAAAAGAGGAAGATCGAGAAGGGAGACGAGGACAGCGACGACGAGAAGAAGGTCAAGAAGAAGAAAGGCAAGAAGAAAGACGATAGGCGAAGCAAGAAGCGGAAGCACAAAGGCGACGACAAGGATGATCCCAAGAAGAGGAAACTTGCGACGGGCCTCGACCTCCCGTCCCGTCCGAAGTTTCGCAACGAGGAAGTCGAAGTCCGAAAGAACACGAAGCTCCTCCAGCCGCTGAGCTTTCTCGATCCCCAGCCGGTTGAGAAGGGACCGCGGCTCTCCGGCGCGGATCTCGAAGAGCGGCTCAAAGACGTCAAGTCGACCGATCCCGAGGACCCGATCAAGGTCGACACCACCCGCCTGCGCCAATTCACCAAGGTTCCGATCAAGAAACTCGATCTCGCTCTCTCGGGCGCCAACCAGGGCGGCCTGTCCCCCGAAAAGGAGAAATACCGGACCGAGCTGCCGGAATTCTCCGACTACACCCAGAGCCGGCCGCAGCAAATCCTGTCGCAATTGGGCGAGGTGTTCCTACACCATGGCGTTCAGGCGAAGAAGAAGCCGGTCGAAGTCCAGTTCGGGTACGGTCTGAAGGAAGACAAGTCCCTCGACCTCTTTGCCAGCTCCAACAATCTCGCTTCGCAGAAGTGGCTGGCCAAGGCGCTCAAGACGCCGGTCGAGCACCTCAAGGAGGCGGCTAAGAGCCCTGACGGCCACATCTCGCAGGTGGCGCAGAAGCTCCTCTTCTTCGACCAGCAGAACGAGAAGCGGCGCGAAAAGATCAAGGGCAAGCCCAATGAGGAGGAGCTCGAAAAGCAGATCCAGCTCGCCGAGAAAATCCACCGGGCTTTCCTCGGTGGACCGGTCCGCGTTGCAACCAACACGGCGATGCGGCACGCGGAGCAGAACATCGCCGACGTGATCCACGGGGGGTACATCAACCCGAAAGGCAAGCGGAGCGACTACGTACAGGCCGACATCCAGGGGCCGAAGATTCGTTGCGAAGGATGCAGCAGCGAGCTTGGACCGAGCCTGATCGACAAAAGCGGCAAGAACGTCATCGGCAAGGTCTACGCCTCGCAGTCGAAGAAGGAGAAGCACGAAAAGACGTTCGAGGATATCCGGAGAGGCCGAACCCGGGTCGCCACCAACCGGTCGGAGCGCCCGCACTCGACCAGTCCGGTCCGTATCCGGCCAAAACCCAATCCCAAGCTCAAGCCGGTGGTGGACGTCAAGAAGAAAAGGCGGAGGACGACCAGACGATGAACCAAGCGGCCCGCGCCGCCGTCGCCCCCGCGCCGTCCGGCGAAACCGTAGCCCCTCAGGCCCGCCGAGCCCCGAGAACGCGGGCGGGCAGGAAGAGGATCGCCCTCAGCAGCTCGAAGACCGCTTCCAGGGTGATGCCCAGAATCCGGAACGGTATGGCGATCAGCCACACCAGGGGATAGAGCACCAACGCCAGCAGCGCGAGCGGCCAGCAGAGCAAGAAGAGGATCAGCCAGGCCAGAAACGTCCACATCGCAAAGGCCCTCCTGCCGGGAAGTACGACCGAGATGGCCTCGGAGTTTCGGCGAGGAGGATTCGCCGCGACGCCGACCCCCAAGTACGCTCAAGGGGGCCAGCGTTACGCGAGCCGTCTAGAAACAAGCGTACGGGCAGACGGTCTCCGGGTCCGGGGGAGGCGCGACGCAGCATTTCGATTCCGCATCCCAACTGTAAGTGCAGCTCCCGTAGTTGAATTGAGAGCAGTCGGGCTCGGGCGGACAGTCTGGTTCGCAGTAGGTCACAGTCGAGCCACAGGTGACATAGCCTCGTTGAAACACCGAGCAGTCCCGGTCTACGGCAGTGCAGCTTCCCGAGCTGTTACAGGAAACCGTAGAAGGCTTGTCGCAGTTCGCTATGCAGGTTGCCTTCATCGCTTCGAAGAGGAAGGGAGGGGAGACGCCTACACCCGCCTCAGTACCGGTAGCGGCGGTGCTCTGAGGAGCGAGCATCAACGCCCTCCAGAGCGAGTCGTTGCTCGGAGCGGGTTGGGCCGCCCACGAGGTGGAAGACAGCAAGAGCAGGACGAGCGCCACCTTGAAGCAGGGGTTCTGTCTCACGGGTTCTCCTTAGAAGATCAGAGATATTGCTATCATTTTGAGCGCTGATGCGTCAATGCGCTTTCCCGGACAGCCGACGGCGCCACTCCCGCGGGCCATAACCTCCCCCAAGCCTCGTGCCCCTCGGGTGTGCTCGTCCCTGGGACCGCCGGCGTCTCGCCGGCGTTTTGGGCTGAACGGTCGCCGCCGCCCGACGCATGTCTTGGCCCATGCTAGGCTTTCGAGCACTGAGGTCCTGAATGCCGATCGACCCGCAAACACTCGAGAAGATCTATAGCGCCAAGGAAGGTAGACGGCGCGAGCTGGCAAGGCTGCCGTTCCACGAGAAGATCGCCCTGCTGGTGGCTATGCAGAAACGCGCCGACGGAATCCTCCGTTCCACCGGTCGCCCGGGCCGGATCGTATGGAAGCTACCCTCGCGGTCCTGAACGATCTGGTCGCCCGGGGCGTCATCGAGAAGTACGCGATCGGCGGGGCAGTAGGCGCGATCTTCTGGGTCGAGCCTTTCGACACGGTCGATCTCGACGTCTTCGTATTCCTGCCGGCCGATTCGCCCCCGCTCGATCCGCTACGCAAGGTCATTTCCGACCTACAAGCGCGCGGCTATTCCTTCGAGGGGGAGTTTCTGCTGATCGAGGGCATTCCCGTCCAGTTCCTTCCCGCAGACGATCCAAAGGGCTTGACCAAGGCTGCGCTCGAAAAGGCTGTCGCCGTTTCCTATCTCGGCGGCGCGGAACCCATCCAGGCATGGGTCCTTTCCCCCGAATACCTGATCGCCATCGCGCTCGATGTACATCGCTCCAAGGACTACGAGCGCGTCTCTCGGCTCTTGAAGGAAGCTCCCATCGATCGGCAGCTCGTCTCCGAGCTCATCGAGCGATTTGCCTTGGGGGAGTCTTGGGCCGTCTTCGAAGGACGCTACCCCGAGCACGCCTGACTCCGAAAGCCCTCGACGGCAGCCGAAGACCCAGGAGAACAGGAAGCGGCAAGGTGTGCTCGTCCTGGGACCGCCGGCGTCTCGCCGGCGCCTTTCGCCGAGCGATCACCAACGCCGATCGCAGCGTACCTCCGGGCGCCGGGGCATGATCCCGGCCGCTGTGTTTCACCGAATGACCTGCGGGAAGGATACTTTTCGCGTAGCTTCATGAGACGGGACGCCATTTGGGGGCCAGGGGGATGAGCATTGCAAGGAGGTCCGGTAGCGTTCCTCTTCTCTCGGTCCTGCTCGGCACTCTGCTTATCCTCGTTAGCTGCAAGGAGCCCCGGCCTTGGGTCAAGGAAGGCCCCCTCTTCGCCGGCCCCGTAGCTCCACCCGTCGGCAAAGCCCTGGTCTACATCTACTGGCCAGCCGAGAGTCCAGGCACCGAGAGTCGACTCTGGGTCCTCCCCAGCGACCAAATTAGCGAAGAGATTCGAAGAGGCGGCTATACCGCGGTCGTCGTGCCGCCGGGGCCGGCGTCTTTCTCGGCCTACTTCTATTGGGAACTGACTTTCGGCGTCGGCGGCTCGGTGAGCCAGGAGTACGGAGGCGTGAAGCTGAGCCTCCAACCGAACCAGGTGCTGTACCTCCGGATCGAGCAAGGCACGAGGCTCGGTCTAAGTCGGTTCGATTTCCTTGAAGTGGAGCCTGCGGTGGCCGGCTCGGAGATCAGGAAGTGCCGACGGATGGAGCCGGTGACCCGATACAAGCTGAAAGAACGCTACGCTACCGAGCGCGCGGAAGGCTGAGAGCCCGGATTTGCCAAGGCGCGCGGCGACACGTCGCCGCGATCAAAGCGCCGACGTGTCGGCGCACTCCAAACTAGATTCCCCCCCTACGTCAAAACCTTAGCCACCGCATCCGGGTGCAAGCTCCACCCCAGGAACCCCGCCATCCCGAAGACCAGGCCGCTCACGGCGAAGAAGACGGCTAAATAGACGAGCCATTTCTTGCGGGTGAGGGCGCTTACTCCGAGCAGCGCGATCGCGATGCTCAGGGCGGCTTCGGAGATGTCGAATTGGTCGTCGTGGACGCCCAGGCGGTCATATTCGGCTTCGGCGCCCTCGGCTTGCGCTTTGATTTCGTCTTTTTCCGACCCGTACTTTTTCACCTTGGCCGCGTAGCTCGCGATCTTCTGGTCGAGCAGCGTCGCGACCGTGGGGGAGAGGCGGTCCCCGGAAGACTCCTTTTCGAAGGAGAGCTGGTCGAGCACGCTTTCCGCCAGGTTCTGCTTCATGCTCTTGGCCTGATAGTACGACCAGGAGTCGACGGCCTTCGCCTGCTGCTGCGCCATGGTCTGGCAGATGTTGCCGTCTTTGATGTTGCAGACCGCCATGAACGTCGCGATCAGGGCCACCATCAGGGCGATCACGGAGTTCAAGGAGAAGCCGGAGTCGTCGCCGGCGTTGTCGACCGCTTCGGCGATCGTCTCGGAGAGGTCGCTCATGGGGTAAATCCTTCCTGGCCGGGCGTGCCGGCGGTGGGGGCGAAACCACTACCTTTTGGAGGGGGCGTCGCGGGGAAGGGTAGGACAGAGCGAGCGGGAGGGCAAGCCGCGGCCGAAGGTTGGCCGATCGGACCGGATCGGCGAGCCGGCGGCCGAACTAACGGGTATGCGCCTGCGCCGTCTCGATCGACCGGACCGGAGCCAAGGGCGCTTCGGGCTCCTCGGCCTCAGGCTCCTTGGCCTCGGGCTCCTCTTCCTGCTCCTCGATCCCCAGGTAGCGCCGGGCGATGCGGAACAGGTCAGGGAGTTGGGTGATCTTTTCGTCTCCCGCCGCTTTGCAGATGGTCTCGACGGCGTGCAGGCCGAGG
>Ga0268264_10002530_pt1 | contig 16066 bp, 13 predicted proteins | sample KBSSwiS32_FD_190357 | JGI IMG/M metagenome (GOLD analysis project Ga0268264, IMG submission 190357) | Switchgrass rhizosphere microbial communities from Kellogg Biological Station, Michigan, USA - KBS Switchgrass S3-2 (SPAdes) (version 2) | ecosystem: Host-associated > Plants > Roots >...
AGTTTCTGTACTACTTTTACAAAATTTCCGCTTGCATTGTCAGGTGGAAGCAGCGCAAATTCGGCTCCGGTTGCCGGCGAAAATGATGAGAGCGTCGCTTCAAAATCATGATTTGGAAAAGCGTCTGCATGAACAATAACTTTTTGACCGATTTTCATTTTCCGGTACTGGGTTTCTTTAAAATTTGCCACCACCCACATATTGGAATTGTGAACAATGCTAAATATTGACTGGCCGGCCTGGAGGTATTGCCCTTCCTGGACATTCACTTTGGAAACTTTCCCATCTCCGTGGGCAGTGATTACCGCATAAGACAAATTGAGTTTTGCATCTTCAACATCAACTTCACGTTGCTTTACCATGGATTCTGCCACCCCTATTTGCCGGGCCGATGCATTGCTCTGGGACGAAACGACACCCGTTTGTGTTGAGGCCTGGTTTTTTTGCTGTTGTAAAATCAGTAATTGCTTTTCCGCGGTTTCTTTAGCAGCCTGTGCCTGCTCGTACTGTTGTTGGGTAATGGAGTGATCCTTAATAAGGTTTGCATACCGGTCATAATCCTGGGTTGCTCTCCATACATTTATTTTGGCGGCTTCAATCTGCGCATCCACGGTAGAAACCCCCGCTCTTGAAGAAGCAATACCTGAACGGGCCGCGTTGGTATTTGCCTGGGCAGCCTGCACATTACTTTTGGCCGTACCCAGGGATGCTTCAGCCTGGTCAACTTTTAATTTCAAATCACGGTCATCAAGCACAAGAAGTGTGTCTCCTTTATGAACAAGCTGATTGTCTTTCACCCTGACTTCTTTTACATAACCGGAAACCCTGGGAATAACCGGGCTGATGTCGGCTTGTACCTGGGCATCATCCGTATCTTCATGATGTTGTGCATAGGTATATTTTGAAATGCCAAACCAGCCACCCAGCAATACCATTACAATAAGTATAATAAGAAAAACTTTACTGCGTTTTTTAGGGGTTGGTTTTCCATTAGTCTCTTCATTAGCGGATGACCCGGTTACAGAAATTTTTTCGTTTGGTTTCGATTCCATAAAATTGATTTATATGCTTTAATTTTTTATTGGGCAGATAATAAACCTGCCGTTTCAAGTAAGCTGTTATATGCGAGGAGCACATCAGCTTTGGCAACAGCCAGGTTTATATTGGATTGCAAGAGCGCTACATTTGCGTCAAGCAGATCAGTTGTATTTACCAGGTTGTTGTCAAATTTATTTTTTGTAATCCTGTAATTTTCTGTAGCCTGCAAAACAGCCTTTTTATACACTTCCGTTTTCTTTTGACTTAAAAGATAATTTTCATAATCCTGGTTTACATGGAGACGTACAGCATCATTTAATTGTGCCTCGTTGGCGGAAATTTCTTTTTCGCGTGCCTGTGCCTGTACAATTTTGGCTTTGGTTTTCCACAAAGACCCCAGGTTATATTGTAGCCCAACGCCTATATTCACTGCATTGGTTATGGTGACAAGATGAGGTACATCTGCTGCGATATAACCACCTGTTAAGGCAACAGAGGGAACCATTTCAGCTTTTATGGCTGAAATATTTGTTGTTGCTGCCTTTCTCCGAAATGAAAGCGCCAGGACATCTTTCCGGTTTTGAAGTGCGAGTTGCTCATATTCTTCCAGGTTTTTAAGGCTGATATTTTTTTCAAAAGTGGAAGAATCAGTAACCAACGTTGTTTGCTCAGGAAGTCCAAGCATTAAGTTCATATTTACATTGGCAATCTTCCGGTTATTTTCCGCATCCAAAACAGAAAGCTCAATATTGGAAGATTGTAATTCAGATTTCAATAGATCATTCCGGGCAAGCAAACCGGTTTGTTCAAGCCTTGATAAAACAGAATCACGTTCCAGTGATTGCTTCAAATTTTCTCTTACTACATTTACCGTTACAGCGGCCTTGTAGAGATTGATGTAAGCATTAATGATATTCAGGATAACCGCTTCCTTATCGTTTTCTGCATCAAGCATTACCGCCTGTTGAAGATATTTTGCAGACTCAATTCCATACCGGATTTTTCCCCCTGAGTAAACAGGTAATGATATATTTAGTATACCATACATCGCCTGGTTTACAGAAGGAGAGCCACCACCGCCTGTACTATCAGCCCCTGATCCAAATGCCTTTGTTTTGAGGGATACTTCAGGGGTGGTTAACCGAAGGTAAGAGCCACTGATACTTGCATTGGGAAGCCTGTTATTCTGCGCTTCTTGTAATGCAGCACCCGCCTGCTCGGTCCGGGATGCAGAAGCTTTCAACTGCTTGCTGTTTTTGATACCGAGTTCTATCGCTTCCTTTAACGAAAGCTGTTTCGTGTCCTGGGCGCGTGAGAGCAATGGGGAATATCCCATTAAGAAAATAATTACCGCAAAAATTATCTTTAATTGTTTCACGAAGTATATTTTAAAGTGCTGCTTATTTTTGTGATTTACCGTTTTTCAACAAGTGAGAACGGAGTAATTTTTTTAAATGCTGACTTATTCTTTCTTTTAACTTTCTGCTTTGGTAAGGATTAAAATCTTTATTTTTTTGCAGAATTTTCCTGCACATAATTCCTGATAAAAGCAAATGGTTAATGGTGCCTATAAGGGTGGCGATTGTAAGCTCTATATCGACCGGGACAAATTCCCCGGAATCAATTCCGTTTTTAATAATAGCTTTTAAGGCGACAAAATTCCTGAGCAGGATTTCAGAAATAGCCTCTTTCATTTGTGGGCGGCGCTCCAGGGAAAGTTCCCGGTGAAGGAGGTGGTGAAATTGAGGATTTTGGAACATCCTGGTAATGTAGCTGTCAATTACAACATCCAGTTTTTCAATTTGGGAAAGGATTTTATTATTTATCAGTTCTTCAAAAACATTTTTAAGATAGGAGGATTTATATTCAACTACGCTTTCAAATAATTTTTCTTTTGAGCCGAAATAATAATTTATCATGGCCAGGTTTACATCCGCCAGGGCTGCAATCTCCCTTACAGAGGTACCTTCGAAACCTTTTTGCCCAAAAAGGTTCATGGCTGACGTAATTATGACTTCCCTTTTATCCATTTTTAACAGAGGGCAAAGTTAAACACTTGTTTGAAATTAAACAAACGTTTAATTAAATTAATATTAAATTAATATCCTGTAAAGACAGGTTATATCTGCCCGGATTGGGTAAATACGACCAGGTTAGTAAGCACAGGGCTGCCAGGGCGAAATAGTAACCAGGAATAAATGAGTCGTATATAAAAATCTAATTCAGAGATGCTTCCATTGAAATTTCAGTATTCAGTACTTTCGAAACAATACAATTTTCTTTGGCTTCCTTCACACTTTCATCAAATTTTTCTTTGCTGATCCCGGGAATTTTTGCTTTTACCGTGAGGTGAGATTTTGTAATCGCACCGTCTTCCAAAGTAATGTCACATCTGGTTTCAATTTCATCAGCAGTGAAACCGGCGGCCTGTAATATAAAACTGACCTTCATAGTAAAGCATCCTGCATGCGCTGCAGCGATAAGCTCTTCCGGATTGGTGCCGACCCCGTCCTCGAACCTTGATTTATAGGAATACTGTGTTTGATTCAGCACAGTACTTTGAGTGCTTAAGGTGCCTTTTCCTTCTTTACCTGTACCTTGCCATATGGCTGTTGCATTTCTGATCATTTTTTTATTTTTTATTGATTAAGGATTAATTGCTGAATTGTTGAATGGTTGAATTGTTTGTCGGATACTTTTTATTGCCAATTGCTTATTGCCTCTTGTCGCCTCTCTACCGCTAATACTCGGCCAGCTGCGGTTTTGTTTGCATTATTTTTTCAATTTTTTCCAATACTTCAGGAGTAAGTTTATCAACCACTTCAACGGCTTCTAAATTACCAAGCAGCTGTTGTTTTTTTGTGGCGCCCAATATGGCCGTTGTTACATGTGGATTTTTAATACACCATGCGATAGAAAGTGCTGCTGTTGAAACACCCAGCTTTGCGGCAAAGTCACTTAATTTTTTTACCTTTTTTATTTTGTCTTCGGTCGTCCATCTTTCGCTAAGCCAGTTAAAACCTTCCAGGGCAAACCTTGAATCTTCAGGAATGCCATTGTTGTATTTTCCTGTAAGCAGTCCCGCAGCAAGCGGGCTCCAGATTGTGGTGCCCAATCCAACCGTTTTATAGATCATTAATAATTCATTCTCAATTTTGTTTCGCTCAAATAAATTGTATTGGGGTTGCTCCATGGTAGGTCCAATAAGCCTGTAATGTTCTGCAACCCTATGGGCCTCCATAATTTCAACACCGCTCCATTCACTGGTACCCCAGTATAAAATTTTTCCTTGTTGTATAAGGGTGTTCATTGCCCACACTGTTTCTTCTATCGGGGTTTTTTTATCGGGCCTGTGGCAAAAGTACAAATCAAGATAATCAACCTGTAACCGTGATAAAGCTTCATTGCAGGCCTCTATAACATGTTTACGGCTAAGACCCGATTGGTTGGGCCTGGTTTCTTTACTTCTCCAGCCAAAAAATACCTTTGAAGAAACAATAAAAGAAGTACGGTCCCAATTTTTATTTTTTAAAACACGTCCCATCATTTTTTCACTTTCCCCCGATGCATATACTTCAGCATTATCAAAAAAGTTAATTCCATTATCATAGGCAATGCCCATTAATTCATCGGCCATTGTATCATCTATCTGCTTTTTAAAGCTTATCCAACTTCCGAAACTAACTACGCTTAACTGTAATCCTGATTTACCCAAACGCCTGTATTCCATCATTAGTTATTTAAATGTAGCCCTGTTAAATGTGCAGTTTTACCGAGGGTGCAAAAATTATTCCGGAAACTCCTTTGAGCTCACTCTTACCAGGCCTCTTCCGTTTATGATATGCCAGCTTTTAAAATCCTGGGGGGCGTCAAGACCATCGCCATCAATTATTTGTGTTGGAGTGCGTATCCTTACAGGCTTATCAGTATAAAATTCACGGCCTGGAGTGGACCGGTCCCAATATAATTCATTGCAAAATAACGTATCGCCTTTCGTATTAAAAACCACCACACTGTCTTTCAGAAAAACTTTACTTTCCGTTTCCATGTATTTTCCATAATGAGCATTCAGCCTGCTTTCTATGCGTAAACTATCGTCATAAAAATCGGCATGTACTGTTTTTGTAAATTCAATATAGGGGATTCGTTCCTGGTGACGAAGCATGTAGGGCGCACTAAGTCTTGACCTGGTCTTATCTCCCAGGCTGTAAATGATATCGACCTGTTTTGCTTCTTCCACGGCAATACTTTTCGAAGTTAACTTGTCAATTTGTTCCCTGGAATTTTCACAGGATGAAATAAAAAAGCAACCCGTTATGAGAGTTGCTACCATTAAAAACTTATAGTGAATTTTATAATTCATTTTTCATTTTGCCCAAAATTATTGATATTTCTGCCGGCGGAACCATACATCGCTCAATGAAAATCCAATACTTACTCTAAAAATATTTTCTGTTATATTATTGCTCGTGTTACCGCGGTTTCCGTATTCAAATCCAAGATTCATAAAGCTAAATTGGTTATCGTAAAAATTATGCCTTAGTTTCATGGGAAATGTTCCTCCAAGTGTTACGGTATATACCGGCAGTTTATTATCCACTGCAATGTAATCACTTCCAAAAGATACGCCGGCCCTGTATCTTACATTGTCAAAGTATTTTGATGAGCCTTTAACCGAGGGAATATATTGGATTCCGAATTTCCCTAACCAGCTATTTTTTACAAGATCTTTTTGACCGAAAAAACGATAACTGTCCCAATAAGTAGTTTCAAAATCAGCTCCAAATAGAAGATGTTCGTTCTCTATCGTAAACCCTGCCCCGATGGTAGAAGGTAACTGAACTTTCCCCTTTTGGCCATCATTTTCAAAGATGCTGTCTATTTTAGTAGCATTTCCGGTAGAGGCATCGAAAGTAACCGTCTCTTTTAACTCATCTTTTGTAGCATTGTATTGTTGCTGCAGGGTTCCATAAGCACCAAATCTCAGGGTCGTTTTTTTCATTCTTATAGCATACTGAAGGCCTGCATTTAAAAACACGCCGCCAAAACGGGTTTTAGTTTGATAGCTGGCGGTATAAAAATAATCTGATGAGTCATTGGCAATTCGAAGTGTTGTGGTATAATCTTTTGAACCAAAAAGATAGCCGGAATTTATCCCGAAGCTAAAATTTTTTATCCTGATAGCAGTCCCGATAAAGGCTTCGTTGATGCCGCCATTACCTTCATAAACCGTACTGGTGCTATCGCCCGAAATTTGCGATAAACTGCTTATTTTATAATTTATTTTACTTACGGGCCTTAATCCAAAAGTAAGCCCCCAGGCGGTCCGGTGTTTTATTGCTTTTTTATTCCCGTAGAGTAATGGAAACCCAAACTGCAGGTATGAAATAATTCCGTTATTAGATTTATAAGTTCCCAGTGGCTCCTTACTTTTTATGGTTCTACCAACATATTCAACACCCACATCCAATGTTGTCAATACAAGATCCCCATAGGTTGCCGGATTAACGGTATTGATGGTGCCGGCATCAGTATAGCCTGCTGAAATGCCTCCCATCGAACGATTTTGAATATTACCGGCAGGCTGAATATTGCCAACGCCATATCTTGAATAAGGCGAATTTTCCTGTGCGAAGCAGAACAGTGGAAAGACAGCCAGCACCAGGCAAAGTAAATTATGTTTTGGTATGTTGGTTGGTTTCACTAATTGCATACAGGCCCTTAAAAATCAGGTCAGGGTCGGCAAATATCTTATTTTTAAGATGATGGGCAAAATAGAGGGCATCACCACCGGTTAAAAGCGCGTTAAAGTTGCTGAACTTTTCTTTATAATTGTCAATGATACCATCCATTTCTGCTGCCAAACCTATCAAAACACCGCTTAGAATATTGGTTCGTGTATCATAACCCGTTAACGGGAAATTCCATCCGATACCCGTGGGGTCTACCTTAACGAGTGGCAGCTTTGCAGTATACCTGTTTAATGACTTAAATCGCATTTCCATTCCGGGAGAAATGCTCCCTCCCAGGAAACGGTGGTATTTATTTATAAAATTGTAGGTGACACAGGAACCAAGCGCAATAACCAGGTTATTCTTTTCTTTATAAAAATAAACAGCTCCCGCCGCCAGGGCCAACCGGTCTGCACCAATAGTTTCCGGCTTGCTTACCGGTGCGGTAAACGGTAAAATACTTTGGGAACTCAATTTATGAAATGAGGAGCCCTTCGTGAGAATCTTTTCAATTGACGCATTGTGTTCAATAACTGATGAAAGAATGGTTTTACCTGGTTGATATTTTTTAAGCAACACTTCAATGGTATCATCGGTAGTATCCTCCAATGATAATACTTCAGATAATTGGCCATTTGTAAACACAGCACATTTAGACCTGGTATTTCCAAAATCAAAACAGAGGGTCGTATTCAAAATAATTTCAGTTTTAAACAGAAAAATGGGTTCACGAATTAGATGAATGAATCCAAATAGCGCATTTAATTATTTGCCCAACGGGTCTATTCCTGAAGCAGCTATACGATTAAGCACAGTATTAATTTTATAATCGCGTAATTCGCGAATCAAATTCGTGTAATAAAAGCATTCAATTTAAGAAATATTAAAACCACTAATATTTTTAAAATGGCCGTTCAATTTAATTTTTTCTTTCAGCAGTTCCATTTCTGCGACTACCGGCAATACCTTTGCCAGGTGGCGTTTTAAATACTCCTGCCGCTGAAGTTCATTTGTAAGTGAAAGAAATTCATATTCTTGTTCTAAGGTAAGTCCGGCATGATGTGCCACATCATAGCTGGTTAAAAGCTCTTCATTCTTCCGGAAAGGCTTTGTTACATTGAGCAATTTATGCAATTCCTTTATTGCAGCAACCACCTTACTCATTAGTAGTGTTTTGCCATGTGTCGAATTGGCCAGGTAACTTACTATGGCGCCGCTGTATAATTTATCCGGAACCTCATTAATAATTTCTAAAACCCTGAAGACTTTTTGCCCGCGCGTTTTTATATCCATTTCCCCGGAATCGTACATTTTTGAAATTTCCAGGATATTCACGAGCGTCCCTAGTTCGGTCACTTTATTATCTATCACAACCGGCATCCCGAAAGGCTTTTTTTGCCGGAAACATTCTTTAATAAGTTGTTTATATTTTTGCTCAAAAATATGCAGGTTCAGATCCTCTCCCGGGTATACTACAATTGATAAAGGAAATATAGGAATGAAGTTGGTCATTTCATTAGTTTTCAACAGGGGCAAATTTACAAATGTGTCAATAACTCCGAAAATAAAATAACGTATAAGAAGAATATGTTTGCAAAAGTATTTCCAATAATTTTTAATTTTACATTCAACCTAATTACAAATTGAAGAGCATGTTCATTAGTGGATTCACAATGGTAAGAAATGCCACTAAATTATATTACCCGGTAAAAGCATCCATCGAATCAATTTTACCTCTTGTAGATGAGTTTGTGATCGCACTGGGTAATTGTGATGCCGATGACCATACCCTGGAAGAAATTCAAAAAATTCATTCCGATAAAATAAAAATTATCCATACAGAATGGGATATTGAAAGATATGCGGGCGGCAGTGAGTATGCACATCAGACAGATATCGCAAAAAAATATTGTAAGGGTAACTGGCTTTTTTATTTACAAAGTGATGAGGTGATACACGAAAAATATTTACAAACAATAAAAAAAAGATGCAGGGAGCTTTTGAACAATAAAGAAGTGGAAGGCCTGCTGTTTAATTATAAACATTTCTGGGGCGACTACTCACATTACCTTGTTTCTCATGCCTGGTATCCAAAGGAAATAAGAATTATACGCAATGATCCGGAGATTCACTCCTGGAGGGATGCACAATCTTTCCGCCGTATTCCTTCGTTTGATGGATGTAATTATTTTCAAAAGGAAAATACCTACAAACTCAAGGTAGCTGAAATAGATGCTTGTGTATATCATTATGGATGGGTTAGGCCGCCGGAACTCATGCAAAAAAAACGGGTATCTTTTGAAACAGATATGCAGGGAAATGAAAGGGCTTCATCGATCTTTAAAAATGAACCTGATGTATTCGACTATGGTAACCTCAGTAAACTTTGCGTATTTGAAGAAACACATCCCGAAGTAATGAAAGATTTTATAAAAAAATTCAACTGGCAACATCAGCTATACCCTCAAAACAGGCAATTAAGAAAACACAAGCAGGATAAATTAAAATATCGCCTCCTAAGTTTTATTGAACAAAATATTTTAGGCGGAAGGCAGATTGCAGGCCTTAGGAATTATCAGTTGGTTAAACCAAAAGGTAAATAAAAATAAACGATCCGTATTTCTAAATTGACCTGGAAACTCGAAAATCCGGTTCTTCGCCTGCTGGAACTGCATAAATATTGATAGTCTTTCTCCAGTTTGTTATTTCCTGGCTATTCTTAATTTTAATGGTTTTGGCATTAACGTCAAAGTCTTCAAAAAAGAAAATGTCATATCCATGCTCTTTAATAACATTATATAATTCAACTTTTTCCGCGGGAGTATTACCTCCAAAACTCTCTGCCACAATTGTGGGTTTATACTTTTCAATTAAACCGGGTATGGATTTGATAATTTCTTTATCGTATCCTTCGGTATCAATCTTAATGAAAGAAAACTGTTTAAGTTCTTCATTATATTTCTGTTCGAGAAATGCCAGTAAATTAATTCCCCTGATTTTTTCAGGGAAGATAAATTTGCCATGTACACTATTTTTTGTAGGCGAGATAGCTCCATTAGAAAACGACGCTTCTGAAGATACATAATAAAAATCTTCATCTTTTACGCTTATCGCATAAAGAAGCGGAACAATGTTTTGCTTTTCTTTATTGAGAGAGGCATTTGTTTCCAGTATCCTGTATACATAAGGATTAGGATCAAACCCTAATGTGGTACCGGAACTACCCGCAGCTAAAGCCATTGGAACAGTTGTGTCTCCTATATTAGCCCCGATATCTATTACCAGATCCCCTTTTTTAATAAATTTCTTAAAAAAATCAACCATTTCCTGGCTGACAATTTTAGGGGTAACCAGGGGATTATCCCAGTTTGCAAATTCTATTTTCCCTTCGTCCTTTAAATCAAATACATTTATTTTGGCGGGATATTCCTCGGTAACTCTCCTGGCCTTTTTTCTTCGAAACGACTCCTTAAAATAGTTTAGGATATTCATTTTATTTTAGCTGTTAGGTTTTAATATTTTTTTACATCGATTTTCCTTGCTTGTGTAATTGGTGCCTGCCTAATTTTTTGGAATTATAGGTGCTGGTATTTCTTACTCTTTGACAGGCTGCCGGTGTTCATTAATTTAGAAAACTGAAGATAGTAACTAAAACAAAATTATAGCAAGAAGCTGGCAAATAACTGTTGAGGCTAAATATTCTATAATTAACGGTGGCTGATATTTTTGTAATAAATAAAACAGAATTGAAAAATGAATTATGTGAAGCGGCAACAAAATCTGGCTTTAATATGTATCACTTTGCTGAAAAATATCTATAGCAGGAGAAAAATGCAACAAGCGTCAGCGGTTACCTTTCCACCATTTATAACCTATCACACCAACGACGGCATAAGGAATGAGCATCAAATAAATAATTCCCGAATTAAACCCGCGGGCAGGCTTTTCACCCATTTGCTGAACCGATTTGGCGCAAATTGAACATTGCGCTTTGGCGGAGCTATAATTTATGATATTTAAACAACTAGTTAATAATATTACCAGGAATATTTTTTTCATACGCTTACACAAAGGTATAATCAAAATTTTTCAAAAAGTGACAACATAAAAACTTTTAATGAAGCACAACTATAATGAAAAAAGACTTTTTCCTGTTCAATTACGCTATTACACAGGTTCCGCTTTCTGAGACTTCTGCGTTTTCTTTCTTTCATCCTCATCAAGGATTACTTTACGCATACGAATAACTTTGGGAGTTACTTCAATACATTCATCCTGTTGTATATATTCCATGCACTCCTCGAGGCTAAATTGAATTTTAGGTGCAATGCGTGAAGCATCATCACTGCCGCTGGCACGGTGGTTGGTTAATTTTTTTGGCTCAGTGGCATTCACAACGAGGTCTCCCGGCTTAATATGCTCGGCGATGATCTGTCCTGTATAGACCTCTTCTCCGGGATCAACAAAAAACCTTCCACGATCCTGTAGTTTGTCGATTGAATACCCTGTTGTTTTTTCCTGGTTTTTTGAGATGAGGACTCCATTGCTTCTTCCCGGGATGTATCCTTTCCATGGCTTGTATTCAACAAAGCGGTGTGCCATTACAGCTTCGCCGGCAGTATTGGTAAGCATGCTTGAACGCAGACCAATCAATCCCCGCGAGGGAATTTCAAATTCAAGGTGTTGAATCTCACCTTTTGTTTCCATAACCAGCAACTCACCTTTACGCTGGGTTACCATATCGATTACTCGACCGCTATATTCGGCCGGCACATCCACTACGAGGTTTTCGTACGGTTCACATTTTTTACCATTCATTTCTTTGGTGATGACCTGGGGCTGACCTACGGTAATTTCATAGCCTTCACGTCGCATGGTTTCTACAAGAATGCTAAGGTGCAAAATACCCCGGCCATATACCATAAAGCTTTCGGCACTACCGGTTGAGGATACACGCAGCGCCAGGTTTTTTTCCAATTCCTTTTCAAGCCTGTCTTTCAGGTGACGGGATGTTACAAATTTTCCATCCCTGCCATAGAAAGGAGAATTATTGATGCTAAACTGCATATTCATGGTTGGCTCATCAACACTTATCACCGGCAATGCTTCCGGGTTTTCAAAATCTGCCAGTGTTTCACCGATATTAAAACCTTCGATGCCAACCACTGCACAAATATCTCCTGCTTTTACTTCAGTCACTTTCTTTTTGCCAAGACCTTCGAATACATACAATTCTTTCACCCTGCTTTTTTGAACCGTTCCATCAAGCTTCATTAACGATAGCGGCTGGGTTTCCTTAATAACGCCCCTGGCAACTTTACCAACTGCTATCCTTCCCAAAAATGAAGAATAATCCAGCGAAGTAATTTGCATTTGAAGGGTCCCATCGCCTGTTGACGGAGGGGGAACCTTTTCCAAAATAATATCTAATAAGGGAAAAATATTATCTGTTTGTTCCAGGGTTGTATTCATCCATCCCTGCTTACTTGAGCCATATATCGTCGGGAAATCAAGCTGTTCCTCCGTGGCATCAAGATTAAAAAACAACTCAAAAACCGCATCGTGAACTTCGTCCGGGCGGCAATTGGGCTTATCGACTTTATTAATAACTACAATAGGATGAAGATTGAGATGCAACGCTTTTTGTAATACAAAACGCGTTTGAGGCATTGGGCCTTCAAAAGCATCCACCAATAGAAGAACACCGTCAGCCATTTTTAAAACACGTTCAACCTCACCTCCAAAATCACTGTGGCCGGGTGTATCAATTACATTAATTTTTACATCTTTATAGGTAACTGAAACATTCTTACTAAAGATAGTAATACCGCGTTCCCTTTCAAGGTCGTTACTATCCATTATAAGATCACCTGTTTCCTGGTTTTCCCTGAAAATATTCGTACTGTGTAAAATTTTATCAACCAGGGTTGTTTTACCATGATCAACGTGGGCTATAATAGCAATGTTTCTTATTTCCATATTCAATATTTTTTCCAACAGGGCATATATTAGAATAGATGCCCGTTTTTTTGAGGTTGCAAAGGTACGTTAAAACAGGCTGAAGGCATGAACAAAACAGAAACTTAACAGTTGATCCCGTAAATTTGATAGATTTAAATGGAAAAGGTTTACCAGGAGATTCATTATATATACAGTTAATACATAATCATTGAAAAAGAAACGTTCGCCCAGTCTTTCACTTTGCATAATACTTGACCTTATCGGCTGTACAAGTTACCTGCTGCCATTTTTTGGTGAAGCAGAAGATCTTTTATGGGCACCCATTTCTGCCATAATATTTTATTGTATGTTCGGCAAAAAATTTGGAACCCTGGGGAGCATATTTTCTTTTCTGGAAGAAATTTCCCCGGGCCTTGATTTCATTCCCACTTTCACCATTGCATGGTTTATTAAAAAACATGGGACAGCGTACCAATCTAAAACCAAAGCATTTGTAACCCGATTGTTCAAACTTCAATAGAAAAGAAAGAAAATAACCTGCAATAAAAATGAGTAGTTTTAAAACTTAAATTATTGCAATGAAATATTTCCTTGTCTTTTTATTTTTAATTCTTCTCTTCAAAACTTCTTTTTCACAGGACAGTGTAACTGTAAACGACATACGGTTAGCAGAAAAAATTATTAGCCTGCATTTTACAGAGGCTAAAGAAGATTCCCTTCTAAGCTCGGTAAATGAAAGGAGCAGGGAGTATGATAAAATGCATCGCTTTTCACTTGACAATTCCATTCCGATGTCAATGTCACAAAGTCCGCTGTTGCCATACATGGACCTGGACAAAAAACAATTGCCGGTGAAATTCAATATCCCGCCAGGTGTGGATGTGCCTGTCAATAAAAACGATCTCGCATTTTATTCTATTCCTCAACTTGCATCGTTAATTAAAAATAAAAAAATCTCTTCTGTAGAGCTTACCCAATTTTTTATTGACCGGCTTAAAAAATATGGTGATACCCTGCAGTGTGTTATTTCATATACCGGCGATATTGCGATGCTGCAGGCAGCGAGGGCTGATAAGGAAATTGCTGCAGGGAAATACCGCGGACTTCTTCATGGAATTCCCTACGGGCTGAAAGATTTATTTGCAGTTCGCGGAACAAAAACTACCTGGGGCGCCGAGCCTTATAAAAACCAGGTAATTGATAATGACAGTTATGTATTTAATAAACTCACTGCGGCAGGAGCGGTATTGATTGCCAAATTAACTTTGGGCGCTTTGGCAATGGATGATTACTGGTTTGGTGGCCGGACAAAAAATCCATGGAAGATGCTGGAAGGTTCCAGTGGCTCTTCTGCAGGTTCAGCAGCAGCGACGGTTGCCGGGCTGGTTCCCTTTGCTATTGGAACGGAAACTTATGGATCTATAATTTCTCCGTCAACCGTTTGCGGGGCAACAGGTTTACGCCCGACATTTGGAGCAATCAGCCGGAGTGGAGCAATGGCGCTGTGCTGGAGCCTTGATAAAACCGGACCGATATGCCGAAGCGCAGAAGATGCAGCGATTGTTTTTAATTATTTGCATGGTACGGATGGTAAAGATGCTGCTGCGGTAAACATGCCATTTAATTATACAGGCAAGGCCGATCTGTCAAAAATGAAAATCGCTTATGCAAAAAATTATTTTGGAAAAAAAGATACCCTCGGCAATGAAGGTGCTGTGCTGGAGGTATTTAAAAGTGCAGGTGCAAACCTGATCCCGGTTGATTTTCCTGATTCAGGTATCTATAATTTTGATATGATCGGCATTGTAATAGGTTCTGAAAGCGCGGCGGCATTTGATGGCTTTACCAGGACAGGACTGGATGATAAAATGAACCGCCAGGGGAAAGGGGAATGGCCCAATTATTTCAGGGCTTCAAGATTTATTCCTGCTGTTGAATATGTAAATGCCAACCGGCATCGGTATTCCCTCATGCAAAAAGTAAATGAAGTAATTGATAAATATGATGTAATTATTTGCCCGACCTGGGTGGGTAACCAGGCGGCAATCACGAATTTAACCGGGAACCCTGCTATCAGTATTCCTACAGGCTTCGATAAGAATAAGGCTCCTACAAGTATAACCCTTGTGGGGAAATTATTTGATGAAGCAACCATTCTTGCTATTGCAAAAATTTACCAGGATGCGACTCAATGGAATAAAATGCATCCTGAATTTTTTAAATAGAAAACAATAAGGCGGAAGATTGTAAGTGCGTTTTTAACCAGGAAAGGTTTCGAAGCGTTTTCTGGAATTACTTTCTAAAACCCTTTTGGTTTCTAATGTGCAGGATGTAACCGGTTGGGCTTAATAAACAAAGAAAAAAATTATAAGATGATTAAAGTACTGGTGTCAGTTTCATTGATTTTTATTTTGCAATCTTCTTTTGCCCAGGCTAAAAATATTACAGGTTTCTTCGAAAGGAATGCTGGGAACGAGCTTGCTCTTGAATCAACTTTCGATAAGAATTTGAGTAAAGAAAATATTGGTGAAAATATTAAGAGGCTTTCTGCAAAGCCGCACAACATCGGATCTCCCGGCAGTAAGGAAAATGCTGAATACATATTGAGCCAATTTAAAAAATGGGGATGGGATGCAAAAATTGAAACTTTCCAGGTACTGTTTCCAACACCAAAAACCAGGTTGCTGGAGATGACATTCCCCGTTTCTTATAAGGCAATTTTAAAAGAGCCGGCTTTAAAAGAAGATGCAACATCGGGTCAGGAAGGTCAGTTGCCAACCTATAATGCATGGAGTGCTGATGGTGATGTAGCGGCTGAATTGGTATTTGTCAACTATGGCCTTCCTGAAGATTATGAGGTCTTAGATAAAATGGGTATTGATGTAAAAGGAAAAATTGTTATTGCAAAATACGGGCGTAGCTGGAGGGGAATAAAACCGAAAGTAGCACAGGAACGCGGTGCTATTGGTTGCCTTATTTACAGCGACCCTGCAGACGACGGATACTTCCAGGGAGATGTGTATCCGAAAGGGGCATTCAAAAATGAATATGGTGTGCAGAGAGGCTCAGTGATGGACATGGTAATTTACCCTGGCGACCCGTTAACGCCTGGAACCGGGGCAATTGAGAATGCAAAAAGATTGGACAGGTTGCAGGCTCCCAATCTTTTAAAAATTCCGGTATTGCCGCTAAGTTATCATGATGCAACACCTTTGCTTGAAGCGCTTGATGGCCCTGTGGCTCCCGGCAACTGGCATGGAGGTTTACCCTTTCCATACCACATTGGACCTGGTAAAACAAGGGTTCATTTAAAAGTTGCTTTCAATTGGGATATA
>Ga0268264_10002531_pt1 | contig 16058 bp, 11 predicted proteins | sample KBSSwiS32_FD_190357 | JGI IMG/M metagenome (GOLD analysis project Ga0268264, IMG submission 190357) | Switchgrass rhizosphere microbial communities from Kellogg Biological Station, Michigan, USA - KBS Switchgrass S3-2 (SPAdes) (version 2) | ecosystem: Host-associated > Plants > Roots >...
CCCAAACTCTTTCTTATTCCGATCTCCCTTGTCCTCTCAGTGACGGCAACCAGCATTATGTTCATAATGACGATCGCTCCTACGACCAACGCAATTGCAGGTACCATCAGAATAACTATAAATGTTGTACCGAAAATACTGTCTTTAAGGCCGGATATTGCATCAGGTGTCAATATCCCGAAGTTATCTTTTTCGCCCGTGGCAAGTTTGCGCTTGATCCGCATTAAGGTGCGGGCTTCCTCGACAGCATCTTTAAATACATTGTCCGATTTTGCGGAGGCCTCAAAGTAGGGTGCTCGGCCGCGGGTCAGGCCACCAAATGCCAAGCCATATGTCTTAATCGGCAACTGAACAAAACTATCCTGCGGTTGTCCAAAGACGGTTCCTTTGGCGGTCTGAATCCCAATGATCTTATACGGGATTCCGCGAATCGTGATCTCACCCCCGAGCGCTCCACCCTGCGGGAATAATTTGTTTTTGACATCCGTGCCAACGAAGGCAACCCGCATGGAATTATTATTTTCAGTTTCAGAGAAGAAACGACCCTCAGCGATATCCGTTTTTTCGATCTGTGCAATGATAGGCTCTACCCCGGAAACAGAGATATCCTGGATAGAATCGCTCCCGTGCTTTATTTCGACCGGGCCGCCGCCGGATTTCGCACCGATCTTGTCGATCAATTGCGCGTGATCCCGAAGAAAATCAAGCTCGTCAAACGACAATTCTTTGTTCCTTCGCTGCGCGGCTGCGATCGTGTCCGTGTCCTTAAAGTCATCAAAACTGAATCTCCGAACCGTGAATGAATTCGAACCGATCCCCGCGATCTTTTCGTCGACGTAAACATTAAAACCTTGCAAGATCGAGAGCACAACCATAAAGGCCGTAACACCGATTATCATTCCGAGAAGTGTCAAAAATGATCGGAGCTTATGAGCCCAGATGGCTGAAAGTGCAAGTTTTAGGGTCTCCGTAAAATTCATCGCAGTTTAGATGGTAAGCAACCAAGGGTTGATACGCAAATTTTTTAAGAAAGGTTTGGACGACGAGAATGTCTAGTCAGGATTCGTCCTGATCAGATTCCATAAAGCGGCTAGATGAGAAAAGAGAACGATCGGAACGACGATAGTGGGAAGCCAAATGAAAGGGAAATACCCAAGCGCGACATCGGGCTGATCAAACGCCAGCTTTTGAAGAGGTGACTTCATCGAAAGGATTGCGATCGAGACGATGTTAAAAAGCAATCCGAGAGCGACCAGGTTCCACGTGATCAAGATCGCCTTGTTCGGTTTGCTGCCTCGGAACGCCAAAAAGTAAATTATTGGCGCGGTAAGGCCGGAAAGGATGTCGAAGTTTCGACCTTCAAATGTCATTATTTGAGGAACTTGTCCTGATTGAAAAAGGAAGAGCAAGACCAATTCGACGGGGATCCTGATAACATGAAGAATCGTCAAGGCTCGCAGGGACAGACCCTCGACAAACTTTCTAAAAAAAACAAAATAGGATGCGATCAAGAGCAATACCGGCAAAATGCCGAAGAGAAACACTCGGGGAGGTACGGCATCCGCGAAGTGATAGAAATCACCAACGCCAAGTATTCCTTGCAGAACAAACCAGAACGGGATAAGGAAAAGCAACAAGCGGGCGGGAAGAGAAGCACTTTCGGAACGGCCGATTGACCGTAACAAAAGCCACGCGGTTACCAATGCGGTCAATATAAAAAGCAGCGAGACGTACAACGGCAACTGTTCGATCATCGGATTTTTTCGTCTTTTTCGATCACGCCATCGCGGATCGTGATAACGCGATGCGCTCGTTCGGCGATGTCATGTTCGTGTGTCACGATAATTATTGTATTGCCTTCAGCGTGGAGCTTTTCGAAAAGTGCCATGATCTCCACACTTGTCTTTGAATCCAGAGCTCCGGTTGGTTCGTCTGCAAGAAGAATAGACGGATGATTAACGAGCGCCCGCGCGATCGCGACCCGCTGACGCTGCCCGCCCGAAAGTTCATTTGGTCGATGTGTGACGCGATCTCCAAGTTCGACCGAGGCAAGGGCCGCCTGGGCTTTATCGTGACGCTCTCCCGCACGCATTCCGGCATAGATCAGGGGAAGCTCAACATTGTGAAGGGCCGTTGCTCTAGCAAGCAGATTGAACGTTTGGAAAACGAATCCAATTTCCTTATTTCGGATACGGGCAAGTTGGTCATCGACCATATCCGAAACGAGTTGGTTATTTATCCAGTATTGTCCTTTGGTAGGCGAGTCGAGGCATCCGATCAGATTCATTAACGTCGATTTGCCAGAACCTGACGGACCAATTATCGCAAGATACTCACCCTTCTTGACTTCGAAGGAAACATCACGAAGAGCATGAAGTTCTTCCACACCCATCTGATACGTCTTCCAAATATTGTTCATGGAGATCAGGCCGCGTGTGGTTGCCGGACCATCTACCGTTTTAACTGCCGTCCCGTTTTCTTCATCCATGAATCGATACATATTCCTTTAGTCTAAACGCACGACCTACGACTTTGGTGTCGCATCGCCCTCTTTCTTCGTTTGTTGTTTTACAACAGTTCCTTCTTTCAGGGTGTTAAGAATACGACTAGGGCCGGTGATCACTTCCTGGCCTTCCTCCAGTCCGCTCGTTATCTGAATGTCAGATTCGCCCGTAATGCCAGTTTCGACCGCAACGAATTTCGCCTTTTTTCCGTCGAGTACGTAAACACCCTTGATCGGCTTCGGTTTGTCCGCCGGAGCTACCGCATTCGGCTGCAGGGTAGCCGCCGGCGTTCCTTCCTGCCGTTTTTCGACGACCGCTTGTAAAGGAACTGCGATTACATCGTTGACCGTCTTAGTTGTAATGGTTGCCGTTGCACTCATCCCAGGACGTAGTCCGTCATGAACGTCGTCCGTAAGATTATTCAATTGTATGACGACACGAAATTCCTTCGCCTCCTGCACGTTGATATTGGTGGAAAGGCCGCCCGTCGTCTGCGACTTACCCACCGCGAGCGGCGTTTTTTGTGTCACCTGACCTTCAATCTCTTTATCACCAAAGGCGTCAACCTTGATCTTCGCCTTTTGCCCGACCTCGACCTTGTCGATCTCGGTCTCGTCAACCTTGACTTCAACATTAACAGTAGACATGTCCGCGATCGTCAACAGCGCTGTTGTTGAAAGGCCGGCGACGGCAAATGTACCGACTTTCGACGGAATCTCTGCAATTACTCCGTTGATCGGCGCGACTTGAAGTGTTTTGTCGCGTTGGTCCTTCTGGCCACGCAGTACCGCAGATTGTTGTGTTGCTCGTGACTGGCTGCTGCTGACGCTCAGATTTGCCGTATTGACTGCCCTGCGCGCATCTGTCACGGCCACGACTTGCTGATTTAACCGAGCCTGGGCATCCTTGATCCCTAGTTGCCTTGAGGCAAGATTGGCTTTCGCGGTATTCACCGATGCACGAGCACTATCTACCCTATCTTTTGCCTCGTCGACGACCTGCCGGGATATCACACCACTCTCAAGGAGTTGCTCGTTACGCTTTTGCTCGCGCAGCGCCGCATTAAGCTCGACCTGCGCCTTATCGACATCAGTTTGAGCAGATACGACCTGCTGCCGGGCCGAATCAATCGCTACCTGGGAGACGTTGAGCTGCTGCTGTGCCTGAGCCAGCTGATTTTGCGCCGCCGTAACCTGGGATTGAGAAACACGCACCTCATCCTGGGCAGTTTGATAAGCAGCAAGCTGAGCATCAGTACCTGACTGAAGTTGATCAGGGTCAAGGCGCACAAGCGGCTGTCCTTTTTTCACCTGGTCGCCTTCTTTGACATATATTTCTTCAATTCGCCCCTGAACCTCGCTTGTCAGATTCATGAACTGTATTGGCCGGACTTCACCCGAAGAGGTAACGGTCGAGCGTAGTTCGTGACGCTTTTCCGTTTTGACAACCGTAACTTCAGGGGTGTCAGATCGCGTCGCCATGATACTGACCGCTATCACGGCGATAAGCAGAACGACAGCTCCCGCGCCTATTATTATCTTTGATTTACGGCTCAATGCCATGCTCTATTTATCCTCGCAGTGTGAAATAATGACTTTATGACGGTTTTGAGGCAAAATTACAGGCTCGCCGGCGTCAACCCTTTACTACGATGGGATTTGGCCCTGAGTTTCAAAAAACTGACGCGATTCACTGGTGTTGTCCTAAAAGAATACGCGCTCTTTTGTTTGACGTTCGAATGTCTTGGATTTACGATTTACGAACAACGAATAACAGGTTAAGATATGTTTATGCGTTTTCGGGGCAGTATTACCTCGGAACGGGCAAGGATCGATAGTGATGATAAGATGCCAATCCTGCGGAAACGCGAGTCCGGAGTCGTCGCGATACTGCGACGAATGCGGCGCCCGTCTAAGCGGAAATGACGTCCACGCCACCGATTTGCCGGTTGAGCGACATCAAACAGCCGAAACACCTATCGCGCAAGTCGCAAGTGTGACCTCAGTCGGCGTTCCTCCGATGGTTGAACGGTTAGGACGATCGATCAGCGAATCGAACGGAAAGACGCCGGACATTTCCGGATCCTTGCGAGCGACGCTCGTCGTTGAGCGTGGTGATGCATCCGGTGCGGAATTTGCTCTCGACGGTGTCGAGTCGAACATAGGGCGTTGGGATGCTGATAACGGTATATTCCCCGATGTCGATCTTGATTCCCACGATCAGGAGGCCAAGGTTTCGCGCAGGCATGCGAGAATCATTCGTCGTGACGGACATTTTTTTATTGAGGATCTGGGTTCCACGAACGGAACCTATGTTAATCGCGGGCGAAGGCTTCTACCGGGCAATCCGCACTCGTTGGTAGACGGCGACGAGATCATTGTTGGGAAAACATTTCTGCGATTTCATGTCATAAGTTAGATAGGGCGTTGCATACATAAGCATGACTTCTTGTCACGAGTGCGGCTCGGATGTAGCCGAAACAGATGTTTTTTGTCCGTTCTGCGGCATTTCGCTGAAACCTGTCGCGTTGGAAGATGATAATTCCGACCTGTCCTTTGAGAGTACGATCGTAATGCAGTCTCCTGAGGTCCCGAAACCAGTCTCCGCTGGCGTTTCTCCGGACCTCGGAACTCCATCCGCGCCTGCGCAGGAAAGCGGCGATACCCCAGAGCCGCCATCCCCGCTCGAAGCAAACAATGAACTTCAGGATTTGAAAACGTCCGATCCCCGTGAGGAAACCACTCTGGAAGATATCCGGATCGACGACGGGGCGTCCATTGGCGCCTCTGATGTCTCAAAACAACCGACGCCGATCACTTCTTTTGAAAATCAAGGATCAGCGCCCGATCTTCGTCCTGCCTCAACTTTCGACATTTCCCAGGTACCTGTTCCGAATGCTCTTGAGGCTCTGGAAAATACTGCTGGAAAGCTTTTTAAAGACATCGAGAGCCCGAGACCCTTTGTTGGCAAGGTCGGGGAGCCTGGCCTTGAAGGGGATCAGGCCGGTGAAGAAAATGCCCGTGAGGAACGTGCGGATGGCGACGAGTCGCTTTCAAATGAGATCGGTGATGTAAAGGAGCCTATCGAGCCGGCGGCGCAATCGGAGCCTTTAGAGACGGTTGACGCCGATTTACAAAAGGAATCGCTTTTTCCTTCAGTGACTGAAGAGGAGCTTACAAAATCTGACGAGCTGCCACGCGAACAAAGTATTTCCATGCCGTCCGACATACCAGTGCCGGCGGATCAATTTTCAACGCCGTCGAAGTTCGACTCGGTTCGAATAATGGAGACCCCGGGAACGGATATTAACACTTTGGTCGCTGGGCGATCTGACAATGCTCGCGAGCCAGGTCTAAGCAATTCCGCAGCGGCAGCCGCGACGGGAGAGAGCAATAAAGATCCTCGTCCGGAAACTTCCTCGAGTATTGGGCTGGTGGATACGGATGGACGCAGATCGAGTAAGTTGAAGCCCTTGGAAGAGGGTATCGTTCTTAATGGACGCTACGAAATAGTCCGAAAGATCGGCGGCGGTGGTATGGGTGCCGTTTACCTATCGAGCGACAACAATTTGGGAGGAGTTCTTAGGGCCGTTAAAGAAATGGTTCAATCCCATATTGAGGAGGAGCAGCAGGAAAAGGCCGTTCAGGACTTTAAGCGAGAGTCGATGATCCTTTCTACGCTGGATCATCCGTCGATCCCGACCATTTACGATTATTTCTTTGATGATAAGGAGAGCCGTTTTTACCTCGTAATGAAATACATTTCGGGGGGCGATCTTGCGGCCCGGCTTCGCTCGGCACCTGAGGGAAAGCTCGACGAGATCACTGTTACCGAATGGGGAATTCAGATCGCTGACGTTCTCGATTATCTTCACAATCAGCCGACGACCATCGTTTATCGCGACCTAAAACCGTCGAACATTATGATCGATGGCAATTCCGGCCGTGTGATGTTGATAGACTTCGGCATCGCTCGTTCGATCGGGCAGCGTGAAGAAAAGGGGGTCACCGCGGTAGGGACAATGGGCTACGCGCCGCCCGAACTTTTCAGTGGCAATGTCGAACCGCGATCGGACATTTACAGCCTTGGTTCGACAATGTTTCACTTATTGACGGGAGCCGACCCGCAGAGTAATCCGCTCTTGATCTTCGATTTTCAGAAGAATCCGCGACCGAGACAGATAAACCCACAACTGTCTGATCAGGTTGAAAGGTTTCTTATGAAAGCGGTCGAATACAATGCCAGTTCGCGCTTTATTTCGGCGGGCGAAGTTCGACATTTTCTGGAGGAGCATCTTGATAACCTGCGAAAGGGAAATGTCACATACGGAATAAAGGAAATTCCCGCATCTGTTAGCCTGGCGAATCAGAGCGTATTCTGTGGCTTCTGCGGTCAAAAGATCGTTGCTACAGACCTGTTCTGCGCATTCTGTGGAGCGAAGCAGCCGATCGCCCAGCACGGCGTTCACTCCGAGATCTATACGCCGGCTCCGATGACCGCCAAGCTATTTGTCATGGGAACGAGTGACCTTGATTCGCCGATCTTCCAATTGGAAAAGGCTGAGAACCTTCTAGGAAGGCGTGACCCAATGTCGAACATTTTCCCTGAGGTGGATCTGTCAAAGTACGATCCCCAGACCAAGATCTCTCGCCGGCACGCCAAGATCTGGCGCGAGGGAAGTAGTTATCTCGTCGAGGACCTCGCGTCTTCAAACGGAACGATCGTTCTTCCGGCGGGTAACGAGTCCTTGCGTCTCCTTCCACATCAGCCTTATACGTTGTCGAACGGTGACAAGATAAAGCTCGGTGATACGACGTTGCATTTCGTCGTCGGATAGCTTTCTTTGGGATCGTATTTATGACCTTAACCGCTGAACGACCCCTGCCATCGCAAAGGAAGGGAGGGAAGGAAGTAATTGCATCATTTTCACCCGCGGAATTAAAGGCGCCATTCGCGCTTAGATGCGCGGCCTTTTGCATTGACTACATCGTATTGGTCGCTGTACCTGTGGTAACACTTTTGATCAGTGTTTCCGTCGGCGGGGCGACGACAAGCCGGACAGGAGGCATCTCGAACAGCACTGGATGGTTGCTCGGGTCGCTCCTTTGGTTAACAAATTTTTTCATATTGCCTGCGGTAAACGGCCAGAGCATTGGAAAGATGCTCACTGGTCTGCGAATCGTAAAAATGGACGGCCACGGCATCTCGTTCGGTACTGTACTCTTAAGAAATCTTGTCGGTTACGCGATCACGGCGCTAACGGCCGGTCTTGGTTTTCTTCTTTCGATGGTCGGCAGTAACGGTAGAGCGTTGCACGATCTGATCGCAGGAACCGTCGTTGTTTATGCCCGAAAGCGGGTTCGTTGATCTTGTTTCACGTTTAAGTATGCCGCAACTAATAATCAAGAACGGAGGTGAAGCAGCGGAGACATTTCCGCTGACGCGGCTACGGACAACCATCGGGCGTTCGGCGCGAAGTGATGTTTGCATTCCCGACGCATTTGCTTCGCGGCTTCATGCAGAAGTTCGCCAGGAGGGCGACGGGTTTTGGCTTCAGGATCTTGGTTCAGCCAACGGTACCCGATACAACGGAAATCTCGTTACGGTTGCGCTGCCGCTCTTTTCAGGCGGCGAGATACAGATCGGTGAGACAACTATTGTTTTTGAAGATGAGCGCGCAAGCATTCAAAGAAATTCTACATTGATCGCGGATCACACCGAAGCGCTTGATCCCTCGAAAACCATTTCGTTCGCCCACCGGCGAAATCCAACCGATGAGATCCTCAAGGCCAAGGTTTCTACGCGAACAGAACTGTTAGGGCTGATAAGTAAGGTCGGAGTCGCCCTTCTTTCCTCGACCGGGCTTGAGGATACGCTGAATCAGGTCGCGTCTCTTGTCTTCGAGGCGGTACCGGCGGAGCGCTGTGTGATCATGCTGCGTGATTCTGCCGCGGAAGGCGGCATGAAGATAATGGTTGCCCGGGTCCGTGGAAAGGATGAGGCGATCACTGAGGTTAGGATCAGCCGCACCGTAATGGACGAGGTCCTTAAGAATGGAAAATCCGTGCTTACTTCGGACGCTCAGCACGACCCTAAGTTTGCGAGCCAGACGATGGCGTTGCTCGGTATCCGATCGGTGCTGGCTGTTCCACTCAGCGTTGACGAGCGGGACGTTTTCGGGATCATTTATGCCGATTCGCCGACCTGGGAAGCCTCCTTTGCCGAGGAACATTTGGATATCCTCACGACCCTGGCATCTGTCGCGGCAATTCGGGTTGAGAACGCGACATTGCTTGACGAAAGGCTTCATCGTGAACGAATGGAACGCGAATTGGAGCTTGCCACGGAGATTCAACAGCGCTTTCAGCCGTCCGCGCCGCCAAGGATCGAGGGTTACGAATTTCAGGGCATTTCATTTTCATGCTACGAGATCGGCGGCGATTATTACGATTTTATTGAGCAGGCTGATGGCTCGATGTTGATCGCCCTTGGAGATGTTTCCGGTAAGGGCACGGCGGCTGCTTTATTGATGTCGAGCGTTCACGCTGCGATACATGCACAGGTGTCTGCGCGGAGCCCCCTCCCTGTGATCATAAACTCTGTAAACAGGTATCTTGCTGAGAATACTCCTTCAAATCGTTTTGTCACGCTTTTTGCCGCGGAGCTTGATCCCAAGACTGGGAGTCTTCGATACATTAACGCCGGACACAACCCACCTCTCCTCGGTCGTGCAGACGGGAGAATAGAACAACTTGCATCGGGTGGATTCCCGCTTGGAATTCTTCCGACGGCCGATTTTGAAGTTGGTACTACCGTTCTCGCTCCCGGGGAGGTCCTGGTTGTCTATTCCGATGGGGTGTCGGAGGCAAACAATATTGCCGAAGAGGAATTTGGAATGGATCGCCTGTCGGATGTGGTTCGGACGAACATGGGCGCCTCGGCCGCGGGCATCCGCGATAAGGTCGAATCCGCCCTCTCTTCTTTCACACAAACGGCCCCAGCCAACGATGACATAACCCTGGTGATCGTCAAAAGAGTTTAGTTTCTGTACGGTCGAGCCGGCGTGCCTCGTTGAAGCTGTAGCAATGTGATGGCCTTGGACACAGAATTCGCTCTATTTTGCAGTGAACCGGTGTCACGAACTATCGAAACACGCAACATTTAACATTGCTTACGTGAATTTATTAATGTTGACCCTACAACATCACTTATCGTAAAATGAGGGTGGCGATCCCCGCGCCTACCCTCAAAATGCCCTCAAAACGCCGTAAGATCAGCCTGATCTACTTCATTATCATTACCCTTCTTCTTGTAGGATTGGTGCCCCTTGTCTTGACCGGATGGATGCTTTCTAACAAGAGCGGGCGTGAGTTGACATCTGCGGAGAATCGTTACCAGACACAGCTGGTTCAGGAAAAAGCTAGTCAAATGGAGATGTTCGGCAAGCGGTACGGTGACCTTGTCTCAAGCATTTCCATCGCACTTGAGTTATCTGACCATCTTTCGATCCTTTCGTCACCAGAGACAGAGAAGAAGCTGGGAGACATTCTAAAACAGAATGGCGATCTGCTGGCGCTCAACGTAAAACCGGCGTCGGGAGAATCTCTGTCTGTGTTCAGGTCTGAATCGATCAATCGAGATGCGATCAACATGATCACTTCGGACATGGAAGTGAATCTCGGAAGCCAGCAATTACTAATAAGTCAGCCTGAGTTTAACGATCAGAACGGCAACCCCCTGCTGGCCTTCGCATCTCCGGTACGTATCGGCGGCACAAGCGTAGCGACGGTTATCGCAGTTGTCTCGCTAAAGGATGTCGCTCGGGCGATCGTTGGAATGAACCCAACGACAGAGGAAAACCTCTGGCGTTCCGGGCTTCCGATCATCTTCGTCATCGACCAGCAGGGAAAAGCTCTATTTCATCCCGACCCAAAGGTCGCCGCCGCTCAGACATCTCTCACCCATCTTAAGATCGTTCAGGAATGGCAAGAGACGAACCGCCAGGTTCAATCCGCTCTCGTCCCTTTCGCGGCTGAATTCGCAGGTGAAACGCACGAAATGATAGGCGCGTATTCGACAGCGAATTTTGGCCCGAATCTGAATTTCGGTGTCATAACAATGCAGGACGAGCGCACGGCTCTCGCCTCCGTCGGGGAAATGCGTTCACAAACCTGGATGATCAGCCTGGCGTTCGCCGCATTCGCGCTATTTATAGGCTTTTTTGCGGCCCGGCTTTTGACGTTGCCGCTTCTGCATCTTGTTAGCGCGGCGCAAAAGATCGCCGCCGGCGATTTCTCGTCACGTGTAGAAACCCGAAACATCACCGAGATCGGAACCCTTGCTGAGACGTTCAATTTAATGGGTGACGAGCTCGAAGAATACATCGCAAAGCTCGCCAGCGCCGCCCAGGAAAATCGAGAGTTATTCGTCGGCACGGTCAAAGCTCTGGCCGCTGCGATCGACGGCAAGGACAAATACACCCGTGGCCATTCCGAACGCGTCTCACGCATCTCCGTTGCGATCGGAAAGCGCATGAACATGCCCGAGGCCGAGCTAGAGACGTTGCGTATGAGTGCCTTGCTCCACGACGTCGGCAAGATCGCAATCGACGACAATATTCTTAAGAAACCGGCCGCCTTGACGGATGCCGAATTTGAGATCATGAAGACCCATCCGCAAAAGGGCTACAAGATAATGTCGCAGATACCCGCGATGAAAGACTTTTTGCCCGGAATGTATATGCACCATGAAATGGTGAACGGCCAGGGTTATCCTCAGGGTCTTACGGGTGACCAAATACCGCTGCAGGCGAAAATCGTTTCTGTTGCCGACACATTTGACGCAATGACGATCGACCGCCCGTATCAAAAAGCGCTCGAGCTGGAAGACGCTATCGAACGGCTGTATGGCTTTGTCGGCACGCGTTATGACGGAGCTGTTGTTTCGGCGCTCGTCGAGGCATGCAGGGCAGGCGAAGTTGCTAATGGGATCGTCCGTCAAAAGGCGATCGCACGAGAGAACAAGCTCGCCCAACCACTAATACAACGCCCCACCGATCCTGATCCACTTGAATTGATCTCTTAACACCCGCATTATGTCCGATTCCGTAAACCACGAAATTTGGCAGGTAGACGTTGGCGGCCAGGTCTACGAGGCTTCTTTTAACGAGCTTGCGTCATGGGTTGCCGAAGGTGCTCTTCAACCCGACGATAGGGTTCGTCGGGGTAACCTACGTTGGATCGAAGCGAAAAGGGTACCGACACTTGTTCCCCATTTCAACGCAAAACGCGACGGGACGCCTCCGCCGCCCGTTGTGATCACGGTGACGGATGCCTCGCCGCCTTCTGAACCCGAGCCTTTGCCGTCGCAAGCTGTCCTTACACCCTCATCCGCGGATGTTGTCCCTCCGGTTTTTGAATCGGTGGTTGAAACGATCGCGGTCGCAGCCACTCCGCAGAGGGCCCATAACCCGGATGTTTGCAGCAATCACGCAGATCGACCTTCAGCTTTCCTTTGCGACGGATGCGGCGGGTCCTTTTGCAAGGCCTGTCCTAACTCATTTGGCGGAAGCGTAAAGATCTGCCCGTCCTGCGGCGGCCTCTGCAAGTCAAAGAACGAAGCAGTTGCGGCGCGACAAAGGGACGAGACATTTAGGAAGGGGTCTGACGAGGGGTTCGGTTTGGGCGACCTTAGCGCCGCTTTCGCCTATCCTTTCAAATTCAAATTAAGTCTGTTTTTCGGCGCGGTAATGTTCATGTTCTTTTCGCTTGGGCAGGGAGCGTCATCGTTAGGCGGAATGTTCATGGTTGCGGCTGCGCTGACCAGTTTTATGCTTGCCAACATGCTCACGTTCGGTGTGCTGGCTCATACGACCGACAGTTTCTCCCAGGGTAAGCTCGACGATAATTTCATGCCGAGCTTTGACGAATTTTCGCTTTGGGACGACGTTGTTCACCCGTTTTTCCTTAGTATCGGTGTCTATATCTCTGCTTTCGGCTTATTCTTCGTAATGGCTGCGATCGGATCGTATATGGTATTCAGCGCGATAACGACCGAGCAGAAGTCGATGATGAGCGAGCTCGAGAAACTGCCGGGCACACATTATTACGACACCAGCAAGACGCTCCGGCAATCAAATGACGTTAACAAGCTCGTGGGGGATCTTAGAAAACAAAACGACGAACGTCTTCAAAAACAGACAGACATCGCCAATGGCCAGTCGCCTACGTCTGCTGGGGACACTGAAGAAAGCGTAATGCGGGCAAACGAGCTTATTCAAAAGACGCAAAAGGCACAGCTTGAATCCGCCATCGGCAAAACCCCTGAAACAAAAGAAAAAGAGCAAGCCGAATTCATGAAACGATTTATGACGCTAACTCCTCTGTTAGTGGTGCTGGCCGGAATTGGATTTCTCTGGGGACTGTTCTATTTCCCGGCCGCGTGTACCGTCGCCGGTTACACCCGGTCGTTCCTTGCAACCGTCAATCCGCTTGTCGGACTCGATACTATAAAGCGTCTTGGCTTCGACTATGTCAAGCTGCTTTTCATGGGCTTGATAATTCTTATCTGCTCCGGGTTGGTCGGTATGCTACTGGGAATGATCTTCTCGCCATTCGACATGCCTGGTTTCGGCAATCTCCCGGGCAAAGCCGTAGGAAGCCTTTTTTCGTTTTACTTCTGGGCTGTTTTCTCTTGCCTTATTGGATTTATGCTCTTTAAAGCATCCGACCGGCTAAAGCTTTATAAGTAAAAGCCCTGTTACGCTAAATCGCCTGTAACTAACGCACGTTGTTCAAACGTGCGTTATTTTTTTATAATCAGTGGTTTGCACTTATTCATATGGCATTTTTTTGGCGCAGGAATAAAGAAGATAAATTCTCAAGCTCGGTCCTCGGCCTCGATAGATCGATCGAAGAGCTAAAGGCTCGCGAAGAAGCCGCCGAGCGGGAATTGGGTGTTCGATTTACCAAAGCGATCGAAAAAACGCGCGTTACTATAAACACGCGGCTTGATTCGATATTCGAGGGGCGAAAACAAATAGATGAGGCATTTCTCGACCAGCTAGAAGAAATGCTGATCTCGACCGATATTGGCGTCATGACCACGATGCAGATCCTTGAATCTGTCCGCAAAGGGGTTTCGCGGCAGGAGATCAATGACCTGGCGGCATTAAAAGCCGCAATGAAGAACGAACTTCTGGCGATCCTCCATCATTCCGAAGAGCTTGGTGTGGCGGACGAAAGGAAGATCGCGCCCGATATCAAGCCTTACGTTCTGATGGTCGTCGGTGTCAACGGAGTGGGCAAAACTACGACGATCGGCAAACTTGCGCAGCGTATCAAAGACGAAGGCAATGAGGTGTTGATCTGCGCGGCGGATACATTTCGCGCGGCGGCATCCGATCAGCTTGAGATCTGGGCCGAGAGGGCCGGAGTGCAGATCATCCAGCAAAAGCAGGGAACCGATCCCGCTGCGGTGCTGTTCGATTCACTAAAGGCGGCGCAATCACGAGACGCAGATGTTTTGATCGTAGATACAGCCGGTCGGCTTCATAATAAATCGAATCTGATGGCCGAGCTTGAAAAGATGAAACGGATCGCCGGTCGCGAAGTCGAAGGCGCACCGCATGAGACGCTGCTGGTGATCGACGCAGTAACCGGTCAGAATGGTCTCGAACAAGCACGGCAATTTATGAAAACCGCCGACGTGACCGGCATCGTCCTGACAAAACTCGACGGCACCGCAAAAGGCGGAATAGCAGTGGCCATCGCAAAAGAATTAAATCTGCCGATCCGCTATGTCGGCATCGGAGAACAAGTCGACGATCTTATGGTTTTTGATCCGGAAAGTTACGTCAACGGATTGTTTAATTGATCATCCGGAATAACTGATAGCTGAAAAGTGATAGCTGATAATTTCGAACTTTGTCTTTGATTATCAATTTTCAGCTATCAGCTATCAGTTATTCCGAGTAGGAAACTTTTGGAAGCTTTGAATTCAGATATTGAGCACACGCGGCTGGCTTTGCGATTGGCAGCAAGAGGTATGGGCCTTGTTTCACCCAATCCGCTTGTCGGCTGCGTCATTGTGTCCGCCGATGGTGAGATCGTTGGCGAGGGGACATACACATACGATGGCGTTACACACGCGGAGGTCATTGCGCTTGAACAGGCGGGTGATAGAGCAAACGGGGGGACCGCTTATGTGTCGCTTGAGCCGCACGATCATCAGAGCAAGACGATGCCGTGCTCCGAGGCGCTTATCAATGCCGGTATCAAACGCGTCGTCTGTCCGATTGAAGATCCAAACCCTCTTGTTTCCGGCAAAGGATTTGAGCGGCTAAGAAATGCTGGTGTAGAGGTCGTCACCGGTATTCTTGCCGACGAAGCTACTAAACTCAATGAAAAATTTATTTGCTGGCATAAGAAGGGTCGTCCGTTGGTTCATTTGAAACTTGCGATGTCTCTCGATGGACGTATTTCTCTTGCAAACAGTGTCTCGACTGCACTGTCAGGCGAAGCTGCTCTAGCGCGCGTTCACGAACTAAGGCACGAACATGACGCGATACTCGTTGGTGGAAATACTGCAGCGGTTGACGATCCAAGCCTTACCGATAGAAGCGGCAAACCTCGGCGGCGAAAGCTTGTGAGAGTGATTCTCGACAATCGCCTTCAAATCCCGGTCGATTCGACGATCGTTGCAACTGCCAAAGAAATTCCAACCATTGTCTTCACAAATAGCGTTGACACCGAAAAGAAAGGCGCGTTAAGTGCCAAAGGGGTTGAGGTCATCGAATCAGAGATGGGTGGGCGCGATCTGAACGGCGTACTGGTAGAGTTAATGAAACGAGATATCCAGAGTGTTCTCGTTGAAGGCGGAACTGAGGCCGCCGGAGCGTTTTGTGATGCGCGACTGGTCGATAAACTCACGTTCATAGTCGCTCCGATCGTCATCGGCGGACGTCAAGCTCCTGACGCTATTGGCGGTGCCGGGGCCGAGTCACTCTCTGATGCATTACATCTAACGGATATTTCCGTCGCGCGGCTCGGTGACGACATCGAGATCACGGGTCATCCCACTCAATGACACGTTTTTCAAGCTCAAAACCGTTTGCAAAGAAAAGCCTCGGCCAAAACTTCCTCGTTGATCCGGCCTACATAGAGAAAATAATTACGGCTCTTCGTATCCAACCTGGGGAAACGATCCTCGAGATCGGTCCCGGCCGGGGTGCTTTGACGGAAAGGCTAGTTGAAAAGGCAGATCACATTATTGCGCTTGAACTCGATCGTGAATTTGTCCCACAGCTTGCCGAAAGATTCTCGGACCATAAAAACTTCGCGGTTGTCGAAGCAAACGCGCTTGAAACGGACTTTTCCCAATTGATCTCTCGAAATCCAAAATCCAAAATCGAGACTCCAAAATGTAAATTGGTCGCCAATCTTCCTTACTACATATCAACCGCGATTCTTCAAAGGCTGATGGCGCAGCGGAAGGTGTTTACGTCCATGGTGCTTATGTTTCAGCGTGAGGTTGTCGAGAGAATCACAGCGAAAC
>Ga0268264_10002533_pt1 | contig 16055 bp, 8 predicted proteins | sample KBSSwiS32_FD_190357 | JGI IMG/M metagenome (GOLD analysis project Ga0268264, IMG submission 190357) | Switchgrass rhizosphere microbial communities from Kellogg Biological Station, Michigan, USA - KBS Switchgrass S3-2 (SPAdes) (version 2) | ecosystem: Host-associated > Plants > Roots >...
CTACGCGGCTGGACAGCAGCACATTTGCATTGGCAATCTCAGTAGTCAGCGATTCCTGGCTCTGGCAGATGATCACATTGTAACCGGCGGCAGCCGCTACTTCCTGTGCACCGATGATTACGGTCGGAAAAAAATAGGTCATAAACTCGGGAACTATAATCCCGATGGTATTTGTCTTGCTGTTAACAAGACTTTGGGCCAACTGGTTGGGCTGATAATCCAGTTCGCGGGCCATATTCAATACGGCCGCTCTTGTCTGGGGATTGATATCACCATGTTCATGCAATGCCCTTGATACCGTAGACTTTGAAATGTTTAAAGCTTTGGCAATGTCTACAATGGTGGCCATGTGCTTTTTGTTATTCGCGCCTGCGGAAACTTTTTCTTTCCCCGCCAGGGTAAAATAACTTTTGCAATGCTTGCAGTAATATCGCTGCTTCCCCCTTACTATTCCAGATCTGCTGATGGCATTAACCTGGTTACACTTCGGACAAAAAATCATAGGCCTCGTAAACCATGTTTATGGTGCTGGGATAAAAATAACAATCAATTGCCAGACTTCAACCAGCCATAGTGAATATCGGGCAAAGGTTTTTGGAAAAAATCATTTGGACCAGCGTTGTCCTTCCATTTATTCTCCTGTTTCCGGCAGGCGCATAAGTTTCACCCAAAGATCGCAATGGAGCAAAGTTCGCTGCGATCCCTGCTCCGCTGTGAGCACTGCGTGCAATAATAGTTTCATTTAAAGATGCAAAAGAACCCGCGGATTACCGGTTGATCATTTTCAATTAACTACCGGGATCGTTTGCGGTATCGTTCCCGGTAGATATCGTTTTTAAAAACTGCTGCAGACCCTCGTTTGTATTTCATTTTTTTTCTAATGTTGCCAACGACTATCAACTAACCAGCTTGTTCCATTGATTCATTTTTTTAAAATTGCCTGCATATGAAGAAAATTCGTTCTTTCTTTCCCCTGCCCCATCACAATAACTTCTCACCGCTTTTTTTTCTATTGCTGTTTTGTTTTTCTGCGCGTGCACAAACCGCTGCCGATATATCCGGTAAGATACTGGATGAGTTGGGCAAGCCGCTTGCAGGTGCTGCTATCAGTCTGAAAGGATCTTCGAAAGGCGCCGTCAGCAACAACACAGGGGCATTTACTTTAAAAGCAATAAAGCCAAACGCAACACTCATCATAACCTATCAGGGTTATGAAGATACCAGTATCAACATCGCTAATAATACTTCATTCGTCGTTACCATGCGGCAGAATTTTAATAAACTGGGCGAAGTGGTGGTAGTAGGCTATGGTACGCAAAGAAAAATTGCTTCCACCGGTTCCATTGCTTCCGTAAAAGCCGCAGATATTACACAAACACCGGTTACCAATGTAGCGCAGGGATTGGCCGCAAGAGTGGCCGGTGTGCAGATTACGCAAAACAATGCGGCGCCAGGTGGCAATATCAGTGTACGCATTCGTGGCACCAACTCAATCAATGGTTCTTCTGAGCCCTTATACATTATTGATGGAATACAAATTTCAAACGGCGGGGCTGTAACAGATGTCAGTCCCCTGTCAACCATCAATCCCAACGATATAGAATCGGTGGACATTTTAAAAGATGCCTCCGCTACTGCCATTTATGGCGCAAGGGGTGCAAACGGCGTTGTGCTTATTACCACCAAGCGCGGAAAAACCGGTGCCACACGTGTGCAACTGGATACTTACCAGGGCATACAGAACATCACCAGGAAATTAAAAATGCTCGACGCATCGCAATTTGCCAAACTGGAAAACGATATCTACAATTCCGCTATCTATACAGATCCTGCCTCATTGGGAAAAGGAACGGATTGGCAAAACATTATTTACCGGCAGGCCAAAATACAAAACTACCAGGCCGCTGTCAGCGGGGGTTCTGATAAAACGGTATTCTCATTGTCTGGAAATTACTTTAACCAGGATGGCATTATTATCAAATCAAATTTCAACAGGTATTCTTTGCGGGCAACGCTTGATCATACCATCAGCAATCATTTTAAAGTTGGAACCAGCATTTTGGGCAGCTATACTACCAATACCAATATACCAACGGGCATCAATTCTATCGACGGCCCGGTGGTAACGCAGGGCATTGTGGGCGCGGCGCTGGGTGCCCCGCCTACGCTGGTTCCTTACAAAACAGATGGCAGCATTTTCCCTTTCGCTGATCAATTCAACGGCCGCTACCGCGAAGTTGCAAACCCCGCCGGCCTTGCCCAGATCCTTAACCGCAATACCATTAAACGCACACTGGCCAATTTGTATGCAGAAGCAAAAATTATTGAAGGCCTCAATTACCGTGCGTCCTTTAACGCAGATGTCAGCAATACATTGAATGATTATTACTCGCCCCTCTATATTTTAGGCAAGGCGGAAGTGAATGCCAACTCCGGCAGCGGCAGTAAAGGAAATGTAAACACTGTCTCCTGGCTTCACGAAAGTATCCTCACCTACAATCATTCTTTTGGTGAGCATTCCTTAAAGTTCACCGGTGTATACGCCATCCAAACCAATTTATACAATGCCAATTCTATCAGCGCAAGCGGTTTTCCCAACGATGCTACCACCAATGAGGCATTGGGTCTTGCTGTAAACAGAACGGTCAGCAGCAGCCGCACAAGAGATGCGCTCAATTCATATATGGGCCGTATCAATTATGGCTATGCGAATAAATATTTTATCGACGTTACCGCAAGGCGGGATGGTGCATCCAAATTTGGTGAAAACCATAAATGGGGATTCTTTCCTGCTATAGCCGGCGCATGGCGCATTATAGAAGAAAATTTTCTGAAAGGAAGCCGGGTTTTCAGTGATTTAAAATTACGGGCCAGCTATGGCACTACGGGAAATGCCGCCGCTATTGGCCCTTACCAATCGCTGGCGCTTGAAACATCGGGCAGCAATTACCAGTTCAATCATATCTATACTGTGGGGATCAGCCCCTCGGCAATACCCAACAATGATTTGCGCTGGGAAAAATCAATACAGGCAAACATTGGACTTGATATTGGACTGCTGCAGAACAGGCTGAATATAGTAGCCGATTATTATAATAAGAAAACAGAAGATCTTTTGTTTGTAAAGAACCTGCCGCTTTCTTCCGGCTATGCTTCTGTAACAGGCAATTTTGCGAGTATCCGGAACAAGGGAATAGAAATTGCCGCGGATGCCAAAATACTAACCGGCAAATTAAAGTGGAATGTAAACGCGAATATCTCTTTCAACAGGAATCGCTTGCTAAGCCTCGAAGGCAGTTTACAGGAATACGTTCAAAACCCTTACAGCGTTTTAAGAGTAGGTCAGCCGCTGGGCATTTTCAAGACCTATGTGTTCAATGGAATCTACCAGACCGGGGAAGCCATTTTACCCGGCTCCGGCAGCAGGACCGGCGGGGTGAAAGTAGCTGATTTAAATAAAGACAGCCAGATTACCGGCAGCGATCAACGCCTGACCGGCGATGCAAATCCATCTTATATTTTCGGTTTCTCTACCAACCTCAGTTACAAAAACTTTGACCTCTCTTTGTTTCTTTCCGGCGTGCAGGGCAACCAAATCTTTAACCTGAGCCGGTATACATTTGAAAATGGCCTGGGCGGAAGAAATGCAGTAGCGGGCATGGTTAACCGCTGGTCTGCCAGCAATCCAAGCAATGAATACGCCAGCGGTTTCCAGGGCGGCAGGATACCGGTAAGCGACCGGTTTGTAGAAGACGGTTCTTTTGTACGCATGAAAAATATTACGCTCGGTTACAAATTCCCGAAAATAAAAGGCTTCAGCAGTCTTCGTTTGTATGTCAGCGGTAATAATTTATTTACCATAACAAAATACAGCGGCTATGATCCGGAAGTAAATTCTTTCGGTGGCTCCAACGTACTGGTAGGCGTTGACAACCTGGTGTACCCCGTTGCCAGGACATTCCTGGCCGGGCTGCAGATTGGTTTATAAAACGATTGTTCTATTAATTTATTCAAATGATTTTTATGCAAACAGGCAGAAACATAAAGTATGCACTCAGCGGTCTGGTTATTCTTTTCCTGCACAGCTCCTGCAACAAGCTTACTGAAAAACCATATTCATCCATTTTTACAAATGCATTTTACGCTACCGCCTCTGATGCGGAAGCCGGTCTTACCGCCGCTTATGGCCCAATGGTTGATCTGTACAATACGGCGGGCACATTTGCATCCGATTTCAGTGCCGACCAGATTTATCCAAGGCCGGTGGTAGGAAGGGATACCTATACTTTGTTTAGCTATGATCCAAACTACACCACGCAAAAAAGTTTTAGCAGGCAGTTTGAATCGCCACAGCAGATATGGCAATCCTGTTACTCGGGTATTGAAAAGGCCAACTGGATTTTATTGAAAGTGCCCGCTACCAATATGGATACGGCCAGAAGAACCGCTATCCTGGGTGAGGCATTTTACCTGCGGGCCTTTTATCACTGGACGCTTACAAAAAACTTTGGCGATGTGGTTGTTAAAACCAGTCCCAGTATCAGCATTGATTCCGCTATTATCGGCAAAACACCGCAGGCAGGCGTTTACAAGCAGATCTTTGCCGATCTTGACCAGGCAGTAAGCAAGCTTCCCTCCTATTCAACCACTATTCAAAAAGGCCGGCCCTCCAGGGAAGTAGCGCTTGCATTGTATGCCAAGGCGGCTCTGTATAACGACAGTTGGGCATTGGCGTTAGAAAAGGCAAAACTGGTTATCAATTCCGGCAAGTATACTTTAATGCCCAATGTGCTGGATGTTTACAACGTTGCAAAAGAAGACCTGGCCAGGCAGGAGAATATGTGGGCACTTGAATGCGAAAGTACTTCACCCGGATCCAGCACCCAAATCATCAGCCTGTATGGTCCTAAAAACAGCGATGGCCCGGCTTATGCAGTTACCTCTTTTGGCTCCGCATTCGCGTACCAGTCGTTTTACAATTCATTCAGCCCGACTGATAAAAGACGGCAATTGCTGGATACAACTTATGTTAACAAACTCGGACAAACGGTGGCGCAGAAAGATATCACCCCCATTACACCAAAAGGCGTGCTGGTTAAAAAATTTATGGATCCCACACCTCCCAGCGGCGCCATCAATATTCCCATTTTTCGCCTGGCAGATGTTTATTTAATTGCAGCAGAAGCGGCAGCCCGGGCAAACGGCGCCAATGCTGAAGCATACGGATACATAAAAACAGTAAGAGACAGGGCGGGTTTACCGGATTTGACTGCCGGCTTAACAACCGATCAATTTGTTGCCGCCGTATTACAGGAGCGTAGCTGGGAATTGTTTGCCGAAGGCGACAGATGGTATGATCTTACAAGAACCAATACATTCATAGCCGTAACATCAGCCTGCGTAAATGATGTATTCCCGGTTCGTTCGCCAAAGGCAAGAAACCGTTATTTTCCCATACCGCTCGATGAGATAAATGCAAACGCAAAGCTTGAACAAAATCCCGACTGGAAATAAACAGCATGAAAATACTATTGCATTTGTCTTTTGTTTGTATGCTGCTGCCCGCATGGGCCCAGCATACAAAGTTGTTTGTTGCTGCCGGGCAGAGCAATGCGGTTGGAATGGGCGATAGTGTTTTATCAAAAGCCTATACCAGCAGCAAAATATTTGAATACCGCTTTACCGGAGACTCCCTGAAACCACTGGCTGATCCGGTTGGCTTGAGCGAACTGCATTTTGAAAAAGCAAATACGGGAAGCTGCTGGCCCGCATTTGCAAAAGCATACACCGACGCAACAGGCGATAAACTAATTATTGTGCAAGCGGCAAGAGGCGGCAGTTCCTGCAGTAACAAAGCAGAGCTCAGTAATTACGGCACCTGGGATACAACAGGCCATCTTCCTTTATTTGACAGTGCCATTATAAAAATAAAAGCCGCCGAAAAAAAAGCAGGTGTAAAATTGAGTGGCATTATATGGAGCCAGGGAGAACGTGATGCCAATGCCATTAACGCGCAGCAGTTATCGCAGGAAGAATACAGGCTGACACTGGCAGCCCTGATCAACAGGTTCAGAAAAGCCCTCGGCATGCAGCTGAAGTTTTACATCATTCAAACTGGTTTCTATATTCATCATCCGCAGGATGGCTTTGATAAAGTGCGTGCAGCACAGCAGGCAATTGCCGGGCAGATAAAAGATGTTTACATTGTTTACGACCAAACCGGCGGCTTTGCCGATAAAGGCTGGATGAAAGATGAGATACACTATAACCAGGCGGCTTTAAACGATATCGGGACCACAATAGCGAAGCAGGTACTTCAGGCAGAAAAAAAGCGACTATGATGAGAAAACTTTTAGTAAGCTTATTGATTTTAATTCCGGTGTATAGTTTTTCACAGGGAAGAACAACCGAAAACCTGGGGGGTGAATGGGGCTTTGCGCTGGACCCTGTGAAGATTGGAGAACAGGATAAGTGGTTTGGTGCGACATTCCCGTCAGAGCAGTTTGATAAGGTAACCGTACCGCATTGTTTTTCCGTTGACCCGCGTTATTCGTTGTATACCGGCACCGCGTGGTATTTTAAAAAATTCAATTTACCAAAAACCAATGGGCAACATGTGTTTCTGCAATTTGATGCAGTATTCTACCGATCGAAAATTTGGCTGAACGGCTCTCTGGCAGGAATGCATGAAGGCGGGTATACGCCTTTTGAAATTGACATTACACAGCAAGCCGGCACGGAAAATACACTGGCCGTACAGGTAGATAATTCCTGGGACACCACTACTATTCCCGGCGCTAAAACTGTTTCAAGCTTTCAGGCGCCGAATGGATCTCAATTGTATCCCTGGATAAATTATGGCGGCATTACGCGGGCCGTGCATTTGGTTACACGACCCGAGGTATATCTAAAAAATATCAAAGTAGTGGCGGAACCGGATCTGAAAACAGGTACTGCTTCCATTCATGTTACGGCCTTCATTAAAAATCTTTCGGCCGGTTCAGTAAACGCGCTTGTTAATGTCAATGTATCAGACAACGGCAAAAAAATCAGTTCCCGGTTTAAAGCAGCCCGCGTCTCGCTTGCCTCCGGGACAGAACAAAGGGTTGAATTTGAAAATGTGTTGCCCGCGGCAGCGGTAAAATTATGGAACCAGGACGAACCCAATTTATATACGCTTGAAGCGAGTGTGGGAACGGACACCCTTTCAAAAAATTTTGGCATCCGGAAATTTGAGGTAAGCGGCACCAGGCTATTGCTAAATGGCGAACCGGTAAAAATGGGCGGTTGCAACCGTCCGCTGGATTACCCGGGTTATGGATCGATGGATCCGCAGCAGGTGCTTGATCAGGATCTCACACTGATAAAAAGCGGCACCATGGAACTCTCGCGCATCAATCATTATCCAGTACCGGATTATTTATTGGATTGGGCAGATAAACACGGGTTGTTGATCATAGAAGAAGCAGGTAACTGGCAGATGACGCCAAAGCAAATGAATGACACGTTGATGCGCGGCAAATTCAGATCGCAGATGAAGGAAATGGTGGAGCGCGACTGGAATCATCCTTCATTGATTGCCTATAGTGTGGGCAATGAATTTCAATCGCAGACAGAAGAGGGAAAAGCCTGGGTACGCGATATGAGCAGCTTTGTAAAAAGTATGGACAGATCAAGGCTTATCACTTTTGCCAGTATGATGGTGTGGCGCGATATGATTAAAAAGCCGGAGGACGAAGCTTCACAATATGTTGATTTTATCAGCGCAAATATGTATGGCGATTACCTGCCGCGAATAAAGCATGTGCATGAACTGTACCCCAACAAACCCATTTACCTAAGCGAATTCGGCATTCGCGCAGATGCTGTGAAAACGGAAGATGAACGCGTAATGCATCTTCGAAAGGCTGTAAAAGATTTCCGCGAATGTGATTACGTAGTGGGCGCCTGCGTGTGGACTTTCAACGATTATAGCAGCCGTTTTCCGGGTACCAATCCAAACGGTTATCGTCCCTGGGGATTGGTGAACCCGCAGCGGGAACCGCGTGGCATGTATACGGCCTGGCAGGAAGAATTTTCACCCGCCACTATTGAATTGCTGGATAAGCAAAACGGGCAGGCCCTGCTGCGCGTAACAGCAAGAAAAGATTTTCCTTCCTATATTCTGAAAGGTTACCGGCTCAGGTATAATAATCAGGTGATAGCCTTGAATACATTGAAGCCCGGCGATACGCAGCAAATAAACATTTCAGCAGCTGCCGGAGCCATTGACATAGAATTATTAAAACCCGGTGGATTTGTAATCTTGAAAACAAGCTTGAAATAACATGATAAATGTGCTGAGGTGTAAACCAATAAATGCAGGGCGGACGCTGCACCCTTGAAATAAATTAATATCCCCTTAAAAGAAACGAATGATAAGATCAGAAAGCTGTGCAGGACGCGCCTTTCCGCTGGAGCGGATGGAAGCGGATTTGATTGTAACAGGAGGTGGACTATCGGGCCTGTGTTGCGCCATCACTGCAGCAAGAGAAGGTTTGAAGGTGATACTGGTGCAGGACAGAAGTGTGCTGGGTGGAAACGCCAGCAGCGAAGTGCGTTTATGGATATTGGGTGCAACATCTCACATGGGAAATAATAACCGCTGGGCAAGAGAGGGCGGTGTTATTGATGAAATACTGGTAGAGAATATACACCGCAACCCGGAAGGAAACCCCATTATCATGGATGCGATGCTGCTGGATAAAGTGGCCAGTGAATCCAATATCTCTTTATTGCTGAACACATCGGTATATGCACTGCAGAAAGAAACACCGGATACCATTTCATCATTAAATGCCTTTTGCAGCCAGAACCAGACCAGCTATGAATTAGTGGCACCGTTGTTTTGCGACGCATCGGGAGACGGTGTGGTTGGCTTTTTATCCGGTGCCGCGTTCAGGATGGGCGCAGAAAGCAAAGATGAATTCGGGGAATTGTTTGCGCCAGCAAAAGAATACGGAGAATTGCTGGGCCATTCATTGTATTTCTATTCAAAAGACAGCGGTAAACCGGTAAGCTTTGTGCCACCATCTTTTGCGCTGAATGACATTACCAAGATCCCTAAATTTAAAAGTTTTAATTCGCAGGAATTCGGTTGCCGTTTATGGTGGATTGAGTTTGGCGGAAGAATGGATACCGTACATGATACCGAACAAATAAAATGGGAGCTGTGGAAGATCGTTTACGGCGTTTGGGATTATATAAAAAATTCAGGCAATTTTCCGGATGCGGAAACATTAACGCTTGAATGGGTAGGCATGATACCCGGCAAAAGAGAAAGCCGCCGTTTTGAAGGAGACTATATGCTGAAACAACAGGATATCATTGAACAGCGAATACATTCCGATGCAGTTGCTTTTGGGGGATGGAGTGTTGATTTGCATCCTTCAGACGGTGTGTACACAGATCTTCCGGGCTGTAACCAATGGCATAGCAAGGGCATTTACCAGATACCTTATCGTTGTTTGTATTCAAAAAATATCAGCAATCTTTTTTTAGCGGGGCGCATCATCAGTGCATCGCATGTGGCATTTGGCAGTTCGCGCGTAATGGCTACCAGTGCCTATGTGGCGCAGGCATCTGCCATGGGCGCTGTATTGTGTAAAAAATATGATTGCAGCCCGGCCGATTTGTACAACAGCAATAAAATAACCGAATTGCAGCAACGCTTAACAAAGGCTGGCCAATATATACCGGGTATCCTTATAAAAAATGAAGATGATTTGGTACAGCAGGCCCACATCAGTGCCAGCAGTGAATTGTTGCTGACTGAACTAACGGAAGATGAAGCACCTGCTGCGCTTGATCTGTCATCGGCGCAAATGATTCCCGCCACCGGGGGGAAAATTCCCCGCATCACCCTGCATGCATATTGCGAAACAGCCACCAGCTTACAAGCGGAGCTCCGCGTCTGTTCAAGAACCGGAAGCTATACACCCGATACATCTATCGCATCGTTTGATCTGGCCTTACAACCAGGAAGAAATTGTTTGCAGTTGGATGCCGATATAACACTGGATACGGAACAATATGTTTTTGTGTTGCTGCATAAAAACCCCGCAGTCAAAATTGCAAGATGCTCCAGGCGCATTACCGGCATACTGGCCGTTTTTAATACCACTAACCCCGCTGTTTCAAATTATGGCAGGCAGGAAGCGCCGGATGGAATTGGCATGGACAGTTTTGAATTCTGGTGCCCGCAACGCCGGCCATCGGGGCAGAACCTGGCCATGAAATTTGCCGCTGCCCTGCCAGGTTTTTCGGTAACCAATATCAGGAACGGAATAGCAAGGCCTGTTTTATCACCCAATGCCTGGGTGGCTGACTTTAAAGATAAACGGCCTTCGCTTACGATTAAATGGAATCAACCAAAAAAGATCAAAACAATTCAGTTGGTGTTTGATACAGACTTTGATCACCCTATGGAATCCGTATTAATCCACCACCCTGAAAATGTAATGCCTTTTTGCGTACGCAATTACCGCATTTATGACGATACAGGAACCCTGATTTTTGAAAAGAAAGCAAACTACCAGAGCAGGAACAAAATTGTACTGGACGAGACGCTGGTTACCGGCAGCATCACTATTGAAGCTGACCATCCTTCCGATTTAACCCCAGCAGCCATTTTTGAAATCAGTTGCTACAGTTAATTATAAGCGTGTATGAAAAAGTTTTCACTTCTTTTATTCCTGGCAATAGTACAATTGATTGGTTTTGCCAAAGATGAAACGATTCGGTTAGAAAATGATCGTATTCGCATCATCTGGATGCATACAAAAGATGGCTGGCAGATTCAGCAAGTACAATTGCACGTTAACAGCCAATGGCAAGACCTGCCGCATCCCTCAGGAGAATATACTTTTGTTTATGCACAGGAGAAGCCTGCAGATACACCCGATACAGTTTTTAAGACAATTACGGGAAAACCATGGCCGGATACTGCATACAAATACCAAATCAATATCTGGAAACAATCTACTTCGCCGGTTTCATTGAATACCGCGGGTCGGGCATATCATTTTTTTCCTGCCAGCGCCGAAGCTTCGGGCAAAAACCTGGTTGTATTTACAGAGGAAACAGCACTGGCTACCATCAGATCAGAATGGAAACTGGATGAAACGTTTAAGGGAGATGTACAGGTAACACAAAAAATGATTTGCAAAAAAGACGGATATTATTCCCTGGCAAGTCCTTCACTTGTTACGATCGATGAAAACGAACTGGAATGGGCTACGGTACCCGGCTATTTCCAGGGTCATGAAATGCAGCCAAACTTTATTTTATCTTATGCCTATGGCCAGGGCATTCCACAATTGCCCGTGATTTATCGTGAACGTTGTGCCAGCTCCCTTTGTCCCATTATTACCACTAAAAAACAAATTTCATTGTCGGTCATTCCTGATCCCGGTTTGGGCAGGGATCCATGGGCTGCAGACAAATATTCTCAGCAGGATTGGTTCATCGCCATTTCTCATAAAAACAGGAAATCGCAGCTTACACCTACATTGTATTATCCCGTATTGGGCGAGCCAGGATCAAAACTGGAAAGCGGTGCAGCTGTTAGTTATGGATTCCGGTATAGTTTGCTCAAGGGCAAATGGTACCAGGCCCTGGAACATGCAGTGAATGATGTGTACCAGTTTAAAAAATCGCTTACGCTTCGCAGCAACCGGCAATCGCTTACCAGCAGGATAGAAAAAATGCAGGAATATCTTTCTGACAGGAAAACATCTTTATGGAATGTGGAAGATTTCAATGGTATTAAAATTGGCGGACAATCATACCTGGGAGGCGTAGTGGGTTCCAACCACGATGCCATAAAAAATTCTGACTACGGCGCTATGTGGATGTTGGCCAGTACCAGCAATGATCCTTTTTTAAAAGACAGCGTACTTCCGTATGCACTCAATTTTAAACTGGCACAACAACAAACCGCCAACGGGTTTTTCCAGGGCGCCGCCATCGGTCAATACTATCTTTCCAAAACCAAACGGTTTACAGAAGAATGGGGCGAATTTGTTGAACCGGTAGGTCTTACTTACTATATTATGCTGGACCTGGGCAATATACTTTTGTTTGAACCCGGCAACACAATACTGAAAGAAAGGCTTGCACTGGGCGCCGGCTTATTGCTGAAATGGCAAAAGCCAGATGGCAGTTGGGAAGTGGGTTACGATAAATATACAAAGCAGCCGCTTTTTACAGATATAAAAGATCTGCGGCCAACATTTTACGGCTTGATGGTGGCTTACCGCATTTTAAAAGATCAAAAATATTTAACTGCTGCAAAAAAAGGTGCGGACTGGTTTATAAAAAACGCGGTTGAAAAGGGGAATTTTATTGGGGTTTGCGGCGATGCACGATATGCGCCCGATTTTGCAACGGCCCAATCTGCGCAGGCACTGCTTGATCTGTATGATATGACCGGCGATAAAAAATATGAACTTGCGGCTGTACAAACCGGGAGAATGTATCTTAGTTCCATCTATACACAGCCCATTCCCTCTACCAAAATTAAAACAGTGAATGGCGTGCAGCGCGAAGACTGGCAGATTTCACAGGCAGGCCTTAGCTTTGAGCATGGCGGTATCATAGGTTCTGCCAATGGTGCGGGTCCTATTGTGCTTTGCAGTCATGCCGGTTTGTTTGTACGCCTGTTCCAGCTTACGCAAGACAGTTTGTTCATAGAAATGGCAAGGGCCGCAGCCATTGGGCGCGATGCGTTTGTAGACAGTAAGACCAGTGTAGCCTCATATTACTGGAATGCAATGAACAAGGGTGCGGGACCGTATCCGCATCATGCCTGGTGGCAAATAGGATGGATAACCGATTACCTGATGGCAGAAATACAACTTCGCTCCGGTAATACAATTGTTTTTCCGAGAGGGTTTGTTACCCCCAAAGTGGGACCGCACCAATCTTATGGTTTTGCAGCAGGGAAAATTTATAACCAACCCGTCAACCTGATCATCCGCCAGGGCCTGGTTGAATGTGACAATCCTAATATTGAATACGTATTGGCGCAAAGCATTGATAAGAAAAAAATATTTGTGGTTTTGCTGAACGACCGGGGAACACAAATCAGTGGTACTGTAAAATTGAATACCCTGAGATTGGGAGAAAATAGTGTATTGGCAGGAAAAAAAATAACCGAACTACCAGCCGGCAACAATATTGCAACAGATGACCGGTGGCAAATAAATTTGCCGGCGTATGGAATACAGGTTTATACAATAGAGTAAGGATTGAATTTGATAAACCAGGTAATACAAAGAGTGGTAAATGTAAATGCCTGTCCGGCGCCCTGGCAGTGCGGTCGGCTTGCAGGCAGGTGAAAATGCGGGCGGGCCAATGCGTCCGCCCTTTTTATTGAATGTGAAATTTAAATTGTACCCATGGGCCAGCTTGATTTTATTGTAATGGCAGTGTTTGCTTTGCTGATACTGGGCATTGGCATGATGTTTACAAGAATGGGAAGCAAGAATTCGGCGGCTTTCTTTGAAGCAGGCGGCTCTACGCCCTGGTGGATCAACAGCATCTCTTTATTTATCAGTTATTTTTCTGCGGGCACATTTGTTGTGTGGGGATCCATTGCGTACAAAAGCGGTTTTGTTGCCAATGGTATACAACTCACCATGGCGCTGGGTGGCTTGCTGGTAGGTATTTTTATTGCAGCAAAATGGAAACGAACCGGTGCGGTAACTGCGGCACATTATATTGGCAAAAGGCTGGGCTCAAAAACACAGCAATTCTATACATTGCTGATCATGCTGCATGGATTATTTACCACCGCATCTGTTTTATATCCGGTTGGCAAAATGGTGAGCGTAGCTACCCCGCTTTCTTTAAATGCCTGCATTCTTATCATCGGGGGCATTATTATTTTGTACACGGCCGCTGGTGGTTTATGGGCGGTGCTGGTAACAGATGTGGTGCAGTTTGTTATTCTTACGGCTGCTGTAATGATTGTAATACCGATGGCATTGGGCGAAGCAGGCGGTGCACATAATTTTGTGAACAAATCACCGGAAGGTTTTTTTAATTTTTTCAACAGCGAATATTCTGTTGGATTTTTTCTTGCGTTCCTGGCTTACCAAACTGTATACATTGGAGGAAACTGGGCCTATGTGCAGCGCTATACCAGTGTGTCTACTGAACGAAATTCAAAGAAGGTAGCTTACCTGTTTACCTTGCTTTACCTGGTGAGCCCTTTTATATGGATGTTGCCGCCGATGCTGTACCGTGTTATCAATCCCAACCTGCAGGGTTTACAAGCCGAAGGCGCCTATATGATGTTATGCCAGCGGGTATTGCCTGCCGGGTTAATCGGTTTGGTACTGTCTGGAATGATCTCCGCCAGCGCCAGCAAAGCCAATACCACCATTAACATGATGGCCATTGTTTTTGCGCACGATGTGTACAAGAAAGTATTCAATATGAACGCTACCGAAAAAACATTGATCAAGGCAGCCAGGTTTTTTACAGTATTATTTGGATTGATCACCATTGGTATTGCCATGCTGGTGCCAATGATCGGCGGTATTGTAGAAATGGTTTTGAGTACAGCGTCTATTGCAGGAGGGGCTTTGTTTGCACCCATTATCTGGACGCTCTGGTCTAAAAGGCAAACGGCCATATCTGTTATCAGTGCATCACTCTGCGGTTTAATTATCAGTCTTTGTTTGAAATTATTTGGCACACAATTGCTGGGGCATAAATTAGATCGGGTATGGGAAACAACATTGGGTGTTGGTATTCCTCTTGCTGTGCTGTTTTTTTGGGAGCTGTATTATTCGGCTGCTAAAAAAACGGCTGTTCATTCGTTTGTGCAGCAGGAGTCAAAGCAGGCCGGGCAAATTTTGCAAAAAGAAGAAGATGCGCGGCAGCAAAATGTTTTTGGTATTAAAATCATTGCTGCTGCCATTGCGGTTGTTGGTGCAGGCATTGCGTTGCTGGGCAGTTTTGCTGAAAAAGGAAGGGTGGCATTGATCGTTGGCGCAGTTATTTTCTTATTGTCTTTTCCACTATGGCGTTCGGCCAGTAAATAATAAAAATCCTACGGGTGCAATAGTATTGCATCCATTCCATTGGCATAGCAAAGGTTATTTTTCGGCTGGATGGTATTGGTAAAAGCCTGTTGCATTGAATACACGAACCTTGTCAGAACTACACTTCTTCTACTTTTAAAAAGCACCATCTGTTGAAAACGGCTAAGCCCCGATATTAGTAAGTGAATGTGTGTAGGCCATCGTAGCAGTAAACCGGGGTATTCTGAACTGAGTTTATATTCAAATACCAAACGCCGGACCGCACACGTTAAAGGCGTTGGCCAACACCTGCTATTTTATTTTATCATCAACAATATCATTAAACCTTTCCTGATTATGAAAACCGCACTGTATACTTTCAAAGCCGGCCAGTTCTGCCTTCAGCCAAAAAGCGAGGTGCTGGAAAATGAAAAAGTGCAACTGGCATTGTGCTTTGGCGACAAGCAGTCCATCATTGAGGCAGATGCCTATGCAGTTATCAGGCAACGTTTTCCGCATGCTGCCATCACTGTCTGTTCAGCAGCAGGCGCCATCGTGAATACCGGCGTGGAGGATATCGGATTTACCGTTACCGCGGTGCAGTTCAGCAAAACAACGGTGCAAAGCCACAGTGTCAACATAGATGATTTCAGCAACAGTTTCGACGCAGGTTTCAGTCTCATGAAAAAGATAAATGCCGCAGATACCAAATATGTTTTCCTGCTGTCTGATGGTCAGAAAGTAAATGGAAGCGAACTTGTACGCGGCATCAATGAAGCAAACAGCACGGGCATACCGGTAAGCGGAGGCCTGGCTGCTGATGGCTATAATTTTGTTTCCACCCTCACTGGCATCAACGGAGTGCCCAACCAGGGCAATATAATTGCTGTTGCGCTTTCCGGAAAAGAACTTGTGGTGAAATACGGTACGGAAGCGGGATGGGAATTTTTTGGACCAGAGCGTATAGTGACCAGGGCAGTAACG
>Ga0268264_10002534_pt1 | contig 16047 bp, 13 predicted proteins | sample KBSSwiS32_FD_190357 | JGI IMG/M metagenome (GOLD analysis project Ga0268264, IMG submission 190357) | Switchgrass rhizosphere microbial communities from Kellogg Biological Station, Michigan, USA - KBS Switchgrass S3-2 (SPAdes) (version 2) | ecosystem: Host-associated > Plants > Roots >...
CAAAACAAACCCCTGCTACTGCTGCCTGTGCTGGCCTGCATGTTTTCTTTCAGTTCCTGTATCGAGCGCGCTTTTTTTCATAGCCCTTTACAAGGTAATATAGCTACTTACCATGCCACACCTGTTGGTTCCGACTCCGTCAAAGCTGCCACTTACGTGCAGGGTGCGTTGAGTATCGGTAACATGAATGAGAACCTGCGCGATAATGTCTTTACTTTCCAGACTGGCATCCATCGGGCACACGCACTGGATATCGTCAGGCTCAACTACGGGGCTTCCCTGGTACTGGGTTCGTATAATGTTAAATCTTATTATAATTACAACAGCTCCTATAATAATTACATCGATTCTGCGCTGAGAACAGGCACCAAATTCTTTGGCGCATACGGCGCTTACGGGGGTATCAGTTTAGCCATGCCATTGGGCCGAAACGGCAGAAGGGGAGAGTGGCGCTATTTTGGCGTAGATGGTAACATTTTCAATGAGTTTGGTGAATATTATTCTTTCCGTCAACATTTACCAGATTCTTCCGCAGATGAAATTGACAGGAAAAGATATTTTGGGTCATTAGGTATAAACACCGAGATTGTTTTCAAGGGGCGGTCACAAAATAAATTCGGTATCAAGTTCGGCTTCGGATCTTATTTAAGAAGACTTTCTTATACAAATGCCGGGGCAAACAACTACTATAATCACTATGATGATCTGCTGTATTTCGCCAATACCTATCATTTCACGATCAGAAAAGCCACTACTTACTTTCAGTTCAATGTTGCTACCCATGCCGTACACTTTCAACTTGGGTTTAATTACCGGTTATAATTCTTCACCCCGGGGCCATCCGGAATGTTTTTATAATGACAGTCTTTCTTTTTTGATAACCGGCATGAGTTCTTTTTTCAGCATTGTTGTGTCACTCACTTGTACTGTTGTACCGGCAGGGGCGGGCGCGTCGTAATTACCGGCGTGCATCTAAATGCAATTAGCTATTTTAAATTTTTATGGTATGCTATACAAAATCTAGTGTTTGGCAGTGCTCCTAGATGAAGTCTCCGGCTTCGTATTTTTTATGTTCTTCCCAAACTCCGTTCGGCGCGTGAATCCGGAATTCCAAAAGGTCAGCAATCCACAAATACAAATCCTCAATCCCGCAATCACAAAATCAGCAATCTCCCAATTCAGTTCGTTATATTCTCCAGCGCAAACAGAAACGCATATTGCATAGCCACTTCCTTCAGGTAATTAAAGCGTCCGGAAGCCCCGCCATGACCGGCTTCCATATTAGTGTACAATAGCAAAATATTATTATCTGTTTTCAATGATCTTATTTTAGCTACCCATTTAGCCGGCTCAAAATACTGTACCTGGCTATCGTGCAGGCCGGTGGTTACCAGCATATTTGGGTAAGGGTTTTTAGTGACGTTTTCGTAGGGGGAATATGATTTCATATATTCATAGGCATCTTTATTTTTGGGATTGCCCCACTCGTCAAATTCATTGGTGGTTAATGGAATGCTTTCATCCAGCATGGTATTCACTACATCTACAAAAGGAACCTGTGCTATTACGCCATGCCATAGATCGGGGCGCATGGTAGCGATGGCACCCATTAAAAGTCCCCCTGCGCTGCCGCCCTGGGCATACAGGTGTTCTTTGCTGGTATATTTCTGCGCCAGCAGGTATTCGCCACAATCGGTAAAGTCGGTGAAAGTGTTTTTCTTTTTCATCAACTTACCATCATCATACCATTGACGGCCCATTTCCTGTCCACCACGTATATGCGCAATGGCAAATGCAAAACCGCGGTTGAGTAGGCTCAGGCGTGCGCTGCTGAAACTGGCGTCCATGCTGGCGCCATAAGAACCATACCCGTATAAAAGCAATGGCGCATGCCCGTCTTTTTGAAACCCTTTTTTGTAGACAATGGAGATAGGCACTTTGGTGCTGTCTTTGGCAGTGGCATAAATCCGTTCTGTTACATAATCTGTGCTGTTGTAACCGCCCACCACTTCCTGCTGTTTCATCAGTTTCTTCTCTGAGGTTTCCATATTATAATCATACACGGAAGATGGTGTGGTTAAAGAAGTATAGTTATACCGAAGCGTATTGCTGTTGAATTCGGGGTTCGATGCGGGATTGGCAGCGTAGGCAGGTTCTCCAAAATCAAGATAATGCTCTTTGCCGCTGGCCGTGTTTTTAATATTCATTTGCCGCAACCCGTTTTTACGTTCTATAATAACCAGGAAGTTCTTAAATTCATCCACACCCTCCAGCAATACATCGGGCCTGTTGGGTATTACTTCTTTCCAGGATGCGCTGTCTGTTTTATCGTAACTGCATTCCATGAGCCGGAAGTTTTTTGCATTCCAGTTTGTATTCACCAAAAACTTAGTTCCTTCATCCGTTACCTCGTATAACACGTCTTTCATCCTCGGTTGAAAAACGGTAAAGTTCCCGGTTGGTTTATTCGCATCCAGTATGCGATATTCGGAAGACATGGTAGCCTGTGATATGATAAAAATGAACTTGCCGGATTTAGTTTTGTCTACGCCTATATAGTTACTATGGTCCTTTTCCAGGTAAACGACGGCATCTGCCGTTTCCGGCGTGCCCAGTGTATGCCGTTTGATTTTTTCAGTTAATAAAGTCTCCTGGTTTTTCTCTGTATAAAACAGGGTTTTGTTATCATTTGCCCATTCCGAACCGCCGCTGGTATTGTGTATGGCATCCGGATACGTTTCGCCGGTTTCCAGGTTTTTGATATGAATGATATATTGTCTCCGCGATACCGTATCGATACCATAGGCCAGCAATTTGTTATCCTCGCTCACACTAAACCCGGTGGCGGCAAAATAGGGGTGTCCTTCCGCCATGGCGTCTACATCCAGCAGCATTTCCTCTTTGGCATCCAGGGATCCTTTTTTACGGCAATATTTGTAATACTGTTTACCCTCTTCATTCCTGGTATAATAGTAATAACCGCTCTTAAACACAGGAACGGATTCATCCTTTTCCTTAATGCGGGCCTTCATTTCTTCAAACAGCTTTTTCTGAAAGTCTTTGGTACCACTCATCATGGTATCCAGGTATTTGTTTTCGGCTTTCAGGTATTCGACTACTTTGGTACTATCCGGTCCTTTTTTGAAATAATCAATCATCCAATAGTAATTATCGGGCACGGTGTCAGCATGAATGGTACGGTTATGCGGTTTAATATCTGCTATAGGTGGCGTTAGGCCCTGCGGCCATTTATAAGTTTCCTTTTTCACATCGTTATTGTTAAGTAAGCAGGAAGACAGCAGGCATGTAATAACGATGCCTGCCAGAAGTTTTGGTTGCATAAAAAATGATTGTATTATGAATGTACTAAGAATATTAATACCAGCTGCAAGCCGGTCAGACCCCGCTATCGGTTTTACATTGATCCCGTACATTCGCAAAGCAGCATCAACAATGCAATAAAAAAGCCCTTACTAAAAGGGCTCTTGTTTATTTTATTTATCAACCGTTAGTCCGGCGGCGAAATATTCGCCATTCAGCCGGGCAATATTGGTAATAGAAATTTCTTTCGGACAGGTAGCTTCACAGGCGCCGGTATTGGTACAACTGCCAAAGCCTTCTTTGTCCATCTGCGCTACCATATTCAGCACCCTGCTTTTGCGTTCGGGCGCTCCCTGTGGCAATAGGGCCAGGTGGCTAACTTTGGCTGAAACAAATAGCAATGCCGAACTATTTTTACAGGCCGCCACGCAGGCACCGCAGCCAATACACATTGCGTTGGCAAATGAAAGATCGGCATCGTCTTTATTAATAGGTATGGCATTGCCATCTACGGCATTGCCTGTGTTAACGCTGATAAAACCACCTGCCTGGATAATACGATCGAAAGACGAACGATCCACCACCAAATCTTTTATGACCGGGAAAGGATCGGCTCTCCAGGGTTCTATTACAATGGTATCGCCATTTTTATACGCGCGCATGTGCAACTGGCAAACGGTATTTGCCTTCCAGGGGCCGTGGGGTTTGCCATCAATCACCATCGAGCACATGCCACAAATTCCTTCGCGGCAATCATGATCAAATGCTACAGGGTCCTGGCCTTCGCGGATAAGTCTTTCATTGAGCACATCGATCATTTCCAGGAAAGACATTTCGGAAGAGATATCACTCACCTGGTAGCTTACAAAGCCTCCTTTGTCTGTACTGTTCTTCTGGCGCCAGATCTTGAGCGTGAGATTCATGTTATAATGTTCCATTCGTCGGGATTTATAGAACGCAGATTATCAGGATTTTTTTGATGACTATGATAACTGTGTTCTTTTTAAAGCGATTTATATTGATTACTGAAAACTTTCCTTTTAACCTGCGGCTTAACACCAAAATTCAATAAAAGGCCTATCTCAATTTTAGTCGATTTAAGATAGTTTGTCAACTGTGCCTCGTGTTCCTCAATAAACCCATCACAGGATTTTAACTCTATGATTACGGTATTATTTACGATTAAATCTGCAAAATAGCTCCCTACTTCATTACCGTCATAATAGACTTTAACCGGCACCTGTCCTCTGACGTCTAGTCCAAGTTTGGTTAGTTCAATTACCAAAGCTTTTTCATAGACCTTTTCCAAAAAGCCATAACCCAGTTTATTGTAAACATTGTAAAAACCACGGATGATCTTTTCTGTCAGTTCGGTTTGTTTATAATTTTCATCAATCTTATAAACTTCATAATTATCATCAGAATCTGCGTTCTATCTCATTTCCACATTCTTACTTATAACTTCTCTGACTTGGCTTGGCTACTTCAAACTCCAGCATTTCCTTGTGCAGTTCCCAATCGCTGTCACCTTTCAGTTCCCATGCAGATACGTATGCATAATTGGCATCATCCCTTTTTGCTTCACCTTCTTCGGTCTGACTTTCTTCGCGGAAATGGCCGCCGCAGCTTTCATTCCGGTTCAGCGCATCTTTACACATCAGTTCTCCCAACTCAATAAAATCTGCCACGCGGTTGGCTTTGTCCAGTTCGGGGTTCATGCCATTGATTTCGCCGGGTACTTTCAGATCGCTCCAGAATTCCTTTTTCAGTTGCTGAATTTCTGTAATGGCTTCCTGCAATCCTTGTGCATTGCGTGCCATACCGCATTTTTCCCACATGATCTTTCCCAGGCGCTTATGAAAGCTTTCCACGGTTTGGCTGCCTTTAATATTCATCAACTTATTGATTCTTTCTGCTACTGCTTTTTCTGTTTCAGCAAATGCGGGGTGATCCGTTGGAATGGCCTTCACGCTTATGTCATCGGCCAGGTAATTACCTATTGTGTAGGGGATAACGAAATAACCGTCTGCCAGTCCCTGCATTAATGCTGAAGCGCCGAGCCGGTTGGCGCCATGATCGCTGAAATTTGCTTCTCCCAACGCGTATAAGCCGGGTACACTGGTTTGCAATTCGTAATCCACCCATAACCCACCCATGGTGTAATGCACGGCCGGATAAATACGCATTGGTTGCTCGTACGGGTCTTCGCCGGTGATCTTCTGGTACATGTCAAACAGGTTCCCATATTTTTCTTTCACCACATCCTTTCCCAGTTTGATCACTTCTTCCTTTGCCGCATTTTCTTTGCCATGAATACCGCATTCAATCTTTCCATAACGTTCAATGGCAGCCGCAAAATCGAGAAACACTGCCTGTTTGGAAGAACCTACGCCATAGCCCGCATCACATCTTTCTTTTGCGGCACGGGAAGCTACGTCGCGGGGTACCAGGTTGCCGAAGGCAGGGTAGCGGCGCTCCAGGTAATAATCGCGTTCTTCCTCTGGTATTTCATTTCCTTTCCTTGTATCACCTTGTTTTTTGGGAACCCAAATACGTCCATCGTTCCGCAGGCTTTCACTCATCAGCGTTAACTTGCTCTGATGGTCGCCACTAACCGGTATGCAGGTAGGATGTATTTGTGTGAAACAGGGGTTTGCAAAAAGGGCGCCTTTCTTATGTGCTTTCCAGGCGGCGGTTACATTGCAGCCCATGGCATTGGTGCTCAGGTAAAAAACGTTGCCATAACCGCCGGTGCATAACAGCACGGCATGACCGAAATGTCTTTCCAGTTCACCATTAATTAAATTCCGGGTAATAATACCCCTTGCCTTGCCATCTATCATTACCACGTCCAGCATTTCGTGGCGTGCATACATTTTTACATTGCCCAGGGCCACTTGCCGCTCAAGTGCCTGGTAAGCGCCTATCAATAATTGCTGACCCGTTTGCCCGGCTGCATAAAATGTACGTTGTACCTGGGTGCCGCCAAAACTCCGGTTGCTGAGCAGGCCGCCGTATTCGCGCGCAAAAGGAACGCCCTGTGCCACACACTGGTCAATGATATTGGCGCTTACTTCCGATAACCGGTGCACATTGGCTTCCCGCGCACGGTAGTCGCCCCCTTTAATGGTATCGTAAAATAAACGGAAAACCGAATCGCCGTCGTTCTGGTAATTTTTTGCTGCATTGATGCCGCCCTGCGCAGCAATGCTGTGTGCGCGCCGCGGTGAATCCTGGAAGCAATAGGCTTTCACTTTATAACCCAGTTCGCCCAGCGAGGCAGCAGCGGAAGCGCCGGCAAGCCCGGTACCTACAACAATCACTTCTATCTTTCTTTTGTTGGCCGGGTTCACCAGTTTTACATGGCCTTTGTAATCGGTCCATTTTTCATCAAGCGGGCCAGAAGGGATTTTTGAATTCAGCATAGTATGTAATGTGAAAATGTGCTAATTGAAAATGTGGAAATATGGTCCCCTCATTTTCCTTATCTTAAAGATCTGCATTTTTTTTCTCCGGTTCAAGCGCGTGTTTATTTTGCGGCCGGCAAGTCCCGGCGCGTTTAAGATACCCAGCGCATATAAACGCTTACAGGCATCATGGCAAAAACAATAGAGACGATAATTGAAAACGCATAGCCGGTTGTTTTCAGCAAGACGATGTATCGTTTATTATGCACGCCAAGGGTGCGGAAAGCGCTCTGGAAACCATGCATTAAATGATAAGCCAGCGAAATGCAGCCCAGCAAATACAATATCACTATAATAATGTTATCCTGAAATACACTGAGTATTTCTGCATAAAGATTATGAATTTCCCTGCCATCCATATAGGTAACCGGTTCAAGTGTATGGATACTGGCAATTCCGCCCAGGCGGCTTGGCACCCAGAAATGGTAAATATGCATAATCAGGAACAGCAGGAGCAGGGTGCCCAGCAATCCCATACTGCGACTGTACCATTTGCTGCCGCGGTTGCCATAGTTAACGGCGTATTTTACCGGACGGCGGTTATTGTTCTGTGCAGTTAGCACATAACCCTGTATAATATGAATGATAAACCCGGCAAATAGTCCTATTTCCAGTATGCGTATAACAATGGTTCCGCCCATAAAATGGGCGGCCTTGTTAAACATTTCACCGCCATCGTTGGCCCAGATACAGGCATTGATCCCCGCGTGAACAACCAAAAACAAAATCAGCGATATACCGGTAATGGACATTATCAATTTTTTTCCTACCGATGAAGTAAAAAACGCGGACCATTTCATTTATGAAGTATTAATTAAGAAACAAACCGGGGCTCTCTTTGTTTATTGCAGATAAGGGTTGAAAGCGATTGCGCAAAAATAGTACAGGATCGCTTAGTTCAATAACAATTGCACTTTTTTTTTGGGCTAAAGCCTGCCAGCACCGACCTGGGTTATAAATGGCAGTAGTTTCTTATCTTAGCCGCCCTAAACTATATAGGCATGGCAAAAAAAGTGGAGGATTTTGATGCGAACCTGGCAGGAGAGGAAGGACAGCAGGATGAGGCTAAGACCAGTTGGTTTAAACGTATTAAGAAAGGCATATTAACCACTACAGCCGAAAAGAAAGAAGCACCTGAAGGATTATGGGTTAAATGCCCCGAATGCAATTATATATGCACGGTGAGTGAACTGCGTGAGCATTTGTTTACCTGCCCGAAATGCAACCACCATCATCGTATCGGCAGTGACGAATATTTCGACATACTGTTTGACAACAACGAATACCAGGTAATGTTTGAAGAGATCAGGTCAAAAGACTTCCTGCATTTTACCGATTTGAAATCATATGAAAAGAGGCTGGAAGAAACCTGGAATAAAACAGATATTACTGATTCCATCCGGATAGCGGCAGGAAAAATCAAAGAACAGGACCTCGTGATCGGCTGTATGGATTTTGAGTTTATCGGCGGTTCATTGGGCAGCGTAATGGGGGAGCGTATTTCGCGGGCAGTTGATTATTGCCTGGAACACCATATTCCTCTTATGATTATTTGTAAAAGCGGTGGTGCCAGAATGATGGAAAGTGCTTTTTCACTGATGCAGCTCGCAAAGGTTTCCGGTAAGTTGTCACAACTCACAGATGCAAAGATTCCCTATATCTCTTTATTAACAGACCCTTCTTTCGGAGGCATATCCGCTTCTTTCGGTATGCTGGGCGATCTGAATATTGCCGAACCCGGTGCATTGATCGGGTTTGCGGGACCACGCGTGATTAAAGAAACCATTAAAAAAGATCTGCCCGAAGGTTTCCAACGCAGTGAATTCCTGCTGGAACACGGTTTCCTTGATTTCATAGTAGATCGCAAAGAATTGAAAGAGAAACTGGCAACGCTGCTGGTACTGTTTAAGAATTAAAAAGATGCCTGATGTGGTGATGTCTGATTTTTTTAGCGTTGCAGAACACTGATTTAATCTGGCCGGCAACCAATCAACCAATCAACGGAACATGGTAGAATTGAGAAACAGATCCGCTTTTCATGAATATTTTATAGAAGACACCTATATAGCCGGGATGGTGCTGGTTGGCACAGAAGTAAAATCACTTCGCTCCGGTAAAGCCAGCTTTAACGACAGCTACTGTTATTTCGTGGATGGAGAACTGTTTGTGAAAAGCCTGCACATTTCTGAATATGCCTTTGGTACCACACAAAAACATGAACCTACGCAGGAAAGAAAGTTATTACTGACAAAACGCGAGCTGAAAAAGCTGCAGGCCAAAACCACCGAAAAAGGTTACACCATTGTTCCGCTGAAAATTTTTTTCACGGAAAAAAACATTGCCAAAATAGAAATTGGCATTGGTAAAGGTAAAAAACACCACGACAAAAGGGAAACACTGAAGCAGAAAGATACCGATCGTGAAATAAAGCGCTATTTGAATAAGTATCAGTAGCTACACCTTCAGCTGTCAGCTATGCGATTTTAGCTGTGCGCTGCGAAAAGAAGCCAGAAATACAGGTTCGTGCTGACCGCATCTCGATATAATAGCTGCATATCGGATTACAAGTTCTAAAAGCCCCGTTAAAAGACTAATGGCTATCAGCTTATGGCTAGCCGCTGTCTGACTAATCAGACAATTTCTCTTATCTTCATACCATGCGTTTATTAATTATTTTATTGTTGTTAGCCTGTTCTTTTTACACCCAGGCGCAAACTGTAACCGGCAGCTGGTATGGCATTGCGGAGGCGAAGGCAAAGGGGATTAATAATAATAATTATCTCACCGAACTTATTATTAAACAAAAAGGAAATGAGGTTCAAGGCGTATTCGGTTATTATTTCAGGAGCGGGTACCAGAGTTATTATATCAGGGGGCATTATAACCCAAAGACAAGGTTGCTGACCATTAAAAATATCCCGGTTACCTATTTTAAAAGTCTTGATATCGATGGCATCGACTGCCCGATGGATTTTACGGCATCGCTGTTTACCTCGAAAGTGCAAAGCACCCTGAAGGGTGCTTTCATCAGCCAGGAAAAATACAAATACACCTGTCCCCAGCTCAACTTCAGCTATATGCTCGATGTCAATGAAAAGAACCAGGATAGTTTGATTCGGTCAAGCAGCAGCGCCGTAAAAAAATACTGGAAGCCACGCCACGAAGAACTGGTGATTAATACCAAAGATATTGCAGTGCCGCCCGTTATCAATGCAATACCTGCCGCCGGCAACCTGCAAACAGATACTGCGGTTAGCATCACACCCGATTCAGCCAGGAAGAAATCGATCGACTCTACCCGGAAAAAAGACCTGGAACAGTTACGCGTTTCGTTCGACAAAAGAAAAACCATCCTCAGCAAGATAATAGAAATAGAAAGCGATTCTGTACGGATTGGGTTTTACGACAACGGGGATATTGACGGCGACAGTATTTCCGTATTCATCAATAAAGTGCCCGTACTTACCCATCAGCCCCTGACTGAAAAGGCATTGAATATGTACCTGGCCATGGACAGTGTTCATGCCGATACGGAAATTACCATGTTCGCTGAAAACCTGGGCATCTATCCTCCCAATACTGCTTTGATGATTATCACCGATGGCGCCCAAATGCACGAAGTGTTTTTATCGAGCAGCCTCACACAAAATTCTTCTGTGGTACTGAAGCGAAAAAAAAGATAGTATTGGCTTTTTCAAAATAATGCATGTTCCAGGTAAATAGTGGGAATATCACAACAGGATGCCGCCGGAAGAAAGATCAACTGATTTTTTTCAAACCGGATAGAGTCTGTTGTTGTGTATGTTTGGCCGGTTTGCGTGTTAACAGAACTCAGGGCCAGCAGCCAGTCGCCGGGTCTTGCGGAAGCTTTTAGTTGGTACGTGCCCGACCATTGGCCGCCACCAGGAAGAGATATGCGGCCTACACGGAATTCGTTATTTGCGCTGAACTCATACAAGGGGCCTTTTCCGGGTTCATATTGGATGACTCCTGCAAATCCACCGACTTCTTTTCTAACTTCCCATTTGCCGGTAATAGCACCGTTGCCCTGGTTAATTCTTTTGCTGCAAGAAACCATCGAGATGCAGCTAACAATCGCAGCTAAAACTACCTTCATAGCATTTTTCTTTTGCTGACACAGGGCAGCAGGCTTTCGTTGCAGGGGACAACTTATTTAACTGTTAGAATAGTTCAGGCTGATCGCTACTGGCTTTCTTTTTTTCCCATTCCATTTTTACACTTTTACTAAAATCTACCAGTTTGGAACCCACGGCTTTCCATCCCATCACTTCAACCATTTTAATTACTTTGAATTTTGCCTTCCGAACCTGGTCGCCCCGGCCGGTTTGTACCGCCAGTATCGGCTCATCATCAGTAGAAACAGCTTCCAGGTAATTGCCCTCGCCTTCCCTGATAAAAGAAAATTTATTGTGCAGGGTAGTAGTTTCTATCTTAAAACGTTTGATATTGAATTGTACTTTTTCCTTGTCAAGGTAAACCGCGGTAACAATCTTTTCAGGATTGAATTTCTGTATCTCCAGTACTTTTTCTGTGTCAATGCGCTGCGTCAGCTCCTGGTCGGTAATCTCATAAGTGCCGTCTTTATAAAAGATAACTATCCGGTCTTCGGCCTCAAAACTACCAAGGTAAACTCCTTTTTCTTCCGCAGAAAGGCGTCCGAACTTATCATCGAACCATAATTTTTTTGCACTCAGTGTAGATTTGCCCGCTTCCTTAAACTTTACCGATTTAATGGGGTACTTGGTTACCTGGTTACCCATACTGCTGCGACCTTTTATTTCCAGTTCTTCAAAATAAAAATCCAGTTCTTTAATGCGCGCAGAGCTGCCGGGCGTTAATACAATCTTTACTACTTCTGCCTCGCCGTTTGGATTAACCGTTAAATAATGCACCTTGCTTTTTTCATGACCTTTTGTGAGATCATATTCTTTGTCTCTGGTAACCCCGGTTACATTAAACCGCTTGGCATAACTGATACCGGTAGCACCATCAGCATAGATCATATTGTAAGTGGTTCGCTCATCATTCTTGGTAAAAATAGCTGCATGCAGGATGTCTTTACCGATATAGGTTTTGTCGGCAACTTTCACCACTTTCATGATGCCACGCTTGGTAAAAACAATGATATCATCGAAGGTGGAGCAGTCGCACACAAACTCGTCTTTTTTCAGGCCCGTGCCAATAAAACCGTCTTCCCGGTTCATGTATAATTTGGCATTGGCAATGGCTACCTGCTTTGCCTGTATGGTATCAAACTGTTTGATCTCTGTTTTGCGCTGGCGGTTTTTTCCATACTTCTGCTGCAGACCTTCGTAATAAGCTACTGCATAATCTACCAGGTTGGCCAGGTCATGTTTCACTTTCTTAATATCGCCTTCCAATCCCTTTATCTGTTCGTTCAGTTCATCAATATCCAGTTTATAAATACGGCGTACAGGTTTCTCCGTTAGCTTCACCACATCCTCACGGGTAATATCGCGGCGCAGCTGTTTGCGGAAAGGACCAAAGGCCTGTGCAATGGCATCCAGTACTTTTTCCCAGGTAGCGTGTTTTTTCTCCAGCTCCTTGTATATTTTTTCTTCGAAAAATATTTTCTCCAGCGATGTATAATGCCATTTTTCCTGTAATTCAGCCAGGCGGATTTCGAGCTCCTTTTTTAAAAGTTCCCTGGTATTATCAGTGGATACTTTCAACAGTTCATGCACGCCCAGGAACCTGGGTTTATCTTCTATGATTACACAGGCATTGGGCGATATACTTACTTCACAGTCTGTAAACGCATACAATGCATCTATGGTGATATCGGGTGAGATGCCCGGTGCCAGGTCAACCTGTATCTCCACATCCGCAGCGGTATTATCGGTTACCTTTTTAATTTTAATTTTCCCCTGATCATTGGCTTTCACGATGCTGTCCATCAGGGTAGCCGTGGTTACGCCATAAGGAACATCCTTGATTAGAAGCGTTTTTTTGTCAAGTTCTTCGATGCGCGCACGTACCCGAACTTTGCCGCCACGTTTTCCTTCATTGTAATTATCTACGTCGATCATACCGGCCGTCAGAAAATCAGGATACAGCTCAAAACGTTTGCCCCGCAGGTATTTGATGGCGGCTTCGCAGAGTTCGCAGAAATTATGCGGTAATATTTTTGTGGATAGACCTACGGCTATTCCTTCCGCACCCTGGGCCAGCAACAATGGAAATTTCATGGGCAAGGTAACGGGTTCGTTTTTCCTTCCATCATAACTCAGCTGCCATTCGGTTGTCTTTGCATTGAAAGCCACTTCCAGCGCAAATTTGGAAAGACGTGCTTCTATGTAACGCGAAGCAGCGGCTTCATCGCCGGTGCGCACATCGCCCCAGTTACCCTGGGTTTCTATCAGCAAATCTTTCTGGCCCAGGTTAACCAATGCATCTCCGATACTGGCATCCCCATGCGGATGGTATTGCATAGACTGCCCGATAATATTGGCCACCTTGTTAAATCTTCCATCGTCCATTTCTTTCATGGCGTGAAGAATACGGCGCTGCACCGGTTTCAGGCCATCTTCTATAGCAGGTACCGCACGCTCCAGGATAACATAGGAAGCATAATCCAGGAACCATGTTTTGTACTGGCCCTGTAAACCACTATCGTTGTTTAAAAAATCGGTTGGTTTATTTTTTGCTGCACTCATTATGTACTACTATTTAATTTTTTTTGCCGGCATATCGCGGCCACCCTGGTGTAAAATTAATTTATCTGTTACACCGTTGTCGTTTTTTATAAATTCAATCTGAACATCTGCCACTTTCAAAAAAAAGAAATTTTGTTTTTCCGCGAATAATTCCGCTTTTCCCTGGCCGGTGGCCTGCACCATTAATTGCCCGTTTTCCAATGTAATTGCCAGAATGAAACCCGGAGACAACTCATATTCGCCCAAATATTGTTTTACCACTGCTGTATCAATTGCAATGGCTGTTCTTTCTTTGGGCAACTCGTATGGTTGATTGTGCAAAACCGCGTTTATTCCGCTGGCAATTTTTTCAAGGGTGCCATCGCCCTGGTTATCCAGCAAAAGGATACAAATGTCTTCTTCCGGGCTGCGGAATATAAAACTGGTGAAACCAAAAATGCCACCACCATGCTGGTACACCTGTTTGCCATAGGCTGAGTCAATGCTCCATCCCAATCCATACTTGCCTTTGCGGATGGAGTAGGCATCTTTCAACGAAGCCCTGCTGATGATTTTTTCAGTGTATAATGCCCTGTCCCACTTGTATAGATCGCCCGCTGTGGTATAAATGGCGCCGGCAGCATATGATACGGAAGAATCAACAATCCCGGCAGGCGTATTGGCGGTCTTCGATAAAGCAAAATAACCGGTTGCCTTGTCAGCGCTGTGCAGCGCTGTAAAGTTGAAACCGCTATGGCCCATTTGCAAGGGTGAAAAAATCATTTCATGCAGCACCTGCTCATACGGTTTTCCTGATATTTTTTCTATAATAAAACCCAGCAATATATAATTTGAGTTACTATAGCTGAACTTGCTGCCGGGTTCAAATTCAAGCGGTTTATCTTTAAATAAAGCAAGTAATTTATCGTGCGTTGCCGGCTTTACTGCCTCTGTTTTCATAAAGTCGCCATCGTTGGTATAGTTATAAATACCGGAAGTATGCGAAAGCAGGTTTTCAATACTCACTTTCCCTGCGAATGGGAGTTCAGGAAAATATTTGCTGAGCTTGTCCTGGATAGAAAGTCTTTTATTTTCCTGTAAGCGCAAAATAACCGCGGATGTGAACTGTTTTGTAATTGACCCGATCTGGAAAACAGTATTTTCGTTATTTATTTCTTTTGTTACGGCATTCTTATAGCCATATCCTTTCTGGAAAACGATATGGCCGTTTTGAGCCACCAGTACCGTGCCGTTAAATTTTTCATTTTTTGCCCAGGCCGCAATCAATTCTTCTATCTTTTGGGAAGCTTCCTGTGCAATAAGCGGCAGTACCGCTACCAGGGTAAATAAAAGAGCATATATTTTTTTCATGCGGTTGGTTTGCAAATTAATCTGTGGGTTGCAGTGTTGCCGATTTTGCCTTTATCTCAAAATCCTTCATTTTTTTTGGTTCACCCTGTATATCTACCAGGCCAGCCGTAACCATTCCTTTCAGTCGCCATAACAGGTAGGCATCACCGGTAGTGTTTTTTGCTTTCGATAAAAACTGGTGAATGAGTTTACTGGCCTTTTGCCAATCGGTTGTAATAAATTTGAATAGTTCATCATCATAAAAATCATAATCTTTCTGCAGCAGTTTTTTGCCGCCTTCCAGTAAGCGCACCCCCTTGTTTTCATTACATAATTTTGTCCATTCATCGGGGTCTACTTCAAACTCGCTTAACGTAACCGGTCTTGCCAGTCGCTTAGCTTTTATGAATTCTTTTGGCGGAATAATATGCAGCCATTCGGGATAAAATATATTCCCTTTTTCATTGATGAAAGGAAGGTTATTCAGGTACAAAATAAAAACATTGCCCTGAAAATCTTTCAGCTGGCTTATTAGCCAATAATACCCGCTTACATCGTGTTTGTTTTGCGCGGCCCAGATCCAGATTCTTTCCGCTGTGTCATGTTGCAGGCGCTCCTTCAATTCGATGATCAGTTTGTTATCGTCTACTTCGCCGGTATCTGCTTTGCCATCATAGTCGCCGCCTGCCAGTACCTCTTTCCACCATTGTTTACGGTACTGCATACCTGTCTCTGTGTAGATATCGGCCAACGGGCCAACGGCATAATCATCTTTTACCTGCAGCACATCGCCTTGCAGGCTTTCATCCATTTCAATTGCTTGTTGTAAAACCGCCACATCGGCTTCGTTAAAAACTATATGTACCATGAATTAGTAATTAGTAATTGGTAATTGGGCCTTTGACTGTATGTCCTTTATCCCTTGATCATGAACCTGCCTGAATAGCGGCATCTTCCACAAGATCAACTTCAATCTTCAGGTTGTCGATAATGAACTCCTGGCGATCCGGTGTGTTTTTGCCCATATAATAATCCAATATTTCCTGTATATGGGTTTCGGGCATTATCATAACAGGTTGTTTGCGCATATCGGCGCCGATAAAGCGGGCAAATTCATCCGGGCTGATCTCTCCCAATCCTTTGAAGCGGGTTATTTCCGGTTTGCCGGTCAGTTTTTTTACCGCGGCTTTTTTTTCTGTTTCGTCGTAACAATAGATGGTTTCCTGTTTGTT
>Ga0268264_10002535_pt1 | contig 16046 bp, 19 predicted proteins | sample KBSSwiS32_FD_190357 | JGI IMG/M metagenome (GOLD analysis project Ga0268264, IMG submission 190357) | Switchgrass rhizosphere microbial communities from Kellogg Biological Station, Michigan, USA - KBS Switchgrass S3-2 (SPAdes) (version 2) | ecosystem: Host-associated > Plants > Roots >...
TTGCGTGAAGGAGGGTATAATGCTCGCTTACGCCGCCAGCCGCCCCGCCCCCGTCGAGCGCCGCCCCCACCCCAATGCCATGCTCGCGATCATCGCCGCGCATGTGGCCGTGGTTGCCGCTGTGATGAGCGCGAAGATGGACCTGCCGCATCGCCTCTTCCCAAAGCCGACGACCGTCATCTTTGTGCCAACGCCGAAGGATCCGCCGACGAATCCGCAGAATCCCCGTACACCGCAGGCCCGAAACGATACCATCGACCAAACCCGGCCGGTGGTTCCGACCCTGCCGCAGGGCGCCGACCCATTCGATACCGGCCCGATTACGCCTCCCAATTCGGGTCAGGTCCTGGTCGGAGCGACGGGCAGCATCGAATTGCCGCCTCCGCACACGGTCATGAAGCTTGGCCCGCAGCTCGCAACTCCCGCATCAGAGCTCAAGCCGCCCTATCCGCCGTCGAAGCTCATCACCGAGGAAGAGGCGACCCTGCGCCTCAAGGTGATGATCGACGAGCGCGGACGCGTGATCGCGGTGGATCCTGTCGGAAATGCCGACCGGACGTTCCTCGAAGCGGCGCGGCGGTACCTCATCGCCCACTGGCGCTACAAACCCGCGACCGAGGATGGCCGCGCCGTCGGTTCGTCGATGGTCATCACCCTGCGCTTCCAGCTCGACGGCTAGGTCCCTCGCCGATTGAGCCAACGGGCTGGCGGTTCCTCGCCGCCAGCCTTATCTTTACGAGCATGTCCTGGTTCCCCCGCCCTTCGAGCCCGCGTGCCGCGATCAGCGACCTCGCCGCGTTCATGCGGCACAGCAGCCGCGAGCAGCGGATCGGCGCCGCGCTGGCGATCCTGGTCACCGCCGTCATTGTCGTCGAGTTCCTTCTCGACTCACAGTTCGGAACCGCCCCGACTCCGACGCCAACCTATGTCGAGCTTTATCCGTCGAACCGCACTGACGCCCAAATCGTCGCCGACCAGAAGAAGGACCAGGCCGCCAAGGCCGCCATCGAGAAGGAAAAGCAACTGCAGTATCGAGAACTCGAGAAGCGGTTCGGGATTGAGTGACGACCTGAAGTTTATGAAGGAAGCGCTGGCGCTCGGCGAGAGCGCCCGAGGCTCAAGCGCGCCCAATCCCAATGTCGGATGCGTGATCGTTTCCCCGTCGGGCAAGATCGTGGGCCGCGGAGCAACAGCTCGCGGCGGACGGCCGCATGCCGAACAGATTGCGCTGAACCAAGCGGGGCGGCGAGCAAAAGGGGCGACGGTATACGCTACGCTGGAACCCTGCGCGCATGACAGTCCTCGCGGGCCGGCATGCACCGATCTGCTCCTCAAGGCCAAACCGGCGCGCGTCGTGCTCGCTCTCAAGGATCCCGACCCCCGCACTTCCGGTAAGGGCATCCGGCGCCTCCGCGCCGCCGGAATCGAGGTCAAGCTCGGGGTCGGACGGGAAGCGGCGAAGCGCTCGCTATCGGGCTGGCTCACCAGGCTGGCGCTCGGCCGTCCGCGAATCACCCTGAAGCTCGCCCTGTCGATCGACGGCAAGATCGCTCTTCCTTCCGGCGAATCGAAATGGATCACCGGCGAGGACGCTCGCCGCCATGTTCACTTCGAACGCTCGCGCAGCGACATGATCCTGGTTGGCCGGGGCACCTATCTTGCCGATCAACCCCGGCTCGACGTCCGGTTGCCGGGCCTCCAGGAGCGGTCACCGCGGCGGGCGCTGCTGACCCGCGGCGATGCTGTCGACGGGTGGGAAACCCTTGGAAATCCGCAGGATGTCTATCGACTTCATGACGTCAACGACCTGCTCGTCGAAGGCGGTTCGGCAACCGCGACGGCCTTCCTGGAGGACGATCTCGTCGACCGGATCCTGATCTACCGGGCGCCCATTATCGTCGGCGATGGGAAGTCGTCGTTCGGCTATGTCGGCCTCGATGCGATCGCCGACGCTCACGGCCGCTGGGCCCTGGTGGACGAACGGCGCCTCGGGGTCGATCGGCTCGAAGTTTACGAGCGGGTGCGCGAGCCCTAAGGCGCGAGCGTGTTCACCGGGATCGTAACCGACATCGGCACCGTTCGGAGAGCCGAACAGCGCGGCGACCGCCGGCTCGAGATTGCAACCGCTTACGATCTTGCGACAATCGATCTCGGAGCTTCGATCGCTTGCTCGGGCGTTTGCCTTACCGTGGTCGATAAGGGCGATGATTGGTTCGCGGTCGATGTTTCGGGCGAAACTGCCTCCCGCACCGCATCCGATCGCTGGAACGAAGGGGCAAGGCTGAACCTCGAACGATCGCTGAGGCTCGGCGATGAGCTTGGGGGGCATATCGTCACCGGGCACGTCGACGCCGTCGCGACCGTGGTCGGCACCTGTCCCGAGGGAGATTCGCTCAAGGTCGGCCTCAGCGTACCGCGCGAACTTGGGCCGATTATCGCGCCCAAGGGCTCGATCGCGCTCGACGGCGTGTCGCTCACGGTCAATGAGGTGCGCGACGCCGAGGACGGAACCACCCATTTCGCGGTCAATATCATCCCGCACACGGCGCGGTGCACGACGCTTGGCTCCCTTCAGGCCGGTCAACAGCTGAATGTGGAGGTGGACGTCCTGGCGCGCTATATCGACCGGATGTTGGCGACTCGCTCACACTAGGAACACATCTGTTCCTTCTTTTCATCACATCGCAATGTGATATGTGGCCAATATGAGCACCACCCTGATCGAGCGGCTGGAAGAGATTATCGCGACTGGCGAGGTCAGCCGCGCTGGACTCGCGCGGGCCGCGGGCCTCCATCCCAATTCGCTTCGAAAATTAGGCTCGGATGAGTGGAATCCGACCGCCGACACGCTGAGCCGCCTCGAAAAGCTGATCCAGCGCGGGACGGACGTGCTGGTCGGTCCCGAAGCGATCATCAACGAAGCGCGCAACGGACGCATGTTCATCCTGGTCGACGACGACGACCGCGAAAATGAAGGCGACCTGGTCGTTCCGGCGCAGATGGCAACTCCGGACTCGATCAATTTCATGGCGCGCCATGGCCGCGGGCTGATTTGCCTGGCGCTAACCAAGGAACGTGCGGAGCAGCTCGGCCTGGAGCCGATGAGTCGCACCAACCGCAGCCGCAACGAGACCGCGTTCACAGTCTCGATCGAAGCCAGCGAGGGCATTTCGACCGGGATTAGCGCCGCCGATCGCGCGCGGACGATTGCCGTCGCCATCGATTCGTCGAACGGGCCGGACGCGCTCGTTTCGCCCGGCCATGTCTTTCCGCTCGTGGCGAGGCCCGGCGGAGTTCTCGTCCGTGCGGGCCATACGGAAGCTGCGGTCGACGTCGCTCGCCTCGCCGGCCTCAATCCCAGCGGCGTGATTTGTGAGATCATGCGCGAGGACGGCACCATGGCCCGGCTGGACGACTTGATGGACTTTGCCAGGGTGCACGGCCTTAAGATCGGAACCATCCGCGACCTCATCGCCTATCGGCTGAAGAAGGATCATCTGGTCGAGCGGGTCGCGGCCAGCCCATTCGTCTCGACCAGCGGTGGGCAGTGGCAGGCCCAGGTCTTCCGCGACAAGTCGAGCGGAGAGGAGCAGCTGGCGCTCGTCCACGGCACCGTCGACAGCAGCCAGCCGGTTCTGGTGCGCATGCACAGCCTCGATCTGTTCGCCGATGTGCTGGGAGAATCGGGGCCGCGCTCGGGCGTCCTTCAGGGCGCAATTCGAATGATCGAGCAGGAAGGCTCGGGCGTGGTCGTGGCACTTCACGCCGCGGCGCCCGGTTCGCTGTCACGCTCGATCGACCTGCGCGCCGGAAAGCCGGTCGAAATCGGCGATGCCGTGCGCGGCTATGGGACGGGAGCGCAAATCCTCGCAGCGCTCGGGATCCACGACATGATCCTGCTTTCCAATACGCGCCATTCGCCGGTCGGCTTGTCGGGTTATGGGCTCGCCATCGTCGAAGAGCGGCCGATCGTGCTGGAGGACTAAGTGGCGACGGTCCTGCTGGTCGAGGCGCGCTTCTATCCGCATCTCAACGACATGCTGCTGGCCGGCGCCCGGGCCGCGATCGAAGCGGCAGGCCACAAGCATGAGACCTTGACGGTACCCGGCGCGCTCGAAGTTCCCGGCGCCATCGCGCTCGCCGCCCGAAGCGGCCGTTTTTGCGCGTTCGTCGCGCTCGGGGTCGTAATCCGCGGCGAGACCTATCATTTCGAAATAGTCTCGAACGAAAGCGCGCGCGCCATCATGGAGTTGACCCTTCAGGGTTATGCCATCGGCAACGGCATCCTCACCGTCGAGAATGAAAGCCAAGCGATCGTCCGCGCCGACCCGGCACAGGGCGACAAGGGCGGCGGAGCCGCGAAGGCCGCGCTCGATCTCTTCGATCTCCGGGAAAAATACGCGCCTTAGGCGGCCCGAGCCTCTTCAAGCGTCGGATAATCCACGTAACCGCTTGCACCGCCTGAATAATAGGTCGACGAATCGCCTTCGTTGAGAGGGAAGCCAAGTGCAATTCGTTTCACGAGGTCGGGGTTGGCAATGAACAGGCGCCCGATACTGACCGCGTCCGCATGACCCGCACCGACCCGCTCCCACGCGTCGGCCCAGTCATAATCGCTGTTGATGACGATGCTGCCGGAATAGAGCAGCCGCATCGCCGGGCTCACCGGCTCCGTCGGGATCGCTCCGGCCGACGTCGGGTGCCGCGGCTCGCGGAGCTCGATCCACGGCACCTTCAGCTCCTCCAGCCGTCGCGCGACCGCCTCGAACAGCGCAATCGGGTACGTGTCCTCAACGCCTTGCGAATAAATGTTCGGTGAGAAACGGATTCCGACGCGATCCATGCCGATGGTCCCGCCGACCGCCTCGAGCACGTCGCTCATGAACCGCACGCGCTGGTCGATCGGCCCGCCATAATCGTCGGTCCGGAAGTTCGCTCCGTCGCGCAGGAATTGATCGACCAGATAGCCGTTCGCTCCATGGACCTGCACACCGTCAAACCCCGCCGCGATCGCGTTGCGCGCAGCGCGAGCATAATCCCCGACGATCCGGCGCAGGTCGTCGTGGGTCGCCGCGCGGGCCTCGACGTAGGGCTTTTTTCCCTCGTAGGTGTGGGCATAATCGGGCGCAGTCGTTGCCGAAGACGACACAGGCTCCATCCCGCTGACGAGCGGATGGACGAGCCGGCCCATGTGCCACAGCTGGGCAACGATCCGGCCACCCCGGTCATGCACGGCCTTGGTGACGAGCTTCCAGCCATCAACCTGCGCTTCGCTCCAGAGGCCCGGCGCATTGGGCCAGCCGAGGCCCTCGCGGCTGATCCCTGTCGCCTCGGAAATGATCAGTCCCGAGCTGGCGCGCTGCCCGTAATAAGCGGCCATCAGCTCGTTGGGCACGCCCTCTCGGCCGGCACGTGCGCGGGTCAGCGGCGCCATGACGATGCGATTGGGCAGATCGAGCGCGCCAAGCATCAGGGGATCGAACAACGCGACCATGCAAGTCAGTCCTTCCGGTTCCGTTCGGTCCGCGGAAATAGTTTCGCATCGCAACCAATCAAATCCGCATTGTTCGGCGGTAGTCATAAGACCACCTTATGGCGGGAGGCTTGTCTTTCGGCTTCCACCCAAGCGTCCCGCGCCCTAAGCGCGCCCGGTGCACACCGCCCGCCCCCATCGCTTCGCGTTTCCCGCGCTTCTCATCGGCAGCAGCGCGCTCGCCTTCGGGCCGTGGCTGGTCCGGCTTTCGGGGGTTGGCCCGGTAGCGGCGGGCTTCTGGCGGCTCGCGCTGGCGCTTCCGTTCTTGTTCGTGATTGCGGCGATGACCGGCCAGGCGGTGCACTGGCCCGGACGCCGTCTTGCGGTAATCGCCATGGTCGCCGGCTTCTTCTTCGCCGCCGATCTCGCCGCCTGGCATGCCGGAATCCACTTGACCAAGCTCGGCAACGCGACCCTCTTCGGCAATACATCAAGCCTGATCTTCGCGCTTTGGGGTTTATGGATGGCGCGCCGCCGGCCGTCGCCGGCGCAGGCTGGAGCGCTTGCGCTTGCGGCCGTCGGGGCCGGCCTGCTGATGGGCAGCAGTGCGGAGCTGTCGATCGACAATGTGAAGGGCGACTTGCTCGCGCTCTTCGCCGGTATTCTCTACACCTTCTACCTCATTGCGGTTCAGCGCGCCCGCCAGTCGCTGGCGCCGCTCCCGATGCTGTTCATCGCGAGCCTCTTTGGAGCCGGGATGCTGCTTCCGGTCTCGCTTGGGCTCGGCGAACAAATCGTTCCGGCGGACTGGACGTTCGTCCTGATCCTCGCGCTCAGCAGCCAGGTGATCGGCCAGGGGCTGCTGGTTTATGCGATCGGTTCGCTGTCGCCGCTCGTCGTCGGCCTGACCCTCCTCACCCAGCCCGCAATCTCGGCGCTGGTCGGCTGGCTCGCTTATGGCGAGGCGCTGTCCCCGCTGGACTGGATCGGGGCCGCGGCCATCGCGGCGGCGCTCGTGCTGGTGCGGCTGCCCGAGAAGGACTTGCGCGAGCCCACCGCTCAGCCCAGTTGAGCCCGAATGACCGATCCGAGTCCACTCGAGCAGCTGCGGCGCCGCCTGGCGCTCGCCGTCGGCGAGAATGCGGTGTTCGACGGCTGGAGCCGCAAGGCGGTCGACTCCGCGGCCGGGCAGCTTGGCATCGACCCGGTCCAGGCGCGGCTGGCGATGCCCAAGAGCCAGTCCGGAATGATCGACCTCTACATCCAGGAGGTCGACCGAGCTCTCGAGGCCTGGTTCACGCCCAAGCGCCTTCAGGACAAGAAGATCCGCGAGAAGATCCGGGCGCTGGTGTGGAAGCGGCTCGAAATCATGGGTCCGGCGCGGGAGGCAGTTCGCCGCGGGCTCGCGATCCTCGCAATGCCCCAGAACATCCCGCTCGCGCTCAGGATATCGTGGCGGACCGCGGACCTCATGTGGCGCATCGCCGGCGATACGAGTACCGACTTCAACCATTATACCAAGCGCATGACCCTTGGCGCCGTCTACGCCTCCACGTTGCTCGCCTGGCTCGATGACCGGAGCGAAGGCTGGAAGGACACGGCCGCCTTCCTCGACCGCCGGATCGACGATGTCATGCGATTCGAGAAGCTCAAGGCCGAATGGCGCGGCACTTCGGACCGCCGCATCAGCCCTTCGCGTTTCTTCGGCCGGCTGCGCTATCCGCCTCGCTGATTGGTCACTTCCCTCGGCGCAACGTTAATGATAATCAGTCGCAAGAATGAACGCGCCGTTTCAGCCTGACACCATGAGCCTCGACCTGCTGAAGGTCGGGACGAAAGCGCGCGTCGCGGCGATCGATTGGGCCGCGCTTGAAGAGAGCGAAGCAAGCCGCCTCAGGCATTTCGGCTTCGATGAAGGCGTTACGGTCGAGCCGCTGCACCTTGGCCCGTTCGGTCGCGACCCGATGGCGATCCGGGTCGGCCGAATGACGGTCGCGATACGGCGCCGGCACGCCGGCGCGATCCGGGTCACTCCGCTCGCTCAAATAACGCAGTGAATCCCCTCCCCCTCGTCGCCGTCGCCGGCAGCCCCAATGCCGGGAAGAGCGCGCTGTTCAACGCTCTGACGGGCGCTCGGCAAAAAGTCGGCAATTATCCCGGCGTGACGGTCGAGCGGCACTCCGGGAGGCTGACGCTCGAGGATGGACGCCCGGTCGAAATGGTCGACCTGCCGGGGGCCTATAGCCTGGAGCCCGCCAGCCCGGACGAGGCCGTGACCCGGGACGTGCTTCTCGGCAGGCAAAAAGGCGAGCGGCAACCCGATGCCCTCATCATCGTGGTCGATGCCTCGAACCTCGACAATCACCTTCGCTTCGCCCTTCAGCTGATCGAGCTTGGGCTGCCGACAATCATCGCGCTCAACATGATCGACCTCGCCAGGCGCGACGGGCTGGAGCTCGATCCGGCGGCGCTCGAGCGCGAGATCGGCGTGCCGGTCATCGCAACGGTCGCGGTTCGGCGGCGCGGTATTTCCGAACTTCAGGCCGCGCTGGACGACATTCTGACGTCGCCCAGATGCGGCGTACACAAGCGGGTGAAGAGCGACCTCATCCTCCTTCAGCGGCGGGCACGCGAAATCGCCACTGCGGCGGTGATCAACGAAACGCCGGTGCGCCGCTGGACCCACCGGCTCGATTCGGTGTTGCTGCATCCAGTCGCGGGACCGATCATTCTCGCTGCGCTCATGTTCGTCATGTTCCAGGCCGTGTTCGCCTGGAGCGCGGTGCCGATGGACCGGATCGGCGACGGGGTCGCCTGGCTGTCGAGCGCGGTTACCAAAGCGCTTCCGCCCGGACTCTTTCGGTCCTTGATCGTCGACGGGGCGATCGCCGGCGTCGGAGCGGTGATCACCTTCCTTCCGCAGATCCTGATCCTGTTCCTCTTCATCCTGCTCCTGGAAGGCACGGGTTACATGGTCCGGGCCGCCTTCCTAATGGATCGGCTGATGCATGGGGTCGGGCTTTCGGGACGTGCGTTCATCCCGCTTCTCTCGAGCTTCGCCTGCGCGGTTCCGGGGATCATGGCGACACGCACGATCGACGATCCCAAGGACCGGCTGACGACCATTTTGGTCGCCCCGCTGATGACCTGTTCAGCACGGATCCCCGTCTACACTTTGATCATCGCGGCCTTCATCCCCAACACGCGCGTCGCCTGGGGCATCGGCCTCCAGGGACTGGTCATGTTCGGGCTCTACGTTTGCGGCATTGCCGGCGCTCTGCTGGCCGCCTTCGCGCTTCGCCGTGGAGTCCTCAAGGGCGGCGGCGGCGGCTTCATGATGGAGCTTCCCAAATATCAATGGCCGCTGCTGAAGGACGTGCTCATTGGCCTCCTCACACGCATCGAAATCTTCCTGAAGCGCGCTGGGACCATCATTCTTGGAACGACGATCGTCCTTTGGGCCCTCGCCAGTATTCCGCAGGCAGGTCCGGGCCAAAAGCAGAGCGAAGTGTCGATCGCCGGGCATATCGCCGATGGAATCGAAACCGTGGTGAAGCCGATCGGCTTCAATCATGAGATTGCGCTGGCCCTGCTCCCTGCAATGGCTGCCCGCGAAGTCGCGGTGAGCGCGATCGCGACGGTCTATTCGATCGATTCGGCCGATCAGGCCGGCGGCGGCAAGATCGAGGACCGCTTGAGGCACAGCTGGCCGCTGCCGACCGCGCTCGCTTTCCTCGCCTGGTTCGTCTTCGCTCCGCAATGCATCTCGACAATCGCGGTCACGCGCCGTGAGACGAACGGCTGGAAATGGCCGCTTTTCATGGTCGGGTACCTGTTCCTGCTCGCCTATCTGGCGGCGGCCCTGACATATTGGACTGCGGTAGCGCTCGGCCTATAGCCATCCCCCAAGAAGAGGAGACTCGCATGGCGGGCGTGAACAAGGTCATTCTGGTCGGCAATCTGGGCGCGGACCCCGAGGCGCGGTCGCTCAACAACGGCGGCGAGGTCGTGAACATGCGCGTCGCGACGTCGGAACAATGGAAGGATCGCGACGGCAACCGCCAGGAGCGGACCGAGTGGCACAATGTCGTGATCTTCAACGAGAACCTCGGCCGCGTCGCCAAAAGCTATTTGCGCAAGGGTTCTAAGGTCTATCTCGAAGGCCAGATCCAGACCCGCAAGTGGACCGACCAGTCTGGCAACGATCGCTACACGACGGAGGTGGTGCTTCAGAAATTCCGTGGCGAGCTGGTCCTTCTCGACAGCCGCGAGGGTGGCGGCGGATCGCGCGGCGCGTTCAGCGAGGAATTCGACGAATTCGGCGGCTCGTCGGCGCCGCAAAAAGCGCAGTCGCGGCCGCAACCGGCGGCGTTCGACACGGACCTTGACGACGACGTTCCGTTCTGATTCCTGTGCTCCTGCGAAGGCAGGAGACTGGATTCCCGCCTGCGCGGGGATGAAACCTCAGCCGCTACTCGACTTCCCTTTCAGCTGAGCGAGCGCTGCGAAGGGGCCTGCTTCGGCTTCGGTCAGAATTCCAGCCTCCTTCAGCGCCGCATCGGCGCCGGCGCTGCGCGGATAGGGATTGAGGCTCAAGGCGAGCGTGTCGGCGATCGCCGAGCCGAGATCGATGATTCCTCCGTCATAGAACACGACGTCGCAGTCGGCGGGGCCGAGCGCGACTTCCTCGTCCGACCGGCTGCCCTGCGGTTCGGGCACGAAGATCAGGCTGAACGCCTCATCGACATGTGCTGGAACCGGAACGCCTGTCACGACGCAGCTCTGCGCGAGCGACGCGACGATTCGTCCGTCGGCCTCGATGAGTGCTCCCTTACGCGTGAGCGTCGCATGCGCCTGAAGGCAGCCGAGGTCGGTGAGCCCCAGACGCTCTGCAACCGATTTGCGCTCGGCCTCGTCGGCGACCAGCTCGACACGCTCGCCGTCGTGCAGCGAGTCCAGCTTCAATCGATGCGCAAAGCGATCGGTCATTCGATCCTCCCTGCCGCAACCTCCTCCAACGGGGCCGATTTGAGCCGAACCCAAAGTTCGCGCAAGTTCGCGGCGGCGTGAGTGACCGCGCCCGGCGATGGCTCGCCGCCACCGAACAGGCTAGCACGTGCCCCTTCCGCCCAATTGCCGCGATCGACAATGGCACGCCACAGATCGACCCGCCCGGCAAGCGATCCAACGAGCTTGCGAACCGTGCGCCCGAGCTTCGGATCGCCCAGGCCCATTTCGCGATGTTCGGCTTCCATCGCCTCGATGAAACGCTCGGTCAGCGCCACCGATGGCTCCGCCCCACCCACGTCATGCTCGAGCCGCACCGAAACCAGGGCCGAGATCGTCGCGAGCATCGCGAACCGGCCGTCGATCGTATCGGGAACGCCGCCTTCGACATACCAATGCGGCTGGCGCGCCCGGCCGGCGACCCAGCGAAACAGGTCCGCCCCCCGTGCCGGATCTGCCGTTAATCGTGGGAACAGCAAACGGAGCATAGGTCCTCTTTGGTGCTTGGTCCTCGGATGTCCCCCGGACATCCTCCGGGTCAAGCAGGCTTGCGCCCTGGGTGACGAGCCGCATATGAGGCCCAGGACGGCGCGCGCAAGATCGGACGCGCGACCAGGAGAGGTTCGAACCGGATGAAGTCTGCCTTGATGAAGCTTTCCGCGGCCGTGTTCGGCGCTGCGCTGCTCGCCGGCTGCGCGAGTGTCGGAGTCAAGGCGCACAAGGGCGCGGTCATCGATCCGCAGCTCGCCAGCGCGATCCAGCCTGGAGTGGACAACAAGGCTTCGGTCGAAAAGACTCTCGGGCGGCCGTCGTTCACTGGCCAGTTCACACCGAACGACTGGTATTACGTTTCGCGCGACACCAACCAGTTCGCCTTCCGCAACCCCCGGGTGAAGCAGCAGACCGTATATCGGGTGCGTTTCGACCAGACTGGCAATGTCATTGGGGTGGACAAGTCGGGCAAAGAGATGATCGCGGCGGTCGAGCCCGCGAACCGCAAGACTCCGACCCTCGGTCGCAGGCGCAGCTTCTTTGACGAGCTGTTCGGCAATATCGGAACGGTCGGAGCCGGCGGGCCGGGCCAGGGCGGAGGTAACGGCCCCAACTGACGGGCCGCTTTCGCAACAGCAGAGTTTCGCCTAATCGGCGGCGCATGACAGCGACCCCCGCCGGCGTGACCTATGCCGACTATCTGAACCTCGACCAGCTCCTCTCCGCCCAGCAGCCGCTTTCCGATCTGCACGACGAGATGCTGTTCATCGTCATCCACCAGACCAAAGAGCTGTGGATGAAGGAGATGTTGCACGAGCTGCGCCTCGCCATCGCGCTCGTCGAGGCCGATCGCTTCGCCGAAGGCTATAAGGCGATGGCGCGGATCAGCCGGATCCAGGCGGTGATGACCCTGTCGTGGGACGTGCTGTCGACGCTCACTCCCGTGGATTATCTCAAGTTCCGTCACGTGCTTGGCACCGCATCCGGATTTCAATCGCTGCAGTTCCGCGAAATCGAGTTCCGGCTTGGGCTCAAGGAACCTAATTTCCTCAATCAGTACGAGGAGGGCGGCCCGCAGCGCGCGGTCCTACAGGCCGCACTGGACGAGCCGAGCCTGCGCGAGGCATCGCTCGGCGCGCTCGAGCGGGCGGGGTTCGATCTCGGCGACCGCTCGGTCGAGGCGATCGCCTGCGCCTGGCTTGAGGTCTATCGGGACTCCGAGCGTTGGTTCGACCTCTACGGACTTGCCGAAAAGCTGGTCGATATCGACGATGCGCTCGCGGCCTGGCGCCACAAGCATGTGCTGACGGTCGAACGGATCATCGGCAACAAGCCGGGCACGGGCGGATCGGCGGGCGCGCCTTACCTTCGAGCGACCCTCGAAAAGCGCGTTTTCCCCGAACTGTGGGCGCTGAGGACTGACCTTTGAGCTTCAAAGGGCTGTTCAGCCGAAGCCTGGAAGCGGATCCCGAGCGGCTGCACTTTGCGGCCCACAGCCATCACCTTTGGCCCGACGCCAGTTTCGATGGGCAGATGCAGGCGTGGAACGATGCCGCGCGCCTGGCCGATCGCAAGTGGGACAAGGTGATGGAAGAGGTCTGGACCGAGGCCCAGGGCCATGTCGCCCGGGAGCTCGGGACCGGAAATCCGGACGCCGTCGTGTTTTCGTCCAACACCCACGATTTTTTGATTCGGCTGATCACCGCGGCACCGCGCCGCAGAGCAGGGCCGCTCAAGGTGCTTACCTCGGACGGGGAGTTCCACAGCGCCCGGCGTCAATTCGCGCGCTGGGCGGAGGCGGATTGGATCACCCTCGACAAAATCCCGGCCGAGCCATTCGAAAGCTTCTCGGCGCGCTTCCTCGAAGCCGCGTCGGCGGGGGATCACGATCTCATCCTCGTCAGCCAGGTCCTGTTCGGAAGCGGACAGATGTTCATCGCCGTCGACGAGCTGGCAACGCTCGGCCGCCCGGACGGGCCATGGGTGGTAATCGACGGCTATCATGCCTTCATGGCGCTGGAACGCCCGTTCGGCGGAGACGCGAAGCGGTCGGCCTTCTTCCTCGGCGGCGGCTACAAATATGCGATGGCGGGCGAAGGCTGTGCCTTCCTCCATGCGCCTCCGGACTTCGGCCCTCGACCGCCGGTCACCGGCTGGTTTGCCGAGTTCGAGGACCTCAGCTTTCCGCCGGGAAGCGTCGGCTATGCGAAAGATGCCAGCCGCTTCATGGGCGCGACCTTCGATCCGTCGGCGCTCTACCGCTTCAACGCGGTGCGGCGGATGCTTGCCCATAACGGCCTGACGACCGCCCGAATCTCCGAGCATGGGGAAGCGCTCCAGCGACACTTGCTCAATTCCATCGGCAAGACCCCTCTCGGCGAATCCGAGCTGCTCAATCCGTTGGATGGGCAGCCGCACGCGCGCTTCCTCGCGTTCCGGGCACCGGACGCGCAGCGCTGGTATGCCGAGTTGAAGGCTCGCAATTGCATCACCGACGTACGCGGCGATGTGCTCAGGATAGGATTCGGCATCTATCAGGATGAAAGCGACGTGGAACGCCTCGTCGCGCTCCTCGTTCAACTCTAAGTATCTGAACAATAAAGAAATCTTAGGTTCATGCCGGCACGCCAGAATGGCGGATTGCATCGGCGGGCTGTGGAACGCGTGACGCGACCGTCCGTTTGAACATCACGTTTAAAGGAGAATTTCTATGACCAGGCTGTTCCTTGCCGCGGGCGTCGCCGCATTGGCGATTGCGGCGCCGGCGAGCGCAAAGCCCGGCGGAAATGGCGGGCATGACGGCGAACAAAGCGCCGCTCAGGTTCATGGCGGCGGCCACGGTGGCGGCAACGTCGAAGCGCGCGGCGGATCGCGTGGCGGAGGCGGCGGAAACGCCATCCGCATGCAGAGCCGTGGCGGCGGCCACGGCGGCGAAATCGCTTCGCCGCGTATGCAGCGCCAGGTTTTTGCAATTCAGGAGCACGGCCACGGTGGCGGCGGTAGAGCGATGAAAATCGAGCGCACTAACGTCAGCCATGCGAATGTCGTCGAGCAGCGCGGGCGAGGCAGCCAAATGAAGCTGCAGCGCATCGAGCAGCGCCAGGTGCGCAGCGTCGAGCATAACCAAATGCGCGGCAACCAGCTCGCGCGGGATCGCGGGCAGGCGATGCGCGCAGAGATGAAGGCAAATCGCCTCGAACGCGTCAGCACCCGCGAGGCCCTTCGCGACGAGCTTCGAACCAATCGCATCGAGCGGCTGGACAATGGAATGTTCGTCCGTAACGCGAATCTTGGGACTCGGGTCGTTCGAGCCGAGGATTTCAGCAACAGGGCGCGCGGTTATGGTGTCGGCGGATGCCCGCCCGGTCTGATGGACAAGGGCTGCATGCCTCCGGGCCTTGCCTCCAAGCTGCTCGGGACGCGGATTTCCGACGCAGCCCGTATCGCAGAGCTGAGCTCGGTGCCGTATTCCGTGCGCTATCTCTATCCGGACACGAACGATTTCTATTACCGTTACGGTGATGGGTACATGTACCGGGTCGACCGGGGCACCAGCCTGATCGACGCACTGCTGCCGCTCGCGTTCGGCGGCTACATGCCGGGAAGCTATTTCCCGTCGTCGTACATGAACAATTACTACGTTCCGAGCTCGTACGGCTTCAACAGCTTCTACCCGGACTCACCCTACAATTGTAACCGCTACGTCAACGGCGTGATCTACCAGGTGGATTGCGTGACGGGCTTCGTCGAGAACGTGATCCCGATGTATGCGAGCGGCTATGGCGTAGGTCAGATGCTTCCGACCGGCTACGGCTATTACAACGTGCCGTACCAGTATCGGAGCATGTACTATGACACGTCCGATTACGGCTATTGGTACGCTCCGGGCGCGATCTACCAGTACGATCCGTCGAGCAGCATGATCACGTCGGTCGCGGCCCTGCTCTCGCCGGGCTTCAACATCGGCCAGCCGCTTCCAATGGGCTACGACGTTTACAACGTGCCGTACGACTATCGCGCGACTTACTACGACACTCCGTCGGCGATGTACCGGTACAACAACGGAAACATCTATCAGATCGACCCGGCGACGATGCTCGTAACGGCGATCGTTGCATCGATCCTGACGTAAGTGCGTTAATATTGGTTCAGAAATGGATCGCGGATGGCCCGGCACGCGTTGCCGGGCCATTTCGTTATGACAGAAGAAAAGGAGAGAAGGTCATGAGGACCCAAGCTCTGACGCTCGGCCTGGCGGCCATTCTGCTGGCGACTGCTGCGTGCAAGAATCAGTCGGCCGAAAACCGAATGAACGCCCAGACGCCGGAGGCGCAGAAGGCGGCCGGTACCAAGACCATCGCCGCCGGTCTCGCGGCGAACGGCAAGTTCATGGCTGCGGCGAAGGCCGCGGGGCTCGATCAGACCCTTGCCGGCGCGGGCCCCTACACCGTGCTGGTGCCCGACGACGCGGCTTTCGATAAAGCCCCGGCAGGCACGTTCGATGCCAAGCCGGAAAACCGCGCGCAGCTGACCGGCATCCTTACGAACATGATCCTGTCGGGGACAATGCTCGTCGACGACATCGACAAGGCGATCGACCGGGGCAAGGGCAAGGCCCTGCTCGCGAGCATGGGCGGAACACTTACCGCGACCAAGGACGGCGGGAAGACCGTTCTGACGGATTCCAAGGGCAACAAGGCCACGATCACCCAGGGTGACGAGAAATATTCGAACGGCGTCGTCCACCACGTCGACGCGGTCCTGATGCCGGCCAAGCCCGCCGCCCAGCCACCGACGAAGGCGGGCCAGTAACGGATCGCTCCAAACAGCCACTTCCGCATGGCCGAAGGCTCGCTATAACGAGCCGACACGCGTGGGCTATGGGACTGTGGCGACATGAAAGCGACGATTGAACGGGCGACACTCCTGAAGAGCCTCGGCCACGTGCAGTCGGTCGTGGAACGCAGGAACACCATCCCGATTCTGTCGAACGTGCTGATCGAGGCGCGCGAGGACGGCTCGATCCGGCTGATGGCAACGGACCTCGACCTGCAGGTCGACGAGAGCGTGCCCG
>Ga0268264_10002539_pt1 | contig 16040 bp, 13 predicted proteins | sample KBSSwiS32_FD_190357 | JGI IMG/M metagenome (GOLD analysis project Ga0268264, IMG submission 190357) | Switchgrass rhizosphere microbial communities from Kellogg Biological Station, Michigan, USA - KBS Switchgrass S3-2 (SPAdes) (version 2) | ecosystem: Host-associated > Plants > Roots >...
TCGGCGCGCGGTTTGCTTTGCGCGACGTGGTGGAGACCTATGGGGGCCCACGACACGGAGGCTCGGCCGCGCTGACGGCCCAGGAACGCAATGACCTTCTCGCGTATCTCCTCTCGCTGTAGAGCGGCGCTGCTCCTCGCCGCGCTCCTGGGCTGTAGCGACGCCGGCCTGTACGCCATCAACGGGCGCGGCGCGGGCGGCCCGGACAAGGCGGACTTCGCCGGGCGCGCGTGCGTGCCGCTGGCCGTCGGCGACGCCTTCCCGGTGCGCGTGCTCTTCGGGGTCCAGGTGGGGGCGGCGGGCGTGCCGACCCAGGAGGTGGTGGACGCGCTCCAGTCCATCGTCGGCCGCTTCAACGTGCCGTACATCAAGCTCGGGCTGGAGACCTACCACGCGGTGGCCACCGGCTGGGCGGTGGGGCCCAACGGAACGCCGGGCTCGTTCGGCCTGGCCAGCGACTTCGGCAACGCGGTCACCCGCTACGGCCAGTCGACGTTGGGGGACGGCGCGCCGTCCATGCGCAACGCGCTCCAGCTGGCCAAGGCGCTGATGGACGGCGACATGCTCACCGGCTGCCGGGGGACCGTGGCGCGCACCCGGTACCTCCTGGTGCTCCTGGTCTCCACCGCGGACACCAGCTGCGTCCAGAGCACCTTCAACGGCAACCTGGACCCGACCTGCCAGGCGCTCCTGCCGGACTCGGACGCGTGCACCACCTGCGAGCTGGACGTCCGCACCCGCGAGCTGAAGGCGCTGGTGGAGAAGCGCAACGCGGGCGAGGTGTCGGTGGTGCCCATCTACGTCCCGCCGGACCCCGCCGCCCTGGACCCGGCCGTGGTGGCGGACATCGGGGCCATCGCCAAGGCGGGCGGCACCAAGCCGGTGCTCATGCTGCCGCCGCAGACCCTGACCACCGCGGTGAACGCGGTCAACTACGCCTCGCTCCAGCAGTCCATGGTCCTCAAGCACCTGATCGGCTTCAACCGCAACGCCATCTCGCTGGGCGGCGTGGTGCTCGTGGACAGCGACGGGGACGGGCTGTCCGACGAGTACGAGAAACAGCTCGGCACGGACCCGTTGAAGGCGGACTCGGACGGCGACGGCATCATGGACGGCATCGAGGTCCGGATGGGGATGAAGCCCCTGGTGCCCGACGTCATCACCGGCTGCTCCACCGTCCGGGACCAGGACGCGGACCGGCTCAACGACTGCGAGGAGCGGGTCCTGGGGACGGACAGCTGCGTGGCGGACACGGACGGCGACTCCATCCCGGACCTGGTGGAGGTGCTCTCGCGCACCAACCCGCTGGACCCCGAAGACCTCAAGGACAGCGACGGGGACGGCAGCACCAACATCGACGAGCTGTTGGCCCACACCGACGCGTTGACGGACGACAACGACTTCCGCAGCGCGCGCTCGTACGGCTACACCGTCACCGACGGCCCGCCGACCGACGACGGCCGGCCCTGCTACGACTTCACCGTGGACAACATCACCCTGGTGAACACGCTGGAGCGGCCGAACCTGTCGTTCCCCACCACGCCCGCCGGCACCAACGACATCTACCTCTACTTCCAGGTCGGCCGGCAGAACCAGGTGCACGGCGCCGGCATCGGCTCGCTCGACATCGTCCAGGTCCGCTTCTTCCCGCCGTCCACGCGGAACCCGTCCGGGACCATCAAGCTGGGCCCCAACGACTTCGTCACCGGGAACTGATCCGCCCGCCGGTTGTGGGGCGCACCCCCCATTTGCGGTGGGGGGTGCAGACCACACTCCCCAGCTGGGCGCTCGGCCCAATCCATCGAACACCCCGGAACCACGTGGGATTCAACCCGGTCCAGGCCCGGATCGGGCCTTGCTAAGGGCCAGCGTCCGAAAGGGAGCACTCGACTTATGAACATCACGCGCACAGGGTTGATGTTGGTGGCGGCGGCGGTCCTGGGATGGGCGGTGCCGGCGGCGGCGCAGAACGTGGATGACCCGGAGTGCCTTGGCGACCAGTGTGGCAATCCGCAGGAGCAAGGCGGCGGGTGCGGCTGTGGCTGCGGCTGCTCGGTGTGGGTGCACTACACGGATGACGGCCAGACGCTGTCGTACACCGACGACGCGGACGGCGACGGTCACTCGGACGACCACGACAACTGCCCCTGGGTCCCCAACCGCGACCAGGCGGACGGCGACGGCGACGGCGTGGGCGACGCCTGCGACAACTGCCCGCTGATCTCCAACTTCCAGCAGCAGGACTCGGACGGCGACGGCGTCGGTGACGGTTGCGACGCCGACAGCGACAACGACGGCATCCCCAACGACCAGGACAACTGCCGCACGGTCCCCAACGCGCTCCAGAGGGACCTGGACGGGGACGGCATCGGCGACGCGTGCGACCCGGACAAGGACGGCGACAACGTGCCGGACGGCCAGGACAACTGCCCGCTGATCGCCAACCCGGCGCAGGAGGTGATCAACGACGCGCGGTGCGCCAGCGACCTGGACGGCGACGGCATCTCCGACGCGTTCGACAACTGCATCGAGGTCGCCAACCCCGACCAGCTGGACACGGACAACAACGGCGTCGGCAACGCCTGCTCCGGCGACTGGGACGGCGACGGCGTGCCGAACGCCGGTGACAACTGCCCGCTCGTCTCCAACTTCGACCAGCGCAACGACGACGGCGACCACCTGGGCGACGAGTGCGACGGCTACTACTGCGCGGTGCTCGACCCCAACCACGAGGAGAACTGCATCGACCCGAACGCGCCGTTCCAGGTGTTCGCGGGCCCGGGCATCACCCTCAAGGCGGGCGAGAAGTTCATCCCCACCATCTTCGCCAACCGCAACGGCGTGCCCATCGAGTACGTCTGGACCGTGACGGCGCGCCCCGAGGGCTCCACCGCGGCCATCGAGCGCCCCGAGGGCAGCGTGACCATGAGCCGCCACTGGCAGTACGCGTACCCGGACGGCCAGCAGCCCACGTTCACGCCGGACAAGGACGGCCAGTACACCCTGCAGCTGCAGGCCACCCTGATGACGCAGGACCGGGTCTGGCCGACCCAGCCCAGGACCTCCGTCGCGGGCGTGGGCATGACGGCGCTGCCCGGCGGGCTACTCTCCTGCGGCGTGGTCCCGGCCGGCCCGGCGGCCTTCGCCCTGGCCGCGGTCCTGGCCGTGCTGGCCCGCCGCCGCCGGAAGTAGTTTCCGGTACAGTGTGGAGCACCCCGGGGAGGCGGGCCACGGAGCCTCCCCGGGGACCCCTCGTGATTCGGTGACCTGATGGAGCGCGGAGTGACCTACCCACACCCTCGTTCCCGGATCGCGGCGGGCCTCCTGGGGCTCGTCGCGGTCTTGCTTTTCGGGAGCTGCACGGACGCCAACCTGCAGGCGCTGGCCGCCCAGGGCCTGAACCTGGACGACCGCCTCACCCTCCGCGGTGAGATCTGCACCGCCGCCCCGGACCCCAACGAGTTCCCGGTGAAGGTGGTGGTGATCGTCGACCAGTCCGGGTCGATGTGCGTCTCCGACGCGCCGGGCTCGCAGGGCGGCCAGGGCCTGTGCGAGCAGATCAACGCCCTCGTCAACCCCAACGGGAACCTGATCCCCGCCCGCGCGCGCGCGCTCGCCCGGCTGCGCGACCAGTTCGCCACCCAGCCCAACGTCCAGCTCAGCGTCGTCCCGTTCGAGACCAACGTGGGCAACGTGTGGCCGGCCGCGCCCCAGAACTTCGCGCCGGCCGGCCTCCTGGACGACACGTACATCTACTCGCTGCAGAACCAGCTGGGGAAGGGCACCGACTACCAGGGCGCGATGGCGGAGGCGTACGCCCGGATCTCGGACGACATCGCCCAGACGCTGAGCTCGGCGCCGGACCGGCTGCCCCGCTCCCGCTACGTGGTGGTGTTCCTCACCGACGGGACGCCGTACCCGCGCTGCTCGGCGATCGACAACCTGCCGGTCTACGCCAACTCGATCAACCCGGACCTGACCTGGGCGGACCAGATCCCCGACTTCTGCAACGTCATCACCGGCGACGTGATCAACGGCTTCACGCCCGGGACGGACCGCAACCAGAACTACCAGGTCTTCGCCCTGGTGGACCGGATCATCAACCTCAAGGGCCTCTACAACGTGGGCGACATCCGGCTGCACACCGTGCTGCTGTTCAACGAGGAGTCGGTGCGCGCCTGCGGGCCCATCTGCCAGGACCTCTACGGCGTGTTCCCGGAGGTGCCGGTCTCCGACTTCCCGATCGCCGCGCACAAGGTGGCCAGGTTCATCCTGCAGCGGATGGCCCAGCGCGGGAACGGCATCTACCAGGAGTTCGTCAACGGCGACATCAGCACGCTCTCGCTGGGCGCGCTCGACTACACCTCGCTGATCTCGCCCAACAAGATGAAGTCGCTGATCGTCCAGGCGCTGCGGAGCGAGCCGGACGGCAAGAAGCGCGTGCTGGACAGCGACGGCGACGGCCTGATCGACGACCTCGACAACTCCTGGACGCTGCAGACCAACCGCTTCAACGTGGACAGCGACAACGACTGCCTCGACGACGCCTTCGAGGACCGGCGCAAGGACAACGGCTTCGTCCCCGGCAACGACCGCGACGCGCGCGGGTGCGACTTCCCCTTGTCGAACGGCACCTGCGCCTGCCGCGACACCGACGGCGACGGGATGGGCTTGAAGGCGGAGGAGTACCTGCAGTCCAAGGCCGGCCTGGTGGACAGCGACTCGGACGGCATCCCGGACGGGATCGAGGCGCGCTACGGGCTGGACCCCAACGTCTCCAACCTGGGGCAGGACACCGACGGTGACGGCCTCTCCGACACGGACGAGATCGAGAAGGGGTCCAACCCGCTGGTGCAGGACCGCGTCTTCTACGAGGGCGAGGGCTACCAGTACGAGATCCAGGCCACCCCGCGGGCGGACGGCAGCGTCTGCTACCAGTTCGCGGTGTCCAACCTGAAGCTGCTCACCCCGCCGGCGCAGAACTCCAACTCGGTGAACCAGGGCTACAACCTGTTCAAGGTCTGGTTCGCCGAGTCGCCGGAGAGCGCCATCTCCACCGACTACGGCTTCTGGCGCACCGCCTGTGCCTGGGCCCGCTTCCAGCCGCCGTCCATCCGCGAGCCCACCAGCCCCGAGCTGAACCTGGCGCGCACGGACACGCTGGCGGACGTGCCTCGCGGATTCGGCCGGCCCTCCCGCATGACCAACTACCCGGACAACTACCGGGTGGCGGGCATGTGCGCGGGGACCCCGCCCCCATGAGGCGCCGCTCGCGCTCCGCGCTCTGGGTGCCGGTCGCGCTGGCGGTCGCCGCGGCGGTGGCGTGCTCGGACGCGTTCCTGTTCGACGACCGCCGGACCGACAAGCTCCCGGTGGACCGCGCGGTCACCGTGCAGGGCGAGTTCTGCACCCCCAGCGCCAACGACGTGGTGCGGCCGATCAAGATCCTGATCGCCATGGACGCCTCGCAGTCCATGCGCGTCACCGACCCCAACGGCACCCGCGCCACCGCCACCGTCCAGCTCCTGGACTCGCTGCCGCAGGACCCGGAGCTCTACGTGGCGGTGATGCTCTTCGCCGGGAGCACCACCATCTTCCTGGGGTTTCCGGCGGACGGAGGGACCGGCTCGCAGTTCAAGTCGCTCACCCAGATGAGCCCGGCCGAGCGCCAGCTCATCCGCAGCCAGATCCTCAACTTCAACTCCAGCGCCCCCAACCGCGACTCCACGGACTTCGTGAAGGCGCTGGCGGACGTCTACGCCACCATCTCCGACGACATCGCCATCACCCGCGCGGACCCCGCCAAGTCGGCGTACGCCTCCCGGTCGCGCTACTCGGTGATCTTCCTCTCCGACGGCCACCCGACCATCTGCCAGGACGACCTGCTGATCCAGGGCGACAGCAACGCCTGCACCCGCCTGCGCCAGCTCACCGACCTGGCGGAGGACGTGCGGTTGAACACCGTCCACGTCTTCAACCCCACCCAGCCGCTCTCCACCCTGTGCGACCTCACCCAGCCTCCCGGGACGTGCGGCGTGCCCACCGGGTGCCCGTCGCTGATCATCAACCAGGACGCGGAGCGGCTGGCGACCATGGCCGCCCTGGGCGGCGGAGACTTCCGCGACTTCCGCAACGGCGAGCCGATCAACTTCCTCAACTTCAAGTTCGGACAGGTCCGGCGCGCCTACCAGGTGAAGGAGCTGGTGGTGGCCAACCTCTCCGCGCCGCCGGGCTCGCCGGACAACCAGGCGGACTCCGACCAGGACGGACTCACCGACGAGCGGGAGCGGCAGCTGGGCACCGACCCGATGAAGAAGGACACCGACGGCGACGGCTTCTCCGACGGGGTGGAGGTCTTCTTCTCCTCCCGCGGCGCCAACTTCGATCCCCTGGGGTACGTGACCGCGGACGGCGGCGGCGGCGACCCGGGCTGCCCGCCCAGGCTGCGCGGCGTGGACTCGGACTGCGACGGGCTGCTGGACTGCGACGAGCACATCCTCTCCGGCAACGCCGACCTGATCGACACCGACTCCGACGGCATCCCCGACGCCATCGAGTGGCAGCACCACACCTCCAACGCCACCAACGACCTGCAGGAGGACCCGGACAACGACTTCCTGGTCAACCGGCAGGAGCTGAAGCTGCACATGGACCCGCTGGCGCAGGACATCCAGTCGCTCTCCACCTCCGCGTACCGCTACTTCGTCGAGGCCAAGGGCCCGCCCGACGAGACCGGCAAGCAGTGCTTCACCTTCAAGGTGGAGAACGTGCTCCTGGAGCCGACGCTGGGGGACCTGAACCTGGACGCCGGCGTGGACGCCGGCATGAACGCCGCCGGTCAGTTCCTGCTCCCGGACGGCGGGCTGTTCGACGCCGGGACCGGCCCCGGCTACAACGAGATCCTGGTCAGCCTGGCCATCGTCCCCCTGGACGACCCCAACGCCAAGACGCTGATCCAGCAGGCGCGGTTCCACGAGGCGCGCTATCCGCTGGGCGGGGTGAAGTCGCCCCCGGACGGCATCCTCTACGTTGACCGGAACCGCCTGACCGACTTCTGTCCCAAGCCGGACGGCGGGACCGACGGAGGCCCCTAGCGGGCCAGCGAGGGTTCACATGGCGCTCTGGCATGGACGCGCGGGCTGGCTTCTGGCCGCGCTGGCGGTGGCGATCTTCGGCGCGGGATGTCCCGGCGGCGGCGGCGGCGACGACGCGGGCCCGGTGGACGTCTGCAACGCGCTGGACCAGGCGCTGGCCGATCCGCAGTGCATCCTCCAGCAGGACGCCAACCCGCCCCACCCGGACTTCATCAGCGTCCCCAACGACCAGGACTGGTTCAGCTTCCGCACCCCGTCCACCATGAACGCGCGGTCGCTGTTGCGCATCACCGGCGGCTACAGCGCGCCCGTCACCCCGGTGCAGCTGTCGATGAACCTGCTCCGCGCGGACGGCCAGATCAGCCTCGGCCGGGTGGTGGACATCCACGGCCAGGGCGCGCCGCAGAGCCTGCAGATCCTCACCCGCTTCACCCAGCCCGACACCCAGCTGGTGTTGCTGATGGCGGACCAGCCGGACTCGCCCACGCGCCCGCAGATCGACGCGCGCAACCCGTACTTCGTGGGCTGGACGGTGCTGCAGGACCCGGACGCCAACGAGCCCAACGACACCACGCCCACCCCCATCTCGCTGGACGCCTCGTTCACCGGGAGCCAGACCGGCGTGATCGCCACCCAGGACGACGAGGACCTCTTCTCCATCAACGCCGCCACCGCGGGGCGGATCCTCTACTTCCACATCGGCGAGGCGACGGCCGCGCCCAAGCCGTTGCTCTACCGGCTGGCGTACACGCTGCTGTCGCCCAACGGCACCCCGATCGCCGAGGGGCGGGTGGACAACGTGTTCTCCGACGTGGACCTGGCCACCGCCCGCGTCATCCCCACCGCCGGCACGTACACGCTGTCGGTGCACGCCTACCGCGAGCCGAACGTGATTGGCCCGCTGCCGGGGGACGACCGGCTCACCTACAAGATCGACGTGATGATCGTGGACCAGGCCGACGCCAACGAGCCGAACAACACCCTGACCGACGCCAACGCCAGGGCGGTGACGCTGTCGCTGGGGAGCACGCGCACGTTCACCGGGCGGATCGGCTCGGTGGGCGACCCGGACTGGTTCGCGGTGGACGTGCCGGCCAACAACTCCGCCGCGCAGGTCCTCCACTACAAGCTGCTGCCGCCCACCGGGACCGGCCGCTTCCCGCCGCTGCCGCTGCCCCTGGGCCGCATCCCCGACCGCGAGGTGTCCGTGGTCACCGAGGTGACCCAGGGCACGCTCGCCTGCCAGACCGACTCCTCGCTCTGCCCCAAGGGCTACGCCGGCAACCCGAACTACCAGTCGCCGGTGGAGCAGATCTGCGCCCGAACCCCGGCGCAGTGCCTGTGGTCCGTCCGCGAGGAGGACTTCCAGTACCCGAACCTCAAGAACTTCGAGGGCAAGCTCCCCATCTCGCCCCACGGGACGCCCACCCGCTACTACGTGGTGGTGCAGGACGTGGGGACCGACTGGGCGGACGACCGCAACTACACGCTGCAGGTCACGCTGGAGGCGGACCCGGACGACACGACCCGGCTGGGGTTGGCGGGCCAGACGGAGGTGACGAACCTCGCCCAGGACACCAGCGGGTCCACCTTCCCCGCGCCGCCGGCCGGCGCCTCCACGCTCACCGGCAAGCTCTCCTTCGGCTACGGGCGCCTCGCCAACAACGACCCGGGGGTGGGCACCGGCATCCGCGGCCCCCTCGACTACGACGCCGTGGAGTCGGACGTGGACCGCTACGAGCTGGACATCCCCTTCCAGGACCCGGCGAACGGACCGTTGGACCGGACGTGGGAGCTGCAGTGGACGGTGCAGAACGTCAGCGGCGTCCAGCCGGAGGGCCTGGTCCTGGAAGTGGAGCTCTGCGACGGAACCCGGACGCCCACCGACGGCGGGACGTGCTCGACGGTGACCACCTCCAAAGGCGGCCAGCGCCTGGCCTTCGCCTACGACTCGGCGGCGCTCCACTCGTGGTGGAACATCAACCAGGGCATCGGGCTGCAGCCGCTCTACGACCTGGCCACCACGACGGCCAGCAACACCGTCACCGCGCGCGGCTACGGCTGCTTCTGCTTCGAGCCGCGCTTCGTCCAGGGCGGGAAGCTCTTCCTGCGGGTGGGCGGCCTGGATCGCAACACCTGGGACGAGACCAACTACACCGTGAAGACGGCGTTCACCTCGTACCCCAAGTCCTTCGCCGCCCAGGCCGACGGCGGCCTCCGCAGCTGCCCGGCGCCGGTGCCGGTGGACGCCGGGACGCCGGACGGCGGGACCGACGCCGGGGTGATGGACGCAGGCTACGGGTTCACCGGCGGGTGTGACTTCACCAGATGACGCAGGCAGCGAGGCCAGACACAATGACCGACATGAGCATGAGCGCGCGGCGCGGGTGGTCCTTGGCAGCGGTGGCGCTGGTGGTGGGGCTGGGCGCGGGGTGCCCCGAGGAATACCCGCAGAAGCCCCAGATCAAGGTGCCGATCACCCCCGACAACCCGTTCGACTTCACCCCCACCTTCGTGACCACGTCCAAGCAGTCCACCATCGCCATCACCAACAAGGGGCTGGACGACCTGATGCTGACCTCGTTGACCCTCACCGGGGACTCCGTCTTCCGCAAGTTCGCGCCCACGGACGGCTCCACCAACCCGACGCTGATGACCGTCCCCGCCAACAAGACGAGCTACTTCTCGCTCCTGTTCAACCCCACCGTGGCGGGGACCTTCACCGGGAACGTCAACATCCAGTCCAACGCGGAGAACACCCCGTCGCTGGACATCCCGGTGTCGGGGTTGGCATGCAACCCGTCGGGTTGCTAGCGGCGCGCGCCCGCGGGGCCGCCGCCGCGCTCGCGCTGGCCGCCGCGCTCTGCGGCTGCGGCGGGTCGAAGGACGAGTTCCTCGGCCCCCGGTCCCGCGACGCGTGCGACCAGACGTGGCCGGTGTGCGACCGCGTCGTCGGCTGCATCGTCGGCGGGCAGACGTACCTCACCGGGCGCTTCCCCAGCGAGGGGCGGTTCATGGTCCGGTTGGCGGAGCCGTCGCGGGTGACGGTGGGGGTCTTCATCGAGGGCCTGGCCGGGACCGGCACCCAGGACGCGTTCATCCACTGGTGGGAGGACGGCTGCGTCCGGCGGATCCGCGACGCGGTCTCCGCCGAGGACTTCGTCTCCGAGGTGGACAAGGCCGGCTACTTCTCCCGGTTCGCGGACCTCACCGGGTCGGGCGACCACCTCATCGAGTTCTCCGCCGACGCGCAGGCGACGTACTACGTGAAGGTGGACGTGGTGGCGCTGCGGGACCAGCCTCAGTAGTCCCCGGGCCCAGGGGACGCGGATGCGGCGGCCTCCGGCCGCTTCCTCCAGGCTCGGCCGGCTCCTGGCGCAGCTCCAGCGCCAGCGAGTCCACCAGCGCGCGCGCCTGCTCCACCGCCGACTCGGGCAGCCGCGAGAGCACCCGCTTCACCGCCAGCTCGATGGTGCCCTCCGCCTCGCGGTCCAGCGCGCGCGCCTTCTCCGTCAGCCGCAGCAGCGCGCGCCGCCCGTCGGCCGGGTCCGGGTGCCGGTCCAGAAGGCCCCGCGACTCCAGCCGCTGCACGATGCCGGTGAGCGTGCTGGGGTGGATCATCAACAGCTCCGCCAGCGAGCCGGCGGCGATGTCCGGGAAGCGCCCCACCAGCCGGACCACCATCCGCTGCGGCCCGGTGACGCCCAGGTCGGCGGCCATCGCCTTGGAGCGCGACTGGAGCGCGTGGTCCAGCGCCCACAGGCTCCGCATGAACTCCAGGGCCTTGCCCAGCTTCGGGGGGCGGTCCTCGCTCACTTCCCCCCTCGCTTCAGCCGCTTCACCAGGAGGTCCGCCACCCGGAACGAGTTGGCGGCGATGGTGAGGGTGGTGGGCACCGCGCCGGAGGAGGGCATGAAGCTGCCGTCGACGACGTAGAGGTTGGGCACCTCGTGGGCGCGGCACTCCGGGTCCAGCACGCTCTTGGCCGGGTCCTTGCCGAAGCGGCAGGTGCCGTGCTGGAGGATGGTGGTCTCCCCCGCCACCCCCAGCCGCTCCAGCTTCTCCGGCTCCATCGCCCGGAGGATCTCCTCGCCGCGCTCCACCAGGTACCGGGTGGCGGCGAGGTCGTTGGCGTGGCGGTCGATGGTGATCGCCGCCACCGGCAGGCCGTAGCGGTCCTTCACCGACGGCTCCAGCGCGACGTAGGTGCCGTCGGTGGGGAGGAACTCGGCGTAGACCTCGAACTGGAGGACCTTCGAGTCGCGGTGCTCGCGCAGCCGCTCCTTGAGCGCCTTGCCGAACACCCCCGAGGCGCCCTCGCCGGCCAGCTTCACCGCGGCGTAGATGGGGTTGGGGTGCTGGAACATGAAGCCCAGCGTCCCCGCCTTGCGGACGGCCGCGGCGCCCTCGGGCAGCACGTAGAAGTCCTGCACGCTCCGGTTCACGAACGGCGCCGAGTCCGACAGCCAGGGCCACCTCTGCTTGCGCGCCTGGACGCGGAAGGAGGCCTTCGACTCGCCGAAGGAGCTGAACATCAGGTTCCTGCCTACCAGCCCGCTGCCGTTGGCCAGGCCGCGCGGGAAGCGGGAGGAGGTGGAGCCGAGCAGCAGCCGCGCGCTCTCCACCGCGGTGCAGGAGACCACCACCACCTTCGCCGGCTGCTCCTGCCGCTCGCCCTTGGGGTCCAGGTAGACCACGCTCCTGGCCCGGCCCTGCGCGTCCACCGTCACCTCGGTGGCCATGCAGCGCGGGCGCACCTCCACCTTGCCGGTGGCCAGCGCGGCGGGGATGAGCGAGGCGTTGGTGCCGGACTTGGCGTCGTGCTCGCAGCCGTAGCTGCCGCAGAGCGCGCAGTAGGCGCAGCCCTTCCGGCCCTTGTACGCGTCGCTGATGATGCCCCGCGCGGTGGGGATGGAGTGGTACCCCAGCTTCCGGCAGGCCGCGTCCAGCTCGGCGGCGATGGGGTGGACATCCAGCGGCGGGAGCGGGAAGGGCTTCTGGCGCGGCTCGGCGAAGGGGTGGGGGACGGCCGCGCCGGAGACGCCCATCTCCTCCTCGGCCTTCTGGTAGTACGGCTCCAGGTCCTCGTAGCGGATGGGCCAGTCGGCGACGTTGGCGCCCTTCACCTCGCCGAATTCGCTCCGGAGCCGGAAGTCCACCGGCTTGAGCCGGTAGAAGAAGCCGCTCATGTGCACCGTGCCGCCGCCCACGCAGTTGGCGGTCCAGGCCTCGTTGGTGCGCTGGTACTTGCCGTCCGCGCTCTTGCGGAGCAGGTGCGGCTCCTCCCACGGGAGCGGCATGAAGAAGTTCCGGCGGCTGTTGAGGATCTCGTCGTGGACGAAGTCCTCCTTGCGGTAGTGGGCGCCCTTCTCCAGCACGACCACCTTGAAGCCGGCGCGGCCCAGCTCCAGCGCCATCGGGGCGCCGCCGGCGCCGCTGCCGACGACCACCACGTCCACCGGGTCCAGGCTCACCTCGGGTGCCCGGTGTGCGAGTGGAGGTGGCGCTCGCCGTCGTAGCCCTGGGGCGGCTCCGAGGTGCCGAAGCCGACCAGCGCCCAGCCCACCCGGTCCTTGTTCCCGCCGTACGAGGGGTCGCCCAGGAAGCCCTCCAGCGTGAGCACCAGGAGCATCTCGTAGAGGTGGGCCTCGCCGGAGGTGGGCTTGGCGTTCTTGAACTCCTGGAGCAGCGCGTCCTGGTCCTCCACCGGGATCCGGGAGAACGGCAACCCCTGGTGGGCGCGGCTGGCGCGGCGGTTGAGCGCCTCGATGCCGGAGATGAATTGATCGCGCTGCACCGAGAGCTCCGGGGACTGGAGCATGCGGTCGATGTACTCGGGGACGTCGGCGTCCAGGGCGCCCGGGTCCTGGTCGCGCGGGAGGATGCGCTCGCAGGCGGCCGCCATGGAGTCGTACTCGTCGTTGGTGAAGGTGCGGTGGCGGGTGGTGAGCGCCGGCCGCGCCGGCGCCTGCTCCTTGCGGTCCTTGCAGGAGACGAGCAGGACCACCCCGCCGCCGAGGAAGGTGAGGCGCTGGATCAGGGCTCGGCGAGAGAGCAGGTCGTCGTCGTCCGGCAGAGACATTTTCCCTCGGAGCATGGGGTATTTTCAGAGGGAAATCACCCCCTCCCGCGGGCCCTCTTCTGGCATGATGCGAGCGGGCCGCGTCGGAGGTTTCTCTCGTGAGAGCCGGGTTCTTGCTGGGGGCGCTGTTCCTGTCGCTGGTGGCGTGTCCTGGGTGCCCGCCGCCGGACGGCGGGGACGACGGCGGTGACGATGGGGGCGGCGACGGCGGTCAGGACGCCGGGTGCGTGAACGGCTTCTGCACCTCCACGCTGGACCCGACGCGGATGGCGCTGATCCAGGACTTCACGCCGCAGATCGCCGCCGCGCTGGGGCCCAACGACCGGATCGGCATCGCCTACCTCAACCAGGACGCGGGGACCTTCCCGGACGGCGGGCCCGACATCAGCTACTCGGTGCAGTACATGGAGTGGCAGAACGGGTCCGTCACCGTCCAGCCGGAGGTGGTGACGGTGGTCCACAACGCGGACGGCCTCTCGGTGGCCTTCCAGGCCAACGGGCAGCCCGCGGTGGCCTACATGGGCGGCCCCAAGGACATCGCGATCTCGACCTTCTGGTGGAACAACGACACCGCCGCCTCCTACCGCACCGGGCCCAACGCCTGGACCGAACACATCGCGGTGGTGAACAGCGACGAGGCGTTCGGCTCCAACGGGGTGAGCAACTCCGGCTTCCTGGTGGGCCTCTACCCGGCGCTGGCGTTCGACAGCACGAACAAGGGCTACCTGGTCTACCGCGACTGTCACAACGGCCAGTCCGTGGGCACCGGCGACTACAACGCGTCCGACCTCGAATTGGCCGAAGGGGGCCCCTCGGCGTGGTCGCACGTCATGCTGGTGGAGGGCGGCAACGACAAGAGGTCGTGGGCCGGCCACCTGCGGATGCTCATGGTGGGCGACCAGCCCGCGCTGGTGCAGGACCGGGTGATCGGCGTCCCCCAGGGGTACGGGACGGACGTGTACTTCCAGAAGCGCGACGCCGGCTCGGGGAACCCGTCGTGGGGCTCGGCGATCATCGTCTCCGCCGCGGCGCAGGTCTCCCCCGGCCCGTCGCTGGCGCACGACGGCACCAGGTACGGCGTGGCGTTCACCGACCTGCAGGTGAGCGCCGGGGCCGGCGGCGGGCAAGCCCTGTACTTCGCCGAGTCGGTGCCCGCCGCGAACGGCACGGTGGCGTTCCCGACCAAGGACGTCGTCGTCCAGGCCGGGTCGTCCGGCTGGTGGCCGTCCGCCGCCTACCGCCCGTCCACCAAGGACCCGTCGATCGCGTACTACGAGTGCTCGGTGCGGAACGGGTACACGGAGTTCAGGAACTGCCCGCCGGCGGAGGACGCGCTCCTGATCGCCGAGCGGGTCGGCGCCTTCTGGAACCCCACCACCATCGACACCGCCGGCGGCTTCCAGCCGCACCTGTTCTACCTGTCCAACGACAAGCGGGTGGTCGTCTACCGCGACCCGCGGTACGGGACGGTCCGGATCGCGGTGGAGCAGTAGCGATGAGGGCCCGCGTCTGGGGCGCGCTGCTCCTGGCCGTCACCCTGGCGGTGCTGGCGTGCGGCGGCGAGAACTCGCTGGGCGGGAGCGTGGACGCGCTCTTCCCGCTCCAGGTCTCGTTCGTGAAGATCCGGCGCAACGACGAGGCGTTCCAGGTCAGCTACTACAACAACCGCGAGCACGACATCGACCTGGTGGCGCAGGTGACGGTGGCGCTCAAGGGCCTGGCGGTGACGCCGGGCCAGGCCATCGACCTCGCCGGCGAGTACGACTCCGGCCACCCGCGCGCGGTGGTGGTCCACGCCGCGGCGGACGAGGCGCCGCGGACCATGCCGCTGATCCGGCAGGGCGACCTGGTCATCCGGCAGGGCGGCAACCCGGACGAGCAGACGGTGGGCGACTTCTCCGTCGGCTTCGTGGAGGGCAACGACTACGGCGCCGGGCGCACGCTGTACGGCAACTTCGCCGGCCCGTGCCTGGACGCCGGCTTCCTCCCGGCGGACGCCGGGTAAGCGGATGCGCGCCTCGATCGCCGCGGCCTGCGGCGCGCTGGTCGCGATCGCCGGCTGCAAGGTCACCCGGGTGCTGGCCGTCTCGCCGCCCGGCGCCGAGGTCGCTCCGGGCCGCCAGCAGGTCTTCACCGCCCTGGGCGGGACCGCGCCCTTCACCTGGTCGCTCTCCGACAACGCGTCCGGCGCGTCCCTGGGGGGCGGGCCGGACTACGTGCCCATGGGCGCGGCGCCCCCCGTGGCCGGCGCGGCGCAGCTCCAGCACTGGGGCGGCGGGCAGCCGGTGGTGGTGCGAGACAACCACGGCGACCACGACCTCTTCACCTTCGGCTCGCCGGGCGCGCCCTCCGGCACGCTCTCGCTGCTGCGCTCCGCCGACCAGGGGGAGCATTGGTCCTGGGTGCCGCCGGAGGGTGCCGCGCTGGCGGTGGACTCCGCCAACAACGCCGGCCTGATCTCGGTGGCGCAGGACAGCGCGGGGGTGGTGCACCTGCTGTTCTTCCGCTCCGGCCTGCACTCCACCCACGAGACGCCCGACGAGCTGCCCGACTGGCTCGAGCGCGGCGCGCGGCACGTCATGGCCGAGCGCCCGCCGTGGGAGGCCGACGTCCCGGTCGCCGCGCTCGCCCGCGCGAGGTTCCCCAAGCTCGTCATCTCCGGCGACCACGACCCGCGTTGGAACGACGACGCGCTCGGCGATCTCAAGCTGATTCCGGGGAGCGCCTTCGAGGCCGTCTACACCGGCGAGATTCTGCGCACGCCTCCGCCCTGAGCGTTCGCGACAAGGTTCGACACGCTATGACGAGGCCCCGACGACCGCCAGAACGGCCGCCGCGGCGCTGTCGGGCTCGAGCGCATCGGT
>Ga0268264_10002540_pt1 | contig 16031 bp, 15 predicted proteins | sample KBSSwiS32_FD_190357 | JGI IMG/M metagenome (GOLD analysis project Ga0268264, IMG submission 190357) | Switchgrass rhizosphere microbial communities from Kellogg Biological Station, Michigan, USA - KBS Switchgrass S3-2 (SPAdes) (version 2) | ecosystem: Host-associated > Plants > Roots >...
ACAAAAAAGCTCGGCGCCGCTTCCCGGGATCGCGGATTTCTTCAAGGGCGTCGTTCCCGACAATGTTTTCGCGGCGGCAACGAACGGCGACATTCTGCCGTTGGTTGTTTTCTCGGTGCTGTTCGCGCTCGCGCTCGGATACATCCCGGAGCAGGGACGGCGTTCGATCGTCGGCTTGTTCGAAGCGATCGGCGATGCGCTCATCGTGATCATCGAATGGGTGCTGTGGGTCGCTCCGCTGGGAGTCTTCGCGCTGGCCTTCACGGTCGGATCGACGGCGGGCAGCTCGGCTTTTGCGGGTCTCGGCCATTACGTCGTCCTGATCTCCGCAATCGGGATCCTCATCACGTTGCTGGGCTATCCGCTGGCCATCGTCGCCGGCCGGGTCGCGCCCGGGACTTTCACCCGTGGACTGATTGCTCCGCAGGCGGTCGCGATCTCGACGCGTTCGTCGCTCGCCTCGCTTCCGGCCATGCTGACCGCGGTCCGCGCGATGGGTGTGCGAGAGCCGGTTGCCGACGTCACTTTGCCGATTTCGGTCGCGCTCTTTCGGGCGACCGGTCCGGCGATGAACACCGCCGTGGCCTTCTATGTCGCGCACTGGCTCGGCTACGAGCCGACCGTGGCGCAGATGATTGCGGCGACCGCGGTTGGCGCGGTCATGAGCTATGGCGCGGTCAGCCTTCCAGGCGAGGTCAGCTACATCAGCTCGATCGCACCAATCAATCTTGCGCTTGGTGCTCCGATCGCGCCGCTCGGCCTGCTCGTCGCGGTCGAGATGATCCCCGACATTTTCCGTACGGTCGGCAATGTCACGCTCGACGTCGCTGTGACGACGGTCGTCGACCACGGGACCAGGGACCCGGCCGAAAGCTGAACGCCAGCTGACCACCGTTCGTCGGTTGGAGCCCTGACGAACGGCCTTTGTCGGCGCGCCGACTCTGCCCCGATGCCCGTCGAGAGCGCCGCGACTTTGCTCGCGTGGCGCTGCATTCGTCCCGTGCGACGCGGGAGCGGTCCCCTCCGAAGTCTCGCGTCGCACAAAAGGGAGACGTGAGATGTTGAAACCTGCCCTAGCCGTCGCGGCGGTCTTCGTCGCTTCGGTGCTGGTCGCCCCGACCGTCAGCCAGGCCGAGACGATTAACTCCGTGCGCGTATCATATGCCGACCTTAACCTTGCCACGAAGGTGGGGCAGCACAGGCTCCAGGCCCGCATGGCCTTCGGCGCACGGGTCGTGTGTGAAATCGAGGACAGCCGCCAGCTAGCCTTGGCAACCGCGACCAACCTTTGCCGAAGCGATGCGCTGGAAGGCGCCCGGCCGGCCTACGAGGCTGCCGTCGCCGCGGCGCGCCGGGGGACCGTCGAAGTGCTCGGGGCGTCGGCCATCATCATTTCGGGATCGTGAGTGTCACGAGTGATCGTCAATCCTCCCCGGAACGGGGAGGTGGCAGGCCCGCGCAGCGGGGCTGACGGAGGGGTCGACCCCTCCACCACCTCGCTGCACTCGGCGATTCCCCTCCCCGTTCCGGGGAGGATTTACCTTCCGGCGATGCTCCGGACGCGGTCCGAATAGAGCCGTCCGACGGGCTGCTCGGTCCCGTCGGCCAGGCGAGCGATCCAGCGCCCTGACGGATTCCTGGTAAAGCCCGTGATGAAGTCTTTGCGCACGACCGCAGAGCGGTGGAGCCGGACGAACAGCTCGGGATCCAGCCCTTCCTCGAGCGCAGCCATCGAATGATGGATCAACCAGCTCCTGCGGCCGACATGAAGCCGCATATAGTCGCGCTCCGCCGATACGCGATCGATGTCGCGGGCGGCGATCCGTACCAGGCCCGTGAGGTCCGACGCCCAGAATTCCTGCAAATGCGGGGACTCGGGCCGGACGGCAGGCTTGGTTTCGCGCCGCTCGAGATAGTCGCGCCCGCGCTGGAGCGCGCGCTGAAGCCGGCTCGGCTCGACCGGCTTCATCAGATAATCGACCGCTTCGACCTCGAAGGCCGCAACCGCAAACTGGTCGAAGGCCGTGATGAAGATCACTGCCGGCGACGGTCGCGTAAGGGCCAGGGCGCGGGCGACGCCGATCCCGTCCAGGCCGGGCATGGCAATGTCGAGCAGCAGCAGGTCGGGGGTGAGCGCTTCGGCCATCCGAACCGTGCTGTCCCCGTCGGTCGCCGTGCCGACGAGGTCGATGCCTTCGCATTTGGCGAGGAGCAGCTGCAGCCGCTCGGCCGCGAGCGGCTCGTCATCGGCAATCAGGACTCGAAGCTCTGAGTCAGACATCGGACCGATCCAGCGGCAGGGTCAGCAACACGCTATAACCCCCGTCGCCTCTCGGTCCGTAGGCGCATTTGGCAAGCGAACCAAACCGCGCCGAGAGCCTTTGACAGACATTGGCGATGCCGACCCCGGTGCTGATGGCGCCGTTGCCATTGCCGTGGCCGGCAGTGGGCGCCGGACGTCCGCCGGTATTGCTGATCTCGATCGTAAAGCGGCCCGGGCCCGCCTCGCGCGCGATGATGGTCAGGATGACTTTGTCCCGCGTCTGGGACACGGCGTGCTTGATTGCATTCTCGACGATCGGCTGAAGCAGGAGCGCCGGGAGGCGCGCATTCTCGAGCTCCGCGGGAATATCGAATTCGGCCTTGAGCCGCCGCGGGAAACGGACTTTCTCGATCTCGAGATAGAGGCGCTGGAGAGCGATCTCTTCGGCCAGGCTGATGTCGGCCGTGGCGTCGAGGGTCAGGCTGGAACGGAAGAAGGTCGACAGCTTCAGGACCATCGATTCCGCTTCCTCGGCGCGGCCCCCGATGATCAGCGAAGACAGCGAATTCAGCGTATTGAACAGGAAGTGCGGGTTGACCTGGTAGCGCAGCGCTCGGACCTGCGCGGCCCTGGCGGCGCTTTCGGCTTCGGTCGCCCGGCGTTCGGCCCCGTGCGCCTCGGCTTGCGCCTGGTTGGCCAGGTAGAAGGCGCTCCAGGCGAGAAAGAAGAAGAGCCAGGTGACCGAAAGATCGAGCGCGTAGCGGAAGCGCTTCATCGGATCGAGCTCGTGGATCTTCGGGAAGGTCAGCACCACCGGCTCCTGCGCGGTACGCTCGATCCGGATCTGTTGGCCCTTTTCGACGACCGTGAAGCCCTCACGCGCCTGGAAGCGAAACTCCTCCTTGCTCTCGCGCATCATGTCTTCGATCAGGATCAAGGTCCCTCCCATCGCGACTGCACCGATGAGAGAGGAGGCCGCGGCGATTACGGCCTTCCGACCAATCCTGTGGCCTGCGCCGAAGGCGGCGATCGCGACGTAGATCAGAGCGGTAACGACGATCCCGATGCCGATCACGGACAGCTTGTTTGTGAGGACGGTCAACGGGTCCGTGCCGAGGAAGGCGCGGGCGACCACGGTCAGCGCATAGAAAAGCCAGAAGCCGAGGATCGACTTCAGCGCCAGCGGCCAGTCGCCAAAGCGCGTCTTCGGGGAATATTCGTCCATCAGCACCATCGCGACGGTGTTGTCGCAAAGCGGCCGCCTTGCAAACCGCCCGCTGCCCATTCGCCGAAGCGTCCCGCCAGCCGGTCGAAACCGTTCGCGCCGAACAGCCGGAACGGCATTTGCCGCTGCTCGTTACAGGTTCCCAATGTCATCCAAGGGAGATGCTCGGGTGAACGACGGCAAAAAGCAAGATTCGGCTCATCCGGCGGTTCACTCCGGCGATCCCGCGCGCGAGTTCGAGCGCAAGCTGAAGCGCAATCCCGAGGACCAGGATGCAAAGGTCGATGTCGGTAGCGACGAATCGATGGATGCGTCGGATCCGCCCGCGACTTCGCAGCCTGGCCAAGACGACGACCCAGTACCGTCGTCCGGATTTCCTGAATAAGTTTCGGCACCGTCACAAAAAGGTCGCGGCGTTGCAATAAATCAACAATCCACAGATTTAACGCTGCCCGTCAATTTCTTACCTAGACGCGGTGACTCCCCTCTGATTCAATCTGAACGAGGGGTGGGACAGTGGTTAACCATATCGCAAGCAGACAAGCCGCATGATCCTGCCTGGGCAAAAGGAGTCGGGTAGATGATTACGCGGACCAGCCAGCCGGCAAGCGGCGCGATGCTGATCTCGGAGATGAAGGAGTTTGCGAGCTTTCCCAAAGCTACGCAGCGCTACATCCGCCGGTCGCTCGACGTTGCGTACGGCCGCCGCGACCCGATCGAATGCTGGGCACGCGACGAAGGCGAAGCCGCGTCGATTCGCGCCCAGGCCCGTCTTTACAAGCAGCTCGATCATCTGCGCCTGCAGGTGCCGGACGACAGCGGGCTCGACATGATCGAACCGTTCATCGGCATGCTGATCACCTTGAGCGCCTTCGACCTCGGCCAGGATCGCCTTCCGAATTTCGCCGCCTACCGCTTCCTTTACGAGCGGCTGATCGGCGCCGCATCGCGGCCGTGGCTGCCTTCGGCCTTCTGCTCGGCCGCGGCCCTTCCGCATCTTCACCCTGATCGCCGCCGGACCCTGCTCCAGTCGATCAGCGAGAGCGCGGCGACCGCGCCCGGCTGGTCGAGCCGGGAGCCGGTGTTCTGGCCGGAGTGGGTCGAAAAAGTTGACATCCAGCACGCGGCCTAAGCCTCCGCTTTCGCCTTCACCGACGGATAGATTTTCGCGAGCCGCTTGAGGCTGTCCTTCGCATTCTTGTGATGCACGAAGACGACGCCGGCTTTCTCGTAGGCGGCGCGGTGTTTCTCCCGGTCATCGACGAGCACGTCCCCTGGATGCATGTGCAGATGCTTGTCCTGGGCCAGGCAGGTGACGATCGGCACGCCTGGAAAATGCTCGGCGGCCCACTCGATCTTCTGCGGTGCCGCCCAGCTGCCGAGCGGAAGCCCGGTCAGGATCGTTGGCTTCAAATGCTTCACGGCGTCGAACAAGATGCGTGCGTCCGGCAATTCCGGCAGGCTGCCGTAGAAGTTCGGCGCCCTGGCGAGCTGCTTCCAGAACGCCGCGCGGCCGTGTGCCGCAATATACGCCTTCGGCCGCATCCCAAGCAGCCGGCGAACGCTGAGGTCGAAGTCGGCGAGCACCCCGTCCGCATCGAGAAACAGGCGAGGCTCGGCCATGGGGATCAGATCCTCCCCGGAACGGGAAGGGGGACCTGCGAAGCTGGTGGAGGGGTCGGAAGCGCGGGAATCGACCCCTCCGTCAGCCCTGCGGGCTGCCACCTCCCCGTTCCGGGGAGGATTTCAGCTTCTCCACAAGCTCGCGCGCGAAATCGATCAAAGTGTCGTCGCGCGCGCCCATGATGACGATCCGGTCGCCGGGCTGAGCCTCAGCCAGCAGCGCCTCGCCGATACTGGCGCGCTCCGCGATGTGCTCGGCTTGCTTGCCTCCCGCGTTGATTTGCTCGGCGAGCCAATCCGATCCGCGGGTCCGCTCGACCGTGCCGCCGTGATAGACCGGATCGGGCAAATAGAGCCGATCGTCAGGCGCCATTCCGTTCGCAAAGCTTTCGGCAAGCTGGTCACCCATTTTGGTCAGCGGCCCATAGCCGTGCGGCTGGAACATCAGGAGCAATCGCCCGGGCTGAGCGCGGAGCGTCGCAAGCGTCGCGTCGATCTTGTCCGGGTTGTGCGCGAAATCATCGATTACGGTGACTCCGCCCGCCGATCCGACCGTCTCCAACCGCCGGCGAAGCCCCTCGAATCTGGCGAGCGCGTTCGCCGCCTCCTCGACCCGGACTCCAAGTGATCGTGCCGCTGCGATCGCCGCGAGCGCGTTGGACGCATTGTGGCGGCCCGGGACGGCGAGATGGATCTCGTGCCGCTCGCCTTCTGCCTCGAGTGCGAAGGCAACCCCATCCGCTTCCAGCCTCAGGTCCTTGCCCATGAAGTCGGCGCTTGGGGCGTCGAAGCCGTAGCCAACGCGATTGTCCGCCGGGATGACGTCCGCGATGGCCCGAGTCTCCGGGTCGTCGAGATTCACGACCGCCTTGCGGGCCCGGAGGAGGAACGCCGCGAACAGGCTTCGAAGCTCGACCATCTCCTTATGGTCGAGGCTGATGTTGGTCAGCACGGCGATCTCGGGCTTGTAGAGCGCGATCGAACCGTCGCTTTCGTCGACTTCGCTGACGAACAGCTCCGGGTCGCCGACCAGGGCGCTGGCGAACGGCGCGGACGGGGTCACGAAATTCTTCATCACCGCGCCGTTCATTACCGTCGGCTGGCGGTGGCAGGCATGGAGGATCCAGCCGATCATTCCCGTCACCGTCGACTTGCCGCTGGTCCCGCCAACGGCGACGCTGCGCTGCGCCGAGTTCAGCAACTTGGCGAGGAACTGGGGCCGGGTCAGGTGCGTCAGGCCAAGTTCCCTGGCGCGAACGACGTCGGGGACATTGTCCTCGACGGCAGCGGATGTGACCAGCGTCATTCCGTCCTGAAGGCCCGATCCGTCCTGCGGAAAAAGCTGGATCCCGAGCGATCGGAGATAGTCGAATTTGTACGGAGTCCGCCCGGCATCGAGCGAACGGTCCGAACCGGCGACCTTGCCGCCCGACGCGCGGACGATGGACGCGAGCGGAAGCATTCCGCTGCCGCCAATGCCGCTGAAGAAAACCGGAGAATCAATCATCCGCGCGGCCCTAAAGGGCGGCGCTGGCGAAGGCTAGCGGCACGCGCCTCCGCCCGGCCAGCCGGTCCAGCCGGGACCGCGGACGACGCGCCCCGGCTTGGCGCCGGTATGCTTGCCGCCCTTCAGCACCTGGACTCCGTTGATGAAGACGTCGTCGACCCCGGTCGCGAGCTGCTTCGGCTTCGCGAACGTCGCATGGTCCTGGATCGCCGCCGGATCGAACACCACGACGTCGGCATAATATCCGGCCTTCAGCGATCCGCGCTGGCGGATGCCGAGGTTGGTCGTCGGAAGCGACGTGAGGCGCCGGATCGCATCAGGCAAGTTTGCGACGCGGTCCTTGCGCACATATTCGGCGAGCACGCGCGCGAAATTGCCGTAGGCGCGCGGATGGCTGCTCGATTTCAGGAACACGCCCTCGGGCGCTTCCGAGGCTTCGTCGGAGCCGAAGCTCATCCACGGCAGTCCGACCTCGCGCTTGATGTTGTCCTCGCTCATCAGGAAATAGACCGTACCGACCCGGCTGCCGTCCTCGATCACCAGGTCCATCGCGGTTTCTTCCGGGCTCTTGCCGCGCATCTTCGCGACTTCCGCGAGGGTCTTGCCGGTCAGGGGCTTCAGCTTCGGGTTCTTGAAGGCGATCAGCAGAACCCGATCCGGGCTCCCGGCGAGCAGCAAAAGATTCTCCCAGTCGTTCGACGGGGTGCGCATTTCCTTGACGAGGCGCGCGCGGGTCGCCGGGTCCTTCAGCCGCTTGATCCATGCCTCCAATCCGCCCGACTGGACCCAGGTCGGCATTGCAGCGTCGAGCCCGGTCGCGCCCGCGGGGTAAGTGTACATGTCGGCCGTGATCCGAAGGCCGCTGGCGCGCGCCGCTTCGACCCGGGCGATCGCCCCGTCGAGCTTGCCCCAGTTGGGCTCGCCGCCCTGCTTGAAGTGGTAGATTTCGGCGGGGGCTCCGGATTCGCGGCTGATCGTGACGAGCTCGTCGATCGCTTCGAGGAGCTTGTTCCCCTCCGACCGCATGTGGCTGATGTACATTCCGCCGCACTTCGCGGCTTCCTTGGTAATGGCGACCAGTTCGGGGGTCTCGGCATAAGTCGCCGGCGCGTAGATGAGCGACGAGCCGACCCCGAGCGCGCCTTCCTTCATCGCCTGGCGCACCAGTGCGCGCATCCGGTCTAGCTGGGCGGGGGTCGGGTCGACGTCCTTCTCGCCGAGCTCGTGCACTCGAACGGTGGTCGCGCCAACGAAGGAGGCGACGTTCGGCGTGATGCCCTTGCGCTGAAGGTATCCCAAATATTCGCCGAGGCTGGTCCAGCGGATTGGATATTTGATGTCGCCCTGCCGCTTCACCTCAAGCCGCTTCATCTCCGGGTTGAGCGGGCCCATCGAATCGCCTTCGCCCATGACCTCGAGAGTTACCCCCTGGACGGTATCGCTTAAGCCGCGGCCGTCGGCGATCAGGCTTTCGGTCGCCCAGCTCAGCATGTTGACGAAGCCGGGAGAGACCGCCTTGCCGGTCGCGTCCACAGTCCGCGCCGCGCGGCCTGGGGCGTGCGGACCGACGTAGACGATCTTGTCCCCGCGGACCGCGACGTCCCCGACATAGGGAGCGCCTCCCGACCCGTCGTAAATCGTGCCGCCTCGGATCAGCACGCTGTAGGCGGGCGGGGGCGCGGCCGACCCGGCAAACAAAGCGGCGAGAGCGAAAGCGGCTGCGGTCGGTTTCTTCATGGAACCCCTCTCCACAAGAGGCCCGAAGCTGCACTATCCCAGGCGCAAGCGCCACTGTTATTGGGGACTCATGAAGATCGCCGTCGTCGCTCCCAGCTGCCCGTTGAAGCGAGAAGCCGCCGAGGCCGTTACGGCGATCGTCGCCGAGCGCGGCGACTGCGAGCTCGTCATCCATCCGCAATGCTTCCTCAGCGACGGCCATTTCGCGGGGCCTGACGAGGCTCGGCTCGCGGCATTGCGCGAGGTGATGGCCGATCCATCGGTCGATACGGTGTGGTTCGCGCGCGGGGGCTACGGCTCAAACCGGATCGCCGAAGCCGCGCTCGCCGACTTGCCCGATGCCGCGCGGGGCAAGCTTTACATGGGCTATAGCGATGCCGGTTTCCTCCTGGCCGGGCTTCACAAAGCGGGACTGAATGTCGCCTGGGGACCAATGCCGCAGGACGTCCTGCGCGGTGACCATAAGCTCGAGGGGGGCGAAGCAGCGGTCAAGCGCGCGCTCGACTGGATCGTCAGGCGCGACCCCTCGGGCCTTGAGCCCGCCATCCAGGCTCCCGCCATGGCCTTCAACCTGACGGTCCTCTCCAACCTGCTCGGGACGCCGCTCGAGCCGGAATTCACCGGGGTCGACCTCATCGTCGAGGAAGTCGGCGAGCATCTCTACCGGATCGACCGGACGATGTTCCACGTCACGGCTTCGCCGAATGTTCGGCGAGCTGCCCGGCTACGGCTCGGACGGGTGGGCGACATCCTCCCCAACGACGTCGATTTCGGCATCGACGAGCAGGCGATCGTCGAGGACTGGTGCCGCCGTTCGAATATCCCTTTCGGGGGCCGCGCAGCCGTTGGACACGACGCTCAAAACCGAATCGTTCCATTTTCAACGGAAAATCGCTGAATTTCCCTCTGCAACGCCATTGCAATGAGAGCGGCTTTGCGCTCTATCGGGGAAGGAACAACAGGAGGGCCTGATGGCAAAAGGAACTGGTCGTAAAGCAGGGGGTGGATTGGCTCGTCCGGTGACCCCGTCCGCAGACCTTGCGAAGATTACCGGAAGCGCGCCGCTGCCGCGCAGCCAGGTGGTCTCCAAGGTGTGGGATCATATCCGCAAGAACAACCTGCAAAATCCTCAAAACAAACGCGAAATTATGGCAGACTCAACGCTGAAGCCGATTTTTGGGGGCAAGGACCGGGTCAGCATGTTCGAGATGAACAAGCATCTTTCGAACCACCTGAAGTAAGAGCTTCGCAAGTTCTGAGATAGGGGGATCCGCTTCGGCGGGTCCCCTTTTTCGTTGGGGCGAGGGCCGACTCGGCCCGTGAAACTATCCGCGCCAGAGCCCGTCGAGCCGCTCTTCGGTCACCGGGTAGCCGAGATGGCCGGGGATCGTGATGAATTTCTCGCCGTCCCGTTCCTCGACCCAGGGGGTCACCGGCTCGACCGCATGAGCGAGGGCATCGGCGCGGATCTGCCCATAGCCGCCGTGCTGCGCGAGCCGTTCGAGGTTGCGGCGGGTCGGGAAAATCAGCCGCGCTTCGCCCCGCTGCTCGCGCTCCAGGGCGTCGCTTGCACTAAGCCAAAAAGCGCCGGAACATTCGCCTTCGACGACGCTCGGCTGCCAGTCTCCGGGCGGCGCACGGGCGATGAAGAAGAGTGTGTCGAACCGGCGCACTGCATGGAACTTGGGGACCCAGCGGGCGAATGCGGTTAGTTCGGCCGAATCGAGCTCCAACCCGGCCTGTTCGAGGACGTGCGCGAAGTCCGCGCCCGCCGCGAGCGCGGCCTGGAGCTCGAGGCAGTGCTCGGGCCGGGGCGGCGAGGCCAGGCCGGCGGGGATCGCAGTTTCCTCGATCGTTTCGCGAATCGCGGCGATCCGCGCTGCACCGTCCTCGCCCAGGCGGAGTTCACCCGCGAGACGCCGGTCGGCTTCGTCGATTCGTCCGCCCGGGAAAACCAGGGCTCCTGCCGCGAACGCCATCCCTTCGGAGCGCTCAACCATCAGCAGCTCGGGCGGGGAACCGCTCCGGTCGCGGACGAGAATGAGGGTCGCGGCGGGGATCGCCTCGTCGGCCAAGCTCACATGCCGCTGACGTTCTGCTCGTCGGCGTCCTTCGGGTTGACGGTATTGTCGTCCGCCGACTCATTCGCGAGATTCTGGGCCTGCGCGTTCAGCGCTTCGGCCTCGTTCGCAACGTTGGCCGCGTCGTTCGCCAGTGCATTAAGGTCCGAAGCGGGCTGGTTCACTTCCGCATTATTGACCTGGTCTTCGTTTCCGCGATTGCATGCCGCGGTCAGAAGAGCGGCTGTCCCAACCAAAACAAAAGTCAGCTTTTTCATTACGTTACGCTCCCCGTTTCAAGCGATTGATGCTGGTTCCCATATCAGCAGTCCGACCCGAAATTCCAGTACCTATCGTGCGCCGTGGTGGTGGGTCGAAGAGGCCGGATTCTTGAGATTTTAAGCCGGAATCTCTATCTAGGGCGCGCCGGGCAACCGGCTATGTCGGTAGATGGTTAGGTGGAATAGGCATTTCGGACCCGGGGGGCAGTACCCCGGCGCCTCCACCACCAGCAGCGTCGGGCGGACCTTTTTTCCGCTGCTGCTGATGGGGGCGAAATAGGATCGACGAGTGCAGTAAAGGCCTGATTGCCGATCGGATTGAGCCACCGTGACGGTTCATTCACACAAGTGCCAACGATAATGAGGCGCTCGCTCTTGCTGCGTAACTGACGTCCTAACGGATTGAAGTTACAAGGCTAAAGCGCGGTTGGACCCCACCGGGCAACAGAAGGGGATTCCAGCGGTTCGGGGAGCACCGGGCAACAGAAGCTCCCCACCTTTCTATTTTTCGGCAGTAATCGGAGTGACTTCCTCGCAAAATCCTTCGGCGAACGCGTTCCTGTGCGCGTCGCGCAAGGAAACGAGCTTCGTGTTGCAGTGGAGAAGTCCCGCTGCATAGACGTTTCCATCGTCCTTGTCGGTCAGCATGTAACTGACCACCGAGCCGCCAGTCATTCCGAGCGCACGCGCGCCGAGCAGCGTCCAGAAGTTCCGGCGAATAATGACCGTTCCGCCCTTAGCGTCGGTCCACACACGCAATATCCGGCCCGGGTACGTTTCAACGGCTGCTTCAGCCATGATCAGCGCGAGCGGTGCCGGTTTATCGGCTGCCGGCGTAGTCAGCTTGGCCAGGAAGGTATCGAAGGCCGTACTGGCCTGCATAAGCGCTGCAGCCTCTCGGGGATGATTTTTTTCAGGCTCGGGACCCAGCAGACGGAAAGCGATTTCCGCTTTGAGGCGCGCGTCCTGCAGTTCACAGAGCGTCGTTGCAGCTCGGCTGTTCTGCAGATCGGGTGCCTTGAAGGTCGTTGTGAATTCCGTTGGTTGCGCGGCCGCGACCGCACGCACGAGCGTCGACTCCGTTAGGTCAGAATCGACGGCGCTGATCGTCGTATCGGTCTTGAGCAGGTCGGCAAGAGCGCCGAACCCGGCCATGATCGTGCCGGGATCAACTAACTGGATCCCGATCTGTCCGGAACGGCCGGCGCCGCATTCAAATTTCAGTCCAGGCAACGCGGACGAAAAGGCACTCTTCAGTCCAATGGCCTGCGCCTGGAACGCCATTGTCTGACTGCGATCTAGGGCGGTGCTCCCGGGAAGAATCAATATGCGATTGCCCTTGCCCTTGCCCTTCGTGAGCACGTCCTTGGCAATGATTCTTGCTGCTTCGCGGTAGGTGCTGGCGACGAGTAGGTTGGTCTCGAGCTTGCCCGCCCCCGAACTCAGTGTAGTGGTGCCCGTCGCGGGCGATTTCGGCAGCGCGTCGAACCTCGCCTTCGCTGCCTCCGCTTCGGCCTTGTATTGAGCCTCGCGCGCTTCGGCCTCCGCCTTTCGCGCATTGGCCTCGTCAATTCTCGCCTGCACGTCGGCCGGAATCTTGGGCTCTTCAGCTGCAGTTGCCGGAACGCTCGCGAATGCGAGCAATACCATTAGAACGCGCCGCATCGTACTCTCCCCCACATCGATTCGGCGTCGTTAACATAACAGTTAACCTGCGGATGAATAACGAAAAATGCCGGGCAGGGGATTCTAGCGATTTTCGCTGCGTCTTTGCACTGAAACAGCTGTCGGCTAGGTTCGGCGTTCAGGGGGTATTTTCCATGCATCACTGGACCAGGCGTCTGCTCGCGTTCGCCGCTCCGTTATTCCTCACCGGCTGCCTGTGGGGGCCGGGGAAGTTCGCGTCCGATTTGACGATCAAGAAGGACAACAGTTTCGTCCTCAATTACCGCGGCGAAATCGTGATCCAGCTGCCGCCGGACACCGAGACGAAGCCGGAACCCTGGAAGCCCTCAATGGCACGGTGCCACAGGGACGGCGAATCCGAAATCGTTGCGGCAGATTCAACGACGGACGATGAAAACGTCCGCCCCTGCACAGCGGCGGAAACCGCCAAGCTCAAGGCGCAATATGAAAAGGAGTCCGCCGACAAGGTCGCGGCCAAGCGCAAGGACAATGAGGAGATGGCCAAGGCGTTCGGCCTCCCCGGCCTCGACGACGCATCCAACCGGGCCTTCGCCGCCAAGCTCATGAAATATGCCGGCTGGCGGTCGGTCGCCTATCGCGGCAAGGGCGTGTTCGACGTCGACTATCATTTCGAGGGGCGGGCGACGCAGGATTTCCTGTTCCCGGCGCTTCCCGACAACGATCTCATCATCCCGTTCATCGCGATCCGCCGCCGCTCCGACGGATCGGTGCTCATCACCGCGCCCGCGCTGACCGGCGGAGCCGGACCGCTCGCCGCCCGCGCCGGTTCGGCGGCGAGCAGCAAGATGAGCGACGGGCCCCAGTCGCGCGCCGAGGGGCGCTTCACCGTCATCACCAACGGCGAGATCCTGACCAACAACAGCGAGGACGGAGCCGCGTCGCACGCCATCGGCCGGCAGGTCCATTGGGACGTCGGCCCGGGCTCCAACAAGATACCGGAGACACTCATCCGCCTGCAGTGACGCCCGCCCGCTCGTCGAACAGGCGGTTGCCTATCGCTACGGCCGTTGCCACGGTCGCGGTACTTTCAAGGGGGATATCCATGCGCCGTCTCGTTCTCGCCGCGCTGCTCACCGCTTGCGCCACCGCTGCAATCGCCGAACCGACTCCGAAAGAGCAGCTGCTCGTCCCGCCGGCGGACGCGGCGCACTTCGTCATCGTTTCAACCGCGGGCAAGCACGGCGACGAATATCGCTGGACTACGGCGGACGGGCGCACCGCCTTCCGCCAGTCGATCCTCCTTCGCGGCCTTATTTTCGAGACCGACGAGACGATGCGCATCGGGACCGACGGAATGCCGACCGACATCGTCATCCGCGGAGTCACCCCGAGCGGTGACGCGGCCGAGAATTTCGCCATCAGCAATGGCAGTGCGACCTGGGTCAGCCCGGCCGACAAGGGCACCGCGCCCTATTCTGCGCCCGCATATTATGTCGCCCAGGGCGGCCCGTTCCTCAGCACCGCGCCGCAGATCGACGCGCTGCTCGCGGCCGGATCGGCCGGCATGGCGCTTCTGCCGTCGGGGAAAGGGACGTTCCAGAAGGTCACGTCGCTCGACGTCGACGGACCCCAGGGCAAGAAGCATCTCGATCTGATCCTGATGCGGGGGACCAATCAGACGCCGCAGCCCTTTTGGGTCGAGAATGGCAAATTCTTCGGAGCGTTGATCGGCCTCGCGCTGCTGCCCGCCGGCTACGAGGGCAATCTCGACAAGATGCAGGCGGCCCAGGATGCCGCCATTGCTGCGATGGCGCCGGCCACCGCCAAGAAGTTCCTGACATTGGCTGCCCGGCGCCCGGTCCTGTTCAGCAACATCAAGATGTACGACGCGGACGCCGAGCGGTTCCTCGATCATCGCTACGTGCTCACCGCGGGCGGAAAGATCGTCAGCGTCGCCGCGCGGGCGCCGGCGCGGCTGCCGGCAGGAACCCGAAAGATCGACGGCGCCGGAAAGACGCTCGTTCCCGGGCTTTGGGACAGCCACATGCACGTGCCGGACGACTTCACCACCGTCAGCGAGCTGGCGCTTGGAGTCACGTCATGCCGCAACCCCGGCGGTCCCATCGAGCTCGAAGTTTCGCAACGCGAGCGCCGCAACAAGGGTACTCTACTCGCCCCGGAATGTTGGGATTCGGTCATCGTCGACCAGAAGGGCCCGCTGGTGGCGCAGGGCAGCATCGCGGTGTCGAGCCTCGACGAAACCCTGGCGGCGGTCCGCAAGATCAAGGCGAACAACCTGACGGCGGTGAAATTCTACACGTCGATGAACCCGGCCTGGATTCCGCCCGCGGCCGCGCTGGCGCACAAGCTTGGCCTCCACGTCCACGGACATATCCCGGCCGGAATGCGCACGCTGGACGCGATCAACGCCGGCTATGACGAAATCACGCACATCTATTTCTCGACCATGCAGGCGATGCCGGACGAGGTGGTCGCCAAATCGAACACCACGATGCGGATGCTTGGGCCCGGCAAATACTTCCAGGACGTGAACCTCGACGCCGAGCCGACGAAAACCGTGATCCGCACGATGGCCGAAAAGCACATCGTCCTCGACCCGACTCTGGTCGTCGTCGAAGGCGTGCTCCTGGCCAAAGCCGGAACCGTTGCCCCGGCCTATGCGCCTTATATCGGGACCCTTCCCGCGGCGACCGAGCGCGGCTTCAAGGGCGGGCCCATTCCCTATCTGCCGGGGATGACCCGGGCGGATGCAGAGGCCAGCGTCCATCACATGCAGGAATATGTCGCGAAGCTCCTGCACTCCGGAGTGCCGATCGTCGCGGGCACCGACGGTTTCGGGATGGAGATCGTGCGTGAGCTCGAGCTTTACGTCGATGGCGGAATGACGACTGCCGAGGCGCTGGCGACGGCTACCATCATCCCGGCGCGCAACGTCAAGGCCGACAAGCGCACCGGATCGATCGCGGTCGGCAAGGAGGCCGATCTCCTGCTCGTCGACGGCGACCCGGAAGCGAAGATCGGCGACCTCAGGCACGTCGACCAGGTCATGAGCGACGGCGTCCTGATGGACGGCGATGCGCTCCGCACGGAAGCGGGGTTCAGCGGCCGGCCGAAGTGACGGCCCTCAGGCCGTCACCCTGAACTCGTTTCAGGGTCCATTTTCGTCAAGGTCGCAGCCGACTCCGCAATGGATGCTGAAACAAGTTCAGCATGACGAAAGTGGGGCTATCAGCGCTTCCGCAATTCGTCCCTGATTTCCGTCAGCAGATCGACCTCGCTCGGGCCGGGCGAGTCCTCGGCGCGGCGCATCATCTTGCTAGCGTAACGGACCAGCAGGAAGATGATGAAGGCGAGGATGGCGAAGTTGATCACGACGGTGACGAACTCGCCCCAGCCGAGGACCGGAGCGCCCGCGGCTTTCAGCGCCGCATAATCCTTGAGGCTGCCGTGATATCCCTCCGGCACCTGGCCGAGCATGATGAACTGGCTCGAGAAATCGAGCCCGCCGAAGATCATCCCGACCACCGGCATGATGATGTCCTCGGTGAGGCTGGTCGCGATCTTGCCGAACGCTCCGCCGATGATCACGGCGACCGCGAGGTCGAGCACATTGCCCTTGGCGATGAATGCGCGGAATTCCCTCAGCATGTTCGAGTCCCCTTCTGAG
>Ga0268264_10002541_pt1 | contig 16026 bp, 9 predicted proteins | sample KBSSwiS32_FD_190357 | JGI IMG/M metagenome (GOLD analysis project Ga0268264, IMG submission 190357) | Switchgrass rhizosphere microbial communities from Kellogg Biological Station, Michigan, USA - KBS Switchgrass S3-2 (SPAdes) (version 2) | ecosystem: Host-associated > Plants > Roots >...
AGCCTCCTGCCGACGGGATCGTTCACGGATGCTGTCTTTGCGCCGGCGGGAGGCATCACGGCGGTGATCGAGATCGTCCTGGGTGCCGGCCCGGGCGATACGGAAACGTGGTTTGTTTCCGCGGGCAGGCGCAGGTTGCGGGCCGTGGCGTCAAGCCGGCGTTCAGGGCCCGGCACATTTCCAAAGATCGCGAGCACGAGATTGACAACCCGGTTGATCGGCGAAACGTAGGTGTCGAGCGGCTCCTCGACGACCATGAGATCGATCGTGAGCGCCGGCTCCCGCCTGCTGCCCAGTGGAGCCACGCCCGCGGCGAAAACCCCGGGATCCCGTTTCGCAATGATCCGCTCCACCATCGCCTGCAAGTCGCGCGTGAGCGCCGCATCATCCGCGCCAGGTTCCAGTATCGCGCTAACCGCAATCCCATAGCCGGTGTCCAGTTTCAGCGGACGCAAATCGATGATGCCGCGGCGCTCATGTCTCAGGTCGTTCAGCGCTTTCTCGATCTTGTGGGCATCGGGACGCTTCGCGGAGGAAAGTTCCACGACCAATGCCTGCTGCTGCCGCACGCCGGTCACCTGCTCGCCCTCCGCAATCATCCGGGAGCCGAGAGTCCTGATAACCTGCTCGTGGAATTTATCCGCGCGCCCGGTGAGTTTCTTGTCAATGATGTCGATGCGGGCGTTGATCTCATCCACGCGAACTTTTTTGCCGTCCGCCTTTTCTTCTTCGCGCGCCGCGGCATTGGAATCGCCCCCACGCTTCAGGATCGCCGCCCTGTCCCGCAGCATTTTTTCATCGGCGATGAGGGGGGAGTTTTCCTTCTGGAGTTTTTCCTTTTCCCCGGCGAGTTGTTCACTGTCCTTGTCGCGAAGGCGCACTTCCCAGCATCTGCCGGTATTTGAGACCGTGCCGTCGGCCTGCCACGTATTTGCATCCACGCCCGCGGCCGGGGCCGGACTGCCATCCTCCGGATAAGTCCACGTGGAGGAACGCAGGGTTGCGCGAACCGCGGCTTTCTGGTTTCCGACATCCCGCAGCACCACACGGGTCATCTCTCCCGCGGATGGCTGGAACAGCGTGGCATAGGCCCAGACAAACAGGCCCACGCCGTTGAGCGTGAAGAGCACCGTGAGCCGCGTCACCATCTGCGCGCCGGCGTTGTAAGTCCCCATCTTGTTACGCCGGACGTAGTCGTAGACCAGCGGCACATAGACCAGGCCGGTGAGGATGCCGAGGATCGACAGCGTTTCCCCGAATACAATGATCTCGACCAGCGAGGGGTGCTTGTCCGGCAGCACGAAATTCACATAACAATAATACGCGATCTGGCCCAGGAGCGAGCAGCAGATGAGCGTCTGGTATGCGCGCATCCGGTTCAGCTTGTCGGCGAAGATCGTGAGAAACCCGATGGCAAACATGTTGATCACGCCGCCCACCGCGACGTTCACGCCCATCTCCTGCTTCGTGTAGTTCCACTGGTCCGTGTAAAGCAGGTTGCTCAACGGCCCGAGGCCGGAATAGAAGTTCAGGCACGCGGAGCCGACCACCAGCATGTAAACGGGCCATAACTCGCGGTCCAGCAGGCCGCCGAAGAAATTCCGCGGCGTGAAGCGCTGCCCGCGCAACGCGCTTTTCTGGTCGATCTCCCGGATGCCGAGGACAATCAGCATCAACATCACCAGCGTGAGCATCGCCCCGGACCAGTAGATGACCTTTTCCCCAAAGATCGGCACGCCGTCCATGAAACGCACCTCATCGAACCGGCCGAGTGCAACAAAGTAAAACGTCATGGTCGCCAGGTTGCTGCACCAGGACATTGCGCCGGTGGCCCGGCCCCGCTCGTGCGGCGGGATGATCTCCTGCTTGAGCGGCTCGAGCGGGGAGTTCAGGTCCGCAAAAACATTGTGGAGCATGAACAAGCCGAGGAGAGACCAGAAATTCGGCATGAGCGGCATCAGCGCCATGCACGTGAGGTTGCCAATCCACGAGGTAACGATGAACGGCTTGCGTCGGCCGAACCGCGTCCAGACCCGGTCTGAAACGAAACTCGTGACCGGCTGGAGCACCAGCGAAACGAAGCCGGGGAGGCTGAGCACGAACGTCAGGCCCGCCGGATTCTCGACAAATTTCTTCAGCGAGAATAAAAACGCGACGCCGAAAACGCCGCCATTGAACGTGGACGAAGCCCAGGGAAGGATGGCGAATGCAATCCAGCGGAAGGGAATCTGTTTTTTGCAGGTGATGATCACGCTTTAGACAAACAAGACGGGAGCATCTTTTCCAATTCCGGGAGCAGGCGGCAGGTATTCATTCGTAGTTCTTATCTCAATGCAAAACCGGGCAAGGTGCAAGGCAGTTTCAAGGCGGGGAAAGCGGAGCATTGCGCGCTTTCGTCCTCTCCTCCACCTGCTGCACTACAGCCGCAAACTCCGGTGGCATCGTCAATGCGACCGTAGGAGCCGGCGGGTATTCGTATTTCCGGGTCTGATCCCGGTATTGGACACTTACCGGCATGCGGGTTTCGAGATTAATAACTGCCGTAGCCGTAATCGTCGCTTCATCCCCCTCCACAGGCCGCGCGTCCTTTGCAAAAAAAATGGGATCTTCGATCTGGCCCACTTGAATTTTTCCGACAAAAACCATGCATTTGTTTCCATTGACCATTTTAATTTCCTTGAAGTTCCCCGCATTGAGCCAGGCGAATTCCGGAAAATCGGGCGTTTTTTCGCCGTCGAGCATTTGCACTGTGAATTTCCCGGTAAATGCGCTGCGTGTGACGGCCCCCTTCTCATTCTGCCATTTTTCCTCCTGTTTGCCATCGGCATAAGTCCAGGATTCAACACGCACTTTGCCAGTCTTGATCACATTGCGTTGCTTGAGTCGGGGCCTATGCATCATGTCAGGCCTCGTGGCGAGCATACGGGCCAGCACCGGGTCGCTCGCCGCCATTTTGGCGGCTGCAGCGCTATATGCAGCATCACGTTTGGCGTCATTATCCCCGCCAGCATAGGTGCAGGTAACCGTCCAGTGACTGAATGCCGGAGTCTCAGTCGCCACAAGCGGGCCACTGGGGATGTCTGGAGACTGTGCGTGACCGGAGATCGATACAAGAAGGATGAGGACCGGCAGGAGAAAGTTTTTCATTGAGTGACGGATTCGAGTTGACGGTCAAGGATCTGCCCTGTGACGCGGTCGATGGAAATATGAAGCCAGTACCTTTTCTCGCCTTCGGCAACAAAATCCCCCATTTTGGTTGCGCTTGGCCCGAAGTGCCCGCTTTGGGCGATCACATCAATCAACAGGTTCCAGGTCCGCGCCGTTCCAACCGCCGTGAGAGCGCGAATCGCGGATTCGCGTTTCCGGTTGATAAGCGCCTGCGGCTGGCCGTTCCATGCGGCGATTGTTCCGATGTCAGAGGAGAAGCCGGAAAAATAATGGTCCGGATCGGGATCTGTGGCCAGCGCCGCGCCGGCAACCGGGTTCCACGTGCCTACGATCTCGGCACGGCTCGCTATCGGGGTCTTGCGCGTCGTCGGGTCCGTGTTGCTGGTGCGTGCGACCAGCGCATCAGCCAGTTGCTTGGCCACCGTGCCGCTGATCATATCGTTGGGATCGGAGACTTCCACGTTTGCGCCGGCAAAGATGGCCTGTAAAACAGGGGATTGGCGGGTGTTCAGGTTAACCCGCCCCGCGACCAGACCGTCGGTCTTCGCAGGCTCGTCAATACAGAAAACATCCAGCAGGGCGGTATCTCCACTTTCAGGCGACGAAAAGTTCAGATTTTTCCAAGGGATGCCTTTGAAAACATATCCAAGTTCCGCTACAGATTTGAACGGGCGGTTCAGTATAAGCGGACGGCTTGCGAAGTTATTAGTGGCAAGAGGAAGTCCGTTCAATTGGGTGAGACTCCCCCCCTGAGTGGTGTCAGTCGCAAACCCTCCCATGGCGCGTCGCACGATTCCATCGGGGTCTCTGTTGAAACGCCGTTTATCCTTTCCATCTTCCCAAGGACTCAGTTGATTCGTATCCCTGATGCTGTTTTCAGCCCAATAACCAAACTCAGGCCCCCTGTACCAAGTCAACTGCGAGCCTGCAACTGTGTAATTCGTGTAAGCGCCCGTGAATCCGTTGTCATCCAAAGTATTATGGTGGGAGGAAAAAGAAACTCCTGTTCCTCCACGGTGTGTTTCGTAGATATAGTTGTCGCGGTCCAAAATGGCGGGAGCATTGGAATATTGAAACGTATAACAAGGACCAAATCGACCCGTCCTTGGATCCATCCTTGTCATTCCCCACCACCGGGTAGTAGGTGTACTCGTCGTGGGATCACTTACATTTCCTACGTCAATGGCCCGTGCCGCGGGCTTGTCCGCATCATTAGCCTGTAGAGCAGCCCTCGCCTGGGTGTCGTTGTGCACGCCGGTATTGAGAAATCCGGGGTGATGCGAGGATGTTTCCTCCCGTGCAACGAACCTGTCGTAAGGGATCCAGTTTGCGCCATCCTTACATTCGGTGATGAAGTTAACCCCCGGAGATGGTCCACCGGGCCAAATACCGTTGTTATATGTCGTAACTGCGGCATTGGTTGCAGTCAGGATTCTAAGCGGAAAATCGCAAACGACAACTCCAGCTACAATTACGCTGGGATCGACCCACTGTTGCTGAAAATTATTCCCCACAATGTTCGCCGTGGCGGGATAGTTGCCGTCGCCAACCAGTGTCGGTTGCCGGAAGTCATAATGCCCGCTGTTTTTTCCCGCCTTGAAAGTCAACGGGGTATATGCAGAGCCTGCCTGATCCCATTCGATATTACACGGATAACGCTCACCGTTATAATACGTGACATCAACAGAAAGTGGCTGAAGGGGATCTACGGATTGCGCACTCACGCGAAAATCTGTTGGGGCATCAGCAGTTGCTCCACTGGCTGGATCATTTGGGTTCCACATTACCGGCTGCAGCAGAAACCGGCCCACCGCATCGGAAACAAAGGCAAACCTGTCCCTCAAATGATATATGTATGGCAAATCCTCCACTCCGCATACGACTTTGGTAGGGCTGCCCAAAAATGCAATTCGTGTGGGGTAACCATCACTATCATACTGGTCGATGATATTGGCACCGATCTGGAGAATATTCAGAGCCGTTAGAACGTCGAGATCATGCTGGTCCTTCGCATATTGCGTCGATGCAGCGCTTCCAGTCCAACTGGATTTCGCCAGACTACCGACATTAATTGCGGCCTTGAGCAATTCGAAAAAGTCGGGTTCCCTGCCTTCCTGGGCTACTCCCTGGTGGATAGCGCCGCCCGTGGGATAAGATAGTCGGAGTATTCCCGCAGGGTCCCCGTGGTCGTAAGTCCACGGATCAGAAGCGCTGGCGCGATAAAGGCCGAAATTTTTATAGATCGGATCATTTGGATCCTTCTGGGCGGTCGCGGTTCGCAAAATCAAACCCAGCCGGGACAAAGGAAAACGGTTCTTGAGAAGAGGATCGCCTGCCACAGCCGCCGTGCCATCGGAACGGGTGAATGGCGTGACCACCCGGACAGTTGGGAATTGCGGGTTGATATCGTAAGGCGATTTCACCGTCGCCGAAGTATATCGATCACTAAGTGCTGCGGTGGCATTGTATGCATCATTACCCCGTCCCCATGTTGCGGCGTTGTTGGTGCTGGCGGCCTGGACTTTCGGCAGACTGGCACTGGGCGAGAATGAAGGCTGATCGAGATCCCGTGAAAATGTGCCCATGTACTGGAGAGAATTCTGCAAGGTTGCGCGGGCAAGCTTTTCAGGTGCGCTCGTGCCAGTGCCTCCCAGCCCCTGTACCAGCATACGAATCAACGCCTGGCGACTGGGGAACATCCTGTCCGACTCGCCGGAGTTGAGCGATTGGTTCGCGGTGGTGAGAAACCCGGTTGTGTTGGAGGTGACGAGATTATAATAGCTCGCAGCCTGCGCGGTATTGAATGTGAATGAAGGGAATGTTCCCGAAGGGGCCACAGAAGCGTAGTTCCGCCAGCCTACAATCTGGTCCACCTGTGCCTGAGTCAGCCCTATCCGGGTTAGATCGGCAAACGCAAGATTGGACTTGGCTCCGGACTGCGTTCCGGTTGTCTGCGAAGGAAAACCCGCCACGTTCATGTCCAGCAGCCCCCCCTCGTCATAAATGGCATAAGAGTAGCGGCCTACGACGAAAGATGAATTGCTGGCGGTGGCATTATTGAGACTGCCGCTCCATGTGACGGGATTCGAACCACTCCGCGAGACCATGATCCAGTCCGGCGCAGCGAATGAAGCCAAAGGCGTGGCATCCGTATCGCTGGTTGCATTTTTTTTCGGCAGCAGATAATGGGCATTCCATCGAGCGAGAGAAACGAATCTGCCGTTCGGAGAAGGAGCAAGGGAGGAAACATTGGCAGCGCGATTGGCGGGAGGAAAGTTTGTCGTATCGTAATTTGTACCGCTGAAGAAAGGCTGGCCGGATGCGCTTCGCTTGACAAGCCCCGGCAGCGTATCGTCACTTCCCACGCGCGCAGAGATATCCGTCGCCGGGGCTTTGGGCGTGTAAATGGTAGTTGTCCCCGATACCACAGAGATAGACCCGGCGGCTATCTCCTGCTTCAAATCACCCACGATAGTATCCAGGGCGCCCTGGGCAAAAAGATCCACCTTCGCCTCATTGGCACTGCTGTTGGAAACCTGCCGGTCGCTGGTTGCCCGCGAGAAGAAAGCCAGCACAAGCCCGCTCAAGAGAACAACAAATACCAGTATGATTACCAGAGCCACACCCTGGTGGTTGCGACCAGCGCAAGCGACCGGGGGAAGCGGATTTTGAGCATCGGGCGGATTTCTCATTTTGTACTCAAACGAAAGTAGCGTTGATAAATGCGAACCGAGGAAGCAGCCGTCTTTGGCAAACCGATATCCTGGGCAAATGTGGGGGAATTGACCTTATTTTGCCAGAGCGTTGCCATCAAGGCAGTGGTGCCGGAAAGATCAACCCCGGAAAAATCATCCAATGCGGCAACCATCCTGTCTGTACTTGAAACGATCTTCCTGCTTGTATCGTCGAGTATCGCGATTGCCACGATGATCGCCGATACATCCCGCATGCCTTGCGGAGCCGTATGGGTGGAATAATAGGGCTTATCCGAAAAAAGGCCGTTTTTTAACTGGAAGCAATATTCAAAACGAAAAACCCCGGGCGACAATTCGTGATAGTCGGAATCCGCCCCGTCGTCATAACCTGCGGGGGTGCCGATCACACTACTCCAATTTCCGGCCAGCGTGCTGGTCGGAAACGGGGTCGGCGCCGGTGAGGTGGCGGGCGACGGACTGGCAGAAACGCTTGGGTAAGTCAGAAAAGTGACTGCACCGCCTGCCGAACCGGTGGGCGTTCCCGTCCATGTAAGGCCTTTCCCCAGACGTTCCAACTGCAGGGCCGGCATGAGGTTGGGATTTATCCGGTAGCCTACCAGCGATACAGAGCCGCGATCCTGGCTCAACGGGCTTCCAGAGAAGTAAGCGGGAGCCTCGCTGTAGAAGAACATTTTGTCATTGCCCTGCATCTTGGCAAAAATGTAATCAACGTCCGGACGGAGAAGCATTCCCTCAAAGTCGGCGGCAAGCCGGTCAAACACCGTCCTCGCCTGGCTGTCTGCATCCATGCGTTTGCGGCTGTTCACGGTGACAGCACTAGTACTGTTCACCAACTGTGTTACAAACAGGATCAACAGGATCAGCACCACCATGGAAACAAGAACCTCCACCAGCGAAAAGCCGGAACGGTGGCGGCGGAAGTTTGCAAGGCAATGCGACATTTTTAATTACGGTCCAATGAGATCACCGTTTCAAACGATCCGCTGTATTTTGAAGGCGTGCTTGCGGCATTTGCATCTGCCAGGGGGGGCCACGTAATCATTATGCGGGCGGATGTGGCCGTTTTATAGGTCGCGATCGATGGCGGATTACACCAAACGCTTACGCGGAACCGCGCATCGGCGGCAGCGGCGACTTTTCCGCCATCCTCACCGATAAAGACAGTTTGCATTGCGGTACTGGTCCGGGAAAAAGAAAATCTGGGTGATGTCGCAACTGTGGGTGACTGCCAGAGATCGGAAGCGATGGATGTCGCCACACCGGCGGCAGCGGTTTGTTCAATTGCGGTTTTATTGCTGTTTAATCCTATCGGGAGCAGCCCGAATATCCCAAGGAGGCAAAATACCGCCACACTCATGGCAAGTGTCACCTCCACCAATGAAAACCCTCTAAGGGATGAGCGCCTCATGGTTTGTAGATCCGGACCGAGCCGGTCATGCAATCTATTTGAAGCGCAGCCTGCAGTCCCAGATTTGCCGATGGAAGCGCCGGCAGGGCATTTCCATGGGAAGGTTGCAGGTCGATCTCTATATAGTTACTGATTTCGTCGGTGTTCGATGCACCTTGGATGCGGGCCACCCCTTGCGGATCAAAATAAATCACCCTTGCGAAAGCATATTGCCCCGATCCCAGCGCAGTGCCCAAAGGATAGGCGATCGGTGTAACAGATGTACAAAGGTTATCTCCCATTACATAGCTGAATGAACCGGTCGCACTTACCGTTTCCCTGTGCATCGGCCCGTCCGGGGGATTGGGAAGCAGTGTTGCCAGATGTAAATTCTCGAAACGCTGCAATTTTGTAAGCGCAACGAGCCGGTATCCCGGGATTTGGGAAGACCCATCATCCGCCTTGGCATACCCGTCACTCCACGACGCCGAGGGGTCAACCAAACTATAGCCCCGGGTGCCATCCTTTGAAGCGAATGCCATCGCGGCAACCCTGCCGCCGGCGGATGCCGATGCGGGAAGTTGCGGGTTTGCTGATTCTGACCCTGCCGCATCCACCTCAACTATTCCCACGAAAACATACGTGTGTTGCGCCATTGCGTAGGTTCTGGCCTGTTCGAGCAACCCGGCAATGTCGTACGCCGCTTTCGTCAAATCACTGCCGCCTTTGATTCCGTTGAAAGCAGGCAACATCAGTCCCATCAGCGCCACAATGATCGCCATTACGACGATCAACTCGATTAAGGTGAACGCACGTGTTCTTGCTGCAGACTTAGAACCGCGTTGTAAAATGGCGGCATTTGCGAACATGGGGTTAACGTCCGTTCTCCAGAGTTAATAGAATGTTAAAACACCGTTCAAAGGAGGCAACTCGATTACCGGAATTATTACAGAACATCGAGCGGCGGGCAATCAGTGTCAATTGCTCACCATAGGGTACTTGAATGGGGATGTTGTGGCGGGAGATCATCAAGGGTTGAAATAGGATGCTCCAAATAAATGTATTTACAATGCCTGCGTAATTCAAATTGTTGAAATAAAGATATCGCTTGCCCGCGAAAGGGAATCTCATTTTGGGCGGATCATCGGCAATTCCTTTAAATCCTGTCGTCAAATGGGGGTTTTACAGTGTAAATGCCGCTTTTATGGTGAAAACAGGGCGCATTTCATGCGTTGAAATCCGAGGAGAGTTGACGCGAGGCTGCGGATGTTGCATTAAAACTGTTGAAATGGAACGAAGAGTCACCCTGCGCGATATCGCCGAGGCGACGGGATGCCACTATTCCACAGTGTCCCTGGCCCTGCGGGGCGACCTGCGCATCCAGGAGCAGACGCGTGAGAAGATCCTGCGCACTGCCCAGAAGCTGGGATACCGGCCTGATCCGATGGTGAAGGCCCTTGCGGTTTACCGCGAGGCGATCAAGCCGGCGATCTATCACGCTACGCTGGCCTGGTTTTCGAATGCGCGCGAGTCACAATTCCACCCGGGCTATATCTTCAAGCACTATGTGGCGGGAGCGCGGACCCGTGCCGAGGAACTGGGATACAAGCTTGAGGAGTTCGTCCTGCACGAGCCGGGAATGACCCTCGCGCGTCTGCCGAAAATCCTGCAGACGCGGGGCATCAGCGGAATACTGGTGGCCCCCCAGCCCCCTCACCGGATGCTCACGGGCATTCACATGGACTGGACACGTTTTTCCGCGGTAGCCTTCGGTTACTCACTCGCGTGGCCTCCCATCCACCTGGTGTCCAACCATCAATACCGGGCTGCAAAAATTGCGGTGCGCAAGCTGATCTCCCTCGGCTACAAACGGGTCGCGCTGGTCGTGGGCGAGGTTTCCAACGGGCGTGTGGACGGCAACTGGCTGGGCGGTTATCTCACGGAAATCCTCCACAAGAAACTGGATCCCCTTGTCTTTTTGCGCACTACGAAGGGCTCCGAAACCCTGCTGGAAGACAGGGAATCGCCGCGGCTGAAAGCATGGCTGGAAAAAAACAAACCCGATGCCCTGATCATCGACTACAGCCCGCCTTTCATCCCCTGGTTGAAAGAAACCTGCGGCCTTCGCGTTCCGGAGGATATCGGCGTGACGAGCCTGAACGTCCAGAGCGATGATATGATTCACAGCGGGATTGATCAGAACGAATCCGAGATCGGCTCGGCGGCGGTAGATCTCCTCGTGAACATGCTCCATACGAACGAGCGCGGCATACCCGCCATATCCCGCAGGCTGCTCATCGAGGGAACATGGAGGATGGGAGAAACCGTCCGGCGAATCAACGTTCCCGAAGGAATGGCGTCCCGCCCATCGACGCCAAAAAAGCGCGGCGGCAAGCGGTTTTTACAATGAGACCCTGCACCGGATATTTTGCTCCCTCTCCGTGAATTCAAACGGAATTGCAGATCCGTTTACGATTACTTCCCGGGGCCTGGATATTTGATGGATGTTCAACTCGATGGCCGGTTGCCCGTGAATCGAGATACGCGGCCGCTGCGTATCCGGCACAATGAGTGCGTCCACCTTCGACAGGGAATCGAGGACCACCGTCTTTCCACGTCGCAGGTAGCTTCCACCGACCACAATTAGCCGGCGAATATTTCCGATGTCATCGGGTGAAGCAGCCTTGGGACGGCTCACTGCAAACAGATAAGCGTCCGTTTCCCAGCCCTCAATGGACGCACAACTGTTCTCGTGCATGCGGCGGCCATCCGCGAGCAGATTGAAATAAATATCCGTGTCCGTCGTTTCACCCCGGATACGGATGCCCAGCAGATCGGTCGCCTCGAATTTTTCGATGCCCGGGAGTTGCCCCTCTTTTCCTTCCAAGGGAGTGATGACCGTAACGAAGTTTTGCTGTTGCTGCTTTTGAGTAGTCGAAAATTCCAGGTAACCTGCCTGTTCATCAGGACGATCCGGCGCGGGCGCGACCGGCCGGGCGGCCTGGAGTTGTTCCGGATGAAGCACACGCACGCGGGCCTCTGCTGATGAATTGCGGACCACGGCGTCCTGCCCATCCATCTCCGCCGTTCCGGCATGGTGCAGCAGCCAGTTGAAACATGCGGGCTCATGCGCGAGCAGGTCGTCGAAAATCACGATCGAGCCATCCACCCAGAGCCAGTGCCGGAAGTGCCGGGCGAGCAGATGCGCCATGGGGCCCGTGGCATCGGCGTACACGTATTTCACGCCCGCGTCGTCGAGCAGGCTGTGCATCGTGCCGTGGAATTTCGTACCGCGCGTGAAAATCTCAGGCGGCACTCCTTTTCCATCCACCAGCACCACATTGTGCGCGCGGGAGGTAACATAGTATTTCGTATATTCCGGGTTGCTGTAAACGCAGAACCCGGCATCGACGATCAGCGGCCTACCGTGATGAAAAAGAATGAACGATCCCGAATCCGCATGGGCGTGCCCCCAGAATGGTCCCGACCTCGCGGCCAGCATCGTGGCGTTGTCCTCCCACGACGAGCGCATCACCGCCCACCCGACGCCGGGGAACAAAACGGATGTGGGAAGACTGTCAACCGGGGTCTCCGTGACCTCGTCCGCATCCAGCAACAGGTCCATGGGAACGGCCTGGCCGGTCGCCGTGCGCTTCACATACCAGTTGGCCAGTGGGGAGGCGACCCCGTTGGCAAGCAGAAGGCGCATCGAGCTGGTGGCTGCCTTCGAGATCATCTGGTCGCAGAAATTCACCGTGAGATATCCGTCGCTCGCAGGGTAGAGCGTGTGCAGGAAAAACTTCTCCACGCGTTCCAGCGCCGGGTGCCCGGCCGGCACACACCCCGGGCATGCATCCACCAGCGCCGTGCGGTACCGCAGATATTCCATCATCGCGTAGTTCGCATAGCCGACCCCCTCGTAGAACGCGCCCCCGGAATCGAAGTTGGCTATTTTACTTTGTAAAACATTCCCCCCATAGCCGAACCAGAGCGGCACGCTCCGCTCGATCGCGTCGATCCATCCCGGCGCGGCGGGATTGTCGCCCAGCAGCGAGATCGCGCCCAGCCCGGCCATGGAGAGGCAGACGATCCACCAGTTGTGCCCCATGGAGTCGAGCGCGTGAATGCGCCTTCCGGGCAGCAACCAGTCCTCCAGGATCGGTTTCACGCCTTTCTCCGCAAGCGCCGCGCCGATGCACTCCCGGTCCCCCGGTGCAAGCGAGTCGCGGACCAGGTCGTACCCGAGCGCGTACGCAAAGCAAAACGCCGACGTGATCAACTCGGAGCGCCACGGCGGCACGCGCTTGAAAAACGACGGCGCGCACCACACATCATAACCCGCATAATGCAGCAACCCGTCGCGGATTTTCGCCACGTAGCGCGGATCGGGTTCCAGCATGTGGAGCATGCCCAGCGTCTGGACGATTTCCCCCAGCTCGTGCGCTGGCGGGCCGTAATTTGCATGCTGCCATGTCCCCTCGGCGGCTGTTTTTTCCGGCGTCCACTGGATGTCCAGCAATTCCACGCCCCTCGCCTTCAACCGCTCCCACCGGGTCGCTACCTCCGCGCTTTGCGAAATCCGCTGCCGCAGCCGCTCCATGCGGGCGGCAGTGATCAACATCATGGGGCGTTTTTGACCCGCAGCCAGTTTTACCCAATCCGTGTGTTCGGGACCTGATGGGATCATTGCAAATGAAAAACCTCGCGGATGTCACGCGCCACCGGGCTTCCGTCGGGATTGGCTGGCATGACGTCCTTCATGTAATCCCACCATTTGCGGCAGGTCTCCGTGTTGGCAATCGCCTGCCAGCGAGCCTCGTCTTCAATCTCTGCATAGGCAAAAAGCAACCGCGTTTCGGGATCGAGAAAGATGGAGTAGTTGGACACACCGTGGGCTTTTAAAACAGTCTCCAGTTCCGGCCATACCGGGTTGTGCCTGCGGCGGTATTCCTCCTCCAGTCCTGCGTTGACTGACATCACGAAGCCTTTGCGAATCATTATAAACTCCTCCTCGAAGTGAGCATTCGCAGCTATCGCATTTTCTTCAATTCAAATTGTTTCCCTGCGAGGGCCTCTTTGACAAACACGCCCCAGTAGGGGGTCGGCGTATACTTCCAGTCCTGTATCACGCACGGGCCGCATTTCGGATGAAAGCTGAATCCCGTCCAGTTCAATTTGTATTTCTGGATCAGGCCGATCATGTCAGCGGGCCATGCGCTTCCGACCCCCACGGCTTCGTAACGCTGATCCTGGGGAATGAATTTAAAGTCCTCCCACCTGGCAGGATTGCCGGTTTCGCCGATGAAAACGGGATATTTTGCGGCGGCATCAAGCGTATTTTTCTGCCAGTCCTTCTTCCACGGATAAATGTGCGAGGAATACATGATGCCGTCACCCCCCACCCGATCCTGCAATGCATAGTCGCCAACCACGCCGGAAAGATCGAACCCCCAGTCCAGACCACCTGCAATGATGAGATTGCGGGCGCCGGTGGACCGCACCGCATTCACGAGCGCCTGCATGCCGGGCGAGAATCCGCCCTGCTGTTTCTGGTTGTTTTCCGCAACGTTCACATCGGCAACCTTGTTTTCCGGCCCGTTCAAATCCCCGCCATCGCGCCACACCTTCCACGACATACTGTGGGGCTCGTTGAACAATTCAAAAATCACCGCGGGATTATTTTTGTACCGTGCCGCAGCATCCTTCCAGAAAGACGCGTCTTTTTCCGTGGGAGCGCCAAACCCGTGCAGATCCAGAACCAGGTAGGCGCCCCGCCTTGAGGCAGCTTCCACTGCAGAATCCACCAGCCGCCGGTAGGTCATCCCGTTGTCTCCTTTTTTCTGCCACGGGCCTGTTCCAAACCAGAAATTTTCCTTCACGGGAAGGCGGATCACATTTGCATGCCACTGGCCGATCGCCACCGGGACCGACTCAAGGATATGTTCGCCTCCAGCCGACCATTCCATGCTGTCGATACACAGCCCTTGAAGCCATACCGTTTTACCACTGGCCGTCTTGAGCTGGTTGCCGTCGACATGCAACTCCTGCGGGGTCTGGGCGGAGAGCATGATCGCCGGAAGCAGGACCATGCTTAACGTGAGAAAATTCGTTTTGCGCATATTTTTTCAACCGTTTTTCGTTGCCTCAAAATCCATGAACAGGCAAAGCGGGGACGGCGCCTGCCGGTTTGATTCTGTTTATTGTTGCTTAAAAGAAACATTCCCCTGCCCGCAAAGGCAGGGGAATGTTAAACACCAGTTGCGCCCCAATCAGGTCCCCACCCGACGTCTGCGCAACTTTTGGATGCCGATGAGCATTCCAAATCCTGAAAGGATCATTCCCCATGTGCCTGGCTCGGGGATCACTGCAAACTCCTTGGTTCCCGTCTGGAATCCATTGATGCCATCGCTGATGCCCGAGTGGTCCATCACCGCCCATGCAACTCCATTGTAATAACCGTAGGCACCCAGTTGCTGGCTCAACGAACCGGGGCTGCTCGCGAGGTAGTCGGCATACGATTCGTTCAAGGCTCCCGACCCGAATGGAGTCGGCGCATTGCCGTTGACTCCACCCGTGTCGTTTCCTGCGATCGCGTTCACGAACTGGTTGCCGTTGTTCCAGCCGATGTACTCCACCCCGGTGGCGGTTGTGTCATACGTCAGTTGCAGCACGTAGATGTCCGTGATCACAACCTGCCCGTTTGCGGGGTTGGTTCCGTTCAAGCCGGCCAGTGTCAGGATGTCGCTCGTGCGGTTCGCATTTGTCACCCCGTTGGCTGCCGTTGTGTCGAAGCTCATCTTCACGGTGTTCCTCGCGCTCGCCACTCCGTTGATCAATGTCGCCGTGGTCGGGATTCCCGCGTTGCCCGTGTTCGTGTGCGCTCCTGCCACTGTGCCGCTGATCGCCAGGCCGTAGCCGCTGCTGGTTCCGTCGTGGGCCGATGTGCCGCTGCTGGCCGCTGTGGTTCCGTAGGCCTGGCCGGAGAGCACGTCCGCGCTCGATACATCTGTACGGCTGGTACTGGTGTTACCCGTGACGGTTGCCGTGAGGCTCGTGGTGGCTGAGTTCAGCACGTCGTTGGCGCTTGCTCCGCTGATTGTCTGGTCGTTCTGCGCGCTGACCACCAGTTTGCCCTGGTAGCTGCCGTTCAGTTTGCCCGTGGGCGTGAAGCTTGCCGCCACTGCGCTTCCACTCGATGCGATCGTTCCGCTCAATGCCGTGCTCCAGCCTGCCTGGGTCTGCGATGCTACCAAAGTTGAGCTGGTGATGATTGCGTCCGAGCGCAAGCCGCCGGCTGTTGCAGCCGCGTTGCTCACACGCCAGGTCTGCCCGTTGCCGGTGCCGCTGAAGCTCAGGCTGGCGGGGTCATATACCGAGACACTCACGGTTCCGGCTGAACCGGTCAATGTGGCTGCGCCGCCGAGTGTGCTGTTGTTCGCAGAAGATACTCCCGCTGTCACTGTCACCACTCCGCTTGATCCGCTGCTCACGTATTTCTGGTTTCCGGCGTTGCTGCCGCTGGTCTGGATTGCGAGCGATCCGCTCGTGGTGCCGCCGGTGACTGAGCCGGGGCCGCCTGTCACTGTCGAGCCCAGGCCGGTGTAGCTCAGGCCGTCCTGGCCGGTGGTGCCGGTGTTCGTGATCGTAGTGGTGATTGCCGTGGAGCCGCCCGTGAGCACCTTCGATGTGCCTGCGGATACTGCCAGCGTGTAGTTGGTCGAGGTAATGCCAGCAGGAGCTATCGTCAATGTTACA
>Ga0268264_10002542_pt1 | contig 16015 bp, 12 predicted proteins | sample KBSSwiS32_FD_190357 | JGI IMG/M metagenome (GOLD analysis project Ga0268264, IMG submission 190357) | Switchgrass rhizosphere microbial communities from Kellogg Biological Station, Michigan, USA - KBS Switchgrass S3-2 (SPAdes) (version 2) | ecosystem: Host-associated > Plants > Roots >...
GCGACATCGCCTCCGCGACCTGGCGCACCCGCTGGACCGACCGGGTCAGCGAGCGGGCCACGAACCAGCCCAGCGCCAGCGCGGCCAGGACGCCGACCAAGAGCACCGTGATCGAGAAGTTGCGGCTGCTCAGGTAGGAGGCGTGGATCCGGTCGACCCTCGTCGACGCCTTCGCGCTCTCGAGGTCGGACAGCTTGCCGATCTCCTCCGAGATCGCGCCGGCGATCGGCGCGACGGACTTCTGGTTGGTCTCGACCCAGGCGTCGGTGTCGTGGGCCAGTGTGAGTGGGGCGAGCACGGTGCGCTGCGCGTCGAGGTACTCGGTCACCTTCGCCGTCAGCTCCTCGAAGACGGGACGGGTCTCCGGGTCGAGTCCGAGACCGCTGTACTGCTTGGCCGCGGTGTCGAACGCCGCCTGGTCGTCGTCGAGCGCAGCGATGGCCTTCGCGGCGTTGTTCTGGTCGATCACGGCGTCCCGGGCGTGGAGCCGCAATGAGGCCAGAGCCTGGTTCATGGCGCTGGCGGCCTCGATGGACCTGACGTTGTCGTCGTACATCGTGTTCGCCTCGTCGGCGGAACGGCTGAGCGCGTTGAGTCCGACGAGACCGACCAGCACGGCTACCGCGGCCGTCACGATGATCGACGTCAGGATCTTCACACTGATCTTCAGATTGGCAAAGCGAGCCACCGGCCCGAGACGATGGGTGTTGTCCACGAGATATTCCTCTTTGGTGATGGGAGCGTGACGTCACGCCGCGTGACACGCGGGGGACGAGGTTGTCGCGCCACCATCGGCATCGCCGTGGCCCACCTGAGGGAACCGCTGTCTCCTCCTACGGGACGGAGCCCTGCCACCCCCGCCCAGTCGCAGCGGGGGTGGCACTGCCCCCGTGTCAGGAGATTCGGAAGAAGCTGATGTCCTGTCGCAGGCCGGCGGCCATCCGGGCGAGCTCGTCGACCGCGGTCCGGGTGTGGGCCAGGGCCTCGGTGGTCGAGGTGGCGGCGTCCGAGACTCCGGAGATGTTGCTCGCGATCTCCCCCGAGCTGGAGGAGGCCTCGGCGACGTTGCGGCTCATCTCGTTGGTGGTGGCCGTCTGCTCCTCGACCGCGGAGGCGATGGTCAGCTGGTAGTCGTTGATCGAGGTGATGATCGAGGAGATCTGCGCGATCGCCTCGACGGCGCCGCCGGTGTCGCCCTGGATCGTCTCGACCCGGCGGGCGATGTCCTCGGTGGCCCGCGCCGTCTCCTGGGCAAGCTCCTTGACCTCGTTGGCGACCACGGCGAAGCCCTTGCCGGCCTCGCCGGCACGCGCGGCCTCGATGGTGGCGTTGAGCGCGAGCAGGTTGGTCTGCTCGGCGATCGAGGTGATCACCTTGACCACGTTGCCGATCTCCTGGCTCGAGGCGCCCAGCTTGCCGACGCTGACGTTGGTGGTCTCCACCATGGTCACCGCCTGGGCGGCGACCCGGGCGGCCTCGTTGGCTGAGTGGGCGATCTCGCGGATCGAGGCACCCATCTCCTCGGCGCCCGCGGCCACGATTTCGATATTGCGCGAGACCTCGGTTGCGGCGCCGGAGACCACACCGGCCTGTACCGAGGTCTCCTCGGCGCCCGCGGCGATCTGCTGGCTGGAGCTGGACAGCTGGTCCGAGGCCGATGCCACGGCTTCGGCCGACTGGGTCACCGTGTCGATCAGCCTGCGAATCGCGTCGTTGGCAACGTCGAGGCTGGCGGCCATCTGACCGATCTCGTCCTTGCTGGTGACGTCGGCGTGCACCGTCAGGTCGCCGCGCGACATCGCCTCCGCGACCTGGCGCACCCGCTGGACCGACCGGGTCAGCGAGCGGGCCACGAACCAGCCCAGCGCCAGCGCGGCCAGGACGCCGACCAAGAGCACCGTGATCGAGAAGTTGCGGTCGCTCAGGTAGGAGGCGTGGATCTCGTGGACCGTCGCTGCAGCCTTGTCGCGGTCGTTCTGGGTCAGCGCTCCGATGTCCTTCTCGATCGCGGCATCGAGAGGAGCCACCGACTCCTGGTTCGCCTGGAGCCAGCCGTCGCTGTCGTGGGCCAGCGCGAGCGGCGCGAGCACGGTGCGCTGCGCGTCGAGGTACGCCTTCACCTTCGCCGTCAGGTCTTCGAAGACCGGGCGGGTCGTGTTGTCGAGCCCCAGGTCGCTGTACTGCCTGGCCGCGGTCTCGAACGCCGCCTGGTCGTCGTCGAGCGCGGCGATGGCCTTCGCGGCGTTGTTCTGGTCGATCACGGCGTCGCGCGCATCGGTCTGCATCGAGGCCAGGGTCCGCTCCATGGTGCTCGAGACCTGGATGGCCGTCACGTCGTCGTCGTACATCGCCTTCGCGTCGGTGGCGGAGCCGCTCAGCGCATGGAGTCCGACGAGACCCACGACGACGGCGACCGCGGCGGTCACGATGATCGACGTCAGGATCTTGACGCTTAGCTTCAGGTCAGCGAACCGAGCGAGCGGGCCGCGACGTCGGGTGTTGTCCACGGAACAGTCCTCTTTGGTGAGATACCCGAGACCCAGTCCGAGACCAGCGGAGATGCCTTGTCCCGCCATTTCGGCATGGTGGTGGCCCACCTGAGGGAAATGCTGTGTCCCGTGCCGACGGTCCGGGTACGGCAGTGCTGAGGACAGTGCTGAGGAGAGTGCTGGCGTACGGCACCGAGGGGGGCGGATGGGCACGTCGACCACCTCCCACCGGGCCGAGCACAGCGCCCGCCGGTCCGACACCCTCGCGTGGGCCGTGCGGGGCGGGTTGGTGGGCTACGGGCTGCTCCACCTCCTCGTCGCCTGCATCGCGGCGCGGCTGGTGCTCACCCCGGCCACGGGCTCGGCCACCGGCCGGGGAGCGCTGGCGCAGCTGGCCGACGGCGGCCCGGGCCGGCTGCTCCTGCTGGTGATGGCCGTCGGCTTCGCCGCGCTCGTGATCTGGCAGCTGATCGCGGCCGCGGTCGGCTATCACCGCGACACGGGTGCCCGGCGGGTCCTCCAGCGGCTCGCCGCCGTGTGCAGGGGGTCGGTCTGGGCCTATCTGGCGCTCACCACGGCAGACCTCGCCCGCAGCGGCGGCTCCCGCGAGTCGTCCCCGGCCGCGACGACCGCGACGGTCATGTCCTGGCCGGCCGGGGTGTGGCTGGTGGCCCTGGTCGGCGTCGTCGTGACAGTGGTGGGGATCGGCCTCGCGGTCTTCGGGTGGCGCCTCGGGTTCCTGCCACAGCTCGACCGCCGGGCTCGCTCCCGCGATGGGCGACGACGGGTGCCGATCGTGGTGCTCGGCCGGGTCGGCTACGCCGCCAAGGGCACGGCTCTCGTGGTGATCGGCGTCCTCCTGGTCTGGGCCGCCTGGGGCCACGACCCGGCCCGGTCGGGCGGGCTCGACCGGTCGCTCTACGAGCTGGTCGGCGGTGGCCTCGGAGAGGCCGCGGTCATCGTGGTGGCCGTGGGGCTCGGTTGCTTCGGACTCTTCCTGGTGGCGCGCGCCTGGCACCTCAACCGGGACTCCCTGACCTCGTGAGCTCGCCGCCCAGCGCGCCGCCCCGGGTCAGCTCGAGCGCAGCCAGACCGCGGTGTCGGGCGGCAGCTCGCGGCCCTCGAGCTCGCTGCTTGCGAGCACGACGTCGCCCGCGGGCAGCGGGACAGGCTCCGCTCCGGAGTTGAGGACGACGGTCAGTGCGCCGCGGGTGAAGACGAGCAGGTCGGCGCCGGCATCGAGCAGCTCGATCTCCTCGGTCGCGTCGACGGTGTGCTTGCGGCGGGCCGCGAGCGCGGCCTTGTAGAACGCGAGCGTCGAGTCGGGGTCGGCCTCCTGCGCGGCGACGATTCGGTCCGCCCAGTCGAGCGGCTGGGGGAGCCAGGGCTGGCCGGAGCCCGGTCCGAAGCCGTAGGGCGGCGCATCGCCGGACCACGGGATCGGGACCCGGCAGCCGTCGCGCCAGTCGCGGTGGGTCCGCAGCCAGGCGGGGTCCTGGCGCGCCTCCTCCGGGACGTCGACGTTCTCCAGACCCAGCTCCTCGCCCTGGTAGAGGTACGCCGAGCCGGGCAGGGCCAGCATCGCCAGGGTGGCGGCGCGGGCGCGAGCGACGCCGACCGGGCCACCGCCGTAGCGCGTCGCGTGCCGGACGACGTCGTGGTTGCTCAGCACCCAGGTCGGTGCGGCGGCGACCTCGGAGAGCGCGTCGAAGGTGTGCCGGATGACGCGACCGAATGCGCGCGCTGACCAGGGCGCCAGGAGCCAGGAGAAGTTGAAGGCCTGGCTCATCTCGTCGGCCCGCACGTAGCGCGCCATCGACTCGGGCGACTGGGTCCACGCCTCGGCGACCGTCATCCGGTCGCCGGGGTAGTCCGCGAGCACCTGGTGCCAGCGCCGGTAGACGTCGTGCACCTCCGGCTGGTCCCACATCGGCTCGTCTCGCCCGGTGTGGTCGACCATCGCGTGCTCGAAGCTGAAGTCGACGCCACTCCCGAGCTTCTCGCCTTCCCTGACGACCTGGTCCCGCAGGCCGGCCTCCTTGAGCAGGCCGTGGGCCACGTCGACACGGAAGCCGTCGACGCCGCGGTCGAGCCAGAAGCGCAGCACGGACTCGAACATGTCGCCGACCTCGGGGTTGCGCCAGTCGAGGTCGGGCTGGGTGGTGTCGAAGAGGTGGAGGTACCACTGACCGTCCGGCACCCGCGTCCAGGCCTCGCCGCCGAAGACCGAGCGCCAGTTGTTCGGGGGCTGGTCGCCGTGCGGACCCAGGCCGTCGCGGAAGATGTAGCGGCCCCGCTCCGGAGAGCCGGGCGGGCTGGCCAGCGCCGCCTTGAACCAGGCGTGCTCGCTCGAGGTGTGGTTGGGCACCAGGTCGACGACGACCCTCAGCCCGAGCTCATGCGCTCGGTCGAGCAGCGCGTCGGCGTCGGCGAGGCTGCCGAACAGCGGGTCGACGTCCTGGTAGTCGGCGACGTCGTAGCCGTGGTCGTGCTGCGGCGAGGTGTAGAACGGCGTGATCCAGAGTGCGTCGACGCCGAGGTCGCGCAGGTAGGGGAGCCGGGAGGTGATCCCCGGCAGGTCGCCCACGCCGTCGCCGTCGTTGTCGGCGAAGCTACGCACGTAGACCTGGTAGGTCACGGCGTGCCGCCACCAGGGCGTCTGCGGGTCGGTCGTTGGATCGTTCAAAGCCGGCACCGGTCCACCGTAGCCGGGAGCGGAGGTCAGTTGAAGTCGGCGGGGTCGACGGCGATCCAGACCTGCTCGGCCGCGCCGACCAGGCGGCCGGCGGCGTCGTAGAGCGAGGTCGCGCTCGTCCGCTTCCGCCCGGACTCACCCCGCGCCTCGCCCACGACCACGTGCTCCTCACCGACGGCCGGCAGCGACCAGAGCCGGGCGGTCATGGTGCCGAGCACCATCAGCCGCGCACCGATGTCGGACGCCCAGCCACCCGCACAGTCGAGCGCGGCCCAGGTGACCGCGTGCCCGACCTCCCGGGTGGCGTCGCGATACTCGTGCCAGTCCGCGGCCAGGCTCGGATCCGGCGTCCAGGTGGCTGCGACCCGACCCTCCTCGACCGGGCCGGGGAAGATCCGCAGCCCGTCACCCTCAGCGCGTCCGGTGCCGCACGAGAAGCAGGTCGGGAACGGGTGCCCGGTCAGTCCCGGGTAGCGCGCCTCGGCGGCGCGCGCGGTGGCGGCGTCGACCGGCTCGACGGGCGTCGGGTCGTGGTCGGCCCTGCTCGCCCGGGCCACCTCGCGACCGGCGTACGACGAGACGAGGAGCTCCTCGGACCGTGTCACTGCCATTGCGACGTCCACGGGCGGCGGCTGGCTGAGCCGGACCGAGACCGTCGTCCATTCGGCTGGTGCCAGCGCCGCGAGCGCGCCCGCGGTGTAGCCGCCGTTCCCTGATCGAGCCGGACCGCGGAACCTGCCGGCGACGACGAGCTCGGTGTCGATGGTGCTCTCGCTCACCCGGCCACGCTACGCCCGCGCGCCCGGACGACGGCGAGCGAGCCGACAGCGGCCATCAGGAGCAGCAGCGCGACGTTGTGGCCGAGCTTGTCGGCGTGCGTGACGTGGCCGATCGGCTCGGTGCCGAAGGCGAACGCGGCGAACGACGTGAGCCACCCCGCGGCAAGGGCAGCCACGTGCCGCGACGACCAGCCCGGACGTCGCGAGACCCACCAGACGAGTGCGGCGCTGCCGGCGTAGACGGCGATCAGGACGTCGGTCCCGAGCGGCGAGGGCGGCAGCAGCTGGGAGCCGGTCGCGACCGCGTAGGCCGCCGGCGCGACCAGCCACGGGCTCGGGGCTCGCCCGACGACGCGGGTCGGCACCCGGCGACCGCAGCGCAGTGCCCCGGCGACCAGCAGGACGGCCGCGACGCCCGCCCCCACCAGCTGACCCGCGGAGGCGTGGTCGTCCTCGGTCGTGAGCAGGTCCCGCAGGACCAGTGCGGAGGCACCGGCATAGATCAGCGTGACGGCGACCACCATGGCGCGACCCAGCCACGGGTCCTGGCCGCGCCGCCCGGCCAGCCCTTCGACCACCGCGATCGGGCCGACCATGCTCGCCAGCACGTGGTTGGCCACGAAGGACACGGCCAGGAAGATGCTCAGCCCGATGGGCGCGACGTAGGTGGGGTCGGCCATCTGGTGCCAGTAGGGGATGTCGCGATAGTCGCGGCTGAACATCGACTGATCGACCAGCCCGGCCTCGACGACCCCGAACGCAGCGGCCAGCAGCACGATCCCGGGCCAGCCGAGGCCACGACGCCGGGCCAGCTCCCTGATCAGCAGCGCGGGACAGCCGTAGAGCGGCGTGAACACCACCAGGTTGCCGACCAGCTCGCAGGGGTGCCCGGTCGAGTCGTCGTAGCCCCAGACGTACTCGGCGCAGACCGGCGCCAGGACAGCGAGGGCCACGACCGGCAGCCAGCGGGTGCGCATGCGACCGACGCTAAGGACGGGGCGCGGCCCTCGTAAGCGACCACGGTCGGCGCCTGGTCGAGACTTTCGTCAGCGGATCCGCTCCCAGCGGTCGAGGGCCTCCTGCCGCTCGGCTCGGTGGTCGACGACCGGCTGCGGGTAGCCGACCAGCTCGCGGGTGTCGGGGTCCGGGTCGTGCGGGTCGGGGACCAGGCCGGGGTCGCTCAGCTCCCCGACCCACCGCCGCACGTAGCCGCCGTCGGGGTCGAACTTGCGGCCCTGGCCGGTCGGGTTGAAGACCCGGAAGTACGGCGCCGCGTCGGTCCCGCACCCGGCGACCCACTGCCAGCCGTGCTGGTTGGACGCCAGGTCGCCGTCGACCAGCCAGTGCATGAAGTGCCGGGCGCCGTGCTGCCACTCCAGGTGCAGGTCCTTGACCAGGAAGCTGGCGACGACCATCCGGACCCGGTTGTGCATCCAGCCGGTCGCGCGCAGCTGGCGCATCCCGGCGTCCACGATCGGGAAGCCGGTGCGCCCGGCGCGCCAGGCCTCGAGCTGCGCTCCAGGCCGGTCGTAGGCCATCGCGGCGTACTCCGTGCGGAGGTAGTCCCGGGCCGTGCGTGGCTGCGCGAACAGCACGTCGGCGTAGAACTCGCGCCAGGCGAGCTCCGTGCGGTAGCTCGCCGCCCCCGCGCTCCGCTTGCGCGCCAGGTCGGCCAGCATCGTGCGCGGGTGGATCTCGCCCCACTTCAGGTGCACGGACATGTGGGAGGTGCCGTCCACCCCCGGCTTGTCGCGGTCGTCGTCGTAGGCGTCGACGCGCTCGAGGAACTCCGCCCACCGGCGTCTGGCGGCTGCCTCTCCCGCATCGGGCAGCTCGAGGCCCGCAGGCAGCCGTGTCTCGGGGATGGTGGTGGTGTCCTTCTCGAGGGTCAGCCAGCCGGCGTCGTTCGGCTCGTCGGCCGGGTCGCGCCAGCCGTGGTCGGACCACGCCCTGCTGAACGGTGTGAAGACCTGGTAGGGGTCGCCCGAGCCGTTGGTCACCCGCCCGGGCGCGACGGCGTACGGCGAGCCGGTGAGCACCAGCTCGATGCCGGCGTCTGCGAGCGCCTGCGCCACGGCCCGGTCGCGCCCGCGTCCGTAGGGGCCGAAGTCGGCCGCGGCGTGCACCCGCTGGGCGCCGACCGCCTTCGCCGCCCGGACGACCCGGCGCACCGGGTCGCCCCGCACCACGCCGAGCCGGCCCCCGCGCTCCAGCAGCTCGGCGTCGAGGGCGCGTAGCGAGGCGCCGAGGTAGCCCCGCCGGGAGGGGCCCGCCGGACCCCAGAGCGCCGCATCGAGCACGAACAGCGGCAGCACCGGGCCATCCGCTGCGGCCTCGAGCAGCGCGGGGTTGTCACCCAGCCGGAGATCGCGCCGGAACCACATCACGCTGGCCACCGGCTCACCCTCCCGCGTCGGTTCGGTCGTCCGCGGCCCGGTACCCGGCCGTAGGACAGAATGGACCGGTGAGCACCCCACGAAACCGCGCAGGGGCGGCGCTCGGGGCGAGCGCCGCACGCTTTCGACGGGGCGCCGACACAGCATGAGCGACCTGATCGACACCACCGAGATGTACCTGCGAACCATCTACGAGCTGGTCGAGGAGGGCATCGTCCCGCTGCGTGCGCGGATCGCCGAGCGGCTGCACCAGAGCGGCCCCACCGTCTCGCAGACCGTCGCCCGGATGGAGCGTGACGGGCTGCTCACCGTCGAGGGCGACCGCCACCTCCAGCTGACCGAGGAGGGGATGCGCCTGGCCACCCGGGTGATGCGCAAGCACCGGCTGGCGGAGCGGCTGCTGACCGACGTGATCGGCCTGGACTGGGAGCTCGTCCACGACGAGGCGTGCCGCTGGGAGCACGTGATGTCGGAGACGGTCGAGCGCCGGCTCGTCGAGCTGCTCGACCACCCCACCGAGTCGCCCTACGGCAACCCGATCCCGGGGCTCGCAGAGCTGGGCGAGTCCGCGGTAGGGGAGCAGTTCATGACCGGCGTCGAGGCGCTCTCCGACGCCGCGTCCGCTGAGGAGGGCCGGGTGCTGGTGCGCCGGATCTCCGAGGAGATGCAGAAGGACGAGAGCCTGATGAGCGCCCTTCGGCGGGTCGGTGCCCTGCCCGACAAGACGATCACCGTGGTGACCACCGCCGAGGGCGTGCTGGTCGGGTCGGGCGGCGAGACCGCCGAGATCGTGCCCGAGGCCGCCGAGCACATCTTCGTCCGCAAGCTCTGATCTTTTTCGGCTCAAGAGAGCCCCTATCGGCAGGCCGAGGGCGGACCTGAGGAGTTCGCTGCGCTGGGATAGACCATGTATTCGACGGCGGTAACCTGCTGTTGGGGGCGACGTTCTCTATGCGTCGGGGGCTCCCCCGTGGAAGGAGAACCGTGATGGAGCGCATCGAGATCCGGACCAGGGCCGAGGACCTCAGGGGCCTGTTCTACATCACCGTCCGGCACTCCGAGACGACCTTGGCCCGCGGCCTCGAGCCCGCGGAGGAAGTGGTGCTGCAGGACGCCGACGGCGGCTACCGGTCCGGCACCGTCGAGGAGATCGGGTTCACGCTGGAGGACACCGAGTACGTCGTGCGGCTGGGGGCGCGGCTCCCCGACGACCTCGCCGCCGAGCGGCTCTCCGGCGCCGAGCTGTCGCGGGACCAGCAAGACATCCACGACGTCGTCGACCTGATCGGCGAGCTGCGCCGCCTGGTCGTCACTGTCTGAGGCAGTGTTGGATTGCGGCGCCTTCGGCGCCGCGTGCTCGGCGCGCTGGTTTGGCGCGCCGAGCCAGCAGGTCGAGGAACTCGCTGCAGCCCTCGTCCAGTCGACGCGTCGCGAGCTCGTCGCCGCGGGTCGCGCCCCGGTTGACGATCACCACCGGCGTGCCGGCCTTGGCGGCGCGGCGGACGAACCGCAGGCCGCTCATCACCGTGAGGCTGGAGCCGACGACCAACAGCGCACCGGCGCAGTCGACCAGCGCGTCCACGGCGGCGTAGCAGCGCTCGACCCGGACGGCCGGGACGTTCTCGCCGAAGAAGACCACGTGCGGCTTGAGGACGCCGCCGCAGTCGGCGCACCCGGCGAGCACGAAATCATCGGTGTCGTCGAGCTCGACGTCACCGTCGGGCCGGACCTCGGCGGCGAGGTGGCGCTCGGCGAAGCCGGGGTTGAGCGCCGCGAGCCGCTCGTGGAGGGCGGTGCGGCTCGAGACTGCCCGGCAGGAGAGGCAGACGACCTCTGCGATCCGACCGTGCAGCGCGACCAGGCGGCGCGATCCGGCGCGCTCGTGCAGCCCGTCGACGTTCTGGGTGATCAGCAGCTCGGGGTCGATCCGGGCCAGCGCGTGGTGCCCGGCGTTGGGCTCCGCCTCGCGCATCCGGCCCCAGCCGAGGTGGCTGCGGGCCCAGTAGCGCTGCTGCGCGCTCGTGCCCGAGACGAACTCCTGGTAGGTCATCGGCTGCCGCGCCACGCTGTTGGGGCCGCGGTAGTCCGGGATCCCGGAGTCGGTGGAGCAGCCGGCTCCGGTCAGCACCACCAGCGGTCGCTCGACCAGCAGGTCCAGGACCTCGGCGGTCCGCGCCGCGACCGCGCCGTCGGCGAGCTGGGTCATCGTGCGTACCGCAGCGCCGCCCGCTCGCGCGCCTTGGCCGCCTCGACCTCACGGTCCTTCGGCGGCGCGGTGGTCACCAGGTCGTCGACGAGGTGCCGCACGATGTGGGCGATGTCGTGCACGGCCCGGTCGAACACCGCCTGGTTGGCCGCCGACGGCTTCGTCGTACCGCTCACCTTCCGCACGAACTGCAGCGCGGCCGCGGTGACCTCGTCGTCGGTCGCCGGCGGCTCGAAGTTGTGGAGGGGTCGGATGTTGCGGCACATGCTCCAAGCCTACGTGGGCTCGGGCCGCGGTCAGAGGTCGAAGAACGACGCCCCGTCGCCGGTCACCAGCACCACCCGGCCGTCGGCCAGGGGCACCAGCCGGACGGCGCTGACCTCGTCGCCGTACTCCACCTGGACCATCCGGTTGTCGAGGTGTCCGCCGCCGAGGGTCAGCACCGAGACGTAGCCGACCGTGCCGCGCTGCTCGTAGTCCTGCACGACGCTGAGCACGGTGCGCCCGTCCGGCAGCCAGGTGAGCTGTCGCGGATCCTGGGTGGCGAGGGCCTGGCTGTCGGGGCCGAAGCTCACCACGTCGAGCCGCCGCGGGTGGGTCAGGTCGTTGACGTCGAACAGCCCGGCCTGCGCGCCCCAGCGGCCGATCGCGTCCTGCGCCTGGCCGAGCCCCAGGAGCCGGTGCTGGCCGAGCGGGTGCAGGTACGCCGAGTAGCCGGGGATCTCCAGGGTGCCCATCAGCCGTGGCCGGTCGGAGTCGGTGAGGTCGACGGCGTAGAGCGGGTCGACCTGGCGGAAGGTCACGACGATCGCGAGGGTGTCGAACCAGCGCACGGACTCGATGTCCTCGCCCACCCCGAGCCCATCGAGGCGTCCGGACTCGACGAGGTCGTTGCCGTCCTGGCGGAAGGTGACGATCGAGGTGAAGTCGCCGGTGCTGCCGTTGGCGCCGACCGCGACCCGCAGCACGGCGTCCTGGCCGCTACCGACCGCGTCCATGGACCAACGGTCGCGGATCAAGCCGTCGACCTGCCCGGAGGCGGCGAAGATGGTGTCGATCCCGTCGAGGTCGAAGGCGTAGAGGCGGCTCGCCTCGTCGGCGACGCTGTACGTCGGGACGGGCCCGCCCGTCACGTCCTGGCCGGTGAGCCAGCCCGGGAGCAGGCCGTGCGGCATCGACTCGGGCATCGACGGGGGCATCGACTCGGGCATGGGCATCGGGTCCATGCACTCGAAGCAGCCGCGCAGCTGGCTCATCGGCGAGGTCGCCAGGTAGAGCTGGTCGACGGAGGCGTAGGCCAGGTCGGTGTCGACCGCCAGCCCGGTGACCGAGGGCGCGTCGGGCGCCGAGGCGTCGAAGCCGACGACGGCCATCGTGCCGAGTGCGCCGTCGTCGTCGGGGACGGCGACCTGGTCGCAACCGAGGAGTGGGGTCGGGTCGGCCCCGTCGAGGGAGACGGTCGGGAGCCAGCTGTCGATCGTGCTGCTGCGGACGACCTCGCGGTTGGCCTGGGTCGCCTCGTACTCGGTCGTCGTCTTGTTGGGCAGGGTGAAGTCGAGCTCCGGCAGGCCCGTGTCGAGCACCAGGCGGACGACGCCGTCGTGGAGCCGGGCGGTGGTCAGGTCGGCGTCGTACTCCACCGTGTGGGTGACCACGGGTGACGCGGGGTCCGACACGTCGATGGTCGCGACGTCGGTCACGGATCCGCCGGTGCCGGCCATGCCGGCCTGGTGGTGCGAGAGCGCGACCACGGTGTCGCCGGCCAGCAGGATCTCGGTGTCCCGCGCGACGCCGGGCAGGTCGAGCGAGGCGAGCCGCTCGACGGCGGCGCCGCTGAGGTCGTAGGTCACCAGGTCGCCGTCCTGCACGCGGAACAGCGTGCGGCCGTCGGTCTTGACCACGTCGGGTTCGTCGACACCGGCCTCCTGGACGTTGGTGCCGGTCTCGTCGTTGGTGGCGCGCACCGGCGCCGGCGCCGGTGCGGAGGGGCTCCGGGCCGCGTCACCGGCGGCGCCGCTCGCGGCGTTCGGGACGGCGTCCTCGATGGCCATGGGGTAAATGGGGCCGCCGTAGCCGTTCCAGCCGTAGGGGCCGACCAGGTCGATGCCGCGCTCGACGTACCACTGGAGCAGCGCGTCGCACGAGCCCGGCACCGAGAGCCCGCTGTCGGTGTAGGCCGCCGGCGTGGTGTCGGAGCCCGGGGCCGGGGAGGCGGTCGGGTCGGAGGTCGGGCCCGGTTCGAGCCGGGCTTTCGCGGACCCGTCGCCGTACGACGTTCCGGCGACGAACGCGGCCCCGAGACCGGTGAGAGTGGCGACGGTGGCGAGGCTTCTGGTGACGGTGCGGTGCAACGGCATGGTGCGGCCCTTCGGCGATCTGGAGACCGCCCGGATCAGCGGCGTCCGCTGATCGGACGGCCGGGTCCGGCGGTCGGTTCCCCGAGTGGGAGAGTCGGAGCATGCCGACCTCTCCGAGCCGCGACCTCGATGTCGTCCTGCACGGCGCCACCGGGTTCACCGGGAACCTCACCGCGGAGTACCTCGCCGAGCACGCCCCCGCCGGGCTGCGCTGGGCCCTCGCCGGACGCAACCTCGCCCAGCTGGAGTCGGTGCGCGACCGGCTCGCCGAGCTCGACCCGGCGCTCGCCGAGCTGGAGCTGATCGAGGCCGACAGCGGCGACCGGGCCGCCCTCGATGCCATGGCGCGGCGCACCAAGGTCGTGATCTCGACCGTCGGTCCCTATCTGCAGTTCGGCGAGCCGCTCGTCGCCGCGTGCGCCGAGGCCGGCACCGACTACGTCGACCTGACCGGCGAGCCCGAGTTCGCCGACCGGATGTACGTCGCCTACGACGCGATCGCGCAGAAGTCCGGCGCGCGCATCGTGCACTCGTGCGGCTTCGACTCCATCCCGCACGACCTGGGCGCCTACTTCACGGTCAAGCAGCTGGCCGCCAAGGGCCCGGTCGCGGTCCGCGGCGTGGTCCGCGCCGGCGGCGTTCCGTCCGGCGGGACCTTCCACTCCGCGATGGGGATCATGTCGCGCGCCAAGCAGACGCGCGAGGCAGCCAAGGCCCGGCGTGCTCTCGAGCCGCGTCCGGAAGGCCGTTCGTCCAAGGCCGTGGCCGGCAAGCCGCACCGCGACAAGGTCCTCGGCTGGTGGCTGCTCCCGCTGCCCACCATCGACCCGACCATCGTCGCCCGCAGCGGCGCCGCACTCCCGGCGTACGGCCCGCGGTTCACCTACTCCCACTACGCAGGCGCCAAGAAGCCCTGGAACGCCGCCGCCGTCGCCCTCGGTGCCGGCGCCGTGATGGCCGCCGCCCAGGTCTCACCGCTGCGCAACTTCCTGCTCGGCCGGGTCAAGCAGGGCGAGGGCCCCGACGAAGCGCGCCGCGCGAAGTCGTGGTTCACCGTCGACTTCGTCGGCGAGGGCGACGGCCGGACCGTGCACACCAAGGTCAAGGGCGGCGACCCCGGCTACGGCGAGACCTCGAAGATGCTCGCCGAGTCCGCACTCTGCCTCGCCTTCGACGACAACCCCCCGACCGCCGGCAGCGTCACCACCGCCCAAGCGATGGGCGACAACCTGATGGCCCGGCTGATCGCGGCCGGCATCACGTTCAAGGTCGTCTGAGGCGGCGCTCTCTCGGCCGTGGTTGGGGGCGACGACCAGTTGATTCCGCCCGGGTTGCCGCGGGCGGTGTGGCTGCGGTTCGGCGGTGGGTGGGTTGCGGGGTCTCGTGACGCTTGCTGCGCAAGCTCCTCGACCACCGAGGTCCGCCGGCCCGCTCGTCGAGGAGGTCGCGTAGCGACCGTCGCGAGACGTGGCGACCCGGTGCTGGTGGTCGCTCGTGGTCTTGGGTTGGGGGCGGCAACCCGATCACCGAGTGTCTGACCCTCGCCCGGGCCGTCAAGCAGAGTGCCTTCGCTGCGGTTCCCGGGGCGGGTTGACGGCCCGGGCGAGGGTCAAAGGCGGGCTGGTTATCGGGTTGCCGCGGGAGCTGTGGCTGCGGTCCGCGCGGGGGTGGTCTCGGTCGTCGAGGAGGTCGCGCAGCGACCGTCGCGAGACGCGGCGACCGGGGCTGGTGGTCGCTCACGGTCTTGGGTTGGGGGCGGCAACCCGACAACCGAGTGTCTGACCCCCGCCCGGGCCGTCAAGCAGAGTGCCTCGGGTCGCCTTCCTGAGGTGGGTTGACGGCCCGGGCGAGGGTCAAAGGCAGGCTGGTTATCGGGTTGCCGCGGGAGCTCTGGCTGCGGTTCGGCGGTGGTGCAGTACGCCAGCTCGGTCGTCGAGGAGGTCGCGCAGCGACCGTCGCGAGACGTGGCGACCCGGGGCTCGGACAGGCCCCAGCGCGAGGGTCACGGTTGGGTCACGAACATCGGAATCCCTTGTGGATAAGGCGAAAACGGGCCGGTGACTGTCGGTGGTCGATGGCAGGGTAGGACCCACGATGACCTCCACCACCGACCCCCTCGAGCTCTCCGCAGCCGACGACCCGGCCGCGGTCCTCGCCTACGCGCGTGAACAGAAGCGGGTCGAGGACCAAGCGGCGCGTGAGGTCATGAAGGCCGCCGCAAACTGGGCCGCGATGCACTCCAAGGACTCCCTGGTCGGGCCGGTCGATGAGTGGCACGAGCAGGCGTTGCCGTTGGGTGGCGAGGGGTGTCCGGAGGTCGCGGAGTTCGCGGTCGTCGAGCTCGCCGCCGCCCTCGGCAAGACCACCCAAGCCGGACGGCTCTACCTCGCCAAGGCCATCGAGGCCCGCTACCGGCTCACCCACTGCTGGAAACAACTCGAAGACGGACAGCTGCCGGCCTGGAAGCTCGGGATCATCGCCGAGCAGACCATCTCCCTGCCACCCGAAGCCGCAGCGTTCGTCGACGCCCACGTCGCGCACGTGGCACACAAGATCGGGCTGGCTCAGCTCCAGCGGCTGATCGCCGAGGCGATCGCCCGGTTCAACCCCGACCGCGCCGAAACCGAACGCGCGGCGGCCGCCGAGACCCGCCACCTCGACGTCCGCCTCGACCAGGTCACCACCACCGGGACCGTGCACCTCGACGGCGACCTCGACCTCGCCGACGGGATCGACTTCAACACCGCCCTCGCCGCCGATGCCCACCAGCAGCTCCTCGCCGGGTCCACCGAGTCGTTGGACGTGCGGCGCTCCATCGCCGCGGGGAACCTGGCCCGGGCCCAGCTCACCCTCACCCTCGAACCAGCCGAGACCGAGCCCGAGACCAAACTTGTCGCGAAGCGGCAGGTGGTGTTGCACGTCCACCTCGAACACGCCGCCGTGCTCGGCGCCGGCGGCCTCGCCCGCGTCCACCAGACCCCCGGACCGGTCACCGCCGAACAAATCAGGCTGTGGTGCGCCAACCCCGACACGACGGTGACCGTGCAGCCGGTGCTGGACCTCGCCGACCACATCCACGTCAACTCCTACCAA
>Ga0268264_10002544_pt1 | contig 16011 bp, 10 predicted proteins | sample KBSSwiS32_FD_190357 | JGI IMG/M metagenome (GOLD analysis project Ga0268264, IMG submission 190357) | Switchgrass rhizosphere microbial communities from Kellogg Biological Station, Michigan, USA - KBS Switchgrass S3-2 (SPAdes) (version 2) | ecosystem: Host-associated > Plants > Roots >...
GGCGGGCGATTTCGCAGCGGAATGCTGCGTCCACCGTTGCATGCCGGTGACGTGATCGCCGTGAAATCGCCCGCCAGCATCTGCGCCGATGGTACGAAGGCGAAGAATGTGCTGGGTGTGACGTCAATGCGCGTGCCCTGGTATCCGGCGAAGTAGAACAGTTTGTTGGCGATGAGCGGCCCGCCGATCGTGCCGCCGAACTGATCGCGGTGCAGTCCGTCGTCTCGACGCTTGCCGTCGGGGCCAATGGCCGCAAACGCATTCTTGGCGTTCAGGCGGTGATCGCGTAGGAACTCGAACCCGTCGCCATGAACGGTGTTGGTCCCCGACTTCGTGATGGCATTCACGGCGGCGGCCGAGTGAAAACCGTACTGCGCTGGCAGCGCGTTGGTTTCGACCTTGAACTCCTGCATCGCGTCGGGGAACGGCAACGGGAGATTGACGCTGCCGTACGGATCGTTGTGATTGGCGCCGTCGAGGCTGTAGTTCATCCCGTTGGCGAGACCGCCAGCGACCGAGATGAGCGCGGATGGATAGTTACGAGGCGTCGACAGCGCCGTCGAGCCGAGGCCGCCCGCGGGCGTCGCCATTCCAGCCGACAGCACCAGCTGTGTGAGCTGGCGCCCATTCAGCGGCAGCTCGAGCACCTGCTCATTGGTGATCACCTGGCCGATGCCCGGGTTGCGGGTTTCGACCAATGGCGCCGTACCCTCAACCGTGATTGTCTCCGCCAGCTGCCCAACCTGCAGCGTCACGTTCAACGTCGGGTTCGAATTGACCTGCAGGATGATGCCCGTCTGCGCGTAGGTGCGGAAACCCTGCAGCGAGGCTTCCAGCTTGTAAGGGCCAACGGGCAGGTTCGTGATGACGTACCCACCGGTTTCGATGGTGACCGTGTCGCGCACCAGCCCGGTGTCGGTTTGGGTCATCGTGACGGTGACGCCAGGGAGCGGAAGGCCGCCGCTGTCTTTCACGGTCCCGTTGATTTGCGCGGTTGAAACCGCCTGCGCCTGCGCCGACGCGCTGGCAAATAGGAGGCAAACGACGGATCGAAGGAGTGTGCGCATAAGGTTCGCGCTGTCTATCACTTCGAGTTTCAAACTGTCAAGGTTTCGTTGACTCTTTTCTTTGCGCGCAGGTAGAATCGCGCGGCTAGATCTGTCCCCATAACCCTCGGCAGGAGTCGAAGATGTTACGCCGCGCGCCCCTGATTGCCACGCTCATGATGCTGTGGTGCCACTCGGCATTCGCGCAGGTCGATTTCCAGGGTGTCTGGCGTCCACTGCCGCGCAATCAGGATGGGAGCGGGATGACCGGCGATGTGGCGGGCGTTCCCGTCAGCGATGCCGCACGCTGGCGTTTACAGAGTTGGTCGCCCGAGGATTTCGACGTCACCGAGTGGGCTTGCCGGCCGCACGCCTGGGACTACTCACTGGAAGGTCCGCTTTCGGCACTCCGAATCTGGGCCGATATCGATCAGGCGACGCAGAGGGTCACCGCCTATCACGGTCATCTGAATCAACAGGAACAGGAGACCACCATCTGGATGGATGGTCGTCCGCGTCCGGCGGCAAACGCGCTTCATACATGGAGCGGCTTCTCGACCGGCGAGTGGGACGGTGACGTCCTCGTCGTGACGACGACGCACCTCAAGGAAGCCTATTTACGCCGCTCAGGCCTGATGCACAGCGATCAGGCGACGATTCGCACCCGTTACCGTCGTATGGGCGACTACCTGCAGACGACCTCGATTGTGTACGACCCGGTGATGATGACCGAGCCGTATATCCGCAGCACGATGATGTGGGTACTCGACCCGGCGCTGCCGATGTCGCCGTATCCGTGTGAGGAGGCCACAGAGACCGCGCTTGCGCGCGGACATGTGCCGCATTTCCTTCCCGGCAAGAGTCCGCTTCCAGGTCTGAACAAGGACCTCACGGATCGATTCGGCACGCCGTACGAGCCGCGACTCGGCGGTGCACAGACCATGTATCCGGAATACATCGCGAAGATGAAGACCATGCCGAAGCCGGCGAAGGTGGCGACGGGCGTAGGAGAAGGTGGAAATTGAAGGTTCTTGCTGCTGTCGCAGTGGTTCTGCTGTTCGGCGTTACTGCCTACACGCAGGGTCGTGCGGGCGGACAAGGGCGCGGTGGTCAGGCGCCGGCACGTGCGCAGACTCCGTGGCCACCGAGGCTCGAAGTCCCAGCCCCGGGCGAGGTCGAGATTCTGCCAGTACAGGGCAACATCTACATGATTGCCGGCGCCGGTGGGAACATCACCGTCCAGGCCGGCGAGCAGGGTGTGATGCTGGTGGACACCGGGACGGCGGCGATGAGCGACAAAGTGATAGCCGCGGTCCAGTCGCTGGCCAAGGGGCGTCCGCTTCGTTACATCATCAACACGAACCATCGTGACGAGTACACCGGCGGGAACGAAAAGATTGCGCCAATAGGAGAAATCGTTCCGTTCCGCGAGCCGGACTACACGGCCGGACCTCAGGGCGCCATCGACACGCATCGTGCGTCGGTCGTCTCGACCCTGGCGGTGTTGAATCGGATGTCGGCTCCAACCGGCGCGGCCGCGGCGCGGGCGGAAGGAGCGTGGCCGGACAACACGTTCACGACACCGTGGAAGCGGCTGTATTTCAACGACGAGCCCGTGGTCATCACCAAAGTGGCTGGCACGACCGACGGCAACAGCGTCGTCCTGTTTCGAAAATCCGATGTGCTGAGTTCCGGGGATCTGTTCGACCTGACCGGCTATCCGATGATCGACCTGAGAAGCGGGGGCAGCATCAACGCGGAGGTCGATGCGTTGAACAAGCTCATCGAATTTGCCGTCCCAAGCAATAACGCGGAGGGCGGGACCAAGGTCATCCCGGCGCATGGGCGCATCAGCGATCATGCGGACGTCGTCTACTACCGCGACATGATCACCATCGTGCGGGACCGGATTCAGGACATGATAAAGAACGGGATGACCCTGGCGCAGGTGAAGGCGGCGCGGCCGACCCGTGATTACGACGCACGGTACGGGAAAACGACCGGGGCGTGGACGACCGATATGTTTGTTGAGGCTGCGTATAACAGCCTGAATCCTAAGAAATAGGGCTTTGAACGTAGGGGCCGACCTGCGTCGGCCCAGCAATACAAGGAGACGTTTCATGAAACGCACGGTTGTGATGCTGATTGCCGGCTTGGCGCTCGTCGCGGGCGGCCGTCAGGTCTTCGCGCATCACTCGTTTTCTGCGGAATACGACTCCTCGCAGAAGGTTGAAATCCAGGGTGTCGTGACCGAGTTCGTCTGGCGTAATCCGCATTCGTTCATGAAGATTGACGTGGCCGATAAGGACGGGGCGACGAAGAGCTGGACGCTCGAGTGGGGGTCGGTCAGCCAGCTGTCGCAGTATTCGATCACGCGAACGTCGTTGAAGCCTGGCGACAAGATCGTCGTCACCGGTCAGCCGGCGCGGGACGCCGCGGCGCCTCGTGTCCTGATCGAAACGCTGAAGCGGCCAGCCGACGGCTGGGAATGGAAGGGCCGGGTCCAGTAAGTTGGTCCTCGGTTCCCTTACTGTGCGGCGCGGACCGTTGGGGTCCGCGATCCTGCTCGCATTCCTGATCGCACCAGCGCTCGTCACCGCACCTATAGCGCAGGGTCGCGGTGGCGCCGCGCGCGGCGGCGGACCGCCAGCGACTGCCCGCACAAGCGCGCCGAAAGACTTCACGGGCTACTGGGTCGCCGTCGTGACGGAGCATTGGCATCTGCGGATGCTGATGCCACCGAAGAACGATTTCTCGATGCTGCCCGTCAACGCGGAAGCGCGGCGGCTCGCCGGCACGTGGACGCCCGCGCAGGACACCGGCGGCAACGAATGCCGCTCATACGGCGCTGCTTCAATCATGCGCATTCCCGGCCGGCTGCACCTCCACTGGGCCGACGACAACACGCTGCAGATCGACACCGACTCCGGCACGCAGACGCGGATGCTGCATTTCGGCGGTTCGGTTCCATCTGATTTCCAGGCGACGTGGCAGGGCTATTCGAACGCGTACTGGGCGGGTGTGAACATGGGGCGTGCAGGCCGAACGCCTGGGCCGAACGGCAACCTCGGCGTGACGACGACGAAGATGAAGGCCGGCTACCTGCGCAAGAACGGCGTCCCCTACAGCGAGAACACGTCGCTGCAGGAGTACTTCGACACCTTCACTGAACCCGAAGGCACGTCCTGGCTGGTCGTGACATCGATCATTACGGATCCGACGTACCTCACCGGTCCGTACGCGACGACCAATCAGTTCAAGAAGATTCCTGACATGCAGGGCTGGGATCCGACCCCCTGCCGCCCCGATCAGGCGCGGTAGCGCGGACACTTATCCGAGCGTAGAGGCCGACCTTCAGGTCGGCCTTCTTCTTGTACGTCGAACGCGAGCGACCCGGTGCATTTCGCTCCGGCCGCGTGCAGACGCGTCCTTCGCGAAACGCACCGGATCGCTCGCATGGTGGCAAAGTAATCACACGCGTCGAAGGTGCCCGCGTCCGGGCGCACCTGAAATGCGCGAACCAGGCCGCAAAGGACTCGAACGATCCGAACGACTTGTAGACGTAAGATATGCGCCGGTCATGGGTCCAGGTGTCCGGCTTGGTCCGTACGAAATCGTCTCGATCCTCGGCGCTGGTGGCATGGGCCAGATCTATCGCGCCCGCGATGTTCGTCTGGACCGGACCGTCGCGATCAAGCTTCTTCCCGAGGAGTTCAGCGGGCGAGCCGACCGGCGGCAGCGGTTTCACCACGAAGCGCGACTCATCTCCGCGCTGAATCATCCGCACATCTGCTCGTTGTTCGACGTTGGCGAGCAGGACGGGATCGCCTTTCTCGTCATGGAATATGTGGAGGGCGAGACGCTGGACGATCGCCTCATGCGCGGTCCGTTGCCGGCGAACAACCTGCTGCGATACGCGATTGAAATCGCCGACGCGCTCGATCATGCGCACCGCGCCCAGATTACCCATCGCGATCTCAAGCCTTCCAACATCATGCTGACGGCCGATGGGGCCAAACTCCTCGATTTCGGCCTGGCGCAAGGACCTGCCTTCGCCGTAACCACTCCGGAATCGACGTTGTCGATGCCTGGTGGAAAGCTCACCAGCGAAGGGACCATCGTCGGAACCCTCCACTACATGGCGCCGGAGCAGCTGGAAGGGCGGACCTCCGATGCGCGGACCGACATCTTTGCCTTCGGAACCCTGTTGTTCGAGATGGCAACCGGAAAGAAGGCATTCGAAGGCCAGAGTCAGGCGAGTCTCATCGCGTCCATCCTGACCAGCGAGCCACCGCCGATTTCATCGGCGCGCCCGCCGAACGGCGTCGGGCTACTACCGCCGGCGCTCGACCACATCGTCGATCGATGCCTTGCAAAAAATCCGGACGATCGCTGGCAAAGCGCCCGTGACTTGAAATCCGAGCTGCAGTGGATCGCGGCCACAGGCTCCGGCCCCGTCGCCAGCGCCGAAACACAGAATCACCGCCGTGCGCGGTCAGTGGCGACTTGGGCTGCGGCGGCCGCGGTCGCGCTGATCGGCGTCGGTCTGCTCGTAGCACGGACTCCCGAGGTTCCTGACGAGGTCATTCGCTTCACGATACCGATCCCGACTGGCAGCGCCGTCGCTCGCGGTCCCATCACGACACGACTTGCACTCTCTCCAAACGGGCGACGCATTGCCTTCGTGACGACGACGGCGGGTGTGGATCGACTGTGGGTGCAGTCGCTCGACTCGTTGACTCCCCAGGCGCTTATGGACGGCGCAGAGTCGCCGTTCTGGTCGCCTGACAGTGAGTGGGTTGGCTTCTTCGCGCCGGGCGAAGGTCAACTGAAGAAAGTTGCGATCACCGGGGGCCCACCACGTGTGATCTGCGCCGCGGCCATCATCGACGTTCCGACGTGGCACCGCAACGGGACGATCCTGTTTGCTCAAACCGATGTTGGAATTTTCCGCGTCCCCGCCGACGGCGGAACGCCGGTCCAGGTGACCGCCCTCGAAGGCAGCCGCCGGGAAATCAATCACCTTTGGCCCGCATGGCTGCCTGATGGCCGGCATTTCATCTACACAGCAACGTCCCTCGATGCACATGGCGTGCGAGCGCCGCGCAGCGTGTACGTCCGTTCAGTGGATGCGGGCGACCCGTTGCTGCTGATGCGTGCTGAATCGCGCGTGCAGTATTCGCCACCTGGATACCTTTTGTATGTCGATCAAGGCGCGCTGCTCGCGCAGGTCTTCGACGCCGACAAGCGGGCGGTGAGTGGAGACGCTGTCAAGGTTGCCGAAGATCTCGCCTACTACCGGACAACCGGCAACGGCGCTTTTGCCGTCTCGGAAAGCGGGGTCCTGGCGTATTACGGCGGAACGCTGGCATCCGATCTGATCGCGCTCGATCGATCAGGTCGAAAGAGCGACACGCCCTGGGCTCATCAGCCGTTTGCCAGCAGCATCCGGATCGCGCCGGATGGGCAGAGAATCCTTGCGGACCTGACGGACCCGCACGTCGGAACGTCAGACATCTGGTCATTCGATCTGTCGCGACGCGTTGCGAGTCGATTCACTGCCGAAGTGACGGACGAGTCCAGCCCGATCTGGTCTCGAGATGGCCGCCGGGTGGTATTCAGCTCGGATCGCGCCGGAGCCAACGATCTGTATGTGAAGACCACTGACGGAAGGGAAGATGCGGCGGTCGTTTTTTCGCGGAATGGCCCACAGGTGGCGACTGACTGGTCTTCCGACGGTAGATGGCTCGTGGTCGAGGACAACAGTCGTGACACGGGACGCGATCTCTGGATCGTGTCGCCCGATGGAACACCTCAGCCCAGGCCCATCGCTCGTACGCGATTCCAGGAATGGGGAGGACGCTTGTCACCCGACGACCGATGGATGGCGTTTGTGACCGACGAATCGGGTTCATCGGAGGTGTACGTGATGCCGTTCGCCGGAGTCGGTGACAAGAAGCGGATCTCGACTGCGGGAGGCATCTCGCCACGATGGCGACGCGACGGCAGGGAACTGTTCTATGTCTCACCCGATTCGGGCAGCGTCATGGCCGTTGCTGTCGCAGGGACGCCGACGTTCACCGCCGGTCTGCCTGTTCGACTGTTCGACGTACAACCGGCGGATACCGCCCGGCGGCCACGCGAGATCGGGTACGACGTCGCACCTGACGGCCAGGGATTTCTTGTCAGCACGCCGCCGGAGCAGCCGCCACCGCGCGGGATCGCCGTCGTGCTCAACTGGCAACGGGAGTTGAACGCGGCTCGTTGACGTCTCCTACACGCGCCGATCGACGACCAGCGTCAGGGTCGAGCGGCGGCCGGGAGGCTGGCGAAACTGCAGCATCACCGAACCGACGCGCACCTCGTCTCCGTCATGCAACGGGACTTGCGTAGCGATCCGCTCACCGCGGACGTACGTTCCGTTCTTGCTTCCAAGATCGTCGATCGTCGCGTTCGCGGGGGTCACCGAGATCCGCGCGTGGCGTCGAGATACCGATGAAGAGTCAATCGAAATGCCGTCGTGAACATCTCTGCCCAGGATGTTCTCGCCCGGCTGGAGCGGGACTCTCCGACCGTCCACGATCAACCAGCACAGCGTGGTCGGTATCGCTGACGACGAGCCGTCAGGCGTGTCCACGACGTCAGCACAAAACGCATACCCGACGCGATGAGCCGTTCGAATGAAGCGTGGCTCCTTCGCGTCGTCCTGCAGCGCGTCGCGTATCTCCGCAATGAGGCTGGCGAGATTGGTGTCCACGACGAAAGTGTCGGGCCACAGTCGTTGCTGCAACTCGACTTTCGACATGACGCGTGAACGGTTCTGGACGAGCAGGACCAGCAGGTCGAAGGCCTTTGGCGAGAGATGGATCTCGCCTGATCGTGCGTGAAGACGCCTCAAGTCCGTATCCAGTGTGAACTCGCCGAATCTGACCGTCATGCGACAGGCACCCGCGAAAACCCATGGAATTCCCACGGTTTTCAAAAGACTTCCGCGGCCGGACGGCTCATATTACGACCGTTTTGCACAGGAGCCGATCGGCGAGGATCGCCCTGCCAGAAGCGAGGTAGCCATGCGTGCAGTCGTGTCGGCGGTCGTTGCCATCTGCCTGTTGACGGGGGCCAACTCGTTTGGGCAGTCGTTCGGCGCCAGCGTGGGCGGTGTCGTCAGCGACGAAACGGGCGCCGTGCTTCCTGGTGTGACGGTGACCATCACGAACGTGGCGAACGGACGAACGCTCGTCATGACAACTGAGGATCGCGGAGATTACCGCGCCGTCGCGCTGCAGCCTGGTGACTATCAATTCGGGGTCGAGCGGTCTGGCTTCATGCCGGAGACGCGGCTCATGACACTGCTCGTCGGCGCGAATCCGGTTGTCGATTTCACGCTCCGGATTGCCGGAGTTGAATCACGTACCTCGGTGAGAGCATCGATTCCGCTCGTGGAAGCGGGGCGATCGCAGCCCTCTTCCTCTATCACGAAGAGCGAGCTCGACGAGCTCCCCGTGTTCGGCCGCAATTTCCTGGTGCTCGCGCAGTTGCTGCCCGGGTCCGCGCCGATCGCAAGCACAGTCGGCCGGTTCGCCGTCACCAAGTTCGGCGGCCCCGCGGATCAGCGAAGCGGATACACCACCCTCATCGACGGCGGCGATATTGACGATGCGCAATGGGGGAGTCCGACGATCAATGTCGGCCAGGATGCGGTGCAGGAGTTCAAAGTCTTTCGCAACCAGTTCGACGCGCAGTACGGCCACGCGCTCAATGCTGTCGTCACCGTTGCCACTCGCTCCGGTACCAATCAGCTGAGCGGGACAGCGTTCTATTTCGGGCGCGACAGGGCTCTCAATGCCCGCAACTTCTTTGCATCGAATAAGCCACCGTTCAGCGAGTACCGGCTGGGTGCGTCGGTCGGAGGTCCGCTCGTGCGCGATCGGACGCACTTCTTCGGCACGTACGAGCGCGATCGGGTCGATACCGTTCGAATCATCGCCTTGCCGCCCGCCAATCCGTTTGCGCGCGACAACAACGGCACATTTCCGGCGACCACGGACAATCACACTGGGATCCTTCGACTGGATCATCGAATGAGCCCGGCTCACGGATTTGCGCTGCGATACGGGTTCGATCGGCAGGAGTCACTGCGCTCGGGCGAGACGGTGTCGTCGGATACCAGTCAAGTGGATATTCGCAACCGGTCGCACAGTCTGGTGTTCGAGCACATGTGGACACCGCGACAAACCACCGCGAACGCGTTTCGGATTCACGTTCTCAACCACACGCTCGGCACGACGCCGCGCAGCACGGATGTCGGTATCCGCAGGCCATCAGGAACCATCGGCCAGACCAATAACGACTCGCAAGTGCTTCCACAGACGAAGGCGACATTTGTCGATGTGCTGTATCGCCACACGGCGCGCCATGACTTCAAGTTCGGCGGAGAGGCATCCGTCGGGACACAGGACAACGACTCGCACGTCCTTGAATATGGACTATGGGAGTTTCAGACGGATGCTCCGTTCGACGTGAACAACCGGAGCACATGGCCGACCGCATTCAGTCAACAGAAGGCCACGGTTGTGACCTACCGATCGCGCGAGGCGGGCGTATTTGCCCAGGACGACTGGCGAATCAGCCGCCGCCTGACGCTGAATCTCGGCCTCCGTTACGACGTCGACTTCAACCTGCGCCTCAACGGTTTCTACCGGCAACTCCTCGCCGATCCGATCTGGTCGGGTCTCGATCAGTTTGTGCGTGCAGAGAGGGGAACAGATACCAACAACCTTCAGCCGCGCGTCGGCGGGACGTGGGATGCGCGAGGTGACGGCCGGCTCGTCCTGCGCGGCGGATGGGGCATGTACGTCACGCGGAACCGCCCTTGGTATCCGCTGCGGTCCATGAACCAGTTCGCGAGCAGCGTGATTCGCACAACGGATGCTGCGCGAATGGGATCTTTTCCCGACGTCAGCGCCGTTCTGGGCGGTCGCACACTTGACCAGGTGTTTGCGTCAACCACGCCACGTCAGGTTGGGACGTTGATTCCCGATGACTTCGTGCTGCCATACGCCCTCAATACGACAGCCGGCGTTGGGTGGCAGATCAACGACGTCAGCGCGCTCGACGTCGACTATGTGCATTCGTACGCCGACCATCAGGTTGGGTTGACCGATCGGAACCTGCCGCCCAGCGGACCGGCCAATCCACGTCCGGTTCAGCAGCTTGGTCAGGTGCTCACGCTGGAGAACTACAGTCGAAGCTGGTATGACGCGCTCGAATCGCAGTTTCGCACGCAGTTCGGATCCCGGGCGACCGTACACGCCTCCTATACCCTGTCGCGCAGTTACCTCGACGGCGTCGACTTCTTCCTCACGACCCGAGGCACGCAACGAACTCCGCACGAGCGCGGATATAACCCGTCGGATCAGCGGCACAACCTCGCGATTGCGGGGACACTCACGATGCCGTGGTCCATTGAGCTGAGCGGCGTCGCGCGTCTGATCAGCGGATCGCCCATCAAGGTGCAATCGGGTGTCGATCTGGATGGCGACACCATCATCACGGGCGATCTGCCTGCCGGCATACCGATTACCGTCGGTAGGGAGCGAGTCGCGGAAACGCTTGCCGCAATCAACGCGTTCCGCGCGTCTCGCAATCTGCTGTCTATCAACGACTCGCTGCTGGAACTCAATCCGTACCGTTCCGTGGATCTACGCGTGACCAAAGCCGTGCGCGCTGGAGGCAGCAGGCGAGTGGAAATCTTCATGGAAGGATTCAACGTGACCAATCACGTGAATTTCAGACCGCCGCTCGGAAATCCCCCAAATGCCGGCGCCAGCATCATTGCGCCCGCGTTTCTTGTGCGCACTGCCGCCAGGGACGCGCGTCAGATGCAGTGGGGGTTGAGGTACGTGTTCTGACGCGAGCCAAAGATTGAATATAGGTGAGGTTGACTTTGCACGGATTCGAGACCGGCCCAATTGCAGTCACGACGCTGGGACTTACACTCCTCCCAGCCGAATTTCCGAAGGGGGGACTGCATGCGTCGCGCGTTACTCGTCGCGTTCGTGGCCGTCTCAGTCAACATCGTTACGACCGAGTCGGCTAAAGCAAGTGAAATCCTTTTCCTGGCGCCGCAGCTGCCGTGTTTCGGAACAACCCTACCCCTCACGTGCTTTGGTGGTGGCCCTGGGTTTCCGATCGTATGGCAGGGTCCAAACTATGTTCCCATCGACATACCAGCAAACTCACTGATTGAGGAGATAGATTTGTGGGGGTTAGACACGGAAGCGGTGGGGATTTGGGACAGCACAACTCAGCCATCGCCCTTTCCGCCTCCTCCGTTTCCGGGTCACGAATTGGCAGCGATTCGGCGGGATTCGATCGACTACACGATAACGCTGTTCGGTAGGGACGGCATCGATGGGACGCCGTATTTCTTTTTTCAGGGAACTTTGGATGACCCGATTTTTCTCCAGAATGGAGGGCGATATTACGTCGGGGTCGCTGGGTTTGGGATGGTGGGCTCAGGTCCCGATGTGGCCTGGCGCACTCTAGCCTTCTCGCCGGAGGCCTCGGTGCTGTTTCCAAGAAATCCCGGAGTGGCGATTCAAGTGGTCGGCCAGGTCGTCCCCGAACCATCAACCGTTGTGCTTTTCGGCCTGGGCCTGATGCTTCTGTGCCTGCGTCGCGTTTCTGTCCGGTCCTCAACGAGGTGAGAGGTCGAACTCGTCTTTCGGAAAGAGATCGGTATTCACGTCGACTAGTTGCTGTCGTGGATACGCGGGCGTGTACAGCGTCGGCGCATCGAGATACGTTGCCAGCAGCTTCCTGATATCGATGCCCGCCCTGTCGAAATATTCCTGCGTCGCCGCATCAGCGAGACGTGTCTCGATGGCCGCTCGATCGATCTGAATGGGATCGTTGCTGCCGATGAGAATGCCGGGCATCCCGACCACATACGGAAATGCCCGGATGAACGTGTTGTAAACACGCTGCGTCGGCGCCCATGTCGCCGCCAATCCATTCGGTGCGAGATGCTCGCGAACGAGCGCGAAGTACGTGTCCGAGTAGAGCGCTCCCGAGTAGGCGCTGCCCGGCCGCAGCGCGTCGGCCTCGATGATGTCGTAGACGCCGCCGCGGCGAAGATGAATGCGGCCGTCGCCGAAGACCTGCTCGATTCGGCCGTCCTCAACCAGATTGAGCAGCCCCCCATACGGAAAACGCTGCCGCAACTCCCTCAGCGTGGTGAGCTCACCACGGATGATTTCCACGCACGTCACGCGCGCGATCTCACGGCGGCCCGCGACCGCGTGAACCGTGTCGCCAGACCCCAGGCCGATGACGGCGGCGGTTCGCGGCGAAGCGTGAATGAATGCCGGCAACGCGCCGAGCGCCGTATGAACCTCACCGTACGGCATCGAGCCCTGGCCGATGCCGTTGGCGTAGAGAATCGCGTTCCGCCCGTCGGTGTTGACGACGGAGAGTCCTGACCCGTCCTCTGCGTACGCCATTGCCTCGACGACCGTGCCGTGCAAGTGGGCCCACAGCGTCCCGGATGGCGGCATCACCATCAGCAGCGGCACGAACACGAGCGCCGAACCAACAGCCGCGGCCGGAATGGCAGGCAGACGCCGAGGCTGAGCGCGCGACCGCCATGCAACCAGGATCGCCAATGCACCGAATACGCCGCTGACAATCGCCATGAGCCGCATTGTTCCGGCCGTTCCCACGCGATCGAGAAGCAGAAACCCCGTTAACGCCGTACCGATCATGCTGCCGATCACGTTCGCGAGCAGCAGCACTCCAACGCGACGCCCGATGCGGGGGAGGCTTGTCTGCACGACGCGCTGGAGAACGGGAAACGAAAATCCCATCAGCAGGGTCGGCGGCAACACGAGCGCGGCAGGGATCGCGACGTACAGCGCGAGGAATGTCCGTAGAGATGCGGCGTCGCCTCCTCCAACCGCGGTCCGGATGTCGAGCGGCTCGTACGACCCGAGGTACGCCCACAGCGGAGCCACGTTGTCAGCGAACCGGATGAACGCCGTCAGCAGGAACATGGCGACCGCGCCGATCGCGGCCTGCAGTGCGAGGAAGGCGACCGCGGGCCGCCGGAGCCGCGGAGCCAGCGCGCTACCGATCAGCGCTCCCGCGCCGAGACCGGTCAGGTACACACCGAGCAATGTGCCGAACGTAAATGCCGTCCCCTTCATCGTCACGGCGAGTACGCGAAACCAGACGATTTCGAGCGCGAGCGCCAGCAGTCCCGAGGTCGCGAAGATGCAGGCCCAAATCCAGAATGGAAAGCTCACTTCGGAAGGTCCGCCTGAAGGCGGACCCCACCGCATTTCCGGATCGCCTGTAGGTGGACCAGACCGCATCTCGGCGGTGATGCGGGATCGAAATCCTGCGGCCGCAGGTAGGACGATAAGCGCGCAGAGCACATTGAAGAGCACGCCGACGCGAATGCTGCCATCGAGACCAAGTCGTGGCAGCAGGACCCAGGTAGACGCCAGGGCGCCTGCTGCGGCGCCGAGAGTGTTGACGCCGTACAAGATGCCGATGACCGACGCGGCGCGCTCGAGCCGCGACGCGAGCGCTCGTGAGAGCAGCGGTAGCGACGCCCCCATGAAAAACGTCGGCACGAGCAGGCTGATGAACAGCAAAAGCGCAAGCGCCGGCGCCGGAATCTCCGCCGCTCCTAAGCGGTTGTATAGGAAGTCGTAGTACAGCGCGCGGCTGAAGAACCCGAAAGTGGGAGGCATCAACGAAAAATCCCAACCCCCATTGTGAGAGTTGGGATTTGGGATTTGGGCTTGGGATTTGGGATTTGCCTACGCCAAAGCGACGTTCTTCAGCGTCTTGCCAACGATCTCCTTGAACTCCTCGGCGGTCAGCAGATCCTTCTTCTCGAACGACTTCGCCTTCACCGCCAGCAGCAGCGCCATGCGCTCTTCGTCGGTGATCTTAATGCCGGTCTTTTCCGCCCATTCTTCGATCGACGGCGGTCCGCTGTTCTTGCCGAGGACGATGTTCACCGGCTTCTGTCCGACCAGCTCCGGCGCGAACGGCACGTACTCGAGCGGATGCTCGGCGCGGCACAGGCGCACCCAGCCGGCGATGATGCCCGACTCCACTTCGTACAGCTTGTCGCCGACGATCGGCCGGTTTGGCGGCTGCTGCACCTTCGCGAGATCCATGACGAACTTCGACGTCTCGACGAACTTCTCCGTCTTGATCCCGATGTTCACGTCGTGGAGGCAGAGGAGCGAAAGGACGACATCCTCCATCGGCACGTTGCCGGCGCGTTCGCCGAGGCCCGTGATGGTCGTGTGCGCGACCGACGCGCCCGCCTGCAGCGCTGCGACGGTATTGGCGACGCCGAGACCGAAGTCCTGGTGGCAGTGAATCTCGACGGGCTTCTTGAGGCGATCGATGACCTTCGGGATGACGACCGAGATTGCCTCTGGGGTGACGACGCCCATCGTGTCGGCAATTGTCAGCGCATCCATGTGGCCTTCGGTGGCCACCTTCGAGACGATGTCCAGGAAACGGTTCAGCTCGGTGCGGGTCGCGTCGATGGTAAAGAAGACGGTATAGAGCCCGGCCTCCTTTGCCGCGAGCGTCGTATCGATGGACGACTTCATCGCGCGGTCGAACGACCAGCCGTACGCGTGCTGGATCATGTGGTCGCTCGCGGGAATCTCGACGACCACGCCCTTTACGCCACAGCCCTTGACGACCTTAATCTCATCAGGAATACAGCGGGCGAACGCAAAAACTTCGGCCTTCAGCCCGAGCGCCGCGATGTCTGAAATGGCCGCCTTGTCCTGCTCGGAGACGGCCGGCATGCCGGCCTCAATGCGGTGGATCCCCATCGCGTCGAGCTTCTTGGCGATGGCGACCTTTTCCTCACGCCGGAAGACGACGGCCGTCTGCTGCTCGCCATCGCGCAGCGTAACGTCGTGAATCTTCAGATTTTTCTGGAATCGGGTGTTCTTCCGGGCTTCGGGCAGGTGGTTCCACAGGCTCGTGTACCACTTGTCCGTCTTCCAAGGTTCCTGCATGTTTCCTCCCCGTAGAGGCGGACCTTCAGGTCCGCCTTGGTGCGCAGCGTCCGCACTGGTGCAAGCTGTAGCAGCGCAGCCGATCATCTTACACGCCAGAAGTACTTCACAGCCATCCCTTTCCGGTTAAGAATCGATCCCAATGCCCCGGATAACCTTCAAGCTGAACGACAAGGAAGCCGAAGCCAATTACGAACCCGGAATGCACCTGCTGGAGGTGCTGCGTGAAGAATGCGGCATTACCTCGTGCAAGAACGGGTGTGCGCCAGAAGGCGCGTGCGGCTGCTGTCTCGTGATGGTCGACGGCAAGCCCGCGCTGTCGTGTCTGCGAAAGCCGGAGCAGATGGGCGGCCATGACATCCAGACCGTCGACGGGCTTCCCGAGCGAACCAGGCGAGTCATCAGCGAAGCGTTCGTGCTCGAAGGCGGCGTGCAATGCGGCTTCTGTATCCCCGGCATCGTCATTCGCGCCGCGCATCTCATCGAACAGGGAAAGAGCGACGACCGCGAGGCCATTCGAAAGGCGCTTGACGGACACATCTGCCGCTGCACCGGATACGGCCGCATCATCGACGCGATTCAGACCGCCGGCGAGGCGATGCGCAACGGTGGCACCTTACCGAGCGAGCCGCGGCGACATTCGTACTTTGGCGAGGAGTTCGGTCTTCATCGAAATCCCGAGTTCGAGGCTGCGGCAGCGAAGGGCCACGGCATCGGCGAATCACACGCGCGCATCGGTGGCATCGCGCAGGTGCTCGGCGAGCGTCCGTATGTCGATGACATGCGGATGCCGGGCATGCTGCACGGGGCAACGGTGCTCGCGGAGCATCCGCGAGCCAGAGTGCTGGCCATCAACACCGAGGAAGCGGCGAAGAGTCCGGGTGTCGTCCGCATCCTGACCGCTC
>Ga0268264_10002549_pt1 | contig 15978 bp, 14 predicted proteins | sample KBSSwiS32_FD_190357 | JGI IMG/M metagenome (GOLD analysis project Ga0268264, IMG submission 190357) | Switchgrass rhizosphere microbial communities from Kellogg Biological Station, Michigan, USA - KBS Switchgrass S3-2 (SPAdes) (version 2) | ecosystem: Host-associated > Plants > Roots >...
TGATGTGTAAATGTGATAAATGTGTATATGTGCAAAATCGTTGCTGAAGCTGAGTCTGAATGGGGAGGAGCTAAATTTTAGGAACGAACAGCTATCCCGTTCCGCAATGTTGCGGCCAACTTAAAACGTAGAACTCCTTAACCGGCCCAGCCTTCCCTGTCAAGGCTCCTGTATTGTATAGCTTCGGCCAGGTGTGCGGGTTCTATGCTGTCGCTGGCGGCAAGATCGGCAATGGTGCGACTTACCTTTAATATCCTGTCATAGGCACGGGCAGACAGATTTAGTTTGCTCATGGCAGCTTTCAATAAATGTTGTCCTGCGGCATCAATTACGCAAACTTCCTTCAGCAATTTAGTACTCATTTGTGCATTGGCATAAATACCGGGATGATTTTTATACCTGTCCGCCTGTATATCGCGTGCCCCCATTACACGGTGGCGTATAGCCGCTGAGCCTTCGGTGTTTTTAATGGCAGAAAGTTCATTGAATGGAACCGGGGTTACTTCTACATGTAAATCAATCCTGTCCAGCAAGGGGCCCGAAATTTTATTCAGGTATTTTTGTACGGCACCGGGCGGGCAAGTGCATTCTTTTTCGGGGTGATTATAAAAACCGCAGGGGCAGGGGTTCATGCTGGCAATTAGCATAAAACTGGCAGGAAAATCCAATGCTACCCTCGCCCTGCTGATAGTTACTTTTCTCTCTTCCATGGGCTGGCGCATCACTTCCAGCGCGGTTCTTTTGAATTCAGGCAATTCGTCTAAAAATAATACGCCATTATGTGCCAGTGAAATTTCCCCCGGTTGCGGGGTGCTGCCGCCACCAACCAAAGCCGCATCAGAAACGGTATGGTGCGGGCTGCGAAAAGGTCTTTTTGAAATCAATGTGGCATTTTCGGGTAGTTTTCCTGCTACACTGTGAATCTTTGTGGTTTCAAGCGCTTCATGCAAAGTAAGTGGTGGTAATATGGTGGGCAGGCGTTTGGCCAGCATGGTTTTGCCGGCACCAGGCGGGCCAATCAATATGGCATTATGACCGCCTGCGGCGGCAATTTCAAGCGCCCGCTTAATGTTTTCCTGGCCTTTTACGTCATTGAAATCAAATTCAAAATCGTACTGGGAATGAAAAAAAGCATCCCGCGTATTTACAATGGTGGGTTGCAGTGAGGAGCCATGGTTGAAAAACGCAATTACCTCATTGATATGCTGTACACCGTATACTTCAATATTGCTTACCATGGCAGCTTCGCGGGCATTCTGTATGGGAACGATCAATCCTTTATATCCCTCTTTGCGGGCTGTAATGGCAATAGGCAGTGCACCTTTTATGGGTTGAATGGCTCCGTCAAGGCTCAGCTCGCCCATCATTACATAATCGCTCAGCATTTCGGGATTTTCCAATTGTTCCGATGCGCCCAGCACGCCAATGGCAACGGGCAGATCGAAAGCAGAGCCAGTTTTTTTTATATCTGCGGGGGCCAGGTTAACCACCAGTTTGGTGCGGGGCATATGATAGGCATTGCTTTTTAAGGCACTTTCTACACGTTGCAAACTTTCTTTTACAGCACTGTCGGGCAAACCTACAATGTAATAATTGAGACCACCCAGTACATTTACTTCTACTGTAATCGTAATTGCTTCTACCCCATACACCGCACTGCCAAACGTTTTTACTAACATGCAATGAAAGTAATTATTGTAACGGCGCTAACATTGGTGATTTCACCATTTTTGAATGGTGTTTTCAACAGATCAATAAATGGATTATATATAATGGAAATATATCCGCGGAATAAATAATGACTGCATAGATGATGTGTTCTTCACTATTGTGGTCGGTGAAGACACCGGCCACGGAGCTAGATGATGTGTTCTTCACTATTGCGGTCGGTGAGGACATCCCACGACGGTTGTCGGTGAGGACACCGGCCACGGAGCTAGATGATGTGTTCTTCACTATTGTGGTCGGTGAGGACATCCCACGGGGTGGTCGGCGAGGACACCGTCCTCGGGGGCTAGATTTTTCGTGGTCGTGTTTTCTACATGGTCGGTGTCCTACAGACTATTAACCGTGAAGCGAATCTCCTCCATGGTCGGTGTCCTCACCGACCATTAACCGTGATTAAGCGAATCTTGATTTATTGCTACACCACTTCCTTCAAATAATCAAGCAACTCTTTCAATTTTGTTTCAGCCATAGTCGTTGCCCCGCCGACTATCATACATCAAGGTTTGCTGAACCCCAATTGTGTTTTCTCCATGGTCGGTGTCCTCACCGACCATTAAGGCGTCAAGGTTTGTTGAATGCCAATTGTGTTTTTCTCTTTTTCAAGTGATGTTTTCAACATTGTATAGCAACAATAAAATAATAATTTGGGTAGAATATCTCACTAGTAAAGTCGTCTATTAAATCAAATAATTTCCTGATTATGCCAGAAAAATATTTCAGTGACAAAGAGCATCGGAATTCTTATACGGAATTAAATGAAGTTTATTTTTGGACAATTACTATCAGGGGGTGGCATCATTTATTAAAGGATGACAAAAATAAAATGATTGTTATTGACAGCTTGCAATGGTTACTCCATCAGCAATTGATAAGAATTTATGGCTATGTAATAATGCCGAATCATATCCATTTAATATGGAGTCAATTGAAAATGAATGGCAAAGAGTTTCCAAAAAATAGTTTTGAGAAATTTACTGCTAAAAGGTTGGTAAAAAATATGCTATTGATGAAAATCCCGGCGCTGCAAGATTATACCGTACTGGCCAGTGACCGCAGTCATAATATCTGGCAACGGGATCCGCTGGCAATCAGAATTTTTAGTAGAGAAATGGCAGCGCAGAAATTAATTTATATACATAATAACCCCTTGCAGGAGCATTGGGCCTTATGTTTGAAACCAGAAGACTACCGGTTTTCATCAGCGGCATTTTATGACCATGGATTCGACGAATTTAATTTGCTATCTCATTATATGGATGTGTTTTGACAATTCACTGTGATGGCCGAATGATAACACTGGCAATGGAGCCAGACAATTCGTGGCGGTGGTCGGTGAGGACACCGACCACGGGGCTAGATTTTTCGCGGTCGTGTTTTCTCAATGGTCGGTGTCCTCACCGACCATTAAACGGATTATGCGAATCTTGACTTATTTGCTACACCGCTTCCTTCAAATAATCCAGCAACTCTTTCAATTTTGTTTCCGCAATACCCAGCGTACTGATGTATTCCCAGGAATTGGGTGCCTTATCAAATTCAACACGTTTGCTGTTCAGGTGGGCTCTTAGTCCGTCTAAAAGTGCTTTCACCGCTTTTTCTTTATCCTGTACTTTTTCTTTGATTGTCATATTCAGGAACTTTAAAAATGAAGATGCCATCACCGGCCGCCGGGTTTTGTCTGTTCTTCAAAAAGCAAATCACATACAGGATCCGGGGTTATTTTTGTTAACCCCGAAACGGCCGGAACAACCACTGTGGTTGTCCTGTCTTTCACAGCAATTGTTTTTATTTCTTTGCCATTGGCAGATGCTATTAAAAGCTGCAGTGGAAAAATGAACAACGCGGATTGCGTTTGTTCTATCACGATAGTGGCTGTTTTGTTTTTCCGGTTGTACGACTGGCTGATGGTTAATACCGGATGACCGGCGGTAAACAACCATTGCTTAAAAAATGATTGCAGGTCCTGCCCGCTGCTGGTCTCCATTGCCATTCTGAAATCGTCGGTGGTGGCATTTTTGCCCGCGTATTTTGCGTAATAATTTTTAATACCATTCCAAAAGAGGCTGTCGCCCAATTTTCTGCGCAGCATATGCAGTACCCAACCACCTTTTTGGTAGCTGTTGGCATTGAGTAGCTGAAAAAAATTGCTGGTAATGCTGGTGTCAACAATGGGCGTGTATTTCTTTTTAGAAAATGCAATTACTTTTTCCCTGTCTTCCACCAGCCGTTTTTGAAGTGTATCAATGCCATATTTGTTTTCCAGGTATAAATGGGTCATATAAGTGGCAAAGCCTTCACTCAACCATATATGCGGCCAGCTTGCTTCTGTGGCGGAATTGCCAAACCACTGGTGGGCAATCTCATGTGTAAGCAATGACTCCACTTTCCTGTCGCCCTGCACAGAATTTTCAAAATAAAAAATAGCGCTTGCATTTTCCATACCGCCAAACTGCGTCTTTGATTGTACATTGGCTAATTTTCTGTACGCATAGGGTCCTACATTTTTTATGAACCAGGGCAGTATGTCTTTCGCAAGTGCGTAATCATAAAATCCATTGTCTTTATTTTCAGGATACACCCAGCTGGATACAGGAATGCAATCAACATTTCCTGCATAGTTAACGGCAAAGTCGGCAGCGCCAATAACCATTACCTTGGTGGGCAGGTCGACAGTCTCTTTCCAATGGGTTTGTTTCAGTTGGCCGGGCAGGTTATTTTCTTCTGTCTGAACACCATTTGCAATTACCTGGTAATGTTCAGGCGCTGTTATAATAAAATCTACAGCAGCCTTGTCGGCAGGATTGTCGATACAGGGCAACCAGTTATGTGCCCGGTTGGGCCAGTTGTCTCCAAAAAAAGTACGGTGACCGTATTTGTTTTTATCAATAATTAAACCGTCTGCGGGTATGCCTTCATAAACAATGGTAAAAACCGTGGTATCGCCGGCATGTGCAGCTGTATAAATATGAATGTTCTCAGATTCCTGTAAAAAAGAAACGGGTTGGTTGTTTTCTTTAACGGAAGTAACCACCATACCCCTGCCTTCAGCATTTTTCTTTACCATGTCCAGGTCAAAAGAGGGGATGGTTTGTAAAAATTTGATGGCCATGGTTGCTTCGCCCCTGATATTGTTGTTGCCATCATTCAGCCAAAGATTAAAAGTATAATGCAGTACATCTATGGCCGGAAATGACGGATCCCTTTGTGCATGGGCAAATAAACAAATGAATAGAAAGCAGGGCAGCCAAATTTTTTTCATTGTGCGCAGTTATTCGGCTGAAATTACAAATTCTCCAGCATCTCCACTACTTTCTCCTGTTTCAGAATAAGATAGCCGATGCGGTCGTTGCTGATACCCTCTTTTAGCTGGTAGCTGAATAAAAGCTCATCTTCTTTTACTTCTGTTTCAAAGTAACGGAATATAATATTGGGATAAATGTTCAGTTCGTCTGCAATCTCGTATAAATGGGTAGACAAAATAAACAACGAGTTGGGAATTTTGATCAGCCCTTTAATAACAGCGCCCGAACATTTCATGGCATCCTGTACATTGGTACCTTTAAAAAGCTCATCAATGAGTACCAGCCATTTTTTACCATCGTTTATTTTATTGATGGTGTTTTTTATTCTTTGTACTTCATTAAAAAAATAGCTTTCACCTTTTACAATGTTGTCTGCTACGTTAATATTGCTTAGTATACCATCAAACAAACTAAGCTGCATGGATTGTGCCGGTACACCCATGCCCAGGTGGGCCAGGTATACGGCCGCGCCTACAGATTTTATAAAAGTGCTTTTGCCGGCCATATTGGCGCCGGTAAGAAACAGAAAATTCTGCTCATGCTGCAGGTTTACATCGTACGGAACTGGTTTTGGCAGCAGTATATGATACAATTCTTTTGCATCCAGGGCTGCCTGCGGCGATTCGGTAAAGACCGGAAAAGAAAGTTTAAAATTTTGTACCGCTTTTGCCATAGAATACCAGGCGTCCAGCCGGCCAAAAATATCTATCAGCTCAAGCGCAGCATTTTTAAAACGATAGCGGATGTAATTGCCAAAGTAAATCGTTTGTAAGGGGGTAAGTGTATCGCCTTTTTTTGTTTCCGCCAGTTTAGCAATGGCTTCATGTTTTAGCAGGGAAACAGATCTTTGAATATACAGCCGGAGTGTTGCCGGGCTGTCGTCATTATCAAAAACGGCGGCCAGTTCATAGAAGCCTCTTATAAAATCTGCAAAATGGCCAACGGTATAACGCACCAGCGAATAATCAGGCGCATGCAGCATTTTATAGCTGAGGGCGTTAAAAAAATTGGGGGAATCCGGGATGGTATCCACCGGGGATTCATAAAATTTTTCCATTACCATCACGGTGCCGTTGGTAATGGTTTTCGGCCATTGCATTTCATGTGTTGTAATACACTTCAGAATCTGTTGTACTTCGGTTATTTTTTTTAGTTCCGCAAACGGTTCGCTGAAAAAGCGGGTCAGCCATTCTTTGCCGCCGATGGTTTGGGTAAAATTTAGTTGATGAAAAATCGATGATTCTTCATCCTGGTGAAAGATGGAAAGATCACTAAAAGTTGTATCGTCTATCTGCATGCTGTTAAAGGTTAAATGTCAAAGGTGCAGGTATTAAGGTATAAGGTGCAGGGTGTAATGGCTACACGTCAAACCCCGGAGCCTGTCCTTACCTCCTACACCCTGTCAAACGTTAATCGTTCGCCTTGCTGAGATTCATCCCACATGCCATTTCCATAAACCAGGTGTCCGTTTATAAATGTATGTGTTATGGCTGAAGGAAAAACAAATCCTTCCAGGGGGCTCCAGCCGCATTTATAGAATATGTTTTCTTTTGTTACCCTGGTGGGCCGGTCCGGGTGAACAATTACCAGGTCTGCATAATAGCCTTCGCGTATATATCCCCGTTCAGCTACCTGGAAGCAATCTGCTACTGCGTGGCTCATCTTTTCTACTACTTTTTCCAGCGAAATTTTTCCCTGCTTTACATAGTGCAGCATCAGTGATAAAGAATGCTGCACCAGCGGCAGGCCCGCGTGGGCTTTTTCGTAGGGTTCATTTTTTTCTTCCCAGGTATGCGGGGCATGGTCGGTGGCTATTATATCCAGCCTGTCATCCAGCAACGCCTTCCATAATGCATCCCTGTTATAAGCGGCTTTTATTGCGGGATTACATTTAATCAGGTTTCCTTTGGTGGCGTAGTCATCTGCAGTAAAATGCAGGTGGTGCACGCATACTTCAGCCGTAATGCGTTTGTCCTTTAACGGTATAAGGTTTGTAAACAGTTGCAGTTCCTTTTCTGTACTGATATGTAAAATATGCAGGCGGCTATTGTGTTTTTTTGCGAACTGAATAGCATAGAAAGAACTTTCAAAGCAGTTTTCCTCGTCGCGTATCAGCGGGTGATCGGCCGCTGTTAAAATGCCCTTCTCATTTTTCAGCCGCTCATAATTGGCTTTTATAATTTTTTCATTTTCACAATGCGTGGCAATCAGCACTTCACTTTCCGAAAAAAGTTTATCAAGCGCCAGGGGGCTATCTACCAGCAGTCCGCCAGTGGATGAACCCATGAATATTTTTATACCGCATATATTACGTTTTTTTTCATTTGTTCGCAATGCCTCATCAGTATTGTCGTTGGAAGTGCCCATGAAAAATGAATAATTGGCCAGTGAAGTGTGGCGGCCAATCTCGTATTTCTGTTCTAAAAGTTCCTGCGTAAACGCCGGGGGCATGGTATTGGGCATTTCCATAAAAGACGTAACACCCCCGGCCACAGCGGCTTTCGACTCGGTGTAGATAGTTGCTTTATGGGTTAAGCCCGGTTCCCTGAAATGCACCTGGTCGTCTATGACACCCGGCAAAAGATATTTACCCTCACCGTTTATTTCAATCACTGCTTCGCGGGTAACTATCTTCTCCGCCATCTTTTCAATACGTCCTTTTTTGATAAATACATCCCGGCTCAATATCTTACCTTCGTTTACAACCGATATATTCTTAATCAGGTATTTTTGTAACATATACAAGTATAAGCTTTATCCTCTTAAATCAACTATTGCATGCAATTTAAAAAAACCGCGGTAAGCTGGCTTATTTTTGTTGTTCCTGTATGGGCCCTGGCCCAGTCTGTTAATCTTCCCCAGGGTGCTAAGGAGAACTGGTTGCTTGGCCGGATGGACATTAAGACGATGAACGATTCTTCTCTGGGTTTTTCTGCCACCAAACCTTATTTGCGGAAAACCATGGTGGAGGGCATTGAGCGGTACTACGGCAGCGCGACTTTAATAAAATCTGCGGGGGAAATACCCGTTGCCACAGATTCTGTCCAAAGTAAAAATTACCAGCTTGCCGGTTTGTTTACCGCAACTGATGTTTACAATATGCACGATGCGCTGATGAATAACAGCGAATGGGTAACCGGGGATATCAGCTCCTTCCAAAGCAAAAAGCCATTGCTGGGCGCTTTTTACAAAACCAAAGCCGATTTTTTACTGGTCAATCAAAAGGATTTTTTCCTGGCGGTTAACCCGGTTATACAACAAATTCAGGCAGGCGAAACAGGCAGCCAGCATGTTTACCTTAACAGCAAGGGGGCAAGTTTCCGGGGCCTGATTGCCCGGAAAATAGGGTTCGATTTTTATGCCACCGATAACCAGGAGAAACCGCCATTGTTTGTACGCCAATGGGAGCAAAAATTTGGCGCTGTGCCAGGCGCCGGTTTTTACAAACAATTTAAAACAACCGGCTACGATTATTTCGACGCCAGGGGATCTATACATTTTAACGCCACCAAATATATTAACATCCAATTTGGATACGATCGCAATTTTATAGGAGATGGGTACCGTAGTTTGTTCCTGAGCGATTTTGCCGCCAGCTATTTATTCCTGAAATTAAATACGCATATCTGGAAGATTAATTATCAAAATCTTTTTATGGAACTGTCCAGTGGCAACAGCAATGGCGATAAATTGTTACCAAAGAAATATGCCAGCATGCACCACCTGAGCCTGCAGGCTACCAAATGGCTGAATATCGGTTTGTTTGAGTCCGTTATTTTTGGCAGGGCCAATCATTATGAATTCAGTTATTTAAACCCAATCATATTTTTACGTTCGGCCGAACAGCAAAATGGCAGTCCGGACAACGCCAATATAGGGTTTAATTTCAAGGCTAATATTGCGCATACACTTCAGTTGTACGGGCAGGTAATGCTGGATGAATTCAAACTAAGTGAGGTAAAGGCGGGCAACGGCTGGTGGGGAAACAAACAGGGTTTACAGGGCGGTTTTAAATACATTGACGCATTTAAAATAAAAAACTTTGACCTGCAGGGCGAATTGAATTATGTTCGTCCGTTTACCTATTCACACAGTGATTCTGTGGCCAATTACAGCCATTATAACCAGCCTCTGGCCCATCCGCTTGGCGCCAATTTTTTTGAAGCCATCGGCATTATCCGTTACCAGCCTGCACCCAGGTGGAATGTACAGGCAAAACTGATTGTTTTTAAACAGGGCCTTGATACCGCTAACAGCGATTACGGTGCAAATATTTTTATACTTAACGGCAACCGTGCCTCCGACTACGGATATAAAACAACCCATGGTGTAAAAAGCACCGGTGCCAATGCATCGGTTTGGATTGGTTACGAAGTGCTGGAAAATTTATTTATTGATGCCTCCATTATGTACCGCAAATTAAGTGTGCCGGAGGCCGCGCAACTGGCGCAGAAAACTACACTTTTTAGTGTTGGTTTGCGATTGAATATGGTCAGGAGAGAGTATGATTATTAAATGAAAACCCGGAAATTAAATTGCCATCTTTAAAGACAGTTTTAATAAAAAAAAGGCATGTGTATTTCTACCGGTATACCAGGTGACAGCAAAAGCTAAATAGAAATTACCGCATTACATTGACTTATATATTTTACAAATTGTTATATAGTTAAAGCGTAGTGCCCGCCAGATTAACATAACAGAAGTTTAGCCATGAAAAAATTGATTGTATTAACTGTATTGTTTGCATCTGTTGCTGCGGCCGGCCAAAATAATAATAAGCCGGTTGAGAAGAAGAAGTTGACCCTGGATGCCATTTGGGGAGGCAATTACCTGGAAGAGCAAAAGCTGCGTGTACACCTTACCCATACAGGCGATTCAATAGCCTATATTTTTGCCAATAAGGCTACCAATAGTGAAATTATCAGTACGCTGGATTTTGAAACCGGCCGTCTGGTAGACACTATTTTTTCTAACCAGATTAAAACCGGCAGAGATTCCCTGCCCATCACCTTTACTTTTTTTGAAGATTTTGATTTTTCGCCCGACGATTCTAAGATCCTTATAAAAACACAAATTGAACCATTGTTTGATAACTCCACTAAAGAATCAAATTTTATCTGGGACAGAATAAAAAGAACCCTGAAACCGGTTTCTGCAGATGGCAAACAAAGCTACGCCAGTTTTTCGCCCGATAGCAAACGCTTGGCTTTTATACGGGATGGTAATTTATATGTAAGGGAATTGGGTACCGACCAGACTTTGCAAATTACTTCAGACGGTGCACCCGCCAGATTTTTAAACGGCATGGCCGATGCGCTGTATGAAAAAGGGTTTGCCATGACCCAGGCCTACAAATGGAGTCCCGATGGAGAAAGCATTGCTTTTTTGCACTTTAATGAAACCATTGTACAGCAATATCCGATTACTTTGTATGATGGCAAGATATATCCTGAAATAAGTAATGAACGATATCCCAAAGCCGGCGAGGCCATACCGGAAGTGCAGGTATTTATTTATAACCTGCGGAACAAGGCATTAACAAAAGCAGACATCGGAATAAACCCCAACCAGTATATAACGGGTATTCAATGGCAGACAGACGGCAATGCCCTCTGGGTGCAAAGACTAAACCGTTCACAGACAAGACTGGATCTGTTAAAAGTAAATGTTCGCAACGGCAACTCCCAGGCACTTTTTAACGAAGAAAGTAAAACATATGTAAAAATCTATCCCGCCAACCAGTTCTTTCTGCAAACAAAAAATTCTTTTTTATGGCTGAGTGAACAGGATGGTTATACACACTTGTATGAAGTGCCTATGAATACCTTCCAGCGCAAACAATTAACGGCAGGCAACTGGGAGGTGTTGGGTGTGGCAGGCATAGACGAAGAGAACGGTGAAATCTATTTTATGGCCAATGAATCATCCATGAAAGATGTTCATTTGTATAAATGCAGCCTGGATGGCAGAAATGTGCACCAGCTCACCAATAATAATGGCGTACATGAAGTGCAGGTTACTGATAATTTCAAATATTTCTTTGATGGTTATTCAGCACTGAACCTGCCCGTGCGTTACCAGATGTACAACAGTGGTGGAAAGCCTTTACATGAGAAACTGATTCAGAATAAATTATTGCAGTCGCACCTCGATGAGTTTGATATTCCGGCGGCAGAAAATTTTAGTTTTACCCACAGAGACACCAGTTTCAATGGATGGCTGATAAAACCGGCAGTCAACACCGCAAAAAAACTGCCCCTGCTTATTTATGTATATGGTGGAAATACACGACAGGAAACACTAAACGAGTGGACCGATAAAATGGGACTTACCATGCGCTATTTTGCCAGTCAGGGGTTTTTGGTAGCCTGTATAGACCCCAGGGGCACGCCGGGCCGGGGGCAGGCTTTCAGAAAAGCTACCTATAAAAAACCGGGCGATACAGAGCTGGAAGATATTATTGCCCTTAAAAACTATCTTGTTAATAATTACCGCGCAGACAATGACAATGCTGCGCTTATGGGTTGGAGTTACGGTGGCTACCTGGCTGCCATGGCGGCTACAAAATATGCCGGGCAGTTTAAAGCTACGGTTGCGATAGCGCCGGTTACCAACTGGCGGTTTTATGACAATGTTTACGCAGAAAGATTGCTTCAGTTGCCGGCAGAAAACCCGGATGGATATAAAAATGCCTCGCCGGTAAATTTTGTAAATAATTATACCGGCGGACTTTTACTGGTTCATGGCAGTTCGGACGACAATGTACAAATGCAAAATTCTATGGAGCTCAGCCGCGAGCTGATAAATGCCAACAAACAATTTGATCAGTATTTCTTTCCCGATTACAAGCACAATATCAGCAGCACCGGCAGTGCCAATATTGCCCGCATTAACCTGTTTACCAAGATCAATATTTTTTTGAAAGCGCAGTTGCAGGTAGCTGAGCCGGAGCAGGTAAAACAAGGTGGGAAGAAGCGATAGTAATGTTTATTTTTTTGGGGATAACGTATATTCATTTACCGGGGCTACCGATTGTGAAGTGTCAGATTTCTGTAATCCGCAGTCACAATCGCAATTTTTGGGTTTTATCTTTTCCACATCGTTTAGCCCTTTTATTATTTTCCTAAGTGTATCGGAGTTTTTAGTGTCTTTGGCTGAAAATTGAATATTCATTCCGCTGAGTTCTTTAAACGAAGCGTTAAAAAAATTTTTAGTTACGATTGAGGGACTCAGTTCGAAATTCATAGTATTGCTGGTAGAAAATTCTTTTTTTGAGAAAACTATTTTGTCTTCGAATTCGCCCAGCGCAAAAATATAAGCGGTTATATTTTGAGGTAACCATATAGTGCCATCCGTTTTGTAAAATCCGTATGTATTTTCTTCTCCGTTTAAAAGCCCCCCGGGTTCATATACTTTTGCTGAAGGTATCACAAGGTACAGGCTGATGTTATTTTTGTATTCACCTCTTATTCTTACCATTAAACTACTTTCAACTGAATTGATATCTTTAAGAAATATATCAATATTGTACCAGCCAAAAGCTTCAATATTAAATTGATAGTAAAGCGACTGAGTGTTTCCAGGTGACACTTTTTCCGGACGCCCTGTTGTATCTATAGTTGGCAAAGGCGGCACAATTTTTTCAATCACCATTTTTATTTTTTCCTGGCTGAGTTTCTCTTTTTCACTTTCCAAATGATCTTTTATTTCTCGGTATATGCGGCAACTGTCAATGCAGGGTCTTATCTCATCCTTTATGATTGGAAGATTTCGCACTTTGGATTCATTTTCTATGTATCCATACAGATCATCCAAATCGTGATCTGTGAGGCTTGTAAATAAATTCATTGCGGTTTTATTCCATTTTTCATACAAGCAGGAATAATATTGATTGCCTTCAGCCAGTATTTTTATATTATTACGTGTGTAATCGTACAATAGTTTTTTATCAGATGTTTTCTCGAGTATATGTGCTAATGCTGGGCCCGTACCATCACTACCTGCATTGTGGCAGGATGCACAATTATTATTAAAAAGAGTTTTCCCATTGTCGAAGGCAATTGTTTGGGGATTGCTTAGCAGGCTGTCTGGGTCTACCCAGTTGATATTTCCGTTTTCATCTTTATCCCCTTTGAAAATCTGCATTTTCTTGTTGATGGACGGCGTAGGTATTTTTATAGAAATTGATTTTGTAATTTTTATTGATTGCCCGCCAGACGCATTTATATAAATCATGCCGCCGCTGCTTAATGGCTGGCCATTACTTTGTGTGGTTAAGCCGGCCATTATTATTTGTTCCATGCTGTAAGCCTCTTTTATTTCCAGTTGTGCTGTTTCATTACCATTATTAGACAATGCGCCCTGCGGGATGCTAATAAGCGCGCCATTGGCAGTTGTAAGCACTGTATCTTTATTGACATATATAGTGAATAGCTGCGAAAAGAGGTTGCTATTGTTGAGTAAGACACTGGTTTTCTTATCCGAATGGCGACAGGCTGTAAAAACAAGAGACAGCAGTATAATTAAGAAGGAGATCGATCTTTTCATACAAGAGGTTGTTGTACTAAAGATACCAATGGATTAATTATTCCACAAACAACGGCGGAATATTTAAAACAAAATCTGTGTTTGTAACAAATTGTTCAGCCCGGTTTCAGTCGGACAAGGGGGCGACCGAAGATTTTCGTGCAGGAAACAAATGCCATCTCCAAATAAATTCTGGCAAATACTATCCTTCAAAAATGAGTGAGAACACAATCTGGCGCGACTGTATTTTATCAATTACATTGGAGAATTTAAGATTGGGATCGCGACTGTGTACATTGCTGATGCCGTTGCTGATTTTTATTTCGGGCGAAAGAATAAAATAGCGCATATAGAAATTAAAACCGATGCCGGCTTCAATGCCAAAATCATTGGCTTTTAATTTTACCAGATCGTCTGCATTTTTTGCCCTTGCCTTTGATGAGAGATCGGTTTCCCACTTGGCACCTGCCATCATGTACACACGAAAATTATTGATGCGATCGCTTTTATATTTTACCTGCACCGGTATGCCCAGCAGGATGGATTCGATGGTTTTTTTGGTAACCGGGCTTTCCCCGCTTTCAGGATATTTCAGGTTATAGGTAATAACCTTATTGGCAAAAAGCAACTGCGGAAATACCACCCTGGCATCCCAGTGCTCGCTTATCTTAAACGTGTGCATACCGCCAATGCCAATACCGCCGGTATTCTCGGGATAAACAGATAATACTGTATCGCTTTGTAAAAATTGCGGGTGCTGGCTCAATTGGAATCGGCTGGTTACGCCCATCACTACTATGCCTATATGATAGGCTTTGTCATCATTGTCGGGCAAATTAACGCCGTCCCTCAACTGTGCAAAGGAAGAAAACGAAGAAGCCAGTAAAAGAAGCACTGCTACGATGCTACGCTGTTGTTTTTTGAACCGCAATAAATGGTACATATTCCTCCTGTAAGTTTTTTAAAATAAGTAGCAGTGTATCCAACATCTTTCATTATGGTTATAAAATCATCTCCCTCAGGAAATTTTTGTACCGAATCATTCAAATATTTATACGCTTCGCGGTTCTTAGAAATCAGTTTGCCAATTCCAGGCGTTACAATGCGCATATACAGGTTGTAAAAACCTTTTACCAAAGCCTGTTTTGGTCTCGAAAACTCCAGCACCACCAGCTTACCCCCGGGCTTTAATACACGGTTCATTTCCGCCAGGCCTTTTTGCAGGTTCTCAAAATTGCGCACTCCAAAGGCTACCGTTATTGCATCAAACGTATTATCGGCAAAGTTTATTGCCTCACTATCTCCCTGTTCCAGCGCTATCTGCTTATTTAACAGCAAGTTGGCTACTTTTTGCCTGCCCAACTGCAGCATCCCTTCTGAAATATCTATGCCAACAATTGTTTCAGGTTTCAGAAATTTATAACTCATAATGGCTACGTCCCCGGTTCCGGTAGCCACATCCAGTATTTTCCGGGGCTGGAGGGATTTTAGCTCTTTAATGGCCCTTTTGCGCCAGTAGATATCAATACCGCCGCTTAAAAAACGGTTCAGGAAATCGTAGCGGAAGGCTATCTGGTCGAACATGCCGGCCACCTGCTGTTTTTTTGTCTGACCGGAGCCTTTAAACGGGACAATGGTATCGTGGGGTAAACTATTCATCTGGACTGCAAATATAGTTCTGGAAAAGTATTTAGTACTTAGTATCGGGTATCCAGACCCTGGGCTGTATTCCTGCTAAATACGGGATTTTAAGGAGAATGGACTTCGAACTAAGAACTGTTTAACTTCGCGCCATGGAAATTAATTCTGCGGAATACCTTATCAGCAGCCCCGACTATAGCAAATGCCCGCCGCCTGATAAAGCTGAATATGCATTTATTGGCCGCAGCAATGTGGGTAAAAGTTCAGTTATTAATATGCTTTGCAATAACCAAAAGCTGGCCAAGACTTCGGGCACGCCTGGCAAAACACAAATGATCAATCACTTCCTGGTCAATAAAAGCTGGTATATTGTTGATTTACCCGGATATGGTTTTGCCAAAGTATCGCAGCGCGACCGCAGAAGATGGGAACAAATGATTGAAAACTACCTGCGCAAGCGCGAAAACCTGGTCAATGTATTCGTATTGATCGACAGCCGCCATGGCCCCCAAAAAATTGACCTTGATTTTGTAAACCAACTGGGCGGGTGGGAGATCCCTTTTGCGCTTATTTTTACCAAAGCCGATAAAGAAACCCAGCGGGTGGTGGCCGCCAATGTAAAAGCTTTTTTGGATGCCATGCGCAAAGAATGGGAATTTTTACCGGCACATTTTGTAACCAGCGCTATAAAAAAGCTGGGCAGGGATAAAATATTGAAGTTTATTGGTGATGCGAATGAGAAATTTGAAATAGTTAATAGTTAAGAATTAAGAATGAAGAG
>Ga0268264_10002554_pt1 | contig 15970 bp, 13 predicted proteins | sample KBSSwiS32_FD_190357 | JGI IMG/M metagenome (GOLD analysis project Ga0268264, IMG submission 190357) | Switchgrass rhizosphere microbial communities from Kellogg Biological Station, Michigan, USA - KBS Switchgrass S3-2 (SPAdes) (version 2) | ecosystem: Host-associated > Plants > Roots >...
TTTTCAAGCACTCCGCTCATCCTGCATTGCGACGCCACGCAGATCCGCCAGGTCGTGATGAACCTCGTGATCAACGCCTCCGAGGCGATCTGCGACCACGAGGGCGAGATCCGCGTCTCCACCACCATGAAAAGGCTCGACCGGGAATTTCTCGAGAACAACCAGTTCGGCAGTGGCCTGCCGGAGGGGAAATACGCCGCAATCGAGGTCAGCGACACCGGCTGCGGCATGAGCCACGAGACTAGGGCGAAGATTTTTGATCCATTTTTCACCACGAAATTCACCGGCCGCGGCCTGGGGCTGGCCGCCGTTCATGGCGTGATCCGCGGGCATGCGGGGCTCATGGAGATCGATTCCGACGAGGGCATCGGGACGACCTTCAGCATTTATTTCCCCTGCGCCGAGGTCGTCGCACCCCCGTTGCCGGAAAAAAACAATCTGCTTCCGAATACCCGCTGGCAGGGCGACGGCGTCGTGCTCGTGATCGACGACGAGGACGCTGTGCGCATGCTCGCCGAGCGCGCGCTACACTCCCTCGGTTTCACCGTGCTCTCGGCGGCGGACGGTCGCGACGGCGTGCAAAAATTCCGCGAGCACTCGGACAAGATCGTGGCCGTTGTCCTCGACATGACCATGCCGCACCTCGACGGCAAGGAGACCTTCCCCGAAATCCGCAACATCCGCCCCGACGTCCCCGTGCTCTTCATGAGCGGCTACACCAAGGCCGACACGCAGAACTTCGACACCACCACGGACTTCCTGCAAAAGCCCTTCCAGTTCAGCCAGCTCCGCGAAAAAATCAGGGGTCTGGTGGACGGCATCGCGCCGGCGGGGTAGGGGATGGAAATTTTAACCGCTAAGAATGTGAAGGCCGCAAAGATAAGAAAAATTCAGTAAATCTGTACACTTCGAACGAGCAGTATCATTGACGTCGTTTTTACGACAGTCATCTCTTCCCTTCGCGGCCTTTGCGTTCTTCGCGGTAAATCAATAATCCCGCGCCAGCAGGTAATCCGCGAGCGTCCTGAGCATCGCCCCTTTTTCGCCGAAGGATTTCAGCGCCGTGCTCGCCTGTTTCGTGAGGCGCTGGGCTTCCTTGCGGGATTTTTCCAGGCCAAAGATCGCGGGGTAGGTGGCCTTCTGCGCGGCGACATCCTTGCCCGCGCTTTTGCCGAGCTTCTCGCTGGTCTGCGTCACGTCGAGGATGTCGTCGATCACCTGGAATGCGAGGCCGAGCGATTGCCCGAAAAGGGTGAGGTCCTTCAATTGCTTCGCAGTGGCATTGGCGCTCATCGCACCGAGGCGGATCGCCGCGGTGAGCAGCGCCGCCGTCTTCGAGCGGTGGATGAATTTCAATTCGTCGCCGCTGAGTTTTTTGCCTTCCCCTTCAAGATCGGCCACTTGTCCGCCGATGAGCCACCGGCTGCCGGAGGCATTTGCCAGATCCTTGATCAGCGCGGGCATGCGGTAGCGCGGCGTCTCCTTCGCCTGCGCGAGAATTTCAAACGCCACGGTCAGCAGCGCATCCCCCGCGAGCACGGCGACGCCTTCACCAAAGACCTTGTGGTTGGTCGGCTGTCCCCGGCGGAAATCATCATCGTCCATGCAGGGCAGATCGTCATGGATCAGCGAGTAGGTATGGATGCACTCCACCGCGCACGCCGCCGCCATCGCCTGCGCGACATTCCCGCCGCAGGCCTCCGCCGCCGCGAGACAAAGGACGGGCCGGAGCCGCTTGCCGCCGACGAATATGCTGTATCGCATCGCCTTGTGGATCGTCACGGGCTTCGTGCTCTCCTTCGTCAGATAGCGGTTCAACGCCCGGTCGATCAGCTTCGTGCGCGCAGGCAGGTATTTCAGGAGGGTGGTCATCTCACTCGCACTGTGAAAAAAACCCACGGCCTTTGCAACCTGGAAAAACGGAAAACAGTAAGTAAGCTCTCTTTACGCACGTCCTTCCGTACGGAGTTCTGTAGCGATGCCGATTTTCGGATGAATTGCCATCGGCTGGACTCTCTGCTATATGGCGTCAATGCGAGCGCTCATTGCATTGGCAACGGGAGTCATGGTTTCTGGCGTTCTCCTTTACCTGCCGTCTTTCCTGTCGCCTTCGGCACATTCCAGTGCGTATTTTAACGTGTTTTTTTGGTCGCAGTCATTCTGCGAATATCGTATTTCCGGCTCCACCGGCCAACAGCGCACCAAGTGGGGCCAGTTATTTAGCCGCGCTTCTATCCGATGCCATGTTGATCGCCCTCGTGATGTTCGGGGTGTTATCCATGATATTCGAACGTGAATAGAAAACGGCTTGAGCACGAAATAACTCTGTATGTCGGATGAGTGATTTCCGCGACTGTCACGCCGGCCCTCTTCACCTTTGCGGCCTTGGCGTTCTTTGCGTTAAAAAAATTACCGCGAAACACGCGAAGGGCGCTAAGAAAAGACAGAGACTATTCTCAGCTCACGCCTGTCTTGTCATCCCGTATTTCTTCCAGCGTCTTGCAGAAGGCGGCGAGCCCGGTGCGCAGGCTGGCGTAGATGGCTTCCGTGCCGGACATGTCGCCTGCACGGCCTTTCTGCTCCAGTTCCGCCGCGAGTTCATACGGGCCGTCCTGCACGAAATTGCTCACCGAGCCTTTCAATGCATGGGCCGATGCCCGCAGTTTTGTCGCATCCCCCTGCGTGATTGCCTCCTCGATCTCCTTCATCCACTTCGGCGAGTGCTCGATGAAAAGGCCGGCGATGTTTTTCAACAGGTCGGGGCTGTCCTTGAAATTCTCCATCATCGCCGCCTTGTCGAATTTCGGGGCGGGCGCGGCGGGTTGCTCCACCGGGGCGGCGGCGGGCGGGATTTCCGGGGATTCGTGGCCGATGAGGTTCAACCGCAGCATCACGTGCAGCAGTTCCTTGGCGCTCACCGGCTTGGAGAGGTAATCGTTCATGCCCGCAGCGATGCATCGCTCCCGGTCACCCTTCATCGCGTGCGCGGTCATGGCGACGATTGGCGTGGAGACACCCTTGCTCTTTTGCAATTCACAGATTTTCGCCGTGGCTTCGAAGCCGTCCATCTCCGGCATCTGGATATCCATGAGCACGAGGTCGAAGGAATCGCTTGCGAACAGCGAAACCGCCTCGCGGCCATTCGCGGCGATCACCGGCGTGTGGCCCATGCTTTCGAGCAGGCCCACCGCCACCGCCTGGTTCACGGCGTTGTCCTCCACCAGCAGCACACGCAGCGCGCGGCCCGGGGTGTTCGCCGCGGCAGGCCGTTCCGCGCGGAAAGTCTTTGCGGTGATCCCGCTCAGCGCGGTCGCCATGGAATCCATGAGCGTGGATGGCGCCACGGGTTTCACGAGGTAAGCCACGCCCATCTTGCGGCAGCGCTCCACGTCGCGGCCAAGCTGGGCGGAGGAGAGCATGGTCACCGTGGTGCTTCCGGCAGGCGACTTTTCCTGGATGTTCTCGGCCAGTTCAAACCCATCCATGCCCGGCATGTCGGCATCCACCAGCACGATGGTAAAGGGAACGCCCTCATCGCGCGCCTGCTCCAGCGTTTTGAGAGCGGTCGCACCGTCGTTGACGATGGTGGGCTTCATCTTCCAGCTCGTGAGCATTTCCTGGAGGATGAAACGGTTCGTCGCATTGTCATCCACCACCAGCACGGCGCGGCCCGCCATGTCCACCGGGGGCGGCGTGAAACGGCTGGGGACGGGCTCCGTCGCCCGCGCCAGGCGCACAGTGAAATGGAACGTGCTTCCACTTCCCGGCATGCTCTCCACCCAGATTTTCCCGTTCATCATCACCGTGAGTTCCTTGCAGATCGTGAGCCCCAGCCCCGTGCCGCCGAAGCGTCGCGTGGTGGAGGTGTCGGCCTGCGTGAATGCGTCGAAAATGAGCTTCTGCTTTTCCTCGGGAATGCCGATGCCGCTGTCCTTCACCGAGAAATGCAGGCAGGCGTCGGCGTCCGTCTGCGATTCCATGGCGACCCGCACGAACACCTCGCCCTTTTCGGTGAACTTGACCGCGTTGCCGAGCAGGTTGACGAGGATCTGGTTGAGCCGCGTGGAGTCGCCCACGAAACCGTCCGGAAGCTCGGGCGGGATATGGCACGCCAGTTCCAGGTGCTTGATGTGCGCGCGCGCGGACATGAGGCTCATCGTGGCTTCCAGCCCGTCGCGCAGGCTGAACGGGTGCGAATCGAGCTCGAGCTTGCCCGCCTCGATCTTCGAGACGTCCAGGATGCCGTCGATGATCTCCAGCAGTGCGTCGCCGGAGAGCTTGATCATGCCGATATGGCGCTGCTGCTGCTCCGTGAGCGGGGTGCGGCTGATGAGGTCGGCCATGCCCAGGATGCCGTTCATCGGCGTGCGGATTTCGTGGCTCATGTTCGCAAGGAATTCGCTCTTCGAGCGGTTGGCCGCCTCCGCCGCGTTCCGCGCAAGTTGCACCTCGGTCTCGGCTTTTTTCCGGTCCGTGATGTCGATGACGAGGATGAACATCCCTATCGCATTAAGCTGGTCGTCGAAGTGGGGGATGTAGGTGACCTGCGCAAAACGGCCCGCGGTCAGCTTCGGGAGTTCGCGCTCGAAAGTGACGCGTTTTCCCCCCAGGCATTTTTCAATGTAAGGCTTCGCGATCACGTACTGCTCCTCGCCAAGGAATTCCCGCAGCGACATGCCCCGCATTTGCTCCGGGGTGAGGCCATGCCATGCCTCGTACGTGCGGTTGTTGAAGCGGTAGCACTCGTCCCTGCCCACGTAGCCGATCAGCGCCGGCATGTTATCGGCGATGGTGTGCAGCCACTCCTCGCTCTCTTTCAGCGCCGCCTCGCTTTCCTTCCTGGCGGAGTTTTCGCGCAGCAACTGGAAGAAAGTCAGAGCAAGCAGGAGGAATCCCAGCCCGCTCCCGATGCCCGCGATCAGTTTTGTATGGCCCGTGGCAATCATCGCCTCATTCTCGCGCTGCACCAGCAGCATCGCCTCGTGCAGGTCCATGTCCTCGCGCAGCTTGCGGATCTGGTCCATGAGGACTTTGGTTTTTATGACCGCCGCCCGGTCCTCAGCCGAGCCGATGGCTATTTTATTCCCGATCTTGAGCCGGTCGTCGATTTCAGTCAGGCGCGTATCGATGAGCGACCGGAGGGTGGCGAGATTTTTTTGCTGGTCTGGACTGTCCTTGGTGAAAACCTGCAGATTCTTGAGGATCTTGCCCACCTTCGTGACCCCGGTCTGGTGCAGCGTGAGATAGGTTTCGTCGCCGGTCATGGCATAGCCGCGCTGCCCGGAGCCCGCATCACTCAGTGCCGCAAGCAGTTCGTAGAGCTCCTTGCGCACATCGTGCGTGCGCGACACCCAGCGTTGCGTCTCAGCGAGCCTGTCGATCTGGAGGAAAGAAAAATAGCCCGCCGATGCAAGCAGGAGGAACGAGAGCCCAAAGCCCGCGAAAATCCAGAATCTCAGGCCCGGTCTATGTTTGGGGGAATTCATGCGCTCGATTCCCGCTACTTATAGCATTTCCCAAACCTCATGCAGGCTTTTTTAAGGGATTTCCGGCCCCGTCTTGCCGCCTTATTTCTTCTGAAATAGTCGGTTGATCGTTGCCGCGGCATATGCGGCGCCAAACCCGTTGTCGATATTCACCACGGTCACGCCGCTGCCGCAGCTGTTCAGCATGCCGAGCAGCGCCGCGAGCCCGCCGAAGCTGGCTCCATATCCGACGCTGGTGGGAACGGCGATCACCGGCTTGCTCACCAGCCCGGCCACCGCGCTGGGCAGGGCGCCCTCCATGCCGGCCACTACGACGAGCACGTTGCACGCCTCCAGCCGCTCGCGCTCGTGGAGCAGGCGGTGGATGCCCGCCACGCCGACGTCGTAAATTTTTTCCACCCGGTTGCCAAAGACCTCGAGCGTGATCACGGCCTCCTCCGCCACCGGCAGGTCCGATGTCCCCGCGCAAAGCACGCCCACGATGCCCTCGTTTTTCGGCAGAGGCGTCTCCTCGATGGTGATGCAGCGCCCGCGCGGGTGATATTTCGCATTCGGGAATTCCTGCTCCAGCGCGCGGAAATGTTCCTCTTTCGCCCGCGTCGCCAGCAACACGGTTTCCCTTTTCAGGATCGTGCGGCTGATCGACAGCACCTCCTCCGGCGTCTTCCCCTCGCAATAAATCACCTCGGGAAAACCGCAGCGCTGCTTGCGGTCGGTATCGACACGCGCAAAGCCGAGATCGACAAATTTGGATTCGTGGGACATGGGTGGGGAAGGGGTTGCCCGCGGCTGCCGGTTCAGGCGGCGGGGTGGTCGTTCGGCTCGTGGGGATGGAACACCAGCCGCATCGGGATCATCGTCGAGTTCACAAACCCGTGCCGTTTGAAAAAACGCTGCGAATCGTCATTGAGCCGGTCGGTGAGCAGTGTGATGCGCAGGAAATTTTTCTGCTTCGCATATTCAATGGCATGCGAAAGCAGCTTCTCGCCCACGCCCTGGTGCCGGTGCTCGTTGTGCACGATCACATCCTCGAGCAGGATCACAAAACCGCCCTCCGCGGTGCTGATGGTGAAAAGCAGGTTGATCATCCCGAGCAGCATCCCGTTGTGCCGCAGCACGAAGATGCGCCCGCGGTTCGGCTGTTCCAGGATGAGCTGGAGCCCGCGCATCTGCTTCGCGCGGTCCGGCTTGAAATCCGCCTCCATGGTAAAAAGGTCGTGAAGCAGATCCGTGAGTTGCGGAAGGTCTTCGATCGTTGCCTGTTCTACGACTGTGGTGTCCATTGCGATTCCGGCAGGTTTATTACACATTTCCCGTGCATAGAAAAGGGTTTCCGAAGGAAAAATGACGAATGCCGAAGTCCGAAACGTCCTCGTTCCAGGGAATGACCCTGTTCGGTCATTCTGGCTTCGTCATTCTTTCGAGCTTCGTCATTCGGATTTCGTCATTTTCACCATGGTAATCCCGCATTTCCCGCGCTACCCTCTCCTCATGCAAAAACGAATGAAAAGCGCCCACCCCCGCACACCGGGAGGCCGTCAGGAAACCTATGAGGGCAGGGACGGCCAGCCAAAACCCGGCACCTACTCCAAGTTCCAGCCCGTAAAGCAGTTCAAAAAGCCCGTCATCAAACCTGCAAAGGTAAGCGGGGATAAGGCTAGCATGTAGTCGTTGAGAGCCGAAAGCACTACATCCTGTGAAAGCCCCAAAAGGCACCTTTCAACGTAAGGTAGTTGTTTTCACCCTCACGTTGGTTTGTGTTTTCGGTATCAGCTATATCGCATTATGCCGGTATCCACAGCCAATTCCTCCCGGGTGGCAGCAGATTCATCGCGGCCAGTCTAGGAAGGATGTGCTTGCCCACGTTCCTGATCTCGATACTCGGCTTCTCGATATTAAGCAGTTCGACCAGACCCATCAATTTTTCGAATCACCCGTATTTGGTCACGTAGAGCAATACCTCTATGTGGATTACGACGATTGGCGTCCGGAAACCGCACGCGTCGCGGGTATCCGGATACGAACTACAACCTCCAGATTTTCTTTATTTCGGAACCAAAGATTTGCAAATGGGGTGATTCACTAACCTGACCGTCTGGGTAAACATCCTGTGAATCCTGTTCATCCTGTTTAAATCTTCCGTCGGTTCCGCCCTCAATGCGGCAACGTCACCCATCCATGCCACGCCATGTAGGTGGCGAGGGTGACCAGCAGCACGCATGAGACGTAAGGGGCGCGTCGCATCGCCTCGCCGAAACCGCGGAATTTCTTCTCCGCATGCTGCACGCTCCACGCCGCGATCGCGCCGGTCGCCACCATGGTGATCGCAAGGCCGAAGCTGAACGCGGCCACCATCGAAAAACCGAGCACTGCCTGCTTGAGTTGCAGGCAGACGAGCAGCACGGTGAACGCGGCGGGGCAGGGCATGAGACCGCCCGTGACACCGAACAGCACGATTTGCGAAGTCGTGACTGCGCGCCCGGCGAACCTTTGTTCGATGTCGTGCGCATGGGCGCGTTCGTGGGCGTCCTGATACTCCTTGCTGTGCACGTCATGGCTATCGTGACTATGGTGGTCGTGCCCGCCTTCGCGGAAATCGGCGCGACATGTGTGGCCATGCCCTTCGTGGTTTAATGTGATCACGACTTCAAATTCGTGCGGCTCCGGGATTGGGACCGCCGACTCCAGGAATCCCGGCTTTAAAACAAAATCGAAGGACTGGACCGTGCCGTCCGGGCGGATTGTTTCGAGTTTTACATCCTCCGCATCGGGCAGGTGCGCGCCGGGAGCAACGCGCAGGCGGAAAACGGGCGGGACGCCCTCTTCGAAGATGCTCAACTCCACCTTGCCGTGGCCGGTATCCAGAATGAAAACCTCGTCGTGCGCATCATGGTCGTGATGATGATCGTGCCCGTGGTCATGGACATGCCCGTGCGCCTCAATCACCTCGCGTCGCGTGCGCAGAAACATCCAGAGGGCAAGCGCATAGATGAAAACCGCCGAGCCGATTTGCAAATAAGGCTCGACGCTCTCCGCGTTCCATTGGTTCCCGAAATGGATCGCGAGCGCCGCGAGCACCCAGATGATGAGCGAGTGCGAAATCGCCGCCGACAGCCCGAGCAGCACCGCCTGCGCCACCGTCCCCCGCACCGCGACGATGAACGCCGCCATCATCGTCTTCGAGTGCCCCGGTTCCAGCCCGTGCAACGCGCCGAGCAGGATGCAGGTCGGTATGAAAATCCACAGGTTAGCGGAGCCTGCGCGCAGTGTCTGGACAAGGTCTGTCATTTCCTAGGAGCATACCCCCACCCCCCATACAGGGAAAGCGTTTTTCCGTGTTTGTGTTTTCCTGTGTTCCCGCTAGTATCCGTGTCATGAAGAAGGGCGACCATCACCACCCCGGGGAGGAACGCGAGGCCTTGCGCCTGCGCCTGCGGAAAATCTCCGGCCAGTTGAACGCCATCGACCGCATGCTCGCCGAGGACCGCGACTGCGCGGAAATCCTGAACCAGCTCGTCTCCGCCCGCCGCAGCATCAAATCCCTCTCCGAAAAACTCATCCACAATCACACGCAGCACTGCATCAACCACGCCCGCAACCACACCGAGGCAAAAACCCGCCTTCGCGAGCTCCTCACCGTGCTGGAGAGATACGTGGAATAGTTCATCTTTTCTCAATTCTAGGACAAAGAATTTTTACTAACATGATGAATAGATTTACAGGGTTGTGAAATGGAAGAGCGTGAACTGACCGAGAAAATAATCGGGTGCGCGATGAAGGTGCATTCGGTGCTCGGACCGGGATTTCTGGAATCGGTTTACCAAAATGCGTTGTCGCACGAATTGTGCAAAGACGGATTGCGCGTGACCGTCCAGCAACCACTTACGGTTCATTACGACAATGTCGTGGTAGGGGAGTTCTCGTGCGACATGATGGTTGAGGACAGAATTCTGATCGAACTCAAGGCAACCCAATGCCTCGTTCAAGCCAATGAAGTACAGCTCGTGAACTATCTGGTAGCTACGGGAATCGAAGTCGGTCTACTCATAAACTTTGGGGCTGCACGGCTGGAATTCAAACGAAAAACCCGGACTTATCAGCCAAAACGACCGCCTGAGGATATCGTCCTATAATTAGCCCTTATTAAAGAAGGGGATTTTTTGACAGGATGAACAGGATTAACAGGATGAAGAAAAAAGTGAATTATCGAAGACAATTCCCGGTTGCGCGGTGAACTAGAATCACACATTGTGGCGGTCCAAAACAGCCGTCTGAGGAAACATCCTGTAAATCCTGTTCATCTTGTCTAATTCCCTCTTTTTTGTTTCCTACGGCCTGCCCGCAAGCTCCTGTTCCAGCGCATCAAACGGGCAATGCCTGCACCCGCTCCCGCAGCAATATCCGCGTTTCAGGTGGTATTGCGCGGTGAAAACAACGTGGTCGCCCTCAATGTAAAAATCACCTGCCTGCGTCTGTGGCAGTGGTTTCGCCCTGGCCTCGGCACGGCGGGTTTTGATGACGCATTTCCGGCAGATGCAAACCGTGCGGCGGGCCTCCTCGGGCACGCTTGCGAGCAATTCCGGCGGAAACGTTTCCTCCGTGCACCAGCACGGCCCCTTGTAACCCGCCGTGCCGGCCATCTGGCAATCATTGGGCAGTCCGCAAAGCGGACATATTCCGGTGTTGTCTTTCATGGCCCGATCACACCCGTAGCCCCTTCGGACTTCAGGCTTCGTTCGTCATTCGGATTTCGTCATTCGTCATTCCCGCCCGGCGGGCGGGCTACTGGCACGCCTCGCAAGTCCCGCCATTCCGCATCGCCTCGATCGAGCACGCCGCCTTTTCATCCACGGTGAACTCCTTTTTCTCGGCGGCGGGTTTGCGGTCGCGGTTGGCGTTGTCAATGGAACTCTTGTTGATCGTGCGCAAATAGTACGTCGTCTTCAAACCGCGCTCCCATGCCTCGCGATACATGAAGCTCGCGGCGCGGGCGTCGGCCTGCGAGAGCCAGAGGTTCGTGCTCTGCGCCTGGTCGATCCATTTCTGGCGGACGGCGGCGCATTGCAAAATCCACGTCGGCTCGATCTCGAACGCGGTCTTGTAAAGGCGGCGCAGTTCCTCGGGGATGCGCTCGATCTGCTGCACGCTGCCGTCGAAATATTTCAGGTCGGCGAGCATCTCCTCGTCCCACAACCCGCGCGCCTGCAGGTCGCGCAGCAGGTGGTCGTTCGTGCGGATGAATTCGCCGCTCAGGTTCGATTTCGTGTGGATGTGCTTGTAGGTCGGCTCGATGCACGGGGTGCAGCCGAGGATGTTTGAGATCGTGGCGGTCGGCGCGATGGCGAGGCAGTTGGAATTGCGCATGCCGTTCTTCGCGATGCGCCCGCGCAACTCATCCCACGGCATCCGCGAAATGCGGTCCACGAGGATCGGCACGCCGCGTTCCTTTTCCAGCAGATCGAGCGTGTCGAGCGGGAGCATGCCGCGCTGCCACTTCGAGCCCTGGTAGCTCGGGTAGGTGCCGCGCTCGGCGGCAAGGTCGCTGCTCGCGGTGTAGGCGTGATACGCGATGGATTCCAGCGCCTCGTCGTTGAACGCCACGGCCTCGACGGAATCGAACGGCACGTGCTTGTCGTAAAGCGCATCCTGCATGCCCATCACGCCCAGGCCCACGGGGCGGTGCTTCTTGTTGGAATTCTCGGCGGCATCGACGGGGTAGAAATTGATGTCGATCACGTTGTCGAGCATCCGCATCACGACCGTCACGGTCTCGCGGAGTTTGTCCTGGTCGATGGCGCCATCCTCGCGCAGATGCGCGGCGATGTTGATCGATGCGAGGTTGCAGACCGCGACCTCATCGCTGCTCGTGTTCAGTTCGATCTCGGTGCAGAGATTCGAGTTGTGAATCACGCCGGCGTGGTCCTGTGGATTGCGCACATTCGCGGGGTCCTTCCACGTGATCCACGGGTGGCCGGTCTCGAAAAGCATCTCGAGCATCTTCTTCCACATCGCGAGCACGCGCACCTTGCGGCCCCAGAGCTTGCCCTCGTCCACGAGGCTCTCGTAATAATGATAGCGCTGCTCGAAATTGCGCCCGTAGATTTCCGGCAGGTCGCGCACGTCGTTCGTGCGGAAGAGCGTCCATGTCGCGTCCTTTGGCAGCACGCCCTCGGAGATGAGCTTGAGGCGCTTCATGAACAAATCGGGAATCCAGTGCGCCGTGTTCATGTTGTGCGTGCGGCGGCGGTCATCGCCGGTCTCCTTGCGCAGGTCGAGGAAATCCTCGATGTCCGCATGCCAGAGTTCGAGATAACTGCAAAGCGCGCCGGGCCTCTTGCCGCCCTGGTTCACGGCGATGGCGATGTCGTTGCTCACCTTCAGGAACGGGATCACGCCCGAGCTCTCGCCGTTCGTGCCGTGGATGTGCGCGCCCGCGCCGCGGATCGCCGTCCACGAGCAGCCGAGGCCGCCCGCCCATTTCGAAAGATGCGAGAACCGCCGCCATGTCTCGGTGATGTCCTCGATGCTGTCGCCGCAATAGAGCAGGTAGCAGGAGGAAAGCTGCGAGTGCAGCGTGCCCGCATTGAACAGCGTCGGCGTCGAGGAGCAGGCGCGGCGCGTCTTGTAGATGCCGTAAAATTCAATCGCGCGCGTCTCGCGGTCCTTCTCCTGCAATGCGAGCCCCATGGCCACGCGCAGCCAGAAAATCTGCGGCGCCTCGAGCCTGCGCTTGAGGTTGGTCACGGAATCGTGATCGTGGATGAGATAGCGATCGTAAAGCGTCTGGATGCCGATGAAGTCGAATTGCAAATCGGCGAACGGGTCGAGCGAATCGGCGAGCCTCTTCAGATCGAACTCCGCCAGCCGCGGGTCGAGCCGCTTCAGGCTGATGCCGAGCGGAATATAATCGATGAACGCCTTGCGATGCGCCTCTTTCAAAGCCTGCGGGCCGTCGGAAATCTTCCACGGCAGCGTCTCCTCGTAGATGTAGCTGAGCAGGATGCGCGCGGCAAAAAAGCGTGCGGAGGCGTCCACATCAAGCAGCGACTTCGCATTCAGCGCGATGGTGTCGCGGCGCTCGGTCGCAGTAAGGTTGATCGATGTGCTGCGCAGAAGGCGTGCGAGCAAATCGTCGTCGCCGATTGTGAGGCTCAGGCCGATGCGGGCAAATGAAATGCGGGCGCGGATGTCTGCGAGTTGCTCGCGTGTTGCGAGTTCGAGCTGCACCTCGGAATCCTCCTGCGGTTGCACACCGAATTCACGCTCAGCGGCGCGCTTGGCGCGGTATTTTCCATAGGTGAGGGCAATACGCGGCTGGCCGATCTCGATGAGCGTCTCCTCCACCATGTCCTGCAACTGCTCGATGTGCACAAACACGGGGCGCTCGCGGCGGAGCCGGAATTCCACCTCGGCCTGCACCTGTCTTCCGATCGATTCATCCTGCCCCTCGGCAACGCACGCGGCCGCCACGGCCCGGGCGATCTTGTGCCCGATCCACGAAACCACGCGCGGTTTTCCCGATGGATCACCCGCGACATCGCGGCGTATGACCTGCGGAAGATCGCCGACGTCTGCCGGCAGATCGTTGGTGAGCGTGAATCCCTGCGTGCTGATTTCGTTCATAGGAGTTCGGTTTTCTGACTGGTGTTGGACTGGACTGACGGAGTGGAAAGTTAAAAGAAATTGTTAAAGTTATTTAAAATCAAAGCTTCTCAGGAAATACGCGTCCCCCAACATGTCATCCCGAACTTGGTGAGGGATCTCTCAAGCGATGCCTGGCATAATTTGTGAGATTCCTCGCTCTGCTCGGAATGACGCGCACTGTTTATAATATGATTTGTAAACATATTCGCAATTTCCTCTATATCCGCGGCACGGTAATCCCGCGCTGCGACTGATATTTCCCGCCGCGGTCGCGGTAGCTGGTCTCGCACACTTCCTCCGCGGCCAAAAAGATCACCTGCGCGAGCCCTTCCCCGGCATGGATGCGCGCGGGCAGGGGAGTGGTGTTCGAAATCTCGAGCGTCACATGCCCCTCCCACTCCGGCTCGAAGGGCGTCACATTCACGATGATGCCGCAGCGGGCATACGTGCTCTTCCCCACGCAGAGCGTGAGCACGTCGCGCGGGATGCGGAAATATTCCACGCTGCGTGCGAGCGCAAAGGAGTTCGGCGGCACGAGGCACGAGTCCGCCTGGACATCGACAAACGCGCGGTCGTCGAACGCCTTCGGGTCCACCACGGCGCTGTAAACATTAGTAAAGACCTTGAATTCATCCGCCACGCGCAGGTCGTAGCCGTAGCTCGACAGCCCGTAGCTGATCACCGGATTGTCGCCATGGCGGCGCACAAGGCCGTCCTCGAACGGCTCGATCATATTGTGCTCCTGCGCCATGCGCCGGATCCATTTGTCGCTGTGAATGCCCATGTTCCCTGATTCAGATCAAATCATCTTCGCTGCTGTTCTGCATGCTGCCACCGGTCTGGTACTCGGTCACGCGTGTCTCAAAGAAATTCTTCTCCTTGCGCAGGAAAATCACTTCGTCGAGCCATGCGAAAGGGTTCGTCTTGATGCCCGAGAGCGTCGGCAGGCCGAGCCCGTCGAGCCGCCGGTCAGCGTTGAAATCGACGTAATCCAGAAAATCTTTCTGCGTCATCCCCACGCCGTCCTCCGGCAGGCAGTCGCGCACGAATTCCTTCTCCAGTTCCACGCCTTCGCGCATGAACTCGGTAAGCTCGTCGCGGAACTCCGGCGTCCAGATGTCGGGATTCTCCTCGATCAGTTTTTCGAGGATGTAACGCCCGAGCGCGATGTGGTTCGACTCGTCGCGCAGCGTGTACTGGAACATCTGGCCGATGCCGGTCATCTTGTTCTGCCGGTGGAGCGACAGGATCATCGCAAAGAGCGCGTAGAACTGCGTTCCCTCCATCACCTGCGTGATGCCGAAGAGTGCCTTCGCGAATTTCTGCTTGTTCACCGTCTGCGTGAGGTCGATCCCCATCTTCAGCTCCGGCATGTGGCGCGTGATGTAGGCGTTCTTCTTCCGGATGCTCGGGATGTCCTGGAACTTCGCGGTGACCTCGTCGAGGTCGATGTTCAGGCTGCCGATGATATGCAGCAGCGAGTCCATGTGGATCGATTCCTCGGCGATCTGGCGCAGCGAGGCGTGCTTCAACTCGGCGGCGGTGAGGTTGTCCTCGATCACGTGCAGCACCGAGTCGCCCACGATCCCCTCGGCGGAGGAGAAATAGCCGACGCCCATCTCGATGATCCAGCGTTCCTTCTGCGAGAGCGCGCCGCTGTTCCACTGCGTGCAGTCCTTCGTCATGTCGATCACATCCGGCTCCCAATGGTTCGCCTTCATCTGCTTGTAGATGCGGTATGCCTCATGATACTTCAGCGGCAGCACGTTCAGCTCCGCGCTGCGATGCCCGTTGATCACCATCTTCCCCGCCAGACGCGCGCGGGCCTTCGTCTTGTCGAGCCGGAAGGTTTTGTTGCCGAGGCGGTGCACGATGTAATCGCCTTCTTCTTTCGTGATGAATTCGGACATGGATGAAAGGGTGGCGTTTTCGCGCGTGGGGTCAAGTGTTTGGGTGGTCATGGGTGAAAAAAATATCAAGTTTGATCTTGCGCCCGCCGCGGCGCTCCTTTTCCGGGGCATCCGGGGACAAAAAAGCCCCCGGTTTTCCCCGCGAACGGGATAAACCGAAGGCCCGGCGCATTCCGATGCGCAAAGACGTCCAGCATTCCCCATCCCTGTCGTTGGCGCGACAGTCGCCCCCGCATAGGGCGGGGGACTTCCGATGAGCGTGAGTGAGCAGGTCTTCTGGCTCCGAGGTCATCCTACGTGCTTCGCCTTACCGCCTGAAAACAGCAGTGGCTTTTAAAAAGCCATTCGCATGGCATTTCATAGCATTTCGTATCTCGTTACAGCGGCGCTACCGCGCGGGATTCGCACCCGCTTCCCTATTCTCCCCCGGCCGTAACCGGGGACACTCTCTCACGTTGCATACACTACTAATAGTGGTTTAGATCAAAGAACTGCGCTATATATGGGTATTTCAGAGAAAAATGTCAAGACGCATTTTTGACCAAATTAAGGAATTTTTACCGCAAAGATCGCCAAGAGCGCGAAGGGGGAAGGGGAATTTTTAGACAGGATGTACAGGATTTACAGGATGAAGGCATGGTAATTGGAGACAATTACCGAAACGGTGAATGAAGAGCAGGTAAGCCACCGATCACAGACGTCTGCGGAAACATCCTGTTAATCCTGTACATCCTGTCTAAAAATTTCCCTTCTTTTTTTGTCTTCGCGTCCTTTGCGATCTTGGCGGTAAATTATTAAACGCAAAGCAACTGTGTCATAAAGCAAGGGAATGTTGTTGGTGTTGTTTGAGGAGGGAGTGAAGGTGGATGAGAAGTTTGCGCATGGCGGCAACGATGGCGCATTTGTAAGGTTTGCCGCGTGCGATGAGGC
>Ga0268264_10002556_pt1 | contig 15964 bp, 15 predicted proteins | sample KBSSwiS32_FD_190357 | JGI IMG/M metagenome (GOLD analysis project Ga0268264, IMG submission 190357) | Switchgrass rhizosphere microbial communities from Kellogg Biological Station, Michigan, USA - KBS Switchgrass S3-2 (SPAdes) (version 2) | ecosystem: Host-associated > Plants > Roots >...
CCAGCACATGATTGGTATACTTTTGAACATTCCGCGCAAGCTGCAGGCCGATGCCGCCGATGCGCTGGCGGTCGCGATCACCCACGCACATACGCGGGCCAGCGTGCAGCGCATCGGCATCCCGCGCACGGCCTGGAGGCGGCGCCGGTGAACTCGCGCGTGCAACACAACCGCGAGCGACGGTACGGCACGGGCCGGGCGACCTTGGTCGAGTGCTTCTGCTCGCGATGTTCAGCTATCGTTGCGCCGGTTTCGGGGCACGCTGCGCCATGATCGGACGATTGAAGGGCATTCTTGCGGCCAAACAGCCGCCCTGGCTCGTCGTCGACGTCGGCGGCGTCGGCTACGAGATCGAGGCGCCGATGTCGACCGTGTTCGACCTGCCCGAGGTCGGCCGCGAAATCGCCCTGTTCACGCATTACGCGGCCAAGGAGGACACCGTCGCGCTGTACGGCTTCCTGCGCGAGGCCGAACGGACCTTGTTCCGAGCGCTGCAGAAGGTCAGCGGCATCGGCGCGAAGACCGCGCTGGCCGTGCTGTCCGGCGCGTCGGTCGACGAATTTGCCCGGCTCGTCCAGACCGGCGACGTCGCCGCCTTGACGCGGATCCCGGGCATCGGCAAGAAAACCGCCGAACGCATCGTCGTCGAGCTGCGCGACCGAGTCGATGGCATCGCCCTTGCTTCGGTCGGAACAGGCAACGCCGGCGCCGGACCGAAGGATCCGGTCGCCGAGGCCAGCGTCGCCTTGCAGCAGCTCGGCTACAAGCCGGTCGAGGTGGCGCGCCTGGTCAAGGATGCGGCCGCTGCCGGCGATGACGCCGAGGCGATCATCCGCAAGGCGCTCAAGGCCGCATTGCGCTGAAGACATCGATGAAGACCGCAACGACGACCCTGACTCCCGACGCCGGCGAACGCAACAAGGCATTTGCCAAGCTTGCGCTCGGCGCGCTCGGCGTCGTCTACGGCGACATCGGCACGAGCCCGCTGTATACGCTGCAGCAGACCTTCGGTGTGCACGGCGTTGCGCCGACACCCGAAAACGTGCTCGGCGTGCTGTCGCTGGTGTTCTGGTCCCTGGTCCTGATCGTCGCGGTCAAGTACGCCGGCTTCATCATGCGCGCCGACAACCGCGGCGAAGGCGGCATCATGGCGCTCAGCGCGCTCGCCCAGCGCACCATGCGCGACCGGCCGCGCGTGCGCTGGATGATCATGATCCTCGGCCTGTTCGGCGCGTCGCTGTTCTTCGGCGACGGCGTCATCACGCCGGCCATCTCGGTGCTGTCGGCGGTCGAGGGCCTCGAAGTGGCGGTGCCGCACTGGGCTCACTACATGGTGCCGCTGGCGGCCGTGATCATCGTTGCGCTGTTCTACTTCCAGAGCCACGGCACCGGTCGCGTCGGCGCCGTATTCGGTCCGGTCATGATGCTCTGGTTCACGAGTCTCGTCGTGTTCGGATTGATCCAGATCGCCAGGCATCCGCAAGTCATGGCGGCGCTGTCGCCGTACTACGCGCTGCGCTTCGGCATGGCCAACGGCTGGGCCGCGTTCTTCTCGCTCGGCACGATCGTGCTGTGCATCACCGGCGCTGAAGCGCTGTACGCCGACATGGGTCACTTCGGCAAGAAGCCGATCCGCTTCATGTGGTTCGGCTTCGTCCTGCCGGCCCTGGTCATCAACTATTTCGGCCAGGGCGCGCTGCTGATCGCCGATCCGTCGGCCGCGAAGAATCCCTTCTACCTGCTGCTGCCCGAATCCCTGGTCATACCGATGACGGTGCTGGCCACGGCCGCGGCCGTGATCGCCTCGCAGGCGGTCATCTCCGGTGCGTTTTCGGTCATGCGCGAGGCCATCCAGCTCGGCTACCTGCCGCGCATGGAAGTACGTCACACCTCGACCGAGACGATGGGCCAGATCTACCTGCCGTGGATCAACCGCCTGCTGCTGGTGTTGACGCTGGCCGTCGTGCTCGGCTTTCGCTCGTCGACGAATCTGGCCGCGGCCTATGGCATCGCCGTGGTCGGCACGATGACCATCGATTCGATCCTGGTCATGTTCGTGTTCCGCAAGATGTGGCACTGGAACTGGTTCAAGGTCATCGCGCTGGGCGGCTTGTTCCTGGTCGTCGATGCGGCGTTCCTCGGCGCCAATGCCGACAAGGTCGAGCACGGCGGCTGGCTGCCGCTGGTGCTGGGTCTCGCCGTGTTCACCGTCATGAGCACCTGGCGCCGTGGTCGCGATCTCGTCTTGCGCGAACTGAAGCAGAGCGGTCTGGCGCTCGAGCCGTTCATCGCCAGCGTCACCTCGCATCCTCCGCTGCGCGTGCCGGGCACCGCGGTGTTCCTGACCTCGAACATCGCCGGCGTGCCGAATGCGATGCTGCACAACCTCAAGCACAACAAGGTGCTGCACGAGCGCAACGTCCTGATGACGGTCGAGACGCTCGACTCGCCGGTGGCCGAGTACGGCGAGCGCACCGAGATCACCGCACTCGGCCACGAGTTCTATCGCGTGACGATCCGCTTCGGCTTCGCCGAGGATCCGGACATCCCGGCCGCCCTGCAGTCCTGTGCCGCCAAGGGCATGGGCTTCGACATGATGGACACGACGTTCTTCGTGAGCCGCGAAACCGTCGTCGCGACCGACCGTCCCGGCATGCCGCTATGGCGCGACAAGCTGTTCGCTTTCCTCGGCCGCAATGCCAGCTCGGCGACCGCGTTCTTCCGCATTCCCGGCAACCGGCTGATCGAGCTGGGTACACAAGTCGAGATTTGAAGCGCTCGCCGGTGGGCGTCAAAAGTCAAAAGTCAAAGGTCAATGGGACGGCTCTTCATTGACTTTTGACCTTTGACCTTTGACTCTTCCCGCCACAGAGTACTCATTTCGGACCGAATGACAGAGCCTCGAATCATTTCCACCGTCGCCACGCGCGAAGACGAAGCGCTCGAAGCCACGATCCGGCCGAAGAAGCTGTCCGAATATCTCGGCCAGCAGACCGTGCGCGAGCAGCTGTCGATCTACATCGAAGCAGCGCGGCGGCGCGGCGAGGCGCTCGATCACGTGCTGATCTTCGGGCCGCCGGGACTCGGCAAGACGACGCTGTCGCACGTCATCGCCAACGAGCTCGGCGTGAGCCTGCGCGCGACGTCCGGCCCGGTCATCGAACGTGCCGGCGATCTCGCGGCTCTGTTGACGAACCTGCAGCCGCGCGACGTGCTGTTCGTCGACGAGATCCACCGGCTGTCGCCGGTGGTCGAGGAAATCCTCTATCCGGCGATGGAGGACAACCAGATCGACATCATGATCGGCGAAGGTCCCGCCGCACGCTCGATCAAGCTCGACCTGCCGCCGTTCACGCTGGTCGGCGCGACCACGCGCGCCGGACTGCTGACCAGTCCGCTGCGCGACCGGTTCGGCATCGTCCAGCGCCTCGAGTTCTACACGCCGGACGAGCTGGCCGCGATCGTGCGCCGCTCGGCGAAGATCCTCGGCATCGCCTGCGCCGACGACGGTGCGCGCGAAATCGCCAATCGGGCACGCGGCACGCCGCGCATCGCCAACCGGCTGCTGCGCCGCGTGCGCGACTTCGCCCAGGTCAGGGCGGATGGACACATCACCTCGACCGTCGCGATCGCCGCGCTGGAAATGCTCAAGGTCGACGCCGAAGGTTTCGACGCGCTCGACCGCCGCCTGCTCGAACTGATCATCGACCACTTCGACGGCGGCCCGGTCGGCGTCGAGTCGCTGGCCGCGGCGCTGTCGGAAGAGCGCGGCACGATCGAGGACGTGCTCGAGCCGTTCCTGATCCAGCAGGGTTTTCTGATGCGCACCGCGCGCGGGCGCATGGTCACGTCGAAGGCGTATCGGCATCTGGGCCTGAAGGCGCCGAAGCGGGCGGTGGTGGAGGATATGTTCGACGAATCGGGACTCGGGACTCGGGACTCGGGACTCGGGGGCAAAGCGTGACGCCGCCGCTCTCTGCTTCCCCCAGTCCCCAGTCCCGAGTCCCCAGTACCCAATTCACCTGGCCCATCCGCGTCTACTGGGAAGACACCGATGCGGGCGGTGTCGTCTATCACGCGAGTTACCTGCGCTTCCTCGAGCGGGCTCGGACCGAGTGGCTGCGCGCCCAGGGCGTCGACCAGGGACGCGCCCGGACGGAACACGGCGTGGTCTTCGTGGTCCGGGACATGACGATCGAATTCTTGCTCCCCGCGCGGCTCGACGACGAGCTCGATGTCAGCGTCGAAAGCGGCGAACGGCGTTCAGCTTCGATGCTGTTCAGCCAACGTATAGTCCGCCGCGCAGACGGGGCGGCACTGGTCGAGGCGCGGGTGCGGGCGGCCTGCATCGACGCGGCGACGTTCAAGCCGTGCCGGATTCCGAATTTCCTGTTCGAGGAGAAACCCAAGGCATGAACGATCTCAATATCCTGGCGCTGGTGCTCGGCGCGAGCCTGCCGGTCAAACTGGTGCTGGCTCTGCTGATCTTCTTCTCGTTTGCCTCGTGGGTGATCATCTTCCGCAAGAAGGCGATGCTCGATCGGGCGATGCGCAGCGCCGACGAGTTCGAGGAACGGTTCTGGTCCGGGGCCGACCTTGCCGGCTTGTTCCGCGAGGTGACCGCGCAGGGCGAGCGCATCACCGGCATCGAAAGCATCTTCGAAGCCGGGTTCCGCGAGTTCGCGCGGCTGCGCCAGCGCCGGCAGATGGATGCGCGCACGATGCTCGAGGGTGCCCAGCGCGGCATGCGCGTGGCCGAGTCGCGCGAAATCGACCGGCTCGAGCAGAACCTCGAATTCCTCGCCAACGTCGGCTCGATCAGCCCGTACGTCGGCCTGTTCGGCACGGTCTGGGGCATCATGATCGCGTTCCAGGGCCTGGCCAACGTCAAGGAAGCGACCATCGCCATGGTCGCTCCGGGCATCTCCGAGGCGCTGATCGCCACGGCCATGGGCCTGCTCGCGGCGATTCCCGCGGTCTGGGCCTACAACCGTTATTCGAACAAGCTCGAGCGCGTCAACACGCGCTTCGACACGTTCGTCGAGGAATTCTCGTCGATCCTGCAACGCCAGGCGCATGTCGATGAGGGCTGACCCCGCGGGCGGCACTCGCACGTTGGAGAACTGACCATGCAGACCGGACGACGCAAGCGCCGCAAGCTGAAGGCCGAGATCAACGTCGTGCCGTACATCGACGTCATGCTCGTGCTGCTGATCATCTTCATGGCGACGGCGCCGCTGCTGAACCTCGGCGTCGACATCAAGCTGCCGCAGTCGACCGCGAAGGCGGCGCAGATCGACAAGGAGCCGATCATGATCAGCGTCGACAAGGACGGCGGTTTCTATCTGACCGTCGCCGGCGGTCAGCGCGAGGCGATAGATCCTGACGCGCTGGTGACCAAGGTCGCCGCGTTCGTGCGCCAGGACCCGCAGGTGCCGGTCGTGCTCGGTGGCGACGAACGCGCGCTATACGGACAGGTCTATCGGATCCTGCCGGGACTGCAGCAGGCCGGCGTGACCAAATTGCTGCTGATGAGCCAGCCGGTTACGCCGGCCAGACGCTAGTGACCAGATCGGAGCGCAGCCGGAAAGGCCGGGCGATGCGGGAGAACGACGTGGTGTTGCAGGTTGTCGCGGCGCTGATCGCTGCGCCGGTGTTCCGCGGCTGCCCGATGGCGACAGACGCCGGTGCGCGCTCGCGGGCGAACGGGTCCTAGATGGAGAACGTCTCCGACAAGACGCGGGCGATCATCTACGCGCTGCTCGTGCACGTGATCGGCTTCGCGTTGCTGTTTTTCGGACTGCTTTGGACCCAGACCGCGACACCGATCAGCATCCCCGGCGCGGTGATCGAGGCCGAACTGGTCGGTCCCGTGTCGGCGCCGAAGCCGCGTGCGCCTGCCAAGCCGAAGCCGGCGGCGCCGAAGCCCGAGCCGCCGGCGCCGAAGCCGCCCGAGCCGAAACCCGAACCACCGGCGCAGCCGCAGCGCAACGATGCGATCGAACGCGAGAAGATCGCCGACGTCGCCGACCTCAAGGCCGAGCAGGCCGAGCGTGCGCAGGAAGAGCGCCACCGCCAGGAGCAGATTCGCCTCGAGGACGAGCAGGAAAAGCGCGAGGCCGCCGCGCGCGAGCGCATGAAGCAGCTCGAGGATATCCGCAAGCAGCGCGAGGCGGCCGAGAAGAAGCGCAAGATCGAGCAGGAGAAGCTGGCGCAGCTCAACGATCTGCAGAAGCAGCAGCTCAAGCCGAAGCCGGCGCCGCCGGACGTGGCCGATTCCGACCAGGCGCGGACTGGCATGGCAGGCCAGGACACGAGCCTGGCTGCCGAGTATTACGCTGCCATTCAGAATGCCGTCACTCAAAATTGGCTCCGGCCGGACAGTACGCCACCGGGCCTGCATTGCATGCTGCGTATCGTGCAGATTCCGGGCGGCGACGTCCTGTCGGTGGACATCATCAATCCCTGCAACGGCGATGCGCAGACACGCACTTCGATCGAGCAGGCAGTGAAACGCGCGGCACCGTTGCCATACAAGGGCTACGAGAAAGTCTTCCAGCGCTCGATCAACTTCAACTTCACCTACGACGGATAAGAAGAACAACTGCCCATGACCATCACAACGCTCGCCAGAACCGTCATCGTTTTCCTCCTGATCTTCTCCGGCGCCGTTGCCGCGCAGGGACTGAGCAGCGACGTTCCGACCATCGACATCAAGAACGGCACTGCGAGCGCGACGCCGATCGCCGTCGTGCCGTTCGCATTCGACGGCGGCATGCCGCCGGAGACCGACGTCGCCGACGTGATCCGCGCCGATCTGAACCGCTGCGGCCAGTTCCGCGCACTGGCCAAGAACGACATCATCGAATTCCCGACGCGCGGCGAGGAGATCAAGTTCGCGACCTGGAACATGCTCAAGCAGGCCTACATCGTCGTCGGCCGCGAAGCGCAGGCCGGCAACGGCGAGGTTCGCGTCGAGTTCGAACTGTTCGACGTCGCCAAGCAGCAGCGCCTGCAGGGTCTGGCGATCAGCGGCCAGCCGTCCGACCTGCGCGGCGTGGCTCATCAGATCGCCGACCTGATCTACGAAAAGATCACCGGCGTACGCGGCGCGTTCTGGACGCGCATTGCCTACGTCACCTCGAAAGGCACCGGCAACAATGTCGCCTACGCATTGATGGTCGCCGACTCGGACGGCTTCAACCCGCAGACCGTGGTCAATTCGCGCCAGCCGCTGATGTCGCCGGCGTGGTCGCCGGACGGGCGCAAGCTTGCGTATGTGTCGTTCGAACGCGGCAACTCGTCGATCTACATCCAGGAGATCGCGACCGGCTCGCGCGAGGTCGTGTCGGCCAACAAGGGCATCAACGGCGCGCCGTCGTTCTCGCCGGACGGCAGCCGGCTCGCCCTGGCACTGTCGAACGGCATCAATCCGGACATTTACGTGATGGACCTGGCCAGCCGGCATCTGACCCAGGTCACCAAGCATTTCGCGATCGATACCGAGCCGACCTGGACACCGGATGGCCAGACCCTGGTGTTCACTTCGGACCGCTCCGGCAAGGCTCAGCTCTATACGGCGCCGCTGTCCGGCGCCGACGCGACGCGGATCACGTTTGCCGGTGAATCCAATGCGCGGGCCACGGTGAGCTACGACGGCAAGAAAATTGCTATGGCGCAAGGCAACGGAAATGTGTATCGTATTGCGGTTCTGGACCGCGCTTCGGGCGAAGCGAAACCCATTTCGCCGGGCAGTCTCGATGAATCGCCGAGCTTTGCGCCGAATGCCAGCATGATTCTCTATGCGGCTTCAGAAGGATCACGTGGCGTTCTCTACGCGGTGTCGGCCGACGGCCGCGTACGTCAGCGTCTCGTTTTGGCTGACGGTGACGTTCGCGAGCCTGCCTGGTCGCCGTACCGGCAGCGTGGACAATAAGGCCGAATGGCCTTGGCACCAAAGCTTCTCCCCTTTGACAACCGATCGAGGCAAAAAACTATGAAACTCCCGATTCGCGTAATTCTGACCGCCGCCGCCGCCAGCGCCCTGCTGGTCGCCTGCGCCTCCAAGACCAAGCCGATCCCGCCGGCATCCGACTCGTCCCGCGAAACCGACCGCGTGACCCAGCCCGCCGACAACGGTGGCAAGTACAAGGTCGGCGATCTCGACACCGACTCGTGCCTGCGCCAGCGCGTCGTCTACTTCGACTTCAACATGACCGACATCAAGCCGCAGTTCCAGGCAGCAATCAGCTGCCACGCCGCCTACCTGCGCCAGTTCCCGGGCGCGCGGGTGACACTGGAAGGCAATGCCGACGAGCGCGGCACGCGTGAATACAACCTCGGCCTCGGCGAGCGTCGCGGCAACGCGGTGTCCGGCGCGCTCGGTTCGGCCGGCGCTTCTGCCAGCCAGCTCAACACCGTCAGCTACGGTGAAGAGCGTCCGGTGTGCAAGGACCACAGCGAGGACTGCTGGCAGAAGAACCGCCGCGTCGAAGTCGTCTATACGTCCAAACAGTAAGAGCACGGCTGAGGGCTGAGGGCCGAGGGCTGAAAGGCAACGGCCCTGGCTTTCGCCATGGAACTCGCCATGCGCACAAAAATCAGTTTGCTTTTCTTTGCGGCGGCCTCGATGGCCGCCGTTGTTTTTTGTCAGCCCGCGCAGGCCCAGCGCCTGAGCCTGGCCGAACGCGTCGCCAAGCTCGAGCAGGATGTGCAAGGGCACAATGGCGCCGCGGCGAACATCGATCTGGTCAACCAGATCAACGCGCTGCAGTCGCAGGTCCAGACTCTGCAAGGGCAGGTCGAGGAGCTGCGCCACCAGGTCGACGAACTGAAGTCGCGCAACAAGGAACAATACATCGACCTTGACTCGCGCCTCGCTCGGCTCGAAGGCCGCGGCGGATCCTCGCCCGCGCCGGCAGCAGCGGCAGCGGCGGCAAACAACGGCCAACTCCAGGACATCACGCTCGGCGCCAACGCGCAGCAGGCGCCGCCTCCGGCCGACGCCCGCGACGACGGACCGGCGCGCGATTCGCCGCAGGTTGCGCCGGCACCCGCCGCGCAGCCCAATCCGGGCGACGAGAAGGGTGACTACGACCAGGCGTTCAATGCGCTCAAGGATGGCCGCTATGCCGAATCGGCACGGCGCTTCCAGGCCTTCATAAGCCAGTATCCGGCCAGTGACCTCACCCCGAACGCGTACTACTGGCTCGGCGAGTCGTATTACGTGACCCAGAACTATCCGATTTCGCTGTCGACGTTCCAGAAGCTGCTCGCCCAGTATCCGAACAGCCAGAAGTCCCCCGATGCGCTGCTCAAGGTCGGCTACTGCGAATACGAAATGAAGCAGTGGGACCAGGCCGAATCGACGCTCAACCAGGTCGTGCAGAAGTATCCCGACACGACTGTCGCGCGTCTCGCGCAAGGCCGCCTGCGCGCGCTGAAACTCGAGGGTCGGCACTGACCCCGGCACCGCGCACTTCGACCCGCGTGACAACCGTCACGCAGCCGGACGCCGCGGGCGAACGGCTGCGCATCACCGAGATCTTCCACTCGCTGCAGGGCGAGGCGCGCGATGTCGGCAAGCCGACCGTGTTCGTGCGTCTCACCGGTTGTCCGCTGCGCTGCGTCTGGTGCGACACCGAGTATGCGTTTCACGGCGGCGACTGGCGCCATGTCGCCGACATCGTCGCCGAGGTAAAGTCCTACGGCGCGCAGCACGTGTGCGTGACCGGCGGTGAACCGCTTGCGCAGAAGCGCTGTCACGCGCTGCTCAAGGCGCTGTGCGATGCGGGCTTCGAGGTGTCGCTGGAGACCTCCGGTGCGGTCGACGTCAGCGACGTTGACGGCCGCGTCGTCAAGGTCATGGACCTCAAGGCTCCCGGTTCCGGCGAAGACCGGCGCAATCGCTGGTCGAATCTCGATGCCCTGACCCGGCGCGACCAGATCAAGTTCGTGCTCGCCGACCGTACCGATTACGAATGGGCGCGCGACGTGCTCGCGCAGCGGAATCTGGCGCAGCTATGCGAAGTGCTGCTGTCGCCGGTCCACGGCAAGCTCGAGCCGCGCGTTCTGGCCGAGTGGATCCTCGCCGACCGGCTGCCGGTGCGCATGCAGATCCAGCTGCACAAGCTACTCTGGGGCGGCGAGGCGGGGCGGTAAATGCTCCGTAACGCCTCCAGCCGTTACGCTTTTTGAGCCGGTAGCCGGTAGCCGGGAATCGGGAATCGGGAATCGGGAATCGGGAATCGGATAGCTGGATCGCGGGCCTGGAACTCCCTCTCCCCATCGGGCTCCATTCGATGGGGAGAGGGTTGGGGTGAGGGGCTGCTCTTCGCTTGACCTGGACGAATCGAATTCAGCGTTTCCGAAAATAACGCGGTGCCAGCTGGCACGTCTCGACACCCATCCTAATAAGTCAAAACCATGCCTGCCGACTCCAACAACAACCGCGCCGTCGTTCTTCTTTCCGGCGGCATGGATTCCGCCGTCACGCTGGCGCTGGCGCGCGAGCAGGGTTACGCCTGCCACGCGCTGAGCGTCGCCTATGGCCAGCGTCACGCGTCCGAGCTGGCCGCGGCGCAGCGTGTCGCGCACGTGCTCGGCGCGGTCGAACACAAGGTCGTCAATGTCGACCTGCGCAGTATCGGCGGTTCGGCGTTGACGGCCGATGCCATCGCCGTGCCCGAAGCGGGCGGTGCCGGAATTCCGGCGACCTACGTGCCGGCGCGCAACACGATCATGCTGGCGGTGGCGCTCGGCTGGGCCGAGGTGCTCGGCGCGGCCGACATCTTCTGCGGCGTCAACGCCGTCGATTATTCCGGCTATCCGGATTGCCGGCCGGAATTCATCGGCGCGTTCGAGGCGCTGGCCAATCTCGCGACGAAAGCCGGTGTCGAAGGAACGCGCCTGCGCATCCAGGCACCGCTGATGCGCATCGGCAAGGCCGACATCGTCCGCGAAGGCCTGCGGCTCGGCGTCGACTTCTCGTCGACCGTGTCGTGCTACCGGGCCGACAGCGACGGCCGCGCTTGCGGGCACTGCGACGCGTGTCGGCTGCGTGCTCAGGGCTTCGCGGAGGCCGGGGTTGCCGATCCGACGCGCTATCGCTAACGGCGAATCGCCGTGCGCTTGCCCGCCAAGGGGCGTGCGCATACACTGCGCGGCCCTCGGCGAAGCGCTTTCGCGCGTCGCGTGGGATAATTCGGCGCTTCCATCCACCCCGCAGGCGGAGAGGGAACGGTGTGGCGCTTGGCGGTGTTGAGGTAAAGTCCCCTCACCCCTTGCCCTCTCCCGCAGGCGGAAGAGGGGGGAGTGATAGTCCGCTTTGCGCGGCGGCGGTATTTGATTGAAGCGGGGGCCGTTAGCTCAGTTGGTAGAGCAGCGGACTTTTAATCCGTTGGTCGCTGGTTCAAGTCCAGCACGGCCCACCAACAAAAACAATATCTTACGTTCATATTTTGTGGATCCCGTACCGAGCTTCGCATTCATACGACGAAACGACGACTCCGTTATCATGGCCCGTCGCCGTGATTTGCGTGCCCGACTTTCGCCAGCGAATCGGTACGGCGATGGTATCGATCGCTGCGCCTTCAGCGTCGGGTGTATCCGAAAGCGTTGTCTTGGTCTTTGCATTTGTCTTTCCCTATTTCCAACCCGGTCGCCGCACTCGAACTGAGCCCGGTTCTTATCGTTGAAGACCACGTGGCGGTGCAGCGGCGGCTGGCGCATATCCTGGGCGCACTGGGTGTTCCGGCGGAGCGGATCGGATACGCCGCCGATATCGCGGGGGCGAAGCAGGCAATGCGCGAAAGTCGCTTCGCCTCGGCGCTGGTCGATGTCGGTCTACCCGATGGCAGCGGCATCGACCTGATTCCGTACCTGCATGAGCGCGCGCCGGACACGCTGGCCGTGGTGATCTCGAGCTTCGGCACGCAGGATCTCATCCTGCGTGCCTTGCATTCGGGCGCCGTGGGCTACCTGTTGAAGGAACGCGAGGACGTCGAAATCGCAGCAGCGTTACGCAGCATCCAGCACGGCGGCGCGCCGATCGATCCGTTCGTCGCCAAGCATATTCTCCGGCTGGTGGCCGCACCCGCTGCGTCGCCGCCGAGTAGCGTCGCGGCAGACGCGCCGGGTGAAATGGCCGGGCAACTGACCCGGCGCGAGGAAGAGATTCTCACGTTGGTGGCGCAAGGGCTCGTGACGCGCGAGATTGCCGAGCGCCTGTCGCGTTCGCCGCTGACGATCGACGGACATGTGAAAAGCATCCTGCGCAAGCTGCAGGTGAATACGCGCACCAAGGCGATCAACCAGGCGCGGGCGCTGGGCTGGCTGTGAGGGCAGTGGCTGGTGGCGCCGGCGGGAGCGCGCGAGACCATGCGGCGGCCACAATCTGGAACCGGTTCGCGATCGCACTGCTGCTGTTCGCGCACGCACTGGCAGGCGCCGCTACGCCGGCAACGCTCACGACGATCGACTCGGCGTTTGCGGCACGCAGCGACTGGAATGCCGCCGCGCCGCCGGCGGACGGCTGGGAGCCGGTGCCGGTGCCGGACTTGTGGAACCGCCGCTGGCACGGCTTCGATGGCGTGGTCTGGTACCGGTTGCAGTGGGACGAAGGACAATCGCTGCAGAACACCGGCTTGCTGCTCGAATATCTCAACATGGCTGGCATCGTGTACGTCAACGACGTGCTGATGAGCCGCGACGAGAGTCTGGTCGAACCGCTGACGCGCGCCTGGAATGTGCCGCGCTACTGGGAACTGGCGCCGCCGCTGCTGCGTGCCGGGCGCAATACGCTCTTGATTCGCGTGTCGGGCCTAAGCGAATACACACCCGGAATCGGCAAGGTCACGCTTGGCCCGGTGGCGACGGTGCGGGATATGTACGACGCTCTGCGCTTGAAACGCCACGACGCACTCACGTACACGTTTGCCATCAATGCCACGCTGGGTTGCTTCTTCGTGATTCTGTGGCTGCTCAGCCGGCGCGAGGTCGCGTTCGGCTGGTACGGATTGAGCGCGCTGCTGTGGCTCGGCTACCAGTTCAATTTCATCAGCACCAGCACCGGGCCGTTCGCGAGCAATCGCACCTTTGCGGCCGTGAATGGCGCGTTCCTGTTGTTGTTCGCGGGCTCGTTCACGATGTTCGTGCTGCGCTTTTGCGAGCGCCGCTGGCCGCGCGTCGAGACGGTGCTGTGGGTACTGGTTGCGCTCGCGCTCGCCCTGCTGTTTGCGCTGCCGCCCGAGCGGCGCGACGGAGTTCGTATCGCGCTGATGATCGCGGCCGGACTGCTCGGCCTCGCCGCCAACGTGCTGCTGCTGGTGTTGGCGTGGCGCGGCAACGAAGTCGAGCAGCGCGTCCTGTCGGCCACCGCCGTGGTGTATCTGATCGCCGGTGTGCACGATCTGCTCGTGTTCCGCAGTGTGATCATCGGCAATACCTACTACGCCGATATCACCGCCTTCACCAATACGTTGTGCATCGCCGGTGTATTGGCCTGGCGCTACACCCGCAATTTAAATCGCATCCGCAGTTTCAATCTGCAACTGCAGCATGAGGTCGATGCCGCGCGCAGCGAGCTGGCCGGAAACCTGCGCCGCGAGCACGAAATCGAAATGGCGCACGCGCGCATCGGCGATCGACTTACGCTGGTGCGCGACATCCACGACAGCCTGGGCAGCTCGTTGCTCGGCAGCATCGCCGAGGTCGAGCACGCGCCGGAAAAGGTTTCGGTAGCGAGCCTGCTCGAGCTGCTGAAGGATCTGCGTGACGAGTTGCGCCTCATCGTCGATAGTTCCATCCACGAAAGCACCGACGGCAGCTTCGCCGAGCGCCTCGCGCCGCTGCGGCATCGCATGACGCGCTTGCTCGACGCGGTCGGCATTCGCTGCGCCTGGGATACCGCGGGCCTGGATCGGCTCGAACTGCCATCGAACCGCACGCTCGACGTGCTGCGCTTCGTGCAGGAAGCGCTGACCAACGTGCTCAAGCACAGCGGCGCGGATCGGGTCGAGATCAGCCTGCATTGCAATGCCGACGGACTACGTGTCGAGGTGCGCGACAACGGCAAAGGCTTTGGCAGCGATCCGGGTCAGGGCGCTGGCACCCGGAGCATGCAGGCGCGCGCGCAGCGTTTGGGCGGAACGTGGCGCAGCGAATCCACGCCGGGACAGACGGCCGTCGCCATCGTCGGGATTCCGACCACGATCCAGGACCGCCCGATCCAAAACAGCCCGATTCAAGACTCCGCGACACAAAACCACCCGATTTAGGGGATGGGTTTCCAACCCGTCACAGGCGATCCTGCGCACGCAGGAGCGCGCGCGTGCGTGGAATTGATTCGCAGCGAATCATTCGAAAAAGGAATTGCGCGTACTGAACCGATTTCGACGCTCGCGAGTTGGCAGTCGCATTCTTGAGGGGGATGCATCATGGGTCTTTTTCTCGCTCGTGCCGAACGAGCGTTCGGGTCTGCGCTGCTGCTCGCGCTGTTGGTAGCGGGCGCGCCGCAGGCGCGGGCGACGGCATGCAGCACCGCCGCATTGGTACAGGACATCACTGCCGCGAACAACGCCAGCGGCGGCACGCTCACGCTCGCTGCCGGCTGCGATTACGCGTTCATCGATGGCAGCGCCAACGGCGGTGTCACTGCGCTGCCGGCGATCAACAAGCCGCTGACGATCGAAGGCAATGGCGCGACGATCCGCCGCGATACCGCGAGCACGAGCCGCTTTCGCCTCTTCGTGATCAACAGCGGCACCAGCGTCGTGCTGCGAAACCTGACGATCTCGGGCGGGCTGGCGAACGCCGGCGGCGACGGCAGCAATGCGACTGCGGTTCACACCGCAACCAGCGGCAGTCCCGGCGCGCACGGCGGCGGCATCCAGAATTACGGCACGCTGGTACTCGACCATGTGACGCTTGCGGCCAATCAGGCCGGCATGGGCGGCAATGGCGGCGCTTGTTTCAGCGACCAATTGGTCAGCTTCGTCAGTCGCACGGGCGGCACCGGCGGACAGGCGGGCAACGGCGGCGCCATCTGGAACGCCGGATCGGTCACGATCATGGACAGTGTGCTGCGCCAGAACGAGGCGGGCCAGGGCGGAGCAGGTGGGGGCTGCAGCACCGGCACTGCTGCCACCGGCGGCAACGGCGGTTCCGCGGGCCAGGGCGGCGGCGTGTGGAACGAGTCGGGCGCGACCCTGCTGATCCAGCGCAGCACGGTGTTTGCCAACAAGAGCGGCGTGCCCGGCGCGGCGATGTCCGGCGTACCGAACGGCGGCAACGCAACGCAGACCGGACCGAGCACCGGCGCGTGGGGCCGCAATTCCAACGGTGGCGGCATCGGTGGCGCGGGCACGATCGTCATCGAGGACAGCACGATCGAACGCAATGTCGGCAGCCGCCTGACCAACACCTACTTTCTATTTGCGCCACCCACGATCGACGGCGGTTTTGGTGGCGGCATCTGGGCAGTCGGCGGTTCGCTGATCGTGCGCCGCTCGACGCTGGTCGGCAATTTGCTCGACGGCGCGAATCCCGGATACGCAGCACCCGGCGGCGGCGGCCTGTATGTCAATGGCACGGCGCTGCTGGAAAACGTCACGGTCGCATCGAATCACGCGAGCGCGACGTTCTGCACGCCGGGCGGCGATGGCGGCGGCATCTTCGTCGACGCCGGCGGCGACCTGACTTTACGCAACACCACGGTCAGCGATAACTCGTGGTCCACTCCGGGATGCGACGGCGACTACTACGTGCCCGGCATTGGCGGTTCGATCTACAACGGCGGCGGCACCGTACGCCTGGCCAATTCGATCCTGAGCACGAACATCACCGCGCCCGCGGAGCAGGCGCAAAATTTCAATTGCGGCGGAGTCGGCACCTATCTCGACCTGACCGCGAATCACAACATCGCCTGGCGCCTGGCCTGGCTGCAGGCGGACGAACAGGACTTCTG
>Ga0268264_10002558_pt1 | contig 15941 bp, 8 predicted proteins | sample KBSSwiS32_FD_190357 | JGI IMG/M metagenome (GOLD analysis project Ga0268264, IMG submission 190357) | Switchgrass rhizosphere microbial communities from Kellogg Biological Station, Michigan, USA - KBS Switchgrass S3-2 (SPAdes) (version 2) | ecosystem: Host-associated > Plants > Roots >...
CGCTAATTTTGTAAAGAAGGCATTTCACCAGTTTTTTACAACAGAAACGATTAATTGGTTTGCGGAACGGGGCGTGCAATTAAAAACAGAACCGGATGGCCGTATGTTTCCGGTTAGCAATTCTTCTCAAACGATTATAGATTGTTTATCGGGAGAGGCTGAACGATACCGCGTCAGTGTTCGGATGGGCGTAGAAGTGAAAAGCGTGAAGCGTGAGACCTCTGTCATGAGTAGCCGGGAGGCAGTGCTTAGCGAGGTATGCAGTATCAATAACAACGACGCTGCAAAATTTATCCTGGAACTTGGTATGACAGGGGCTACAGACTACAGACTTTTGACTGCCGACTATATTTGCATTGCCTGCGGGGGATATCCAAAAGCGTCTATGTTTGACTGGCTAAGGGATACGGGGCACAGCATCGAAAACCCGGTGCCTTCATTATTCACCTTTAATATGCCGGGCAATGCCATTACAGAGCTGATGGGTATCAGTGTTGGCAACGTAAAAGTAAAAATTGCCGGCACTAAATTAGAAACTGCCGGTCCGCTCCTGATTACACATTGGGGAATGAGCGGTCCTGCTATTTTGAAATTAAGTGCATGGGGCGCCCGGGACCTTGCGCTGAAGCATTATGAATTTACGGCTGTCATTAACTGGTTGCCTTTGTACAATGAGCAAACGCTGAAGGAAAAATTCGAGGACCTTCGATATGGTATCGCCACCCAAAAGATGATTCATAAAAATCCATTTGGTCTCCCTGCACGCTTATGGGAATATTTTCTGCAGCAGCAGGCAGTTAAAGATGAAACCCGTTGGGGCGAGCTGCCTGCTGCATTACAACATAAGCTTATAAAAATGATCTGTGCACAGGAATGCGCTGTAAAAGGAAAAACCACGTTCAAGGAAGAATTTGTTACCGCCGGCGGCGTTAAACTAAATGAAGTAGACGCCAATACCATGATGAGCAAACGAATGCCTGGTTTATTCTTCGCTGGCGAAATACTGGACGTGGACGGTGTTACCGGGGGCTTCAATTTTCAGCATGCCTGGACCAGCGGATGGATAGCCTCAAAAAGTATTCACACGATGCTGAGCAACGCTTCATAAGGTTATGCTGATGAACGGATTGCGACGCAACGATGCTGCCCAAAACTGAGACAGCCGGTATTAAAAAAAGCTACTAAAAAACCCCCTTAGAAATATCATTTTAATGTATCTTTGCAACCCCGAAATAAAACCATCGGGATTTTACCATGTTTCAAAATTTTATTGTTAAACAACTAAACGCTGATGCACAGGAATCATCTGCAGCCGATACTGCAGAGATTACAGCGACAACAACTGCACCTGCCCGTGAGCCGGTTATTGCTACGGCCCATGACGATTTTGACTGGAGCATTGATAAACGCAATGTATCAGCATACAGCAAAGAAGAAAATGAAAAGTACAGCAAAGTGTATGATGATACCTTCATACAAATTACAGACGGAACTTTGATCAAAGGTTCTGTAGTGGGTTTGACTAAAACGGATGTTGTATTGAACATCGGTTTTAAAAGTGATGGATTGATTTCTTTGAATGAATTCCGCGATTTGCCGAACCTGAAAGTGGGTGATGAAGTGGAAGTGATGGTGGTGGAAAAAGAAGACCGTGAAGGTAACCTGAACCTGAGCCGCAAACAGGCCCGCACTACCCGCGCATGGGAACGCATTGTGGAAGTACACAAAACCGGCGAAGTAATTACCGGTACTGTTACCAGCAAAACCAAGGGCGGACTGATTGTAGACGTATTTGGCATGGAAACATTCCTGCCGGGTTCTCAGATCGATGTTAAACCGGTAACGGACTACGACCAGTTTGTTGGAAAAACAATGGAGTTTAAAGTAGTAAAAGTTAACGAAACCATTAAGAACGCCGTTGTATCTCATAAAGCACTTATTGAAAGCGATATTGAAGCTCAGCGTGCGGAGATTATGAGTAAACTGGAAAAAGGCCAGGTACTGGAAGGTACTATCAAAAACATCACCGATTTTGGTGCGTTTATGGATCTTGGCGGCTTAGACGGTTTGTTATACATCACCGATATTTCATGGGGCCGTATTTCTCACCCAACTGAAGTGCTGAAGCTTGATCAGAAACTGAAAGTAGTGGTACTGGATTTTGATGATGAGAAAAAACGCATCAGCCTTGGCCTGAAACAATTGACACCTCATCCTTGGGACATACTTCCTGCGAATGTAAAAGAAGGTGAAGTGGTTGAAGGCAAAGTGGTGAATATTGAAGATTACGGTGCATTTCTTGAAATACAGCCTGGCGTAGAAGGCCTGGTACATGTAAGCGAAATTACATGGGCCAATACACCTGTTAACGCAAAGGAATTCTTTAAACTGGGTGATATTCATAAAGCCAAGGTGGTAACCCTGGATAAAGATGCTCGTAAAATGAGTCTTTCTATCAAACAATTGAGCGAAGACCCATGGAGCACAATCGAAACCAGTTTCCCTGAAGGCAGCCGTCATAGCGGCCTGGTTAAAAACATTACGCCGTACGGAGTTTTTGTTGAACTGGCAACCGGTATCGGTGGCATGATTCACATCAGCGACCTGAGCTGGCTGAAACGTTTTAATCATCCAAGCGAATACACCAAGGTAGGTGAACGTATTGATGTGAAAATTCTGGGCATCGATAAAGACAACCGCAAATTGCAGTTGGGTCATAAACAACTGGAAGAAGATCCCTGGAATGCCCTGCAGGATACTTTTGCTGTAGGCAGCGTTCATGAAGGATTGGTAATACGCAAAGACGATAAAGGCGCACTGGTACAATTGCCTTACGGACTGGAAGGTTTTGCGCCCAACCGCCACCTGAATAAAGAAGATGGCAAACAGGTACAGGCCGATGAAACCGCACAGTTCCTGGTAATTGAGTTTGACCGTAACGAAAAGCGGATTGTTTTATCGCACACGCGTCTCTGGGAACAGGTGAAAGCAGATGAGAAAAACGCTGAAAGAAAAGAAGCAAGAGCTGAAGCCGATCAGACAAAGAAAGCTGTAAAGAACATTCAGAGCAAGGTAGAAAAAACTACTTTGGGTGATTTGGGTGTGCTGGCAGAATTGAAGAAGAAAATGGAAAGCGGCGATACCGGTGAAGCAACTGCACCTGATGAAGCAAAGTAAATAAATGGCTGGTGGGTACACCAACCATGGTAAAAAAAGTAAAGCCGCCTCAATAACGAGGCGGCTTTTTTTATACACCCTGCCAGTAATTTGTAATAACCTTAGTGGCCACTATCGAATCTGACAACAAATGATTTTTTGAGTGATAGGGTTGGAGCATATTTTTCTGCCTTAGCAAGCAGATTATTCTCTTTCACGAATCAGCGAATCTGCGGCAATTTGTTTTTGTTAAAATAGATGGTTGGTGAGGACACCAACCAGGGCGGCAGGCAGAATTGAAGAAGAAAATGGAAAGCGGCGATACCGGTGAAGCAACTGCACCTGAGAAGCAAAGTAAATAAATGGCTGGTGGGTACACCAACCATGGTAAAAAAAGTAAAGCCGCCTCAGCAACGAGGCGGCTTTTTTTATTCGAACAATTGGCCGCAGATTATCTGAATCAATCTGAGTATCTGCGCCTGTTATTTAAATTTTTATTTTAGGAGTGATTATTTTATAGTGACGAGGTAATAATTCTTTTTTCCTTTTTGTACCAGCAGGTATTGCTGATGCAGCAGTAAAGCGGTATCAATGACAAAAGAAACAGCATCAATTTTATTCCGGTTGATGCTGACACCGCCCGACTGCAGCATTTTTCTTGCATCGCCTTTGCTGTTAAAAATGCCGGTTTCTGCCAGGAAGCTGACAATATCAATACCTGTATTTATTTTGGCAGCCGCAAAATCAATCCTGGTAACACCTTCCATATTTTCCAAATCATCCTGACTCAGGCTTTCTGCAGGCGCTGTTTGATTGGCAAATAATTTCTCCGTTGTTTCAACAGCTTTCAGGTATTCGGTTTCGCCATGTACAAAACTGGTTACTTCTTTGGCCAGCGTTTTTTGCAATTCCCTTGCGGCCGCATTTTTTGTATGCCGTTCCAGCAACGAATCCACTTCTTCTCTTGATAAAAAAGTAAAAATCTTGATCCATTTTTCTGCATCAGTATCCGCGGCATTTAGCCAGAATTGGTAGAACTGATAGGGTGTTGTTTTGGCTGCATCGAGCCAGATATTGCCTTTTTCTGTTTTACCGAATTTTCCTCCATCGGTCTTTGTAATGAGCGGACAGGTGAAGGCAAACGCTTCCCCGCCTGTTTTCCTTCTTATCAATTCAGTGCCGGTAACTATATTACCCCATTGATCGCTGCCACCCATTTGCAGCTTAGCGTTTTTGTGCTGGTATAGCCAATAAAAATCATATCCCTGTACCAGTTGGTAGGTGAATTCTGTAAAACTCATACCCGTGTCTGAACCCAGTCTTTTTTTTACACTGTCTTTCGACATCATATAATTAACCGTAATATGTTTGCCCACATCCCTGATAAAGTCAAGAAAACTGATCTCCCTGAACCAGTCGTAATTATTCACCATTTCGGCCCGGTTGATCCTTGCCGGGTCAAAATCAAGGTATTGCATCAACTGCCTTTTTACCCCCTCCTGGTTATGCCGCAATACTTCCTCGCTGAGCAGGTTTCTTTCTTCACTTTTGCCTGAGGGATCGCCTACCATGCCGGTGGCCCCGCCCACCAGGGCGATGGGTTTGTGCCCGGCTTTTTGTAAATGAACCAATAACAGGATGGGCACCAGGCTGCCTATGTGAAGGCTGTCTGCGGTAGGGTCGAAACCGATATAAGCGCTGGTCATTTCTTTTTGCAGTTGTTCTTCTGTGCCGGGCATAATGTCCTGAACCATACCCCTCCAGCGCAATTCTGCTATGAGATTCATGTTAATCAGCTATTTTGCGCAAAAGTAGTTGATTCTTAATACACATATACACGTAAAAGTGCAATAAAATGGCCTTCGTGCCGTTACCCAACATAGAGTGATCGGTTCCCGTATATAATTATCAATCCGGGCAATTACTCTGACTTGCATAGTGTGCAGCCAATAATCGTGAAAACAAGTCTTGTTAATTGCTTATTCAGAAAATCGCTTTAATGAAGAACATTAAACCCCTGTTGATTGCTGTATCCTTTTTTTGTACTGAGGCTGCATCGGCCCAGTTTCGTAAATATTCCAATGAGTTCCTGAATATTGGCGCGGGCGCCAGGGGTTTGTCGATGGGTAGCGCGCAGGTAACCACCGTTGATGATGCCACTGCTGGTTACTGGAATCCTGCTGGATTGGTAAATGTTAAAGAACAGCCGCAGGTGGCTTTGATGCACGCTGAATATTTTGCAGGCATTGGTAAATACGATTTTGGTACATTGGCAGTACCCACTAAAAGCGGCAAAAGAACCATTGGTATTTCGGTGGTACGGTTTGCTGTAGATGACATACCCAATACTGTTTTTTTGGTAGGACCTGATGGATCTGTCGACTTTGACAAGGTCACTTCTTTTTCCGCCCAGGATTATGCTTTTATATTTTCCCTCGCACAAAAAGTAAAGACGAAAGGCAACAATCAGTTAAGCTTTGGTATCAATACCAAAATCATTCACCGTACGGCTGTTTATGCAACGGCCTGGGGCTTTGGCTTTGATGCAGGCATTCAATATACAGGAAGGAATTGGAAACTTGGCGTAATGGCAAGAGATGTAACCACTACATTCAATGCATGGTCTTTCAGTATACCGGAAGATGTAGCCGAAGTATTCTACCGCACTAAAAATGATATACCTGTAAAATCCACTGAATTAACAGCACCCAAACTAATCGCAGGGGGTGCATACAATTTTAAGATAAATAATTCAGTAAACCTGCTGGCGGAGGCAAATGTTGATTTCACCTTTGACGGAAAAAGAAATACGGTTATTGCTTCCAATGCCGTGAGCATTGATCCCAAACTTGGTTTGGAAGCTTCTGTAAAAAATGTGTTTTTTGTTCGGGGCGGCATTTGCAATTTTCAGAAAATAACGGATGAGATGGATTCCAGCAACACGCGTAAAGTCTGGATATACCAACCCAGTATTGGTGCAGGTTTCAGAATTGCCAATGTACAAATTGACTATGCGTTTACCAATCTGGCCAACCAGTCGAACCCACTATACACCCATATCTTTTCACTGAAACTGGATTTAAAAAAGAAACCCAAAAAGTGATCCGTATTATTTAGAAACCGGGAAATTTTATACTATGAAGAAATTGTTTACCCTTGTATTGTTGTTGTATGGCCTGCACAGTTATGCGCAGCTGTACAACAATGAATGGATCGACTTTTCAAAAACCTATTATAAGTTTAAGACAAATCGCACCGGCCTGTTCCGTATTCCGCAAGCAACCCTGGCCGCAAATGGTTTGGGCGCTGTACCGGCAGAACAGTTTAAACTATGGCGTAATGGCCAGGAAGTAATACTTTATACCTCTTCAGCAACAGGCGCGCTGCCTGTGAATGGATATGTTGAATTTTGGGCACAGGCAAATGATGGGAAGCCTGACAGGACGCTATACCGGGATCCGCTCTACCAGCATACAGATAAGCTGAGCCTGCAAAGTGATACCGCTGTTTATTTTCTAACGGCAGATGCTGTTTCCGTTAACCAGCGTTTTGCCGATGTGCCGAATAATGTAGCGGCAAATGTGTTACCGCCCGAGCCATATTTTATGTATACTGCCGGCAGGTATTTCAACGAACAGATCAACGCTGGCTTTGCAGCGGTGATCGGAGAATATGTGTATTCTTCTTCCTACGACAAAGGTGAATACTGGAGCACCCGCGATATTTACCCCGGTGCACCGAAAACTGATCAGCAGACCTCACTGTACCCATACGTGTCTGGCCCGGCGGCTTCCATTAAGTTTGGTGCATCTGGTAATGCGCTTAACACAAGAAACGTTCAGGTAAAGATTAATAATACGATTGTAAAAGACACTGTCTGCGATTATTTTAATGATGTGGTAGGAACGGCAACTGTGCCTGTGTCGCTGTTAACAGCTGGTACTGCCGATATAAGCTTTATCAATTCATCTACTGCTGTGCCCGTAGTTGCCAATGACAGGATGGTTGTTTCATTTTATGAATTGACATATCCGCGGCAATTTAATTTTGACGGAGCCGCAAATTTTAATTTTACACTGCCTGCTACCAATACGGGATATTTTTTGCAGATTACCAATTTCAACTACGGCAGCACGCCGCCCGTATTATATGATTTGACCTATCATCAAAAATATACAGGAGATATCTCTACCCCTGGTACCGTAAAATTTGCAATAACATCCGGGTCGGCAACAAGAAACCTGATCCTCGCAAACGAAGAATCTGCCAACTATGTAACTGTAAACCCGGCGGATTTTACGGCAAAGACTTTTGCCAATTTCAACAATGTTGCCAACCAGGCCAATTACCTGATTATTTCTGATCCGCTGCTTTATCATGCAAGCGATGGTTCTAACCCGGTTGATGACTATAAAAATTACCGGGGTTCAGCGCAGGGCGGTGGTTTTAATGCAAAAGTGCTTGATATTGATGAACTGGTGGATCAATTTGCTTTCGGCATAAAAAAACATCCGCTTTCTATTAAAAATTTTCTCCGGTTTGCAAGAGCAAAATTTGCATCAACCCCGCAATTTGCCTTACTCATTGGGCATGGTGTTGCGTATAATGCATACCGGTATAACCAGGCGGATCCGTTTGCAGATAAATTAAACATTATTCCGGCTTTTGGATGGCCGGCATCTGATAATTTACTTGCTTCAGCCGACGGTGCCAGCCCGGTGCCGCTAACGCCTATTGGTCGTATTTCAGCAGTAACTGCAGACGAAGTTGCAAATTATCTCGGGAAAGTAAAAGAGTATGAAATTGCGCAGCAAAGCAATCCCAATACAATTGCCGGCAGGGCCTGGATGAAAAATGCAATGCAGGTAACCGGTGCCAGTGAAGCTTACCTTGGCTCTGTGCTTTGTAATTACATGGATAATTACAGGCAGATAATTACCGACACATTGATTGGCGCAAATGTGATAACATTTTGTAAAAGTACAAGCGCCGAAGTGGAACAGTTTTCAAGCGACCAGATAACACAACTATTTAATTCGGGCATTGGATTTTTCTGTTATTTTGGCCATTCTTCTTCAACAGTGCTGGGCTACAATATTGACGATCCGGCAAACTACAACAACGTTGGTAAGTACCCATTTTTTTCCGTTAATGGATGTAATGCGGGTGATTTTTTTGTGTTCGATAAGCTGCGGTATACGTATGGTCAAACACTGTCTGAAAAATTTATATTGACAAAACAACGGGGTAGCATTGGCTTTCTGGCTTCAACCCATTTTGGGATCGTTAACTATCTCAATATTTTTATCAGTAGTTTTTATAGCATGATGAGTAAGGCTGATTATGGCGCGTCGGTAGGTAAAATTAATCTCGATGCGGCTAAGCAAATGCTTCAAATTTCAGGGTCAGGGGATTTCTACGCCCGGTTGAGTGCTGAGGAAATGACGCTGCATGGTGATCCTGCGCTGAAACTTAATACACAGTCGCTGCCTGATTATGACATCGAAGAGCCTCAGGTGATTATTAACCCGCAATTCGTTTCCATAGCCGAGAACAAATTTACGGTCAATATAAAACTGTATAATCTTGGAAAAGCAGTAAAGGACTCCATAACAGTAGAAATAAAACGCCAGTATCCCGATAACAGCATTGTTGTCCTGCAACGGAAAAAAATACCGGGTATCCACTATGCAGACTCAATTTTTATGAACGTTCCCATTATAGCATCAAGGGACAAGGGCCTGAATAAACTGATTATTGAAGTAGATGCAGACCATGTGGTTACAGAAGTTACAGAGGCGAACAATATCATCACCAAGGAATTTTATATTTACGAAGACGAGGCCAGGCCTGCGTACCCCTATGATTTTTCCATTGTTAACCAGTCTTCAGTTAAATTATATGCTTCTACGGCTAACCCGCTCAGTACATTGAAACAGTATGTCATGGAAATAGACACTACTGAACTGTTCAATTCATCACTGAAAGTAACCAAAACAATTTCTTCAGTGGGCGGGTTACTTGAATTCGATCCGGGTTTGGCCCTGCACGACAGCACGGTATACTATTGGCGCACCTCGCTGGTGCCGGCTGCCGGCGCCGATTATCACTGGAACACTTCTTCGTTTATCTACATTGCAGGTTCCTCTGCCGGCTTTAACCAGTCGCATTACTTCCAGCACCTTAAATCCGATGTAGACCGTATTTCACTTGGCGCGGACCGCAACTGGAAATTCGGCTCAATTATAAATAACCTTTTTATCAGGAATGCGGTATACCCCACAGCCAAAACCGATATTGACTTCAGTGTTTCGATAAACGGCAATTCCTTTATACAAAGTGCCTGTGTTGGGTATTCGCTGATCTTCCAGGTAATCGATCCGATAACATTTAAGCCCTGGAAAAATGTTGATGCAGTAGGGAATAATTTATACATTGGCGGAAGTGGCTCGGCTAGCTGTGCAATCACACGTAATTACAATATCGAGTTTTCATACATGAGTTCTGCCAACCGGAAAAAGATGATGGACTTTATGGACAATCTTATTCCGGACGGGTATTATGTTGTGGTGCGTAGCATTTCCAATACATCGCAGCCGAACAGCGGATATGTGAATGACTGGAAAGCAGATACCGCCCTGTATGGTTCAGGAAATTCCCTGTATCACCGGTTATACAATGCAGGACTTGCAGACCTTGATTCTTTTTACCATAATAGTTGTTTCATTTTTGTATATAAGAAGAACGATGCTTCATTTACCCCAAAATATAAGGTTAGTGCAGGACCCGACGATCCGATGGTTATGAATGTTGATTGTCCCACACCCGACACCCTGGGCTTTATAACCTCGCCTGCATTTGGTCCTGCTAAAAGCTGGAAACAGGTTCATTGGCGGGGAATCAGCCAGGAAGCTAATTCACCAGATAACCCAACAGTGCAGGTAATTGGTATAACCCCGGGTGGTATAGAAACACCTCTTTATGTGTTGAACAAAAATCAACAGGATTTTGATATTACCGGAGTAAGCGCTGCACAGTACCCTTCCGTGAAATTGAAAATGCGTAATATTGATTCGATCAAGGTCACCCCTTACCAGTTGACATATTGGCGGGTTGATTATGATCCCGCACCGGAGGGCGCGGTTATACCCAATATCTATTTCAAAACAAAAGACGTAACAAAGGCAAGCGATACATTGGATATTGGAGACAAATTTAGTTTTGGCATTGCATTCAAAAATATCAGTCCCGTAGCATTTGACAGCCTGGACATTAAATTTTATATACTCGATCGGAATAATGTTGTTCATAATATCAGCATGCCGAAGCGAAAGCCATTGATTGCTGCTGATTCGGTACAGCTGAATTATGAAATTGATACAAAAGATTATCCGGGTGCCAATACATTGTATGCAGAATTTAACCCAGACAATGACCAGCCCGAGCAATACCATTTCAATAATTTTGTCTATCGTAATTTTTATGTAAAGCCTGATAAGACAAATCCATTGCTGGATGTCACTTTCGATAACGTACACATCCTCAACCGGGATATTGTGTCAGCAAAACCTCATATACAGATTAAATTAAAGGATGAGGCAAAGTTCCTGCTCTTGAACGATACCTCTATGCTCACATTACAGGTAAAATTCCCCGATAATACCATACGCACTTATAAATTCAATACCGATACGCTCCGGTTTACACCGGCGGCAAGTGCATCAGACAATACAGCTACGATAGATTTTACTCCACAATTTCTTAACCAGGTTCATGAAGATGGTGACGAATACCAACTGATTGTAAAAGGGAAGGACGCCAGTGGCAATATGGCTGGCGCAGCTCAATACAATATAACATTCAGGGTCATCAGCAAGCCAATGATCAGTAACCTGCTTAATTATCCGAATCCCTTTACAAGCTCTACCGCTTTTGTATTTACCATTACCGGAAGTGAAATTCCTGAGAATATGAAAATTCAGATTCTGACCATTACGGGGAAAGTGGTAAAAGAGATAACCAAGCAGGAACTGGGGCCATTGCGGATAGGCAGAAATATTACCGAGTATAAATGGGATGGAAATGATCAGTTTGGCCAGCGATTGGCAAATGGCGTATACCTGTACCGGTTTGTTACCACGCTGAATGGAAAAAAGATGGACAAGTTTACCGACAGCGGAGACAACACGGATAAATTTTTTACACGGGGCTATGGTAAAATGTACCTGATGCGTTAAGAAATGGATGAATGATATTGAAAAGGTTGCCTTCGGGCAGCCTTTTCTGTTTTCTGTACGCATCGGCAACGTGGCCTTTGGCCCGCACACTGTATATTTACCCATATTTTAATGGCTGCCAAAAACTATGAAGAAAAAGACGGTTATCAGGTTGATAGTGCAACTCCTTATTGTTATTCTGCTGCTAGAAATTCTGCTGCGGATAGTGTTTTATCAGCAAACGGGCAGGGACCGCTTCGCATTGACCGAGATCGCAAGGCGGATAAAAAGAAAAATCATTCCACAACGCGAGGATCAGGATCGCGTATACAAGGATTTTCTGCTGGCTAGACCAGACTCTTCCAATGAAGTGAATAAACAGATTGTGCAGGAAGCCATTGCCAGCAATCATTTCGAATATGCCCCCTGGGCAGAATATAAGAATATTGATTTCTCCGGAAGGTATATCAGTACCAGGGGTTTTACCCGAACAACCACGCCCGACAGTGACTTAAGTTCGGACAGCATGCAGTTGAAAAAGATTTACTTTTTTGGCGGTTCTACCATGTACGGTGTAAATATTACCGATAGGGAAACAATAGCAGCAGCTTTTGTCAGTATTTACAAACAACAATTTCCGCAGGGCATCTCTATCAGGGTAGTCAATTATGGCATACCAGCATATCATTCTTACAACGAACTGATGCTGCTGTCTCACCTTATCTATTCTAACCAGCAGCCCGGCATTGCGATAATGCTGGACGGGCTAAACGATTTTTTGATGCCCGACGCAGTACTGAACCGGCGACCCTATTTTTATTACCGCCTCAGGCAGGCAAGCAAAGACAATATTAATTTGAAAGAACTGGAAAATATCAACGATTCAACGGCCAGCCTGTTTAATAATCCGGCAGGTTATAGTGAAGATGCACTTGCTGACACGCTTGCCAGAAATTATTTATCAAATATTGACCGGTTTAAAAAACTTGCCGCCGCCAATAATTTCGATGCATTTTTTTTTATTCAACCCAATCCTTTTTATCATTATCCAAACAAAAAAAATGATCCTATCTGCGACAAACAACAATATCCGCTGGTAGAAAAAGGATACGGCATATTGGAAAAAAGCAGTATTGGCATCATCCATTGCTTCTTTCTCGGCAATATGCTTGCGCATGAACAGGGATATCCTTTTATAGACAGGTTTCATTATTCGCCTTCAATGTGCCAGGCCATTGCAAAAGAGCTGGTGGCTGTTGTGGGGCCTGAAATAAATAAACACTGATATGATTGAAACTGGAACCAGTTCTCAAAACTATTATCGAAACAAAAAATAAATTAACCGGATGAACATATTGGGTATTTCTGCTTTTTACCACGATGCAGCCGCTGCCCTGATAAAAGACGGGATAATAGTTGCTGCAGCACAGGAAGAACGGTTTACGCGTAAAAAGAACGATCCCGCATTTCCTGTCAACGCCATTAAGTTCTGCCTGCAATATGGAGGAATTGGCCTCAACGAACTGGACGCAGTAGTATTCTATGATAAACCTTTTTTGAAATTTGAGCGCCTGCTTGAAACCTATTGTTCCTTTGCGCCCAAAGGGCTTCCTTCTTTTGTCAGGGCCATGCCGGTATGGATAAAAGAAAAATTGTTTTTAAAGAAGCATATTTACGATGAACTGAACAGTATTGAAACCTTCAACAGAAAGAAAGTGAAATTATTGTTTCCGGAACATCACTTATCTCACGCGGCCAGCGCATTTTATCCGTCCCCTTTTTCAGAATCTGCTATTTTAACCATTGATGGGGTGGGGGAATGGGCAACGGCTTCTATTTCCAAAGCAGAAGGCAACAGTATTCGTGTTATTAAGGAACTTCATTTTCCGCATTCACCCGGTTTGCTATATTCTTCTTTTACTTACTATTGCGGCTTTACTGTTAACAGCGGCGAGTACAAGCTAATGGGACTTGCACCTTACGGCAACAAACATTCAGCACTGTACCAGCGTTACATTGAGACTATTAAATCAAAATTAGTTAGTATCGCAGACGACGGGGCCCTATTTCTTAACCAGGAATATTTTTCGTATGCTACGGGTTTGCGGATGGTTCCGGATAATAAATGGGAGGCTTTGTTTGGCTTTCCAAGGCGCAGGCCGGAATCGCCCCTGGAGCAACAGCACTGTGATTTGGCCCTGGCCATTCAAACAATAACGGAAGAAATAGTTATTAAAATGGCGACAGAAGCACAACGTGTTACCGGCAGCCGGTATTTGTGCATGGCCGGCGGTGTGGCATTAAACTGTGTGGCCAATGGTAAGCTACAGGAAGCCCAGATATTTGACGATATATTCGTACAGCCTGCCGCAGGTGACGCGGGCGGGGCACTCGGGGCTGCTTATGCAGCACAGCATATTTACTTTAATTATCCCAGGAAGATTGCGGAAACCGGAACAGATATGATGCAGGGCTCTTACCTGGGGCCGGTTTATAACGATGACCAGATTGTTGCAGCTGTAAAAAGATTCAACCCTGTTTACATACAGAACGATACGTTTGAAGAAACAACTGGTGTTACGGCAGAACTGATAGCAAACGGCAATGTAACAGGGTGGTTCCAGGGAAGAATGGAGTTTGGTCCGCGTGCGCTGGGCGCAAGAAGTATACTTGCAGATGCACGCGATCCTGCTATGCAGCAAAGGCTAAATGTAAAAATAAAATTCCGGGAAGGATTCAGGCCTTTTGCACCATCGGTATTGGCAGAAAACGCAAATGAATATTTCGAAATGTCCGGAGCCTCACCCTATATGCAGTTTGTAAAGAAACTGGTTAAGGAAAAGCAAATAGCCTCACCGCCTGAATATGATAACTGGTCCCTGGCGGATAAACTTCATTTCAGGAGAAGCGAATTACCTGCAATCACTCATATAGATTATACCGCAAGAATACAAACGGTAGATAAAATTACCAGCCCGGTTTTCTGGAAACTACTGCATTCTTTCAGGCAATTGACAGGCTGCGCCGTTGTGATAAATACAAGTTTTAATGTACGTGGCGAACCAATTGTAAATACCCCCGAGGATGCCTACCGTTGTTTTATGCAGACAGATATGGATTTTTTGGTAATGGGTAATCTTATATTTGATAAAAAAAAGCAGCCTGCATGGAAGAAAGAAACCGGCTTGCAGAAAGAATTTGCATTGGATTAAATTTTTAATCGCATGAAAATAAAACGAAGGAAAATACTGTATGGCATCTATCTTATCGCCATCACTTTTTTCCTGCTCGAAGTAATTCTGCGTATGTACAACCCTTTTCACTTTCGCGTCAAGGGCGATAAAATACTGTTACAGGCAAACAGAAAGGTAGTTATTGAAAACAATAGCATTCCGGTGCTTGAAAAGAATATTGTTTACAGCACCAATAACCTGGGTTTTCGCGGCGTGGCCGCGCCCGATTCGCTTCAGCAATATCTAAGTATAATATCTGTAGGAGGCAGTACAACAGAATGCCAATACCTCGGAGAAGGTAAAACCTGGAGTGATTATGTATACAAACGATTGCAGGCTACATTTGATCACGTGTGGCTTAACAATGCGGGTATCGCCGGTCATTCAACTTTTGGCCATATCGTTTTAATGAAAGATCATATCAGCGCACTCAAACCTAAAGTGGTCCTTTTCCTCGTGGGTTGCAATGATATCGGGCGGGATGATTTAACCGAATCTGATAAATCAAATATGAAAGGCTATTATCCGGGATTTTCCACCTTCCTTTCAAAAAACAGTGAAGTATGCAATACAATTGTTAACCTGGCAAGGGCCTACCGCGCAAGCGTACGCCAGCTAACAGTGGGATACATAGATATCAAAGCGGCAATCAATGACACAATTACATTGCCTGAGAAATTTATGCAGGAACAACTGATTATGCAAAAGGCTTATTTACAGGGATACGAAGAACGTTTGAACACATTGCTGAATATTTGCCGGCAAAATAATATTCAACCCGTTTTTATTACGCAGCCTGCACTGTTTGGAAACGGTAAAGACAGTATAACCGGCGCCAACCTTGCCGCAATAAGGGTACATCAAACCTACAACGGAAAATTATGGTGGGCGATACAGGAATTATACAACGACGTAACAAGAAAGCTGGCGCTGCAAAACAAGATATACCTGATTGACCTGGCTGAAAAGATGCCAAAAAGCAGCCTGTATTTTTATGATATTGTTCATTTTACCAATGCAGGGGCCGAAAAAGCCGGCCAAATTATTTATGAAAATTTAAACCAGTATCTTTCAATAATATTTCCAATGTATTTAAAGAAATGATATGGATTTTCTGAAGGACTTATGGCGCTTTCTCGCTGCCCGGAAAAAATGGTGGCTTGCACCATTGATTATCGTGCTCTTTATTCTTGGATTATTAATTGTATTGGGTGGAACTTCAGCTATTGCACCCTTTATTTACACTTTATTCTGATGAAAAAACAGCGGCACAAAGAACTGGAAACTATTTTGGTGCTGGTATTAGCGTTTGTTGTGCTGTACCGGGTTAATGGTA
>Ga0268264_10002559_pt1 | contig 15937 bp, 19 predicted proteins | sample KBSSwiS32_FD_190357 | JGI IMG/M metagenome (GOLD analysis project Ga0268264, IMG submission 190357) | Switchgrass rhizosphere microbial communities from Kellogg Biological Station, Michigan, USA - KBS Switchgrass S3-2 (SPAdes) (version 2) | ecosystem: Host-associated > Plants > Roots >...
CAAGAACCACGCCCGAAACCGCAGCCCCCGCCCCGACGCCGTATACTTCGCCAAAAACTTCTCGCCCCCGCGCCGCAAAAGCTCAAAGAAAAACAAACTCCCCACCAACGAGCCCACGACAGCCAATGCCGCGGTCAACGCCGCATCCTGTGGACGAGCCGCCGTAATGAACAGCAGCAGGAAGTCAGTGCCCCCAGGATTCGGAATCCCCGCCGATTCCACCATCGCCAGGATCAGCACCCCTACCGGTCCCAGCTCTTTTAAAAGGTCAAGAAGATGATGCATCCGTTACTCGGCCGCGTCCCCAATCATAGCGAGTAACCGGGCTTCGTCGATAACCTCCACCCCCAACTCCCGCGCCTTGTCGAGCTTCGACCCCGCCTCTTCCCCCGCCACCACATAATTGGTTTTCTTGCTAACCGACCCCGCCACCTTCCCCCCCGCCGCCTCGATCTTCTGCTTAGCCTCATCGCGTGCCAGGTTCGGCAAGGTCCCCGTCAACACCAGCGTCTTCCCCGCCAGCGGTCCCCCCTCACGTTTCTTCACCGCGTGAGTGAACGAGAACCCGGCCGCCCGCAATTTCTCAATCAAAGCGTGATTATGCTTCTCCTCAAAAAACTGATGAATGCTACGCGAAACCTTAGGCCCCACTTCCTCGGCTTTTTGCAGTTCATCCTCATCAGCAGAAGCAATCTTATCCAGATCCCCAAACTCCTCCGCCAAAAACTGCCCCGTCCGTTCGCCGACAAACGGGATCCCCAACCCATTCAAAATCCGCGGCAGCGGAGCCCTTCGCGAAGCATCAATGTTAGCCAGCACCTTCTCAGCCGACTTCTTCCCCATCCGCTCCAGCCCCATCAAATCGTCCAGCTTCAGCGCATACAAATCCGCGACGTTCTTGACCAACCCCGTATCCACCAGTTGATCCACCAGCGCCTCACCCATCCCGTCAATGTTCATCACCCCGCGCCCCGCCCAATGCAGAATCGTTTCCTTCAACTTCGCCGGACAACTAATATTGATGCACCGGCTAGCCGCCTCCCCCTCCGCCCGCACAATCTCCCCGCCACACACCGGACACTTCGTAGGCATCCGAAACGGCCGCCGGTCCTCGCCTTCTTTCACCACCCGCACCACGTGAGGAATCACATCCCCCGCCCGCTCCACCAGCACCGTATCCCCGATCTGCACCCCCAACCTTTCCACTTCATCTTCGTTGTGCAGTGTGGCGCGCGAAACCATCACCCCGCCCACATTCACCGGACGAAAAAACGCCCCCGGCGTCAACGTCCCCGTCCGCCCCACACTAACCCCAATGTCCTCGACAACCGTCTCCTCCTGCCGAGCCGGAAACTTAAAAGCAATTGCCCACCGCGGAGCCTTATGCCTCCATCCCAGCCTCTGCTGCTGCGCAATCGCGTCCACTTTAGCCACGACGCCGTCGATCTCATAAGGCAGCCCGTCCCGTTTCTCTTCCCATTCCTTGCAGAATGCAACCAGCGCCTCGATGTCTTTGCACTTGCGCCAATTGGGATTCACCTTGAATCCCATCTCCGCCAGCCGTTCCAAAGTCTCATGCTGCGTAGCCGGAGCCGGCACCGAATAGTAAGAGAAATAGTCCAACCTTCGCGAAGCCGTAATCGTAGGATCCAGCACCCGCAACGACCCCGCCGCCGCATTCCGCGGATTCGCAAACACCGGCAGCCCCGCAGCCGCCCGTTCCTCGTTCAACTTGTCGAACGATTTCCGGTTGAAAACCACTTCCCCGCGCACTTCCTCCGCCTTCGCGCGAAACGGAATCGAGCGTATGGTCTTCGCATTCTCCGTGACATCTTCACCCGTAGCCCCATCCCCCCGCGTCACCGCCTGCGCAAACTTGCCCTCGCGATAATGCACCGCCAGCGACAGCCCGTCGAGCTTCAACTCCGCCACATACTCAAACTTCTCCTCGCCCAACAAATCCCGTACCCGCCGGTCGAAATCCCGCAACTCGCCCTCATTCAGAGCATTGTCCAAACTGAGCATCGGCGACGAATGCGCCACCTTGACGAAGCCTTCCCGAGGTTTGCCCCCCACGCGCTGAGTAGGCGAGTCATCAGTCACCAACTCCGGATGCGCTTCCTCCAACCCCTGCAGCTCCCGCATCATCCGGTCGTACTCAGCGTCCGTTATTTCCGGCGCATCCAGCACGTAATACAGATGCTCATGATGCGCGATCTTCTTGCGCAGCGCTTCGACTTTCTGGGGGACAGAACTCACAGGGAAGTTATACTTGAAAGATAGCTAAATATCAGCAGCCGGTCCTGATCTACAATCCTGTCGCGGGCAAATTCCGGCGGCAGCCTGCGCGTATTCTCCAACGTACCATTGATGCCCTGAAAAAAGTAGGCATCGTAGCCGAACTCACCCCCACCGCCGCCGCCGGCCACGCCACCGAATTAGCCCGCGAAGCCGTAGCCGCCGGAGCCGACTTAATCCTGGTCCTGGGCGGCGACGGAACCATCAACGAAGTAGCGAACGGCATGATCCCCTCGCGCGTCCCGCTAGGCATTCTCCCCGGCGGCACCGCTAACGTCCTAGCCAACGAACTGGGCCTGGGCAACGGCCTAGAACGCGCCATCGCACGCCTGGGACAATGCGTGGAACACCGCATCGCCGTAGGCAGACTATGCACCCCGTTCCGCGAGCCCCGCTATTTCCTGCTCATGGCCGGCGCCGGCTTAGACGCCACCATAGTGACCAAAGTGAACCCTGGATTTAAAGCCCGCGCCGGCAAGCTCGCCTATTGGGCGGCCGGCCTAGGCGAATTCTTCAGCACCGTCGGCCAGTTTGACGCCAAGATCAACGGCCACCAAACCCAACACGGATTCGTGCTAGCCTCACGCGTGCGCAACTACGGCGGCGACATGGAAATCGCCAGCCAAGCCTCGCTCCTCAATAACGATTTCGAAGTAGTTCTGTTCGAAGGTTCAAATCCCCTGCGCTACGCCGCCTACATGACCGCCGTAACACTCCGTCAAGTAAAATCCATGCCCGGCGTGCACGCCGTACGCGCCCAACGTGTCGAGTTCTCCGGCTCAGCCCACCTGCAGATCGACGGCGAGTACGCCGGCCGCCTGCCGGCCTCCCTCGAAATGGCGCCCGATGCCTTGACCCTGCTGATCCCCCCCACCTACCGCTGACCCCCAATGAACCATGGATAACCTGACCCATTCCCTAGTCGGATTGATGTTAGCGAGAGCCGGTCTCGAGAAAACTACGGTCCGCGGCACCGCCATGATGGTGCTAGCCGCCAACGCCCCCGACGCCGATGCCTTCGTATGGTTCACCGGCACCATGCGCTACATCGAATACCACCGCACCTACACCCACTCCTTGTTCTTCCTGCCGCTAGTAGCTCTGCTCCCCATGTTGATAGCCCGCGCCAAATTTTCCTGGCGATCCTACCTGGCAGCGATTATCGGCGTACTCAGTCACCTGCTCCTCGATTGGACCAACGCCTACGGCATCCCCCTCACACTGCCCTTCTCCTTCCACCGCTTCCGCCTGGACATCAACAATATCCTCGACGTGTGGATCCTCGCCATCCTTCTAGGAGCCGTAGCCGCCACCGCCCTCTCCCGCCTGGTCAGCAGCGAAATCGGCGAGCGCAAAAGCACCGCCCCCCGCCGCACCTGGGCCTGGGCAGCACTAGCCGCACTGCTAGCTTTTGAAGGACTCCGCGTAGTGACCCACGCCCGCGCCGTCGAAGTCATGTCCGCGCGCCTCTACGAAGGAGCCCCGCCCAAAAGAGTCACCGCACTCCCCAACGGCGTAAATCCCCTCACCTGGAGAGGCGTCATCGAAGGCGCCAATTTTGCCGTAATCTTACCCGTGGACTTGCTGACAGACTACGATCCCCGCGCCGGACGCCTCTATCGCGCTGCCACTCCAGTCCCCGGCATGGAAGCCGCCCTGCGCACCCATCCCTTCCAGGTGTTCAGCCGCTGGTCCCAGGTGCCCTTCTGGCGAGTAACCCCCGTCGGAGACGACCGTCGCCTGGACCTGATCGACTTGCGCTTCGGCACCCCCGACAACCCCGGCTTCGCCGGCGTCTCCGCCCTAGTCGACCGCATGGGGAACGTCCTACGCTCCGGCTTTGGCCTGTAGAGACGGGCCCATGGCCTGTCACTTCCCCCGTAGCAGCCCTTTTTAGCGCCCAGTCGACCGCGGAACCAAAGCATCGTCAATCATAGCCGACGCAGTAGCCTCCGCATCCACCCGTAACTCGCCCGCCGCGTAAGCCCGCATCAGCCCTTCCATCTTGGCCTGCCGCTCCGGCGAATCCCCCACCAGCGACCGCAAAGTGCGCACCAATTCAGCCAGGTGAACATCCCCAGCGTACGGATCTGCAAGCCGGGTTGGAGCAATAGCAGTCGAGGAGCCCAAAGAACTGCGCTTGGAGTCGTTCACGTTCATCGTGTCTCCGTGGGCAAGGCCCGCGTGAATCCATTATCGACCATCGCAGGCGAAATGTGAACCTTAGAATCCATGGGAGGCGCTAGGTTCGTACCTATCCATGATACTCCTCTGTACTAGTTCGCGAGGTCCATAAAGCTGTAGCACATCATGTGACAGATAATATGATGCGCATCCTCAATCCGCCCCATATGCGGCTCCGGCACATGGATATGAAGGTTAGCCAGCGCCCCCAGCTTCCCTCCATCCCGCCCCGTCAACGCCAGCGTCCGGCACCCAATCGAGTTCGCGTACTCCATGGCCCGCACCACGTTAGGCGAATTCCCCGACCCGCTGATCGCCATATACAAATCCCCTGGCTCGGCAAAGTTCTTCAGTTCCTCCACCAGCGCGTCAGCATAGCTGACATCGTTCGAATAAGCCGTGAGAGTAGGCAGATTCTGCCCCAGCGCCACAATGCGGAACCGCTGGGACTTGCCCATGCTAGCGCCCTTCACCATGTCGCAAACAAAATGCGCCGCCGTAGCCGCACTCCCGCCATTGCCCGCCACAAACAACGCTCGCTTCGAATCGCGAGCCTCCTTCATCCACCCAATCGCCTGCGCCACCAGCGCCGTGTCGATGGTAGAAAGCGTGGCAAGCAGCCTCTCGCGGTACTCCGTAGGAAATGTCATCACCAGAAATATTGTATCCCGCCCCAGGGTTTACACTGATCCCATGGGCGCAACCAAGACCGTGCTGACGGCTCAGCAATTCGACAACTATCCCTTCGAGGAAGACAAGCGCTACGAACTCGACGAGGGAGAGTTGATCGAGATGACCCGCCCCACCTACAAGCACAACCGTGTCTTAGGACACTTGTTCGTTGAACTCTCCATCTATTTACGCGGCAGGCGGATCGGAGAGGCTCTAATTTCCGAAAATCTATATGCCCTGTCTCCTCATACGCGAAGATCTCCCGATGTAGCCGTCATCCTAGGCGACCACCGCGAAGAATTGAAAAACGCCAACGTGATTCCGATCGTTCCAGACATCGTTGCCGAAATTCTCTCGCCCAGCGAAACCCCGCGCATGATTCACCGCAAACTCAAACAGTACTTCGCCGCCGGAGTCAAAGAAGTCTGGCTGATCGATCCCGACGTCAAAGAAATCGAAATCTGGAAAGGCCCCAGCCTCCCCGACCCCGTCCTAGCCGCTGGCGACGTTCTCAGTTCCACTCTTCTTCGCCTTCGCGCTACCGCTCGAAGAACTATTCGCCTGAATCACTCCCACGGGTTCACCACCTTCACGCCGCAGTGCTCGAAATCGCCCGTGTTACGCGTAGCAATCGCCGCTCCGTAAGCCCGCGCAATCGCCGCAATCTGCGCATCCGCTTGCGACATAGGACGCCCGCGCCTCCGCCGCGCCCCGATAATCCCGGTAAATTCACGCGCCGCATCACTATCAAACGGCAGAATCCGTTTCAAAATCCTCGCGAAAAGTCGCTTCCACCGCCTGCTCAATCTCCGACCACCGCCGTCCCACGTCCCATTTACATGAAAGCGATGCCACCAACCGGCTCAGCCCCCGGTCGACACGCGCCCGCATCGCCGCTTCATAAGCCTGCGCGGAGCGGAGCCTTCCCGCGCGCCTCCAGCCATTTTTCAGCCGAAAACTTCCGCTGTAGACCGGAGGTTGTCTGTGCCCCACGGGGACTCACCGTCATCCTTACTTTCCCATGTATTTCGGGGCACATTACCTATAGAATGGCAGCATAAAGACCGATGTGAAATAGAAATGAAAGAGATATTACTCCGACATGATGCTGAAAATAATACGAACGGCGTCGCCATCGGGTATAAAACTGCTGTTTCATTCGCCATTCTGTTGGCGATTTTCCTGGTAATCGGCGTTTGGCCCGCCGGCGGCAACGCATTATTCGTTTGCGCCTTCTTCGGTGCACTATTTATTTATCTGGGATCTCGACCGAACCTGCTGCATGTTGGTTTATCGCTGGCCGCTGCTGCTGCGATCGCCTTCCTCTATCGAATCCTTCACCTGGCCAGCGTTTCTTCCCTGACCGCGCCGCATGGCTTCGTGGCTCTAGTCGAGCAGATGGAGGGCGCCGGTGCGTTTCTGGGGGCGGGAAGCATTGTTGCTATGGGTTTAGACGCGGTGTGGACCGGATCTTCCCGCTATGTTTCGGCCCTGCGGGACTCCCTGGTATTACCCCTCTTCACGCTACTTGCCGCGCTCTGTATGCAGGTGACGGCGATCTTCCCCCATGCCAGTTTTGATTGGTTGTTGTACCGCTTCGATGCGGGACTCGGGCTTGCGCCGGGGTATCTGGCAGCATCTCTGTTTCGAAAAGTGCCGTGGCTTAGAAACGGGTCCTATTTGACCTATAAAGGATTGCTAATGTTCCCGGCGGCCTACCAGGGATGGGCGTCGCTCAAAGGGAAAGCGGCCAAGATTAATCTCATTCATGCTTTCGTAATCGCCGGAATCATCGGCTTCGTGCTGTATCAAATATGTCCAGCTATTGGCCCACGCGCGACCTTCGGACAGAGCTTTCCGGATCATCTACCAGCCGCCAGCGCGGTTCCAGGGAGCGTATTCATGAGTAAATCTGTACCCAATGCCATGCCCTCTCTGCACATGACGTGGGCCTTGCTGGTATGGGTAGCGGCATGGGAACTGGGTTGGTTTGCCTCATTGAACGCCAGTATTTTCGTAATATTTACCGGGTTTGCCACGGTGGGCATGGGCGAGCACTACCTGGTGGATCTGATCGTCAGTGTGCCGCTGGTAATGATGGTGCGCGGCATCTGCGCTGCCCGCCCTAGGCTGACGGCAAGTGGCCTCGGATTAGTGGGTGCCTGGCTGGTCTATTTGCGAATGGGATTCCACGTGCCTTTTTTTCTGAACTGGTTGTTTATCGTTGCGACGGTCGTTACGGCAGCTCTCCTGATGAGATCTAGCGCCGCTTGGTCCGGATCTCAATCGGCGTCCCCGTAAAATCAAACCTCTCCCGCAGCCGGTTCGCCAAATACCGCTCCGCCGAAAAGTGCAGCTTCCCCGCCTTATCCGTAAACGCCACAAACGTCGGAGGCCGCACGTTCGCCTGCGTCATGTAGTAAATCTTCATGTCGTATTCCCACTCCAGCGACGCGACGAACCGGTTCAATTCACCCGTCGACACGCGCCGTGAAGCCGCCTCATAAGCCTTCTTGATCAGCGGAAATAACCCGCGCGTCCCCAGCCGCTTCTCCGCCGACACAAACGCAATCGGAGCATACTCCAGAAACTTCAAATTGTCCCGAATCTGCTCGATGAACTTTTTCTTATTCTTATCCTTCGCAGCATCCCACTTATTCACCACTAAAATAATGGCCCGTCCCTCTTCATGCGCATATCCCGCGATGGTCGCGTCGAGCGCCAGCACCCCTTCGCTAGCGTCCATGACGAGAAGCGCCACATGTGACATCCGCAAATGCCGCCGCGCCATCACCACGCTGAGCTTCTCCGCCATCAGCTTGGTCTTGCCCTTGCGCCGAATCCCCGCCGTGTCGACAAACACATACTCCGTGCCGTCGTCCGTCACTTTTTCATCGACAGCATCCCGCGTAGTCCCCGCCACCGGCGAAACAATCGCCCGCTCCGTCCCCGTCAGCGCATTGAGCAACGTGGACTTCCCCACATTAGGCCGCCCGATAATCGCGATCTTAATCGGCAGCGTCCGCTCATCCTCCGGCTCCGGCTCAGGACCCGCATCCTCGCCCCGCACCTTCTTCCGCGCCTGCGGCTCAGCCGTGAACCCCTCCGTCACGTGGTCCAGCAAGTCTTCAAACCCCAGCCGATGCTCCGCCGAAACCGGAAACAAATCTTTAAAACCCAAGGCATGAAATTCGTGCGTCAACCCCTCGCGCTTGGGACTATCAATTTTATTGACAGCCACCGACACCGGCTTCCCCAGCTTATGCAGCATCCGCGCCAGATCCCGATCCACGCCCGTAATCTCACTCCGCCCATCAATCAGAAAGATGATATGCGCAGCCGTCTCGAACGCCGTGCGCGCCTGCTTCAGAATCTGCGTAGGAATCATCTCATCGTCATTGAGAACGATCCCGCCGGTATCGATCAAATCGAATTTACGCCCGCGATAAGTGGCCTCGCCGTAGATGCGGTCCCGCGTAATGCCCGGCTCATCGCCCACAATCGAGCGCCGCTGCCCAATAATCGCGTTAAATAAGGTGGACTTGCCGACGTTCGGCCGCCCCACAATCACCACCGACGGAAGTGTAGACACGTATCTCTATCATCGCTTACGTCACCCGAAGATCCAGCAGCACCGCCAGATATTGAAACGATTGCAACAGAAACCCGCACAACACCAGCCAGATTCCAAACACACCCAGCCGCCGCTCCGGAAGGTTGTCGGCAAAGTATTCGATGTAAGGGATAACGGCCACGGCCACCGCCGTCACCACCCCTGTCACCAGCCCCAGTCGGATCGCAAACAACCAAGGATGCTCCAGATGCCGCGCCAGCAAACTACACAGCAGCGCCGCCGCCGTGTAGCCGACCGTTCGCTGAACTGTCCCCCACGCCAGCCGCCCCGAGAATCGGAACTGCCGCGCCGCTGCGTAATCCAATGTAGGCCGCATCCCGCGCGAGTAGGCCGCCACCTGACCCGCCGTGATCAGAAAGGCAGACGCAGCGGCATAACGAAACCCCAGCATCCGGTACAGACCCAAACCAAAACCAAACCCGCGAATCGTGCTGAACAACGCTTCCCACGGCAACGGGAAATGATCGTGCCGCTTCCCCATCCGGTTCAGCTCAATCGCAATCGTAACCCCGCTAGCCACCCCCGACGCGATCCCGAAAAAGAATCCCAGCCCCAGCCCCCGATGCCGAACACAATCGAGTACGTAACCATCCGCGTGAGCACCCGCAGCGGCCCATGCTGCCCTCCCAGCAAATCGTAGGCCAGGTACAGCCCGCCAAACACATCCAGGCAAATTCCTGTGAAACTGATAGCCGCAATCGCGTGGTGATCCATCCCTCAGATGCCCGCGTACCACGAGTACCGGATCTCCCACGAAATGGACCCCAGCCCCTGCCCAATGTCCTTCAAACTGTCCGTCACCGTAATGCGCGAAAGATATTTGATGCTCTTATATCCCAACTGCCGCGCCACCCGCAACCGCAGCGGAGCCCCATGCAGCGTGGAAATCTCCCCACCAATCAATATCGCAACCCGCTAACCACTAGCGCGAAAAATCCGGCGGTGTTGATCCAGTGCGTGACCCGCACCACCGCGGAATGCCGCCGCTCGTCCATTCCGCCCATAATCTCACGTAGCGCCGCCTGTTGCCGGTATCCACTAACCCCCAGCGTTAGTAGATCGATAGATTCGGAAGTGCCGTGTCTCCAAATGCAAGCGCAGGAAAGGCATCGCATCGATTACAGGTGCGAACTCCGGATTTACCAGGATCACGATGACAGAGCGAGGTAGCTCCGTGAGTGCCTTGCCTAGGTTAGTCAGTACTTTGCTCAATACTTCGGGGCCGAACGGATTATACAAATAAACCACCAAGTTCCCGGTGGGGAAGACACACTCCGTGGCATCCAAATGGATCGATTCGACGTCCTTACAGCGCTGCCCCGCGTAGCGGTAGCGCGAGATATTTTGCTCCGCCTCGCGATGAAGCTGGAGGGCGAATTCGATCCCCTGAATCTTGCGAAAAGGATACTCCGCCGCGGCCAGCAGCATGCGTCCTTTGCCCGAACCGAGGTCCACGAAGGTATATTCGGCATGATTCTGAATGGGCAGGCGCGCTAACGCCTGTCTCGCAACCAGGGGACGGATGGGCAGGTAATCGAAGCCTGACCGGCCCGTGCCCGCCAGCGTAAGCCCTTCCAGAGGAACGTAGCCCGCGGTGCGGACCCCCCGTTTCCTATCAAACCACCAGCCCTCGGCTCGCGTGACTGCAAGGCGGATAAACCGCGGAATCCACAGATTCTTGAAAAACTCAAACAATTTCGGAATTCCGTCTAGGCACGGGCGGTGCTACCCAACTTGCAATCACCCCGAGGCGTCCCGGCAGGAAGTGAGTCGTCCAGCCGATCAGACGGCGTAAGAAGCGCCATCCTGGAGTAGGAATGTCTAAGTGCACGCCCGTGGCTGGAAGAACTTCGCAGTAGCGGCGCAAGGGAGGCCCCACGCCATCCCAGAACAGCATTTTGGGAATCCTCGCGGCGATCATCGCCTCGATCAAATACCCGCGCAAAGTGATGCACAGAGCGCTCTGTGGATAGTCGCGGTCGTTGTTCATTTGCAAGAACACCACACCGCAATCGCCTTCCTGCCAGCCGCCCAGGATGCTGAGCCAGTCCCCATTTTGATGGCGCAGTCCTGCGTAGATAGGATCCTTGACTGCCGCCAGCATTCCCAGCGCCCGGCGGATGCCATCCCGGTCAGCCCCCACCACGTCCTTCTCGAGCAGCAGAAATGCCACGCGTTCGAACTCCGCCGGAGGAACCGCCGCAACGTAGGTGTGTCCCAAGGCTTCAAATCGCCGCCGGTAGTAGCGGAAATTCCGCCGGGTCCGTTTGCTCAGCTTCTCCAGAAATGCATCGTAGCCGGGCCCCAGTTCCAAAACACAATGGTGCTCCACGGCCGCGTAATGCACGTCCAGCTGCCGTGCTTCCAGAAGCCTGTGAATAACCTCGAGCTCGAACCCCGCCGCCGGAATCAGTAAACGCAGGCCCCGGCTCCCCCGCCTCTCGATCAGCCGCTGCAGCGCCGCTTCAAAGACCCACTCGCGATCCGCCGGCTCGGCCACCACCATCGCGTCCAAGGTCGCGTCTGCATAAACCAGTCCCAGCCGGAAGCCAGCAACTTTTCGCTCCTTGGCGTAAACCACTCCAACCATCGATTCACCGCAAAAAACCACCACCGCCAACGGTTCCCAGATGTTTCTCTGCACCGATGCAAAGAAGAAGCGGGGATCGCAGGAGCTTGATCGCCCTGTCAGCAAATGCCCGGCCTCTTGCGACAAGCGGAGAAATTGCTCGGCGGAGTGAACGATTTCCGTGGAGTATGCATCCGCACGAACGGTCACGCGCACCCTCTCTGATTGCCGAATCATCTTCACATTCTTCGGGCGTCTTCAGATCTTACGCTTTCAAAACCACCCAAGTTAGACTGAGTATACAGAAGCCGCCTAAGATTTTCGACTACCAAATAGGCTTGCTGGTACTAAAAGTGACACCGGAATCCGCTCGAATCGCACTCGCCAACCTCCGCTTCCCAGCCTCGCCAGACGAATCCGTCGCATTAGCCGAGCAAGCCGTCGAGCAAGCCGCGCACTCGCACGCCCACATCGTCTGCTTCCCGGAATGCTTCATCCCCGGCCTCCGCGGCGTCGGCAAAAATGTAGCGCCGACCGACGCAGCCTTCCTAGACCGGGCCCACGCCGCCCTAGCCCAAGCCGCCGCCCGCTCCTCCATCACCGTGATCCTAGGAACCGAACGCATCGTCGACGGAGCCCTCCGCAACACCGCCCTGGTCCTGAACCCGGATGGCTCCCCGGCCGGCTTCCAAGACAAAGTGCAAATCGATCCCTCAGAAGAAGGCATCTACACCCCCGGCGCCACCCGCCACATCTTCCAAGCCGGACCCCTCACCTTCGGCATCGCCATCTGTCACGAAGGCTGGCGCTACCCCGAGACGGTGCGCTGGTCCGCCCGCCGCGGAGCCCACATCGTCTTCCACCCCAGCTTTTTGGAAACCGGCCAGACCTTCCACGAAAACGCCGCCCTCTGCCGAGCCGCCGAAAATACCATCTACTTCGCGTCAGTAAACTACGCAATCCCCGGCTCCCCCACCACGTCCGCTGTAGTCCACCCCGACGGATCACTCCAATCCCACTACCCCCACGGCCAAGAAGGCCTGCTGATAGCCGACATCGACCCGACCCAAGCCACCGCCCTCCTAGCGACACGCTATAAACCCACCGACGAGTCCCACAACGAGTCCCACAGCGATTGACATCAAAAACGCTGCGGCGTAGACTCATCGTCATGCCAAACCACCTCGCAAAATCCGTTCTGTTACTTGCCGGCTTACTCTTGGTCTCCGGGTCGCTTTGGGCCCACCACGGTCAAGGTCTTTCCTTCGACACGAACCATATGTGGACCACCTGGGGCACGATCGAAGAATTCAGCTATATCAATCCGCACCCCGCGGTAAAGTTCTCGCGCACGGACAAAGACGGCAACGTCGAGCATTGGGGCGCCGAGGTGTCGAATAATCCATCCCGCCTCGCGCGCGTGGGCTGGACCAAGAGCCGCTGCCTCGCGGCACTCATGCCCGGAACCCGCGTGAAGCTCTACGTCGGCACGTCGCTCGCCGGCGGCCGCATCGGCATCGTGGAATTGATGGAGAGCGAGAAAGGCGAACTCCTCTGCAGCGAGCGGGAAGCGCCCATCAAAGCCATCGATCTCGACGGCGTCCCCGGCGGCTATCAACCCAAGCCCGAAGACCAGAAACCCGAATAGCAATAAGGAACGAAACATGACAAACAATTTGGCGCGATTTGCTCTCCTTGCCGTTCCCGCGTTTCTGCTGGGTCAGACCTCCGTGCCACAGAAGTCAGAACCCTCGGATAAAGATACTCGCCCCTACGACAAGCACGACTTCAACGGCATCTGGGCCCGCAACCCGTCCGCCCAATTCCACCAACCCCCCTGCCCCGAATGCCGCGACAATTCACGCCCGTCCTACGGCTTCTTCGGCGATATTCCACCCCTGACCGCGGAAGGGAAAAAACGCTTCGACGCCAACCGCCCCACCAAGGGTTATGTTGCCGGGAGCAAAGAAGCCCTAGCGCATATGGATATCGACGTAGGTTACCGCCGCGCCGTTCAGTCGGCGTTGTCCAACGATCCCGAAGAGCGCTGCGAACCCTTGGGCTTAATGCGCCTGGTGACGTTTTCCGGCGGCAACCCGCCCATGCAAATCGTGCAGACCAACGAGATCATCATTCAAAGGTTCGAATGGTTCTGGGACAACCGCGAAATCTGGACCGACGGAAGATCTCTTCCGAAAGTGGAAGACTACCTGCCGCGCTTCAACGGTTACTCCGTCGGCAAGTGGGAAGGCGACACGCTGGTAGTGACCACCGTGGGTCTCGACGATCGCCAATGGGTGGACGCCTACGGTTATCCCGTCAGCGACAAAGCCGTGCTAGAGGAGCGCTACTCCCGCCCCACCCGCAACCGCCTGCGCCTCGAGATGACCCTGACCGATCCCGTCAACTACACCCGCCCCTGGCATTCGACCACCAAGGTATGGGGCTACATCCCGAAAGAAGCCGCGTCCGTCGCCGGCTGGTCCGGAATTGTAGAGGACCGCTGCGTCCCCGCCGACAACAATTACTTCCGCTCCTTCGAACCCGCCGCCCCCACCGCCAAAAAAGACAAGTAGATACCGCAAAAAGGGGACAGCCACGAATTTCGCCGCCCTTGCGAATTTCGTGCCTGTCCCCTTTTTGCCCCGACCCAGCGCCTGTCAGAAGATCAATCCAAACAGCACTTCCCCTTGATTCTTCCCCAGCCGTACCGCAGAGGAGCTAGACTCACCCCAGCGCAAATAACGGCCCTCCACCGAAAGGCGTAGTCTGCGGATCCGCAGCTCCAAACCTGCCCCCCCAACGAACGCGTTGTGAGTGGGAGTAATGTTGGGAGGCAAATCGTTGAAGATCCGGTAAGCGCCTCCAGCCACCACGAAAGGTTTCAGTAACGGGATCGGAAAACGGAATTTGGCCAGATAAGGGATCTCCCAGGAGCTGGAAGATACCGCTACCGAAAGCCCTGCGGCATTGGACAAATGGTAGCTGCTTGCCCGATAAAGCCCGTCCGCCTCAAACGCAAATCCGAAAGGCAATCGCACCTCCGCCACCGGACCGACAATGTAATTGTCTCCGCCCGCAAACGGAGTCTCCGTTGCCGATGTAAGCAGGTCCGTCACCGGAAACCCTCCCTTCACGCCGGCCCCGAACCCGAAATCCAGGTCTTGAGCCAGCAGCGAACCCTCCACAAGTACCAGAGCAAAAACCGCAAAATAAGCCCTCATGGAAACGGCCCCTTTCACGACGTAGACAGCGCAAACGCGCCAAGCGCTTTAGAATATTTGCTGGGGCACGCGCAAAAAGGGACAGCCACGAATTTCGCCGCCCTTGCGAATTGCGTGCCTGTCCCGTTTTTGCCCCGTCCCGAGTCCCGCAAATGCGCAGATAAAGCCATGTCCGAACTGATCTTCGAGGTCACCCAGGAAACCGACGGCGGCTATTGTGCCGAGTGCCTGACCCTCGGCATCTTTACGCAAGGCGACAACTGGGATGACCTGCGCTCCAACGTCCGCGAAGCCGTTCGTGCCTACTTCTTCGATGGCAACATCCCCGAGCGCGTCCGCCTGCACCTAGTCCGTGACGAAGTCTTCGCACCCGTATGAAACACCCCGCAGCTTCTCGATTTATCTGCGAAGGTGCGCCAGGATAAATTGACTGCCATGATCGAAACGTGCGAAAAGTCTGCACCCGAATCGTTCTAACCTCTCGCGAACGTCCGGATCGTCAAAATCTCTCGAATTGCGATTCAAGAAGCAACTCTCCATCGGCTTTGTCTCTTCCAAGTGCCGCAGTACCGAAGCCAACACAATCGCATCCTGTCCCGACATCGCAAACGCAGTCTGCAATTCACCAGCAGAGGTAACAATTCCACCGTCCAGCGGAATCACCTCCGCCGTCCGCAGCAACCCACCGATCGCACGCTGTAAACCATTCCGTTCCTGATCCGCACTCCGAATGAGAACGCTCGCCAACGCTCCAAAATCACTCGGGACCCCACGATAAGGCTTCGACCGCCCCAGTTCCGAAAGCTGCTGCTGCAATTCATTATTCAGCCGGTTGCGAGCTTTTTCCTTCTGCGCCAGCGCCTGATGCGGCTCCGCCAGCGAGAATGCCGGAATGACCAGCGAGATGTCCCCTGCCTCCGCCAGCCTTACAAGCGAGTCGCAACTTTCGCTCTGCTCCTGTTGAAGCGCCTGCTCCGACACGAAGTTCGACTCGACATACACCGTCATCTACGCAGGATTCATCTCGATTCGCGCTTTCTCCAAGGAGTCGATCAGCCCCGATTCCGCCAGCCATCGCATGGCAGGATCTTTTTTCGATCGCGCATCGCCCGTGCGCGCGATCTCCGTCAGCCACGAGAGCACCAGCACCTCGAGCGCCTGCTCGGAAACGCCTTGCGATGTCTTCTCCAGCTTGTCGAAGTACGGTTTGAACTCGGTCGCCGCGTCAATCGTGAACTCCGGCGCTTCATCCCCAGCACCGGGCCGATCCTGCTTCCAGAAATACATCCGCTCCGGCGTCGCGATCAAAAAGAACTGCGCGTTCGGCAGCGTCCCATGCGCCAGCATATTCCGCCG